>Ga0182024_10000105_pt1 | contig 170774 bp, 160 predicted proteins | sample P32metaG_FD_120480 | JGI IMG/M metagenome (GOLD analysis project Ga0182024, IMG submission 120480) | Permafrost microbial communities from Stordalen Mire, Sweden - P3-2 metaG (Illumina Assembly) | ecosystem: Environmental > Terrestrial > Soil > Wetlands > Permafrost | place: Sweden: Stordalen... | reverse complement strand
TTCCTCAGCGACCTTAGGGCTAACTAAGAATGCCCTTGGTTCAACCGCCGGATGCGGAAAACCGCATGTCCGGTGGTGTGGGAGGGTGGCGGGGCGCAATCCCCGTCACTCGACCCGATCCCCGGTCAGGCCCTGCGAATGCACGACAATTAGAGGCCGATAGAGGCCGACGCGGGCGTCGGCAGCGGTCCTGGGGGACCGCCCCACCTCGGGACTTATTGCTGCAACTTCCAGGACAGGAGACTAGCGGTTAGCCCATTCGACTCCGTTACTGAGCCGCGCGCGTAGCAAGCGGTCGCCGCTAGCGATTAGCCGATACGTCGAGCGTCACCATTGGCCCCGTACGCGCCGTTTCCAATGGCACAACATAAAGCCGCGCGATCCCACCAGGATCGTGAATATTGCGATCCGCGCCGGGTGCCAGAAACACATTGTGCATCCCGTACAGCTCGAACGGAAGATCCGCAAAGCCGGCGGAGAACTGGTCGGTATCCATGCCCGTCAGAAGCAGCGTCATCCCGGGATGCGCGCGGTCGTACTTCACAACACCGAGCACCAGATCGCGAGCCAGGTGGCTGCGCGCATAATGCCAGCTCGTGACGTCCCAGGTCGCGGGCAGGGAAACGGCCAGGTAGAAAGCCCCGATCGCAATCGCCGCCACGCGCCATCGCGATGCCAAAGCCGCGCCTAAAACGATGGCAAGCCCCATAGCTGGACCCGTCAACAGATAGTCCATGACGTGATCGGGCAGCACCAGCACGGGGGCCAGCAGCAACAGGAACCAGCCCAGTCCAAACACGGCGGCGCGTCCGGCCGCCAGAGCGGCTGCTATCACCGCAGCTCCCATTAGTGCCGTCCCCACCGTAACTATCCAAACCGGCCAAGCCACATGGAAGTGCGCCAGGCGCTCGGGTCCTAGAACCATTTCGACATAGCCGCCCAGCGTGCGAATAATCCGCCCGTCGATATGGATCGCATAAGGTCCGGACTTCGCGGCCGGCACAATCCAGAAGTGCACGGCCGTATAGATTACCGATATCAGGTAAAGCGGCACGGTGTGGCGAAGCTTGGCCCGGTCGTATAACAAAACATAGAGCGACACGATCAGCGGATAGATGACCACGGTCTCGAGCGACCCCAGGCCCAGGATGAATACGGCCGCCTGCGCCACATACCGGCCCCGTAGAAAAAAGTAAAGCGCCAGCAAAATGAAAAATAAATATTGAGTCTGATTGTAAATGCAGGTCCAGCACAAAGCTGGAGCGAGCGTCGCATTTGCGAGCCAAAAGATCTGGGTAGCGAAGGCCGCCAGCGCCGATCCAGTGAGTTTACGCGCCAGATTATCCAGCAGCGCAAGATCGGCGATAACGGTCGCGAAAACGACTATGCGGAACGGCAGCGCATGCACTCCGAATAGCGCGCGCAAGCCGTAAAAGAATAGATTTTCGCTCCACGGCCGCATGTTGCCGTGAGCTTTGGGCGCGAAGATCTGGGACAGAAAATCGCCGATGCTCTTGGCCCCTCCCAGATGCAGCCAGCCGAAATCGTCCTGATAGAACCAGCAATCCAGGCCGCGCCAGTAGAAAAGGAGCAGGAAGAGCGACGCTGCAATGGTCGAGCCATAACGTGCTCCCGTGTTGGTCACGATTCCAGCAGGCTCTGTTTCCAAAGTTTCTGGCCTGCCATCGAGGTGTAACATCCCCACGCGGCTAAACCCAGGATGAATGCGAGCAAGAAAACGTCGTTGCCGAAATACCAGGCCCCGGTATGCAGCGTAGCTTGCGTACTCTCGACCACGCCGTTGGAAAAAATGTAAACTCCCAACGCGAGCAGACCGAATCGCCAAGCCACGGCTGCCACCAGCGCGTAAGCGAACAGACTCTCTGTTCCATCAACCACCGGATGGCTGCTCCCGACAAACGTAGGGATCGTGAAGAAGAGAGCAAACGCAGCACCGGTCAGCCACTGGTTCCGCAGCAGAGCCCGCAGCAGAAACAGAAGGAGGAAGGATGCAAGCGTATCGCGAATTCCGTGCGGTACGCTACGCAGGCAAACGGTCAGTGTGCTCCGTAAACCAAGCAAAACGTCGGTCGGGCCGAGTTCAGGGGTCAGGTTCGATCCCAGCACCAAAGCATCCAATCCCTGGGCGACGAGTGGTACGCCAATGCCGGCCGCAAGACCGACCAGAACATCGCGGCCGACAATCGGATCGCGCCAGCGTTCGGTCAGAATTGCGGTCCAGGAGATGAGAGTCTGCGGCCAACGCCGGCGCACATGCGGCTCGAGCGCGATATACATGATGTAAACCGTGAATCCGTAGAACACGGCGGTGCACACGGCCAAAATCCCCATTCCGAACGTGCCGATCGAAGCGGTAAAGTGACCACGGCAGATCCACAGCGCGAGTTGCACGCCGCCGATCCAAGTAGCCAGCCGCCAGGCGCCCTCGCGATCTCCCCGGCCTTGCTTCAAATTTTGCCGGGCGAGCCAGCCGCCTCCGAAGAAGATCGCCAGCGCGATGACTGCGAAAACGAGCAATTGGCCGCGCGCTCCGGCCGACGATTCCTGAGGCGTGCGGTCGGTGGCGGTCCACGGGCTGATGAGTGAAAAGGCCACCGGCTTGCCACGCAGAGACGCGGCTTCCACGCGAAGCGGCCGATTCGATTCCGGCCATGTCCCGGTCCAGGCCGCGCGTGTGTCCGAAGTTGCCAGCCAGGTCCGTAGCGGCTCGGAGGATTGAAATTTTGAAATATCCAGACCGGCGGCGGCGAACAGCGCTTTCCAGTCGATTTGAGGAACGTCGCCGGCTGGCTTTAGTTCCTGATCGGGAATTCGCTCGAAATAAACCAAGCGGCCCTGGGGATCGAGTTGAAGACCGATCATACCCGATATGATCGGCGCTGGATCGGCTCCCTCCACTACACCCGGAGTCAGCAGGTCGTCGCGATAACTTTCAGCGGTTAGCGGATAGGGGCTTTGGCGATACCAGAACAGAAACGGCGCCGGCCGTTGGGGCAAGACCTTGCTCCAGTCAGGCAAGGGCTTGTCGTTCTTCTCAATGTATTCGACGAACTTGGTGTCCCAGTTGAAGCCGTAGGCGTCATCGGTAACAGCGGCGCCGACTCCGAGCCCCTGGATGAGGTCTCGAGCCTTCTGCGACAAAATCTCGGGAGAATAGTCCGGACGAATCCGCTCGAGGGCGCTCCTCCGCACCGCCAACACGTAATTGCCCGCTAAGCACAAAATCACGACCGCGAGCAAAGATACGGCGATTTTCGGCGCGAGCCCCACTCCCTCACCCGCCGCGGCCACCATCTGCGGCGATGGGGTTTCTCCGGCGGCCAGCGCGGCTGCCAGAGGATCCCCGCCGGGTAACGCTGCGGCGACCACCAACGCCGATGACGGCCGGCGCGACGGTTCAGGATCGAGGCATCGCAGAATCACGCGTTCTACCGCCGGGTCGAGATCCCGGACCAGCGATGTCAGGCTGGTGGGCGTTGTGTTGGTCTGCGCCCGAACCAATTCAGCCAGAGTGCTAGCCTCAAACGGCCGGCGCCCGGTGAAGATCTCATACAGCACCAGACCCAGCGCATAGATATCGCTTCGAGCCGTGACTTCTTTGCCCGAAAGTTGCTCCGGCGCCATATAAGCCGGCGTCCCGTTGCGCACTTCGGCACCCGCGATCTGGTCCGCCAAGCCGGCCAGCCCGAAGTCCGTCAGCAGGACCTGCCCGCGCGCATCCAGCATTACGTTGCCCGGCTTCAGGTCGCGATGCAGGACTCCCTTCTCGTGGGCCGCGGCCAGACCCGCGCAGAGCTTTCGCGCAATCTCATTCCTTTATCGGAGGGAAGACGACCGATGCGGCGCAGCAGCGAGGCCAGATCCTCTCCATCCACGTACTCCATCGACAGGAATATAGAGCCGTCGATTTCGCCGACGTCGTAGACCCGGCATACGTTCGGATGCGACACCTGTCGCGCGATGCGAACTTCATTGCGGAAACGTGCCAGAGCCGCTTCATTCTGTCCTATAGCTTCAGGCAGAAACTTCAGCGCCACCGGCTGTTCGAGCGTCAGATCATCGGCCCGATACACTTCACCCATCCCGCCTCTTCCAATGAGCGATATGATGCGGTATCGTCCGGCCAGTAGTGTTCCCGGCAAGAACCGGCTATCGCGCAGCGACGTCGACGATGGGCTTCGGCCTCCGGAGGATTGGCCGCCGCTGCTCGGGGACTTAGGCGTGGCTGGGTGCAGAGCGGCCACCGTTCGGGTCGCGTATGTTTCTTCGGCTACCCTCTCGCCGCAAGATGAACAGAAGCGGACGTTCTCAGCGATTTCAGTCCCGCAGGCGGCGCATTTGGTCATGGAGTTTCCCGGGACCTGCTAACGTTGGCTGACTTCGCCCGTGCCGACCCTCTGATTGAAGTTAGCCGACTTGGCGCGCGGAATAGTCAACGGTTTCCAACGGTCGTGCTGAAAATGTTTGGCCAGGAAAACGATCTGACCGCAATGATAGGAGTAATGGCCGATCTGACGGTTGATGGCTTGCATCACCGAATGCGCCTCGCCGCGAATCGTGACGGTGCGATCCATGTCCGGCTCCGCTAGCGGATCGAGCGCGGTAAATAAATAATTCCAGCCTTGCTCCCAAAGATTCATGACGGATTCGCGCGTGGCGGGCGGATCTTCGAACTCGCTGTCGCGATTGCGATCCGGCTTCTCGCCGTCGCTGGTTAGAAAATTAATCCATCGCGACCGCATGTTGCCGTACATGTGTTTGACGATGATTGCGATTGAGTTCGACTCCCCGTCCAGCGCCGCGAAAAGCTGCTCATCGGTCACTTGTTCCATGGCGCGCTCGGCCAACTTCTTGTAATAGCGAAAAAGCGTGAGCGAATCTTCCGGGTAAGAGGTTGTGAATTTCAGAGCCATAATGAATTTTCCTGCGACCGGGAACAAGCCAACTCCGTCTGATAGGCTATCGTAACTCACAAGGAGGTACAAGATACATGAACATTGGCATCATTGGTTCGGGCAACGTCGGCGGCGCTTTAGGCACTCGCTGGGCCAAAGCCGGCCATTAGGTGATCTTTGGCTCGCGCGAGCCCGGCTCCGGGGGCTTGAAAAAGTTGCTAGACCGAGCCGGTTCAAATGCCCGCGCAGCCTCGCTTCAGGAAGCGGCTAAATCCGGCGAGGTGCTGCTTCTCGCTACGCCCTGGCCGGTCACGAAAGATGTGCTGCAGGGGCTCGGTGACTTAACCGGGAAGATCCTCATCGACGCCGTCAATCCGGTGCTGCCCGATCTTTCGGGACTGGCGCTCGGAAACACCACGTCCGCCGGCGAGCAAGTGGCCGGCTGGGCCCGCGGCGCGAAAGTGGTAAAGGCATTCAACACCGTCGGCTCGAACATTATGGAAAACTCCGCCTTCGGCCACGACAAACCGGTGCTATTTTTCTGCGGCGATGATGCCGGCGCGAAGACTGTCGTCAAACAACTGGCCGCTGGACTGGGCTTCGAAGGCGTAGATGCCGGCCCGCTCACTCAGGCCCGTGTGCTCGAGCCGTTCGCGCTACTGTGGATCTCACTGGCGTTCAAAGCCGGACTGGGCCGCGAGATCGCGTTCAAACTCTTGCGTCGTTAAGCTGTCAGCTCTTGGGCTTGGTGGAGTCGAACTTGATTTGCTTTAGGATCTCGGTCTGGCGGTCCAGTTCGGCCTTCCCGGCCGGGAACTGGTTGACCTTCAAAATGAAAGCCAGAATGTCGACGTTCTCCTGCCGGCTGAGGCTCCCGGGTGCATTTTGCGGCATCGAAACACGCATGCGTTCGAACAGGTCGCCCAGCGTCAGGCCATTCCAATTCCCAAAAAAAGAGTCGCCGGACAGCGGCGGAGCCGATTCACCGCCGGTGAGTTCTCCACCATGGCAGGATGCACATTCCTTGCCGTAGAACGCCTCGCCGCGCTTAGCCTGATCCTCCGTATAAACGCCGTCCCATACCGTTCGTGTTGTTTGGGCAATTGCCGCCAGGCCTAAGATGATTCCGAGAGCAACTATTCTGACCTTCATGTCACCTCGCACCAAACCAGTATCTCACTCCTGCCGCAAGGCCGTGATAGGATCGATGCGCGTGGCTCGCCTCGCCGGAAGATAGCTGGCCAGCGCGGCCACACTGATCAGGATCGTAGTGACGCCGATGAAGGTGGCGGGATCCCAGGGGCTGAATTCGATCAGCAGGCCGCCCAGTAATTGCGAGACAGCCGCGCCCGCTGCCAGACCGATAACCAGTCCAATTAGCGCCAGCCGCATCCCGCGCCGGATCACCAGGCCGACCACGCCGCTCTCGGTCGCGCCTAAAGCGATGCGAATCCCGATCTCGCGCGTTCGTTCGTTGACCGAGTAGGCGATCAGCGCGAATAGTCCGACCGATGCCATGGTCAGCGCCAGGCCGGCAAATACGCCCAGCATGTCGAAGATAATCGCCAACTGGCGGATTTGATCGGAGAGCATCTGATGCATCGTGGTCGCCTCCACGGGCTCATCCGGATCGACATCCGTAATCGCTTTGCGAACGCCGCTGAGAATCCGGCTGGGATCGCTCGCGGTGGTGACCAGCAAGGACATCGCGCGCTGCGGCGCCTGATCGAATGGCACGTAAATCTGAGGATGTGCGGGCCCTTGCAGGCTAGGCGGTTTGACGTTGGCGGCCACACCGACGATGGTCCACGAATCGCCGCGTGCGTCAGCGTCGGTTAAACGCAGCTGCTTGCCGATTGGGTCGGTGCCCTTCCAGAAGCGGTCGGCGAACGCTTGATTGACCACCGCCACGCGTGCCGTGGACGCGGTGTCCCGGTTCGTGAACTCTCGCCCTCGGCGCAGCGGTGTGCCCGCGACTTCGAAATAGCGAGGCGCAACCACCACCTGCATCGCCACCGGGCGCTCCGCGGGCGCGGACTGTTCTCCGGGCATGGCGACGTGCACTGGCTTGCCTTCCGTAAATACAGGCAAGTGACTGGTAGCCGAGACGGCGCGCACTCTGGCCACACTGGCCACGCGATCCATCGCCGCGCGATAGAACGTCCGAAGCTGTTCATCGCCCGCATGCCGCGCCGCCGACGGATCCAGTTTGACCACCACCAGGCCGTCCGGGCGGAATCCGAGATCCAAGCGGCGCAAGTGCCGCACGTTTTCGAGCAACAGGCCGGTCACGACCAGGAGAATCATAGATAGCGCGATCTGCGAAGATACGAACACATTCGCCAGCCGATGGGTGCGCGCTCCGCTGTGGCGCGCCTCTTTCAATCCTTCGATCGGATCCGTTCGAGAAGAATCCAAGCCCGGCGCCAAGCCGAAGAATAACGCCGCCAGCACCGAAATCAGCAAACAGAAGCCCAGCACGGACGGATCGATGACGCGGTTTGAGATGAGAATGTCCGACGGATAGACCGCGATGAAAAAGTCTTTCGCCCAGAAACCTACCAGCAGGCCCAGGACGCCGGCCATGGACGAGAGCAATAGACTTTCGATCAAGGATTGACGGATCAGGTGCCAGCGCGATGCGCCAACCGCGGTCCGGATGGCCATCTCACGACGGCGCGCGGCGGCTTGCGCTAGCAGCAGGTTGGCGACATTGGAACAGGCCACCAGCAGCAGCGCGCCGACTACTCCAAATAAGACACCCAGCAAGACCGGATCGTTGGCGCCCATCACCGCCCGAAGCGGCTCCCAGGCGCGGGCGCCCCACCCGGAATTCGCCAGCGGATAAAGCTTCGCGAGTTGTGCTGAAACAGCGGCCAGCTCCTGATTGGCTTGCTCCAACGTAGAACCGGGACGCAAATGCGCCAGCACGAGGCCTTCCCGCGCGCTGCGGACCTCGGGAGTCGTTACCGGCGGCGTAAGAGGCAGCCACATGCCGTTACTTCGCGAAGGCATCCAGAAACTGGCTGGCATCACGCCCACGATCGTAAACGTATCGCCATTCAAACGAACAGTCTTGCCGATTGCGCCGGGATCTCGTCCCATCTGCGTTTCCCAGAAAGAGTGGCTCACCACCACCGATCGCGGAGCGCCGGCGCGAAATTCGTCGGGGGTGAAAGTGCGGCCCAGCGATGGCTTGAAATCGAAAAACGAGAAGAAGTCGGCCGAAACTCGAGTTGCCTTCAGGCGCACGGGCTCCTTGAGACCGGAAAGCGCCACGACGCCCGGTACCTCGATCGCCATACGGTCAAATGACCGGCAGTGTTCGCGCCAATCCCGGAAGTCTGGCACGGAAACACCTTCTTTAGTGGCGTGTTGGGCTAGGTTCTCCGAAAAAAGAATTACCGTATTCTTCTGGTCGTGAAAAACAAACGAGTCGACGAAAATCGCCCGTACTATGGAAAAGACCGTGGTGTTCGCGCCGATCCCAAGCGCCAGAGTCACCACCGCTGCAATTGTCACCAGCGGGTGTTTACCCAATGTACGCCGGGCGAACCTAAGGTCGCTGAAGATGTTCATTTCGAAGCCTTAAGTTCTCTCAGAGCACTTCTCGTGCCAACGCAATCGCTTGGATCTAATCCAAACGCAGCAAGCACGTGCTCGAAATTGGGACACTTTGATTCGCCAGCGAACGCCTGCCTAGCGATCTTCCGAAGGCAGCGTATACGCGACGTACTCACCCGAGTACGGTCCGCCGCTGATCGCCACCACAATGTACTGCTTGCCGTTCAGCATGTAGGTCATCGGCGATCCACTTTGCGGCGCAGCCATGAAAACCGCCCCCACCTCTTTACCGGTGGCTTTGTCGTAGGCTCGCAGCATCGCGCCGCGAGGATGCTCCGCCGTGGTCGTGATTTGTCCATCGCCGGCGATTACCAGCGTCTTGGTGACCAATGTCCCGATATTGTAAGTCTGCTGGCCGGTCTTCCCGATATTGAGCCCCTTCAAAGCGGGGTTATTGCGGATGAAATCCGGCGTGTCGCCGTGCGGAACCTTCCACACGATCTCGCCCTTGTCCAGATTGATGGCCGAAATGCTTCCATAGGGCGGCTTGATCAGCGGCAGGCCTTGAACGCTCAGGCCGAAAAAGCCCCCGCCTCCGCCCGAAGGCGCCGGGGCTTTGGGGGGCGGCGCGGAATCAGCACCGACATTCTCGCCCGGACCGCGCGCAATCTCCACCCTTTGGCCGGCTACGCCCAGCACATACTTCATGTCCGATACGTCCTTAGGCGATGGAACCACTCCGATCGGTATCAGGCAAGCATCGCAGGCAAAAGCGTAGACCGTATGAGTCTCGGGATCGTACGACGCGCCGGGCCAGTTGGTTCCTCCGGCCGCTGTGCCCAACGTGAGCGTGGCTATGGGACCATTCACCTGGCTTTCCACCGGCGGAGTGAAGACCGGTCCTAGCTTGTATTTCGACGCGATCGTCAAAGCTTGGTCGTGCATCGCGGGCGTGAAATCGATCAGAACATCGGGCGTCACTCCATTGCGCGAATAGGCCGGCGGCTTGGTGGGGAACGGTTGCGTCGGCGCATACCACTCGCCTGGGACGTTTCCTTTTTCCACGGGTTTCTCTTCGATCGGCCAGACGGGCTGCCCGTTCACGCGGTCGAACACATACAGGAACCCCTGCTTGCTGGGGACCGCAACTGCTTTGATCGCCCGGCCGTTGACGTTGATGTCTGCCAATATCGGCGCCGACGAGATGTCCATGTCCCACAGCGGATGGTGGACCAGTTGGTAATGCCACTTGCGTTGGCCGGTTTTCAGATCGACGGCCACGATGCTTTCCCCGAATAGGTTGTTCCCCTGGCGATGTCCCCCATAGTAGTCGCCCGTGGGCGATTCCACCGGCAGATAGACTAAACCCAGCTCCTCGTCCACCGACATCTGCGCCCATACTCCCGTGTTGCCCGTATACTCAGCCGACCCGTTCAGCCAGGTGTCGTAGCCCACCTCGCCCTTCATCGGAATGGTGTGGAAGGTCCACAGGCGCTTGCCGGTGCGCACGTCGAACCCGCGGGCGAAGCCCTTGTTATTGCGCATGCTCTTGGGCGTCATGCCTTCGCGAAACGCCGCGCCGACCAGGATCGTGTCTTTAGCCACCACCGGCGCCGATTGAATCCCGATCTCCCCGTGCACTAGATCGGGCGTCCACTCGCCTTTGTCGTTCCACGCCGAAATGGTTTGATCATCGTCGAGTTTCAGATCGACAACGCCGTTTTTTCCGAAGGTTGGAATCAACGCTCCGGTCTTGGCATCCAGACCGATGAGCCGAAAACCCGGCGTGATATAGAAGATCCGTTCTTGTTTGCCATCCGACCAATAAGCCAACCCTCGGCCCGAAAGTTGTCGTGGAGCAGCGGCGCCGCGCGCGCCTTCGTGTTCGCCATGCACCCACAGCAATTCACCTGTGATCGCATCCAAAGCGATTGCAGCGCGACGCGATCCGGCCGTGGCATAGACCACGCCGTTCACCATCAGCGGCGTCCCTTCCAGCTTGTATTCCGGGCGGTTGCCGATGCTATCGGTTTTGAATCGCCATGCGACTTCGAGTTTATTGAAGTTGGAGGCGTTGATCTGATCCAGCGGACGGTAGCGCGTGCCGTGGACGTCGGCGTTGTAGCTGGGCCATTCGGTGTCTTTTGCGGCGTACTGGGCTGAAGCGAGTCCAGCAATCGACGCGAACGTGGCGGCAATCGAGACGAGCGCTCGCAAGTACTGCATATGATTAGCTCTCCTGAGTTTTCTTAATGTAATCGTAATATAGCGCAGCATCGTGGCGCACACACTCTGTGTGCCGGGTTGGCACTCGTGCCAACGCAACGCTTGGCATGTGTTCCGTGGCACCATAAATTTAGTGAGAACAACGTTAAGCTTCCAGATCTCGAATGAACTGCGCAAACGCGTAGAACACGCTGCCCGTCGGCTTAATCGAGGAAGAAACTCCATCATCACGCAAGCGATCGAAGAGTATCTGGGAAAGCTTAACCGCAGTAACTTTCTGGACGAAGCCCGCCGCCAATCGATGCTCGCCACCGCCTCCCCGAACGACGATGAAGACGTCTGGCTGGAGAACGCTGATACGACCGGATGGAGGTGAATCGCTTCCTGCGGGCGCGGCTCAGTAACGAACGCGCGAGCTAGTCGTCCTCGGGAAGTTTTATGACCACTCCAGAATCACTTTCCCCGTATTCCCTGACCGCATCGCCTCAAAGCCCTTCTCGAAATCCTGATACGAAAAGCGGTGCGTGATCATCGGCCGGATGTCCAAGCCAGTCTCCAGCATCACCGTCATCTTGTACCAGGTCTCATACATCTCGCGGCCATAAATGCCTTTAATGGTGAGCTGATTGAAGACCACCGGAGTCCAGTCGATCGCCATCTCCGCGGTCGGAATGCCCAGCATCGCAATCTTGGCGCCGTGGCTCATATTCGCGATCATTTCACGGAGCGCCGCCTCTTTGCCCGACATTTCGAGGCCGACGTCGAAGCCTTCCTGCATCCCCAGGTCTCTCTGGACTTGCGCTAGTGGCGTCTCAGCCGTATCCACCGCCAGCGTTACGCCCAGCTTGCGCGCCAGCTCCAGCCGGTAGCGATTCTTATCGGTAATCACCACGTGCCGCGCGCCCGCGTGCTTAGCCACGGCGGCGCTCATAATGCCGATCGGTCCGGCTCCGGTGATCAGTACGTCCTCACCCAGGACGGGAAACGACAGCGCGGTATGGACCGCATTTCCGAACGGATCGAAAATCGCCGCCACATCCAGATCGATGTTCTCTTTGTGCCGCCAGATATTGGTCATCGGCACGGCGATAAAGTCGGCGAATGCGCCCGGCCGGTTGACGCCCACGCCCATCGTATGCGCGCATAAATGCCGGCGTCCCGCCAGACAATTCCGGCAGCGGCCGCACACCACGTGCCCTTCGCCGCTGACGATGTCGCCGGGATGAAAATCGTTCACATTAGACCCGATCTCTACGATTTCGCCGACGAATTCGTGGCCGATCGCCATGGGGACCGGTATCGTGCGCTGCGCCCATTCATCCCAGTTGTAGATATGCAGATCGGTGCCGCAGATGCCGGCGCGGCGGACGCGGATCAACACGTCGTTGATGCCGATAGTGGGTTTGGGAATGTCTTCGAGCCAAAGTCCCGGCTCGCGCTTACTTTTGACCAGTGCTTTCATGAAATGGGTGGGGCAGGTCTCCGACCTGCCTTTAGTCTGGCACGTATTGCCGCAGGTAGCGATGCGCCATCTTGAATCCCATTGCATAGTCCGGGTTGAAATCCGGACCAGGCCGGTTGGGAGACCCATACAACGGGTCCTCGTGCTCCAGGCTCATCGCACCCTGATACCCGGCCCGCTGCAACACTGAGAAGAACGCCGCCCAGTCGATGGAACCGAGGCCCGGCAACCGGTACACCCACCATTTAGCGCCATTTACAGGATTGATTCCTACGCGCCGCAGCACATCCCAGCGAACTTCGGTGTCCTTGAGATGCACGTCGTAGATTTTGTCCACGAAATCGCGCGCGGTCTGAATCGGGTCCATCATCTGCCAGACCAGGTGCGAGGGATCATACTGTAGCCCGACGTAGGGCGAATCGCCGAAGGCTTTAAACAGCGCTTCGAATCCCGCCGGGCTGATGGCGACGTTCGCGCCGCCCGGATACGGCTCCCACAGGATGCGCAACTTATTTGCCTGGCAGGCAGGAAAATAGCGCTCAGTGTAGACGCGCACGATATCATCGACTTGCTTTTCAAATGGCTTGTCCGCATCTTTTCCCGAAGCCGTTCCGATGTATGGAATCCCCAGTTTGCCGGCTACTTCGATGATCTTCACGAAATAGTCGTTGTCCTGCTTGCGCTGGTCCGGATCGGGCGCGATATGGTTTTGCGAAGCCTGAAATGCCGATACATGCATGCTGTATCGCACGAGCGTCCGCTTCACGTTTTCGATCTGCGCATCGGTGAGCGCCGTCGGATCCATGGTGGAGCGGCGGGTCGCTCCCAGGATCATGTTCGTGAACCCTTCCTCTTTGGCGAAACGGACATTGGCCTCAGTGAACGGTCCAAGAATTCCGAGGCGCGGTTTCCATTCCACCGGGCGCTGTCGTTCCTGTGCCGCGGCCGCCGCCGTAGCCAGACCGGTCACTAGTGTTCTTCTAGTCATCCCGACGTCTTACTAATATAGCCATCCCTGTGGTGTCGTTGCTGTACGGAAACCAGCAAAGACTAATTCTTTTAGCGTAGGTCGTACGGGTAATGCTCGATTGAATACCCTCAAAAGGAATGGTACTTTCTCCAAGGCTTGGCTATTCGTCGGCCAGAACCGAGGAGAATGAATGCTACAGTTCATTTGCAGTGAAACGCACGTTTTGGTGTGGGGCGGGCCCGTTTGTAAAATCTGACCTTAGACCCTTTCATCCCAGCGGGCTTTAGTGTATGCTGGCAGTCCGAGAAAAGAATAGTACCTATAGTACTAAGTGGGAAAGTGGCCCCCGCGGTGGGCGAGGGCCTCGTCTCGGATACCAGGTCAGTGGTAGCCGATTCGTTGACACTCCTCAGTGTCCGGCACGGCGGCGGGAGAAACGGGAGTTGGCTTGGGGCCGACGTTTAACGCCAACAGTTGCGCGGCCTGCTATGCGCAACCGGCCATCGGCGGGAGCAGCCCTGCAGTGAATCCGCAACTTGCATTCGCCAAGTTGGATCATCCCAACCCGGATCCATTTCCTCAGACTGTTCCCTCGTTCATTACCGCCAGCGGGCCGGTGCGCGAGGCGCGCTTCGTTTTGAACCCGGATGGCTCGCTGGACGGCGGAGTACATGGACTGTTTACGACTCCGGACGCACCGGCGCCCCTGGTTGTACGTTGGCGCAGCCCGACTTCGCCGCACAACTCGCCAATCCAGCGAGGCTTCGGCCTATTCGGCGGATACGGTCAACTTAGCCGCGTTCATGAGTTTGACAGCTCCGCCCACGCCGATAACGTCTACAATCTCGCAGCTGAACGGCAAGAACCTGTTCAACAACATCGGTTGCTCGCTCTGCCACGCGCCATCACTTACCACTGCCGCGTCGATTTTCACCGGGATGTCCAATGTGACCTATCACCCTTATTCGGATTTCGCCCTCCACCACATGGGATCGAATCTAGCGGACGGCATCCTGCAGGGCGCGCCGGCGGCAAGATATTCGAATTCGAGCCGAATCTAAAGGTTTTGGCCCCGTTGTAGGAGGGCAAGGTAGGGCGGCAAGCGCTGTGCTGAGCGGTGCGAGCCAGTTTGCCACAATCTAGGTATGCGGCTCGCACTTTCTCTGGTCTTGGGGGCAGCTTTCGCCGCCGCGGCCTTCGGGCAGCAGCAGTACGAAATCGGGGCAGATATCGGCTACGGCTTGTACCGTGACGGCAGCATCTACTCTGCCTCCGGATCGGTCGAAGCCGGCATTCGGAACCGTTTCGCGGCCGGCATTATGCTAGGGGACGATTTTTCAAAATACGTGTCGGCCGAGTTTGATTACCTCTATCACGACGGCCACCCTTTTCTGCAGGGGCTCGGGGTGAAATCGGATATACAGGGCCAGTCGGATGCGCTAACGGCCCAGCTATTGTTCCACTTCAAGACGCGCGAGCATCGCTGGCGGCCATTTCTCGCAGGCGGCGCCGGTGGCAAGGAATATATCATCGCCGGACCGGAGCCGTTCCCGCAGCCGCTTCCGCAAGTCGCCAGCCTCACGACCAACGATGTCTGGAAAGTGGTCTTCAGTGTCGGCGGAGGCGTGAAGTTTCGTCTACTGCCCCACCTGCTCCTGCGGGCCGAATTTCGCGATTATCTGACCACGTTCCCCCGGCAGCAGATCGTACCGGCTCCGCACAATACAGCGCGCGGAATCTTTGAGCAATTCACTCCTCTGTTCGGAATCAGCTACACTTTTGATCGATAAAGCTTTCGATTTCATCGGCGGCGCGCAGGTAGCCGCCGGCTTCGAGCAAAGAAGCGCCGATCCGGGTTGCCGCAGCCTTGTAGCGGACATCCGAGAGAACCTTCGCCACGGCGCAGCGGAGCGCTCGCGCTTGCATAGGCGACTCGATCACTAATCCAGCACCGAGCTCGGTCACTCTAGCGGATATCCAGAACTGGTCCGCTGCTTGCGGCGCCATGATCAGCGGGACGCCGTAATATAACGATTCCTGGACGCTGTTCATCCCGGCATGCGTGATGAAAGCCGCGCAACGCCGAAGAATTTCGATTTGCGGTACGAACGAGCGAACGATGAAATTTTCCGGCACCGGCCCGAGATGGCCGTCCAGTGAATTACCACCGGTCGACAAGACCACCTGCCAGGGCGTGTCCGCCAATTCTTCCAGACACGATCGAAAGAATTGTGGATGATTGCCATAGACCGTGCCCAAAGAAACCAGGATCAGCGGCCGGTCATCGAGCCGGTCGAAAGGGAAAGCCTGCGCTTCCGGGCGAGACTCGGCGCACAGTCCTACGAATTGAACCCGGCGGTCATCAAAAGCTTCCGGCGAAGGCTGAAACAACCGCGAAGTATAGACCAGGTTCAAATCGCCATAGGTCTGCAGGAGTTGTAGAGGTGAGAGCGGCTGCCGGAAAGGATAGCTGGATAACGCAGCCTGGCAAACCGCCTGAAAAGCGGCATACCACCGCGGCGTCAAGCGTGGGTCCTGAGGTTGGATCTTCGAACCGGCCCGGTAGCGCGAATCGATCTCGGCGTTCACCAGAATGCTGGGGATCGAGGCAATCGAGGGAAGTTGCAGGAGTTCGGCGACCAAGCCTCCCCAGGGAGCAAAACTGTCGTACATAACGTGCGTGGGCCGCAACGCCCGCACTTCTTCGAGGTGACGATCCAGTGCCGCGCGGCTTAGGTCGAGCAATGTTTCGAGCGTCGTTGATAGGCGCGCGAATGGGCCCGGCCCCTGCTCGGGCATATCGAACTCCGCGGAGTAAGGCCTGAATTCCGCGCCCGTATCCTCTATAGCCTGGCGAAACCGTTCCGTGCCGTAGTAGATGACCTGCTGTTGACGGCGAACCAATTCGCGAATCACCGGAAGCGTGGGATTGATATGGCCGTGGGCCGGCAGACTGAAATAAACGATGCGTCCCATTTTTTGGAGGCGAGTTCCGGGCGGCTATTATGCGAAGTGGGAGCAGGCGTAGTTTACTCTCAGGAAGCTCTGCAACAATCGAAGCTCTGCAACAATCAAGCTCTGCAACAATCAAGGTATGCGGCTGGTGCTCGCTGTGGTGACGTTAATGTCAGCTCTGGGGGCCGACACCGACGATCTGCGTCAAGCCGTCCGTGCCGGCGACACCGACCGTGTTAGCGCGCTGCTGAAGCAGGGCGTGGCGCTCGACGCGGTTGATTCATTGGGCGGAACCGTGCTGCACGATGCTGTTTGGGAGGGGGAAAAGGCGATCGTCGCGCTGTTGCTCGACGCTGGCGCTAACGTAAATGCCCGGCATATGGAGGCTGGCTCGATGCCTCTGCACTATGCCGTCATCACCGGCCACACCGACATCGCGGCCATGCTCATCGACAAAGGCGCCGACGTCAATGCACGTTATGGGTCGGGTGCAACGCCGCTACATCTCGCCGCCAACCGGGGCAGCCGGGCGATGGTTGATCTTTTGCTGGTACACGGCGCCGACGTCCAGGCTAAGGATGCGAGCGGCGCCACTCCGTTGGACGAGGCTGCCGAGCGGGGCCAAGCCGACGTAGCGCGCGCGTTGATCGATCATGGCGCGAACGTAAAGAGCCGGAATGCGCGCACCGGGATCACTCCGCTGCATGAGGCCGCGATAAAAGGCGAGGTAGAACTGGCGACGATTCTGCTGGATGCCGGCGCCGATCTGAATGCACGGGACGAAAGTGGCGCGACACCGCTCGAAGAGGCGATTCGTTACCGCCAGACGAAAGTGATCGAGGCGCTAGTGGCCAAAGGAGCGCGGCAGCCGGGCATGGAGAAGTCCGCTCCAGCGGCGTTGCACGAGGCCATCTTACATGGCGAGGCGGATATCGTAAACATGTTGCTTCAAACCGGGGCGGATCCCAATGGCCTGGATCCGGAAGGTTCGACCCCCCTCAATGACGCATGTTTAAAGGGCGAGAAGAACATCGCGAGTTTGCTGATCGAGCACGGCGCCAAGGTCGGGATCAGGAACAAATCGGGGGCGACGCCGTTACACGACGCAGCCCTCGGAGGCGATGCCGAAGTGATAAAGCTGCTGCTGGAGCATGGCGCTGAAATCAATGCACGCGATCAGGAATCGGGGGCAACTCCACTGTTTTACGCGGCTTCCTGGGGTCGCGTGGAGGCGGTCGAAGCGCTGCTGAGCGGTGGCGCCAATCCGGCGCTTCCAAACGGCCGAGGTCAGACCCCGCTTCAGGCCGCCCGCGAAAACGACCATAAAGAAGTCGCCGAGATACTCCGGCGGCATATACCCCGAGCAGTACTAAAGTAGTATATTTGCCGGTCGCAGGTGCCCTTCTGCGTTTCTGGGATATTGGCTAAAGCCTTTCACCTAGAAGCCGATATAACACCTAGGTTGCAACTAACGGAAATAGCCCCGGAGCTTGCGGATGCCGCCGATGTACTCAGCGACCAGCTACGTGTGCACTTGCAGCGTCTCGCTGTATTCCTGTTGCCGCACGCGGAAACACTCGACCGGAAATTTTTTTCGAAACTGAAGAGCCGGCAGTTCGAGCCGCGGCAATACGAAGCCAAGATCCGCACGGCTTTGGCTTCACTCACTCCCTGCGCCGCCGCCCGGATTCTGGCGAGCGGCCAGCCTCCTTTGAAGTTCATCGAGCAAGTGGAATACAACGGCCGGCGGCTGGCCAAATTGAACCTGCCGCCCAGCAGCATCGTGGAAGCGCTTCAGGAGTACGACCGCCTGTTGACGCCCATGCTACGCAAGCTGCTGCCCAACGAATACGCGAATTTTCAATGGGTCCGCGAGCAGCTTCACTTCTGCGTCATTCTCACGCTGAACAACGCCTACTATCAGGTCCGCGAGGCCGAAACGCAGGCCTTTTACGAGCTGTTCCGCGTCGAGCTGGAATCTCGCAACCTGGATGAACTGTTGCGCAGGTTCCTGGAAGCTTTGGTCCAGGTTTGTCAGGCTGACGCAGGCCACTTGTATTTGCTGAACGATCCTCGAAGCGCGTGGGTGCTGCGAGCCAAGGCGGAAACGCGCGGGCCGAACCAGGCGACATTCACTGAAGTCCGGAACACTCCGGCCAAGCTGAAAATGCTGTCTACCTCCCGGCAAATTGATACACGAAACGGGAGCGGGCATCTGCTTCTGGAGCCGGGTTGGAAGGACCATTTCCAGACCTGCTGGTCGATTCCGCTGGCCGCCGGGGGCCGAACCGCGGGGGTCATGCAGTTTGCCTTCTCGAAGCCCTACGAATGGCTTCCGCGCGAGCAAGAGCTGCTGGCGGCGGCGGCCGAACGTTGTCTGATGGCGGCCGACAAAGCCCGTCTAATGGAGGATCTGGCGGCCAGCGAAGAGCACATCCGCCAGTTGGCCGAGCATATGCTGCACGTCGAGGAAATGGAACGGCGCCGCATCAGCCGCGAGCTACACGATGAGGCCGGCCAGTCGCTGCTTTGCATCCGCCTGCAGATGGAGTTGCTCGAGAATTCGATCCCGCCCGAGCATTCCGAGTGGATCGCCAAGCTGAAAGAGGCCCGGGATCTTACCGAGCGCACTATTTTGGAGATGCGGCGTCTGATCGCAGCTTTGAGTCCGGCGGTGCTCGAACAGCTCGGCCTGGGCGCGGCTTTACGGCAATTGGTCAACCGCTTCCGAAGGTTACACCCCATCCGGGTGCGGTTGCTTCTGGGCCGGTTGGGCCGGCTTCCGCAATATACGGAAATTATTGTTTATAGGTTAGTTCAGGAATGTTGCAACAACATCGCCAAGCATTCGGGAGCCTCCAGCGTAAACATTTCTGTTAGTTCCGCCGATGGATGGGTAAGACTGGCCGTTGAGGACAACGGAGTCGGTTTCAAGGTAGATGAGGCGCTGGCCCGGAGAGATTCTTTTGGCCTTTCCGGCATGAGAGAGCGCGTGGCCCTGCTCGGCGGTAGATTTGACGTGAAAAGCCATCCCAGCATTGGGCCTGGTAGCGGGACCTCGCGGATTGACCGGAGGAAAAAAGGCCGCGGGACGAAAATTTCGATCACTCTTCCTGTCGCGAAAGAGCCGCCGTCGTTCAGTTTTATCGAGCCGATCCGAACGAAACCGATCGCTTCGAAGCATGGACGAAAGTTGAGGGCTGTAGGGGAGTGAATCTGACAGGTTCTCAATCCGTAGGTTGGATCGGAGCCGTAGGAAAGGGATTTTAAGAGAGAGATTCGGGCAAACGTTATGGCAAAGACTCGCATCATGCTAGCGGACGATCACACACTCTTCCGCCAAGGCATCAGAACGCTAATATCCGCGGAGTCGGATATGGAAGTGGTCGGAGAAGCTTCAAATGGCGGCGATGCCGTCGAGAAAGCTGCCGAAGTTCGGCCGGACGTGGTGCTGATGGATATCGGCATGCCCGGTCTTAGCAGCTTCGAAGCCACTCGCCAAATCAAGAAAAACCGCCCCGAGACCAAGGTGCTGTTTCTCACCATGTATGACGACGAAGATTACCTGGTGGAAGGCATGGAGGTCGGCGCCAGCGGTTACGTCCTCAAGGACAGCCCCTCGGCGCAGCTGGTTGCCGCCGTTCGCGACATCTGCCGGGGTGGCAGCTATCTCAGTCCGCGCATGCTGTCTCAGCTGGTGGACGATTTCCGCTCCCGAATTAAGTCGGCTAACCGCCTGCCCCGCTTTGCTACGCTCACCACGCGCGAGCGCGAAGTTCTCAAAATGCTGGCTGAAGGCAACTCCGTGAAGGAAATCGCCTGCGATCTGAACCTGAGCGTCAAAACCGTCGAAGCTCACAAGTTCAACCTGATGCGTAAACTGGACATCCACAACAAAGCCCAGCTCGTGCAATACGCCATCCAGAAAAAGATCATCAAGATCCCCAACCTCGTCTGACAGGCTATTCTGGTTCCAGAGTGAACCGGAGTATCCTGACAGTTCCTGTCCGCAAAATCGAAGGCGAGTCGTCCGCTTCCTTCCAGGACCTGCTCGCCGTCGAAGAACCCCTCGAAATTCGCCTCGGCGACAAAACCATCTCCCTCACCATGCGAACTCCCGGCCATGATCCGGAGCTCGCCGCGGGCTTTTTATTCACCGAGGGCATTCTCGACGGGCCTCGCCAGATCCGGGATATCCAGCATGCCAAGAATTCCATCACGGTTCAGCTGAATCCGGATGTGCAAGTCGATTTCGAGCGGCTGCAGCGCAATTTCTACACCACCTCCAGTTGCGGCGTATGCGGCAAGGCTTCGATCGAAGCGCTGCGTATGCAGGGCTGTCCGGTCTTGCCCCGAAGCTTGGCGGCAGTGGAGGCGGAGGTGATTCACCGGCTTCCGCAAGCCCAGCGCGACGAACAAGCGGTATTCCAGAAGACCGGCGGGCTGCACGCGGCGGCGCTGTTCGATTTCCAAGGCAAATTGATCATATTGCGAGAGGATGTCGGCCGCCATAACGCGGTGGACAAACTGATCGGAGCGCGGATGCTGGCCGGACACACGCCGCTCTCCGACACTCTGCTGCTGGTGAGCGGACGCGCCAGCTTCGAATTAACCCAAAAAGCGCTGATGGCGGGCATTCCGATTCTGGCGGCGGTTGGCGCGCCGTCCAGCCTGGCGGTCGAGACCGCCCAACGCTTCAACATGACCCTGCTCGGCTTCGTTCGCGATGGCCGTTTTAACATCTATTCAGGAGCTGAGAGAATCCGATGAAACTGCGCATCCAAGGTAACGCTCTGCGGCTACGGCTGAACCAGGCCGAGGTCGCCCAGTTCAGCAAGACCGGCTTTTTCGAGGATTCCGTGGAGTTCAGCCCGGGCGCCTGCCTGACCTATGCGCTCGAGTCCTGCAGAAGCATCCGCTCTCCAAAGGCGATCTACCGGGATGGGTCGCTGCGGATCCAAGTGCCTTACCAGGCTGGATTCGAATGGGCCACTTCGGATCAAACGGGAATCTCGGGCGGTGAGGACATCGCAATTACCGTCGAGAAGGATTTTCAGTGCCTCCACGGCGACGGCTCACGCGACCCGGACGCTTTCCCCAATCCGCTCGAACAAACGCACGCCGGCCTAAAAATGGAATAGGGCGCTAAATTATCAGCGCCCTATTGCCGCGTCGTTCAGATTCGACCCTGGAGTTGTGAAATCTTGGTCCCCTTCGAATCGGGGTAAAACCGGGGTGTCGTCAGAGCGATTCTATCACGAAGCTTCTCTTTAAGAAACCTTCTCGGCGATGGACTTGGCCTGCAGGAACTGCAGCAGATAATCCGGGCCGCCGGCCTTGGAATCCGTGCCCGACATATTGAATCCGCCGAACGGGTGCGCGCCAACCATCGCGCCGGTGCACTTGCGATTGATATAGAGATTGCCGACGAAGAACTGCTCGCGCGCCTTCCGGATCTTCTCCGGATTCTTTGTGTAGGCCGCGCCCGTCAGCCCATATTCAGTATCGTTGGCAAGTTCCAGCGCGTGATCGAAGTCCCGCGCTTTGGTCACAGCCAGCACCGGACCGAAGATCTCCTCCTGGAAAATGCGGGCCTTGGAATCGACGTCGGCAATTACAGTGGGAGCGATAAAGTATCCGTCCCCCGGCGCGGCGGCGCCGCCGGCGATCAAGCGGCCTTCCTTTTTTCCTACTTCGACGTAATTCAAAATCGTCTTCTGGGCGCCTTCGTTGATCACCGGGCCCATGTAGTTCTCGGGTTGATCCGACGGCCCGACCGTGAGACCCGCGACTTCGGCCTTGAGCTTTTCCAGAAATTGATCGTAAACCGCCTGGTCGACGATGGCGCGCGAACAGGCCGAGCACTTCTGCCCCTGATAGCCGAACGCCGAAAAGAGAACGCCTTTCACGGCGCTGTCGAGATCCGCCTCTCGATCCACGATGATTGCATCCTTGCCGCCCATCTCGGCGATCACGCGCTTGATCCAGATTTGCCCCTTCTGCGGCTTGGCGGCCAGTTCGTTGATGCGCAGGCCAACTTCCTTCGAACCGGTGAAGGCCACAAAGCGCGTCTTGGGATGCTGTACGATCACATCGCCCACTACGGCGCCGCTGCCCACCAGTAGCGAAAAAGATTTCGCCGGGAAACCAGCCTCCAGCAAAACTTCGGCGAACTTGGCCGCGACGGTTGGCGTGTCGCTAGAGGGCTTGATGACAACCGTGTTGCCGGCCACCAACGCCGCGGTGGCCATGCCGGTCATGATAGCGAGCGGAAAATTCCACGGTGGAACAACCACTCCAACGCCCAATGGCAGATAAACCAGTTCGTCCTTTTCGCCGGGTATCTGATGCAGCGCATCCGGTTTGCTCAGGCGCAGCATCTGGCGGGCGTAATACTCGCAGAAATCGATCGCTTCGGCGACGTCAGCCTCGGCTTCGGGCCAGGTCTTGCCGGCTTCATAAACCAGCCAAGCGTCGAACTCGAATTTTCGCTTGCGGATCAGCGCGGCCGCCCGCAGCAGCATATCGACGCGGGTCTCGGCGGGAGTCGCGGCCCAGTGCGGGAAATACGCATAAGCGGCTTCTATCGCTTCGTTGGCCAGCGCCGCTGTCGCCTTACTGTGAATGCCGACCACTTCGCTCGATCGAGAGGGATTGACCGATTTCAATTTATCCGGGGTTTTCTCGCGCCTCCCCGCGATCACAAGGTCGTATTCGCGCCCGAGCTGCTCGCGCACATCGCGCAGCGCCTTCTCCATCGCCTCGCGATTCGACGGCTTCGAAAAATCGGCGACGGGTTCGTTCGAGAACGCCGGAATCGTTTTCACCGGCTCGGCAATTGTGCTGCTCATTTTGTTATTGGGCTATCCCTTCAAATTAGCCGCGGTCCCTTCCACGATTTTCCGGCCGCGTTCGAACATATCGGCTGCGTCGTCGGCCATTTTGCGCCCTTTTTCATACATCTCTTTACCCCGCTCCAGCATCTCCTTGCCGGAATCCGAAATGGCCTCGCGGCCTTCCTTCGTTCTCTTGGCGATGGTACGCCGCGTCTGTTCGCCGGACGCCGGCGCATACAGCAGGGCAACCGTCGCCCCGATCGCGATTCCCGCCATCAACCACACAACCTTACTGCCGTAATCTTCAGCCGCCATATAGCCTCCATTCATCATTCTAACGCCCCGCCCGCTGGTATCCTCAAGACATGGCGCGAGACGGAACACAACCACGCGCCAAAAGCCATTTATCTTACGGCCTTAATCTATGAAGATACTTACGCTCTCGTTATGTTTCGTAATTTGCGCTTTCGCCCAGGATGAAGATGCGCAGCCGGATGGGCGAGGCCCGGCTTCTAGCGATCCGATGAACGCCGCGACCTTTAGCGGCTTGCGATTGCGCAGCATCGGCCCGGCGTTTACCTCCGGCCGTGTAATTGGATTCGCGGTCGACCCCGAAAATTCCCGACGCTATTTCGTAGCGGCCGCGTCCGGCGGCGTCTGGAAAACCACCAACGATGGCACTTCCTGGACGCCCGTGTTCGACAAGGAAGGGTCGTATTCCATCGGCACGGTGGTGATCGATCCCAAGAATCCTTCGGTGGTTTGGGTCGGCACGGGCGAGAACAACGACCAGCGCAGTGTCTCCTATGGCGACGGAGTTTACAAGAGCGAGGATGGCGGCAAGACCTGGCGGAACGTGGGATTGAAGCAGTCCGAGCATATCGCCCGCATCGTCATTGACCCGCGCGATTCCAACGTCGTCTATGTGGCGGCGCCCGGCCCGCTTTGGAAAGGCGGCGGAGACCGGGGGCTTTACAAGACCACTGACGGCGGCAAGAACTGGACGAGTCTGATCAAAGTCGGCGAATATACTGGCGTCGCCGACGTGATTCTCGATCCGCGCAATCCCGACATCCTGCTGGCCGCCACGCACCAGCGCGAACGCAAATACTACACGTTGATCCATGGCGGACCGGAAAGCGCGTTGTGGCGCTCCACCGACGCCGGCAAGACCTGGGCCAAAGTCGCCACCGGAATGCCGGCGGCCGAACTCGGCCGCATCGGACTGGCTTATGCACCGTCGAATCCCAGCATCATTTACGCGCAGATCGAAGCTGGCGAAGGCCGCGGCGGCCTTTATCGGTCCACGGATAACGGTGTCACCTGGGAGCGGCGCAATAATTCGGATTCGCAAGGACAATACTATGCGCACTTAGTGGTCGATCCCGTCAATTCCGAGCGCGTCTACATCATGAATGTGAACATTTCGGTGTCGAACGACGGGGGCCGGACACTGGCTACGCTGCCGACGCGCAACAAGCATGTCGACAATCACGAGATCTGGATCGATCCCCAGGACAACAATCGATACCTGGTGGGCTGTGACGGCGGCGTCTATGAAACCTTCGACAAAGGCGAGAACTGGATTTTCAAGGCCAATCTTCCGATTCCGCAATTTTACGATGTCGCGGTGGATAACGCCGAGCCCTTCTACAACGTCTACGGCGGGACCCAGGACAATTTCAGCTTCGGCTGTCCTTCCCGCACCCGGAACGCGGTGGGGATCGTCAATTCCGATTGCTTCGTCACCAACGGCGGCGATGGATTTTATACTCGCGCCGACCCGAAAGATCCGAACACCATCTACGCCAGCATGCAGAACGGCGGCCTGGTGCGTTTCGACCGGCGGACCGGCGAGCGCGTAGCCATTCAACCGCAGCCCGGCAAGGACGATCCGCCGATGCGTTGGAACTGGGATGCGCCGATGATGATCAGCCCGCATTCCAACACCCGGATTTATATCGGCGCACAGCGGCTTTACCGCAGCGACGATCGTGGCGATAGCTGGCGCGCGGTAAGTCCCGATCTCACGCGGCAGCTGGATCGCAATAAGCTTCCGGTGATGGGTAAAGTATGGAGCGTGGACGCCGTGGCGAAGAATGTCTCGACGGCACTCTATGGAAATATATCGGCCATTGCCGAATCGCCCAAGCAGGAAGGCTTGATCTATGCCGGCACCGACGACGGCCTGGTGCAGGTAACCGAAGACGGCGGTAAGAGCTGGCACAAAATCGACAAGCTTCCTGGTGTGCCGGACAATTCATATGTTCAACGCATCGTGGCGTCGCAGAGTGACGCGGGCACTGCGTACGTGGTCTTCGAGAATCATCAAAACGGAGATTTCAAGCCATACATTTTCAAGACCGCGGACCGGGGGAAGGGCTGGGCCTCTATAGCCGGGAATTTGCCCGAGAACGGCGCAGTTTACGCGTTGGCTGAAGATCAGGTGGATCCGAAGTTGCTGTTCGCGGGCACCGAATACGGTCTGTACTTTACGGCCATTGGCGGGGAGAAATGGATCAAGCTGACTGGCGGATTGCCGACCATTCAGGTGCGCGATCTGGCCATCCAGAGGCGCGAGAACGACCTGGTGGTCGGGACGTTCGGCCGCGGCATCTATATTCTCGACGACTACACGCCTCTGCGAAACTTGACTCCCGAAACGCTCAAGCAGGATAGCGCGCTGTTTCCGGTAAGGAATGCGCTGTCTTATATTCCCGCACAGCCGCTCGGCTCGAATGGCAAAGGGTTCCAGGGCGAGTCGTTTTTCGCCGCTCCGAATCCGCCTTTTGGCGCGGAAATCAACTATTTCCTGAAAGACCCCTTGCGGACCAAAAAGCAAGAGCGCCAGCAGCGTGAACGCGAAGCCGCGCGCAAGAACCAGACCGCCGCTTATCCGAATGCCGTCGAGCTTCGCGAGGAAGCCGCCGAAGAAGCGCCTGCAATTGTGCTGACGGTAACGGACGCGTCGGGCAAGGTGGTGCGGCGATTCGACGGCCCCGTCACGCGCGGAATGCATCGTGTCGCGTGGGATTTGCGCACGCCGGCGCCGGTACTCGCCAACCTCCCGGCCGCCCGTCCAGGAGGCGGCGAGGGCCGTGACGAAGAAGAAGAGTTTTTCTACCGCGGGCCGGCGGGATCTTTGCTTCTACCGGGAAAGTACACCGTGACGCTGGCTAAGCGCGTCGATGGCGTCATCACAGCGCTGGCGGGTTCGCAGAGTTTCGAGGTCGCGGCCGAAGGCGTCTCCACCCGCGAAGATCGCGCGGCAAAAGCGGAATTCGAGGAGAAAGTCGCGCGAGTGCAGAGGGCCTTGGCCGCCGCTCAACAAGCCGCCACCGACGCTCGAACGCGCCTGGATGCGATTCGCCGCGCCATCGATGCGACGCCCGCGCTTCCGCCCAAACTGCGGGAGGACGCCATCAATCTGGAAAAGCGCCTGGACGAGATCAACCGCGAGCTGCGCGGCGATCCGGTAATGCGGGAGCGCGATGAACCGACGCCGGAATCGATCTCGAACCGGGTAAACTCGGCCGCCGCGACCATGCGTCTGACCACCGGCAGGCCCACCAAGACGGCCCTCGACAGCTATCAGATCGCCTCCGATGCGCTGGCGTCCGAGATTCCCAAGCTGCGCCGGCTGATTGAGACCGACATCCACGGGCTCGAAAAGCAGCTGGATGCGGCGGGAGCGCCACCGACCCCGGGCCGTCTGCCCGACTTGAAAAAATAGCCACGAAGGTTGTAATGAATTTCCAGGTCGCAAGCATCTACAAAAAGAAAGCTGTCGGCCCATGCGCAAAGGCTACTTATTCGTTACGTTGCTCATCGCCTTGGGTGGCTCCGCATTTGCGCAGGTCTACGAGATCACGGCATTCAATACCGATGTCGTAGCCGCTATCGATACCGCGCGGCCCAAACCGCTGGCGCGCAAGCTGCTCGGCAATACCTGGCTCGATTAAAAGGAAATCTGGACCAGCCCATTCCACATGCACAAGCGTGACGCGGGCTGGTGGATCGGCATCGGCGCGCTCACGGCCGCGCTCATTGCGACCGATCACACGACGTCGAACCTGCTGGAGAATAGCAAGGGGCAAGTGCTGTGGGGCAATCGCGTTTCTAATCTCGGCTCCGCTTACACATTGATCCCCGTGGTGGCCGGCTTCTACACTTTCGGAGTGCTCGATGACAATGCGAAGGCGCGCGAAACGGCTGTGCTTAGCGGTGAAGCGCTGCTCGATAGCCTGATCGTGGTCGAGGTTTTAAAACCCATCGCGGGCCGCAACCGGCCCAATGCGAAAGACGATCCGGAAAATTTCTTCGATGGCGGCCAGTCGTTTCCCTCCGGCCATGCGATCGAAACCTGGTCGCTCGCCTCGGTGATTTCCTACGAGTACGGGCACACCAAGCTGGTCCCGATTATCGCCTGTGCATTGGCCGGCGTAGCGACAGTGGCAAGATTCAGCGCGCAACAGCACTATGCTTCCGACCTGCTCGCGGGTGGGGGCATGGGGTGGTTCGTCGGCCGGTATGTGTGGAAGACGCATCAGGACCACGCCATTCACCCGCATAGCAAGATTCAAGCCCAGATATTGCCGCAAATTCAGCCCAGCACGGGCACCTACGGTTTGGCTGTGCTTTTATCGAGGAATTAATTACCCTTTTCGATTGCTGGATTCACGCACAATCAGCCGCGGTGGAATAAGCACGCGCCTGGCAGCTAGCAGGTTCTTGGCTTCAATGCATTCCACAAGCAAATCGGCGGCCGTCTCGCCAATCAGCGTGCTGCTCTGGTCGATGGTGGAAAGCGGGACGCGCAGAAAGTCGGAATAAAGGATATTGCCGGCGCCGATCACCGCAATATCGCCGGGCACTTTCAAGCCTGCTTCCAGAATGGCTTTGATCGCGCCCGCGGCAACTGGATCGTTATAACAAAATACTCCGTCGGGCCTCGGCGACACTCCCAGCAGTTTCCGCATCCCTTCGTACCCGGTGCTGTCTTCGTGCTGGCCGCTAACGACGTAATCGGCGGCTGAGTCTAGTTTGTGCTTCGCGAGCGCGCGACGATAACCGCGCAGCCTCCCGATGCCGGTGGAACTCGCCGACCCGCGCAGATGAGCGATCTTGCGGCAGCCTTGCTCGATGAGATGTTCGGTAGCCATCAGCCCGATCTCTTCATCCTTCCCGCCGACAAAGTGCCCCACGAATCCAATCGGCAGGCGATCGATCAGAATGTAGGGGATTTTTCGTCCCTGTAAAGTCTTGAAAGTCTCGCCGCGGAAATTGGGCTGAGCCGCCGCGATGATGATACCGTCCACGCTTCGATCCAGCAGCATTTGAATTTCACGGATTTCCGCGTCCGGGTTTTCCTCGGAGTTGGATATAACGATCTGATACCCCAGCGGTTCGAATTTGCGGGCGATTCCTTTAGCGACTTCCGCGAAAAACGAGTGCATAAGATCGGGAATTATGAGCCCGACCATGTAAGTGCGCCGCGTAACCAAACTGCGCGCAATCCAATTCGGCCGGTAATTCAGCTCGCGGGCGCGCTTCAAGACACGCCTTTTGGTCTCTTCGCTGATGTCGCTATGACTGCGCAAAGCCTTCGAAACCGTCATGAGCGACACGCCCAGATCGAGTGCGATGTCTTTCATTCGCGCGTCTTTCATGGACGCGTCTTTCGTTGGGGCAATCCCGGTTCCTCTAATCAACCAGTATACGGAATGCGCTCCAAAGTCCCTTGGGATTTCTCGTGCCTCAATAGCCACTCTTTTCGCGCCAGTCCGCCGGCATAGCCCGTGAGCGCCGAAGATGCTCCGATCACGCGATGACACGGCACAATAATGGCGACGGGATTCAGGCCGTTAGCGTGGCCGACGGCCCGGGCGGCCGTGGCGCGCCCCAAGCGCGCTGCCAGCTCGCCATAAGTTTGCGTCCTGCCAGCCGGTATTTCGCGCAGCGCCTTCCAAACCCGGCCCTGAAATTCCGTGCCGCCCATCGAAACCGGCATGCCATCGAGCGCATGCAATTCACCGTCGAAATAGCTCCGTAAGCGGCGCGTCAATTGATATGGATCAAAACCGCGCCGGAACTCAAACCCGCCGAATCGCCGGGTCAATAAATTCTCCATCCGGCTCTCGTAACCGGAATAATCGAGAGCGCAGATTCCTTCGCCATCCGATGCGAACAAAATACGGCCAATGGGAGATTCAAATTCGTCATAATCCAGCAGCATGGCTTTACGGGTTAGCATGCAGTGATTCCCACAAATACATGGCCGCGTACGATCGCCAGGGCCGCCATCCTTCGGCTAATTCCGCGAGTTTACGAGCCGAGGACACCTTGGCCGCTTTCAGCAAACCCAAGTCCGACGCCGGAAACGCATCCGGATCGCCCAGCGCTCGCATAGCGATGTAATTTGCGGTCCACGCGCCGATGCCAGGCAGTTCGCACATGCGGCCGATCGTCTCCTGACTCGACACCGCACCATCGAATCGAATTCGTCGGTCGCACACCGCTCGCGCCAAGCCGCGAATCGATTCCGCGCGCGCCTTCGGTAATCCGATAACCGCGAGATCGGCAGCCGCTAGAATGGCCGCATCGGGCGGCCCGAACCGTTCCACCAAACGTCCAGCCAGCGTCGACGCGCCCTTCACCGTCACCTGTTGGCCCAACATAGCGCGCACCGCCAGTTCAAACGGGTCCCAGCACCTCGGAACTCGAAGCCCGGGATGACTGCCGACGATTCTTTTTAGCCAGCGAGACTTCGACAGGCACGCGGCGATCGGGCCGGGATCCGTATCGAGGTCGAAGAAGAACCGGATTTGAGATGCGAGCGGCGCCGTTGCGTTGATCGCAAGCAGGCGATCTCCAGCCGGATGCTTTCGCACCGTAACGCCACCGCGATGGTAGCTGTAGTCATCCACGCGCTCGAGCCCGGGAATCGCTCGATGCTTCACGAATCGCAGAAACGCGGCCCATTCATAGGGCGGATGGTAGTCGAGCGCCAGCTCGGCGCAAGCCGCTGTCGCGTCCATAACGAAAGTATGCCGCAAAACGCGTGACGTCGTGCTTTAGAATAGTGTTGACTGTGACTCGCCGAACCTTGCTGAGACGATCCTTGCTGGGACGATCCTGGCTGGGCCTCGCCGCCGCCGGTTCAATACTGAGCCAGGATATCCTGCGACTCCCGCCGCCCAAGGCCAACGCGCGAATCGCATACGGCACAGATCCGCAGCAATTCGGCGATCTTCGTTTGCCCACTGGCGCGGGGCCGCATCCGGTTGTGATCTTCATTCACGGCGGGTTCTGGAGAAGTGCATACAGCCTGGATCACGCCGGACACGCCTGCGCCGCGCTGGCTCGTGCCGGGGCAGCCAGCTGGAGCCTGGAGTACCGGAGAATCGGCGATCCCGGCGGCGGCTGGCCGGGAACTATGGACGACGTGCTGCACGGGGCGGAACATATTAAGAGGCTGGCGGTGCGCTATCACCTGGATCTGGAACGCTTGGTCGCCGCGGGGCACTCCGCGGGCGGTCAACTGGCGCTTTGGCTGGCTGCACAGATCGCCGTCAACCTGCGAGGCGTCATCCCGCTGGCGGCCGTTTCAGACTTGCGCCGCGCCTGGGCGCTGCAATTGAGTAACGGTGTTGTCAGACAATTGCTAGGTGGAACGCCGGAGCAGGTGCCCCAGCGCTACGCAACCACGTCGCCCATCGAGCTTCTGCCGATTTCGGTGGCGCAGCGCGTGGTTCACGGCACCGCGGACGACACGGTCCCATTCGATATGAGCGCGCGGTTCGCCAAGAAATCGCTAAATTCCAAGCTGATTCCGCTCCAGGGCGCCGGGCATTACGAGCTGATTGACCCTCGCTCGCGCGAGTGGGCGACCGTGCAGAAAAACATCCTCGACTGGGATTTTTGATCGATGGATCTGGGACTGAAGGACCGCGTCGCCATAGTGGCCGCGTCAAGCAAAGGCCTGGGTAAGGCGGTCGCGCTCGGACTCGCGGCTGAAGGCGCTAAACTCGCACTTTGCGCGCGCGGGGGCGAAGCATTGCAACGCACGGCATCCGAGATCCGAACGGCCGTGCTGGCGCAAGCCCTGGACGTAAGCATCGAAGAGCAGATCCGCGGATTTGTCGACGAAACAATGCGCAAGTTTGGCCGCATTGATATCTGCGTCACGAATGCGGGCGGCCCGCCTGCCAAGCGATTCGAGGATACGTCGTCCGATGACTGGCGCTCCGCCGTCGATCTCAATTTCATGAGCACTCTGCATTTTGCCCGTGCCGTGCTGCTCATCATGAAGGGACAGCGCTGGGGCCGGCTGATCGCCATCAGTTCCGTCGCGGTGCTGCAGCCGGTGGACGGATTAATCCTATCCAACGCTGCTCGCTCGGCGGTGCGCGGCCTGGTGAAAAGTCTCTCGAACGAATTCGGGCCCTACAATGTGCTGGTCAACAATGTCTGCCCGGGCTACACCGCCACCGAACGTCTCCTGAAACTGGGTGTGCATCCGGAGGCGCAGATTCCCCTGGGCCGCGTTGGAACTCCTGAAGAGTTTGCGAATCTGGTGGTGTTCCTGGCGTCTGATCGCGCCAGCTACATCACCGGAATATCGATTCCCGTGGATGGCGGCTTGGTAAAGGCGATCTAACTCAGCCTGTTCCGGTTACAATGTACAAAGAGTGCGGTTAACAGCGCTCCTATTTTTCGCCGCAATAGTCTTGCTCGCAAGCGCGGAGTATTTCTCTCCCCAACACCGCCTTTCGGGCATCGGTGTGGATCGGGGGGGGATCACGCCGGCAGTGCTGGATGCTCGCACCAGCCGCATGATTCAATCACAGACTTTTGTGATCATGCGTGAACGGCAAGCCACAGCCGGCGCCCAAAGAATCACCGGTCCGCGCCTGGCGCCCATCTTTCGCCGCGCGGCTGCCAGCAGCGGCCTGCCAGCTTCGCTGATCTCCGCGATTGCGTACCTGGAAAGCTGGGGCGATGCCCACGCTGAAAGTCCCGCCGGCCCCAAAGGCATCATGCAGTTTTCCGAAGCCACCGCGCGAGCCGCCGGTTTGCGCGTAGTTCGCGTGACGCGATTCAAGATAATTACCGAGCGCAAGCTGGTGGCCGGCAAGTCCGGCACGCCAGTCCACCGCACCGTCCGGCACAAAATCCCTTACACCGTCACGGTGCGCGATGACCGCTTCAATCCTGAACGAGCAGTGCCGGCCGCCGCTAACTATCTCGCGCGCCTGGAGACTAAGTTCAGTGGGCGCGACTGGGCAGTGTTCGCTTACCACTGTGGCGAAGGCTGTGTGGCGGAACTGCTTCCATTGGCTCAAGCGGCGCTGGGCGGCAAGCAACCACCCAGCGTGGCCGCGATGTTTTTCGCCGCTAACCCCGCGCTGCACCGTGATCTTTACGACGCCATCCAGCGACACATGCAGCGCGACTATTCGCCCACCTACTGGTTCCGTATACAACGCGCCGAGCAGTTGCTGGACCTCTACCGCACGGATCCCGCTGCCTTCGGCGAACTGGTGGATGAGTACCGCAATCCCATCAACACCCAGCATCGCGCCAATGACCGTCTCATGGTCTGGCTGAAATCCGAAGACATATTCTACAAGTCGCTGGACGATCTGAAGCAGGCCAGCGGCAAGGCTCTCGAAAGAGTCTTGGACAATCCAAAAGCTTTCGGTTTTTCTTTGCCGGCGTTAGATATCGACTCCGACACCCGCGATCTGTACCTGCAGGCATCGCCCGCCGCGATTGGCACGCTGCTCTATATCGCTTTCGAGACGCACCGCTTGTTTGACGCGCTCAAGCCCAAAGGCGAGGAGTTTGCCCCTCTGCAAATAACCGAGCTGGTGAGCACCACCGATCGGCCCACCGAGGCCGGAACGCTGCTGGTCGACCCGGAGTTTCCCGAGCACTCCACCGGGCAAGTGTTCGACATCGACCGCTCGAACCTGCCGCGCGGGGAACGAGAGTCGCTGAACTTTGTCCTGGATGACATGGGCTGGGACGGATACCTGGGCTTTATCCAGGTTACCGGCGATTCGTTGCACATCGGATGTTCGCCATCCTCGCGCGCTTTCTTCGCGTCGGTGTTTCAGGATGCGGTTAAGGAAAAATAATTAACGAGACCCTTCGACGGCAGTGATTACCTCCGATGAGAATCACTGCCGCCGTCATCGAGCGCTCCACTGGAACAACTCTGCGGCTCTGCCCCGCTTCCCTGAAGGCACTTGAAGATCCAAAATTGAATTCTGTGGAATGTTAAGGATGTAAAGCAGCGCGCGCATCCGCTGAGACATCTTGGCTTCGTGCGCGAGACATTTTGCCCCTAGATTATTTTTTCGAGGAGGCGTCAAGCCGGCTGTAACTCGCGCACGATCGATTGAATCTCGCTCATCACCAATGGCAGCTCTTCATCCTGGGTATAAAAATGCGGAGCGATCCGAATTCCCGCGCCCGGTCTATAGTCGACCAGAAAGTCCCGGCGAAGTAACTCTTTTGTCACATCAAACCCATTGGGTACATCTATCGTGATGGTGCCTCCCCGCTGTTGTGGATCTGAGGGAGAGTTCACGCGATAACCGGCCTGCTGGGCGAGTTCGATTAAGATCGATGTTTGGCGAACCGATTTGGCCCGAATATTCTCGACGCCCACTTGATTGATGATTTCGTATCCCGATCGCGCGGCATATAAGCCCGGAATGTTGGGCGTTCCGTTCAGGAAACGAAAGGCGTCATCGGCATAATCGATTTCCGCTGGGTCGAACGCGAACGGTTTCCGGTGCGCCATCCAACCGGTCACGCGCGGCTCGAGTTTTCCCCAAAGATCGCGGCGGACGTAGAGATAGCCCGCGCCGGGGCCGCCGCATAGCCACTTCACCGATCCGCCGGTCGCGAAATCCACGCCCCATTCCCGCACGTTGACGGGCACCGCACCCGCGGATTGGTAGATATCCGCGATTACCATCGCGCCTACCTTGTGAGCGCGCTCGGTAATGGTTCGCAAATCCTGGATGAAGCCGCTCTTGAAGATCACGTGCGACACCGACACCAGCAGCGTCGATTCGTCGATCGCGGCCAGCAGCTTTTCTAAAGGAACCGTGATGCCATCCTCGGACGGTACGGTGACCACGCGCGCGCCCAATGATTCCAGCCGGCGATGGATGTAAAGATTGGACGGAAAATTGAGACCCTCGGATACGATCTTGTTGCGCTTGCCGTTCCAATCGAAACACGAACCAACGATAGACTGGCACACCGACACGTTGGGATGCATGCTGACTTCGCCGTCGCCCGCGCCGATAATCTTGGCGACCAGATTGCCAACGGCGATGGGCATCTCCCACCAGCCTTCTTCCCAGGCGCGAATGCTGCGCGTGGCCCAAATATCGGCGTATTCATTCAAACGGTCGCGCGTGCGGCGGGGCATGGCGCCCAGCGAGTGACTGATCAGGTAGACGGTTTTGTCGAGGGCCGGAAATTCTTTTCGCCATTCGAGCAACGGGTCGGGCATCCCTTTATGATATCCGCCGCGCTCGTTATGATATCCGCCGCGCTCGCCAATTACCGCGGCACGGTAAAGCGAAAGGTCGCGCCTTTGTCCGCCTCGGATTCCGCCCAGATCCGGCCGCCCTGCTGCTCCACGATCCTTTTGCAAATGGCCAGGCCTATCCCCGTACCAGGCCGTTCGCGCCCATGCAGCCGCCGGAAGATTCCGAAGACTTGCTCGTGATAGCGAGGCTCGATCCCAATGCCGTTGTCGGACACGCTGAAGCTGGTCTCCTGGTCGGATTCCTGCGCCGCGATGTGAATCCGGGGCGCGTCGGCTCCGCGAAATTTGATTGAATTCGAGATTAACTGCTGGAACAGCTGGGTCAAACGCGCGAAGTCGAAATTAATCTTGGGAAGCGGATCGAACGTCACCGTAGCGCCGCTGTTCTGAATCTCTTTTTCCATAGCCAGCAGGACGCCTTGCAGCACCACCTCCGGATCGATGGCGTCCGGGGGCGCCTCCAATGGCCGAAACTGATGGGAATAAGTCAGCAGGTCGCCCAACAACTGCTCCATGCGGTGCACAGCGTCGACAATGAAGCCGATGAACTCGCGGCCATCGGCGTCCAACTGGCTGCCATAGCGGCGAGTCAGCAGTTGCGAGTAGCTGGCTATCATGCGCAGCGGCTCCCGCAGATCGTGCGAAACCGCATAAGAGAACTGGCGGAGTTCATCGCTGTGGCGCGTTTCTTCCTTGCGCAGGCGCGACCGTAAGTCCTCGATCTCGGCCTCTAACCGCGCTATCAGGTCGGCCGCGGAAAATTGGGCTTTCTGCTCCGGGGCGCTCATCGATTCACGTCCATGTCAGTATCGATCAAGTGGTGCGGATTTCATTCAGCTCGCGGTTGCGGTTCTCGTAATTTTGCGCGTAGTACTGCAAGTATTCGCCCGAGCGCACATGCTGAACCCATTCCTGATTCGCGCGGTACCAGTCCACGGTGGCCTGCAAGCCGGATTCGAAATCCGTGAGGGGACTCCAGCCGGTCTCCTTCATCAATTTTTCGCTGGACAAGGCGTAGCGCCGGTCGTGCCCCGGGCGATCCGTTACGTATTCGATGAGGCTGGCAGGCTTCGCGGTGATGGCCAGAATCCGATCGACCACTTCTTTATTTGGAAGCGAACGATTGCCGCCAATGTTGTAGATCTCGCCATCCCGGCCCTTCTCGAGAATTTTCAGTATCGCGCGGCAGTGGTCCTCGACATACAGCCAATCGCGTATTTGCTGACCGTCGCCATACACCGGGAGGGGCTGGTCCGCGAGCGCGTTAGTAATCATCAAAGGGATGAGCTTTTCGGGAAATTGGTATGGACCGTAATTATTAGAAGCGCGCGTCACGATCACCGGCAGCTTGTAGGTCTTAAAATAACCCAGCGCCAGCAGATCCGAGCCTGCCTTGGCCGCCGAGTACGGGCTACTGGGCTGCAGTGGAAAATTCTCGTCGGCTTCGAGCGGCGCCGCCAGACTTCCGTAGACTTCGTCGGTGGAAACGTGGACAAACCGGCTCACCCGCTGGGCTCGCATCGTCTCCAGCAGATTGAAGGTTCCGCGCAGATTGGTTTCGAAGACCGGCTGGGGCGCGAAAATGCTCCGGTCGACGTGCGATTCGGCGGCGAAGTGAACCACCGCGTCCGGCTTCGCCTGCTCAAAAATCGGCCGCAAGCCGTCCAGATCGCAAAGATCGGCCTTGATAAACCGATAGTGCGGGTGCCCGGAGACCGAAGCCAGATTTTCGAGATTCCCGGCATAAGTAAGCTTGTCGAGATTGAAGATCTCAACGGCTGGGTTTTGAAGGGCGAGGCGCACGAAACAAGAGCCGATAAATCCCGCGCCTCCCGTGACGAGGATTTTCATCAAGTTTCATTGTACGTGGTGCGCGAGCGGCCCTATCTGTACTATCGGGACTAGAACTGGATTGAAAAATCCTAGACCGCGGCCGAGGACGAAATGGTTTCTTCCACAATCCGGCCGTCGAAGAGCGTAATGCTGCGCTCGGCGCAACGGGCATAACGGGGATCGTGGGTGACCATGCAGATGGTCGCACCCTCCCGGTGAAGCTCGCTGAGCAGCCCCATTACCGCTTCGCCGTTGGCGGAATCCAGGTTGCCGGTAGGCTCGTCGGCGAGCATGATAGAGGGATGTCCTCCGAGGGCCCGCGCCACTGCCACGCGCTGCTGCTGACCGCCCGAGAGCTGGGAAGGATAGTGCTTCATGCGATGGGACATGCCTACACGCTCCAGGGCGTCGCGCACCAATTCCTTTCGCTCCGCGGACGGCATGTTGCGGTAAGTGAGCGGGAGTTCGACGTTTTCGTATACTGTCAGGTCGCCGATCAGGTTGAAGGCCTGGAAGATGAAGCCGATCTCGCGATTTCGAACCCGCGCTCGCTCGGACAGTTTCATTTGATCCACGCGAGTGCCGTTCAGAACGTAGGAGCCGTCGCTGGGCGTGTCGAGCAGGCCCAGAATGGCCAGCAGCGTAGATTTGCCGCAGCCTGAAGGACCGGAGATGGAGACGTACTCGCCCTTGCGGATCTTCAACTCAATGCCCGCCAGCGCATGGGTCTCCACTTCGTCGGTGGTGAACACCTTGGAAACGGTCTGTAATGAAATTAGCGTCCTGTCTTCTGAGGTCACATCCACTCCTCTTCTTTGAACCTTCACCCGGCTGGAACCCCCACCCGGAAGCTCATGCCGTCGGTTCAACACTTAGACGTACGTTCCCCGGCTGAGTTAGGTTCAAACAAAATTACTGGATTTGTCCAAAAAGGTTACAGGTTGCCAGGCCATTTTCTGGCGCCGTGGATTACAGCCAGGATTTCGACCGCATCTCGACGGACCCGGTATGGGATTACAAATGGAGTACCGGTAACCACCAGTTCGCGCGTACCCTTGAGCCTACCGTTACGCCCAGCGGTCGGGTGTTGCCGCAGAACTTGAACGGCTTCTTCAATCCGATCAATGAGATGGTTTGCCGCCGACGGGTTATCTTCGGCCACGTACTCGTGCGCCCTATCGAGGTCTTTGATCGCCAGACGCGTCCAACGCAGCTTCACTTTCGCCAGCGAGAAAATGCGGCCGCGACTGCGGCGTCACTGGCAAATTGGCCAGCGTCAGCTTCTCGAATGCCTTCGTTGATATGCTCAATCTGCCACCGATGGACCTCCAAATACGCATCGATGGCCTCGTTTAGTACATAAGTGCGGTCGCGATCCTGGGCTTGGGCAAGCGCGTCGAGAGCATCGCGCTTCTTAGCGTCCAACCGGAAGCTGATTGTTCCTCGATCCATAGGTTCATAATACCATGCAATGCGCTGTAATACGTCAAACGCGGCTACCTCACTGGCAACATCAGCCGCGCCTCGCAACCTGGGCCCTCGGTCGCGTTCTGCAGCGTCAAAGTCCCGCCGTGCGCCTCGGCGATCTGGCGGCTTAGTACCAACCCAATTCCTGATCCGGTTGGCTTGGTAGTGAAGAATGGCACGAATAAATTGGAAGTATTCGGCAAGCCCGGGCCTTCGTCGCGTACCCATACGATCAGATGCGAGTTTTCGCGGCCCCAGCCCACCCGAACGCCGCCGCCCGTTTCGAGCGATGCATCGGCGGCATTGCGGATCACGTTGATCAGGAGTTGCTCGAGCTGATCGGCATCGGCCTGGATGGTCACTTCAGGGCCGGGCAGCAGCTTCGGCGCCACACGAGTTTCGAGTCCCACTACCCGTCGAACCAAATCGCTCACGCCAACCGGCGCTAAAGTCGGTTGAGGCAGCCTGGCGAGCCGTGCATAAGCCCCCATGAAGCGGTTCAACGATTCGCAGCGCGAGGCGATGACCGTGAGTCCACGGCACATGTCGTCTTCCCAATCCTCCGGCCGTGGCCGGCGCGCGAGAATACTCTCCAGGCTTCCGGCGATGGACTTAATGGGGGCGAGCGAGTTATTCAGCTCATGTCCCAACACGCGCACCAGCCGCTGCCACGCTTTCAGTTCTTCTTCGCGCAAGGGCCGCGTAAGATCGGTGACCACTAATAACTGGTGCGGAAGACCGCCTTCGCGGAAAGTGCTGCGGCTAATGCCCCAGCGGCCGGTTCCTCCGGAGAAATTGTGCTGCACGGTGTGCTGGGCTTCGCCGATAAGATATTGCTCCAGGCCTAACGAGTCGGCGGGTGCGGCGAGCAGACGTTCGGCCGGCTCGCTCAATAGCCGTTCACCGGCGCGATTCACCAGCCGCAGCCGATGATCGCCGTCGAACGCAAAGACAGCCACGTTAATCTCTTCCATCACCTTGCGCAGCAGTGTTGTCGCTTCGAGCGCGCCCAACCGCTGAGCGCGCAGAGTGGCGCTCATGGCGTTGACCTGCTGCATCACTTCGCCCATGGCATCGTCGCTCTTCACTCCGCGGGCGCGAATCGAGTAGTCGCCTTCCCGCATGGCCTCGAGCAGATTGGCAAGCGTGCGCAAAGGCGATGCGACGCGTTCGCGCAACCCGAAACAGAACCCCAGCCAGAACGCCAGAATCAATACGGTGAGAGTCCACTGGACCTTGGGAGTGTGGTCGCCCAGCCAAAGCATGAGCATGCAGGTAAGCACGGCTGGGGCGCCGGCTACCAGAGCCAGCACCAGAATTCGCTGCTCGTGGACCAAGTGCGGCTTGTGGAACTTCATGGGGCGTGACCCGGCTGTGTCACATCATAGCCCGTAGCGCTGCAGGCGGCGATAGAGCGCGCTGCGGCTGAGCCCCAGAGCGCTGGCGGCGTGGCTTACGTTGCCGCCGTAGCGCGACAGAGCCTTCTTGATCAGGAAGGCTTCCACGTCCTCGATACTCATGTCTTCCAGGCGCGGGCTGCCTTCGCGCGTCGAACGCAGCGCCAGATCGGCGGGCTTCAGCTGGCTGTCTTGCGCCATCAGGACGCCCCGCTCGATGACATGATTCAGCTCGCGAACGTTGCCCTGCCAGGGATTATCGAGCAGCGATTGCATGGCCGAATGGTCGAACCCCGCGATCCTCTTGCGATACCGCTGGGCATGCGTGGTCAGGAAATGCGCGGCCAGCAAAGGAATATCTTCGCGGCGCTCGCGCAGCGGGGGCAAATGGATTTCGATGGTATTGAGCCGGAACAAAAGATCCTGGCGGAACCGGCCGGAGTGGACTTCATCATCCAGGTTCGCGTTGGTGGCGGAGATGACGCGCACGTCCACGCGTTTGGTTTTAGACGAACCCACGCGCTCCATCTCGCCGACTTCGAGGACGCGCAGCATCTTGGCCTGCAGATTCATCGGCACGTTGGCAATCTCGTCCAGGAACAGCGTGCCGCCGTCGGCCAGCTCAAAGCGGCCCACGCGATCCGCCTTGGCGTCGGTGAAGGCGCCCTTGACGTGGCCGAACAATTCGCTTTCGAAAACCCCTTCCGCCAGACCGCCCGCGTTCACGGTCACCATCGGCTTGGTGCTGCGCGGCGAAATAGCGAAAAGCGTCTTGGCGACCACCTCTTTGCCGGTGCCGGGCTCGCCCGTGATCAGCACGTTGGCATCGGACGGGCCCACGCGAGAAATCATCTGCAGCACCGGTTGCATGGCCGGCGACTCGGCGATCAGGGATGGAACTCCATCGGCGCGCAGCAGCCGGTTTTCAGCTTCCAGCCGCATCCCGCGCCGGATGGCGTTGCTTAAATCGATCTGCGTCTTGACGACGCTCAGCAGCCGTTCGTTCTCCCAGGGTTTTTGGATGAAATCGCGCGCGCCCCGGCGCATGGCCTCCACTGCCAGCTTCACGGTGCCCCAGGCGGTCATCACGATCACCGGCAGAATCGAATCGATGCTTTGAATGCGCGAAAGCAGGTCCAGTCCCTCCTGGCCTGAGGTGGTGTCGCGGGTATAATTCAGGTCCATCAGAACCACGTCGAAATCGCGAGCTTCCAGCGTGGAGACAATGCCGGCCGGCGAGGCGGCGGATTCGATCTGATAGCCCTCGCCTTTCAGCAGCAGCCGCAAAGCTTCGAGGACATCGGGCTGGTCGTCCGCGATCAGGATCCGCGGAGCGGAATCAGAAAATCTCATAGAACAGTCTTTAGTTTCTGGTTTCTGGTTTCTAGTTTCTCGTTATTTGCTCCTCGAACTAGAAACGAGAAACCCGAAACGAGAAACTTATCTTATATCTTAGTGCGGTCGTTGTGCCGGGAACGACGCAGGCTGATGCTTCCGTTCACAGTCGCAATTCTAAGCTCCGGACCGCCGCGTCCAATAGCGCCGTCGGCCCGCTTGCTCAGGAATTGGCCCCGCACCGGCAGGCCGAACTCGTTATGGATCCCTCCGTTCACGGTGTTGGCATGAACTCGCGCGCCCGTACGGGACGGCATTTCGAGCGTGATCGCGCCATTCACGGTCGAGAATCTGGCCGCGCTGGTGATTCGTCCCATGGAGGCTGTGATGGACCCGTTCACCGTCTCTCCCTGGGCCGCGCCGGCGGTGCTTAGCCGCACATTTCCGTTGACGGTGTGAACTTCCGTGTCGGACTCCAGCGACTTTGCCTCTACCAGGCCGTTGACGGTCCTGGCGACGAAGCGCACCGCTTTGGGTACGCGCATCGTGAAGTCGACACTGACGTCGTTGTTCGGCGAGCTGAGCGCCCCTGCGCCAGGTTTACATTCATCGGACAGTCCGTCGCTGGCCAGTCCGTCGCTCGATGGATAAACAGCGCAAATGGTGACACCTCCATCGTGCTGCACCACTCGCACGTCGATTTCGGCGGGATCGAACTCGCGTCCGTTCTTGAAAGCGATTACCTCCACCTCGTCGCCCGCGGCCGGTTCCGCGTGTATGCTTCCATTTACGCCCCGGACCTCGAGCCGCTGCCCGGCGGGAACTTTGCCGCTCCAATGAAATGTATCGACGCCGGTGGCGCCGAACAGACCGGTAACAGTGGTCATTAAAACTAACAGCCGTGAAAAGTTCACTTCAGTCTCCTTCTATTCGTATCTCAATGCGACGATCGGATCTATCCCGGCCGCCCTTCGCGCCGGGAAATAGCTGGCGCCCAGCGCGACCGCGGAGAGCACCATCGGCACCCCGACAAATGTCCATGGATCGATTGGACTCACGTTAAACAATAGGGACCGCAGATAGCGCGTCAGGACAAACGCGCCGCCCAACCCGGCCACCGTTCCGATCAAAGCCAGCAACAGACCCTGGCCAACCACCAATCGCAATACTTGATCGCGCTGCGCGCCTAGCGCGACTCGGATTCCAATCTCATGTGAACGCTGCGCCACCGAATAGGACATCACGCCAAAGATGCCGATGGCGGCCAGCAAGAGGGCCAGCGCGGCGAAACTGGCGAGCAGCACCGATTGGAATCGCGGCCGCGCCACCGACTTCGACAGCAAAGCATCTAACGGCTGGATATCGGCGATGGCCTGGTCTTTGTCGTAGCTATGGATTACCTGCTCGATCACGGGAGCCAGTTTCATCGGATCGGCTTTGGTTCGGATCACCAGCGTTCCTCCGCCATTGGGTTCTTGCGAGTCGGGGAAATAGACCATCGGTTTGGTCTCTTTATCTAGACCGTCCTGTTTCACGTCGCCCACGACGCCGACGATTTCGTAAGGAGTCTCGCGCCCCCACTGCACGAACAGGCGTTGGCCTAAGGGATCGACGTCAGGAAACTGTTGCCGCGCGAGCGACTGGCTCACAATGGCCGCTTGCGGCGCGCCGGCGCGATCGCGCTCGCCGAACAGGCGGCCTTTGACGAGAGGAATGCCCATGGCTGCGAAATATCCAGGCGTCACGATGGAAATTTCGGTGACCGGCTCTTCGCCGGGTTTGGGAGCGGGCCGGCTTGCGACCCGGAATCCGGTGGCTGAAGTGAGCCCGCTGAGAGGCGGCCACTGGATGGATCCAACCGCCGACACGCCCGGCACCTGCTGGATGCGCCGGCTGATTTCCAGAAGCCCGGCGCTGGTTTGCTGCAGATTCGCATAGCGCGCTGAAGTGAGGCCGATGCGCATCGACAGAATGCGATCGGGTTGGAAACCAGGCGCGACGTTTTCCAGACGAACGAAGCTCTTGATCAACAGTCCCGCGCCGATCAGCAGCATGAGCGCCAGAGCCATCTCGCCGGCCACCAGCGCGGCTCGCAACCGGTTTCGGCTCAAGCTGGCGGAGGCCGCGCGCCCCCCTTCCTTCAAGATCCCGCTTAAATCCGGGCGCGCAGCTCGCAACGCCGGAAGCAATCCGAAGAATAATCCAGTGCCGAGTGAAACGATCAAAGTGAATGCCAAGACATTGTGATCGATGGTTACGCTGTTTACCTTGGCCACCGACATGCTTTCCGGCAGCATCTCGAGCAGCCCGTCCTTGGCCCACACCGCGAAGAGCAGACCAAGCCAGCCTCCCGCCAAACCAAGGATCGTGCTCTCCACCAGCAACTGGCGGATGATCCTGGCGCGGCCCGCTCCGAGAGAGGTTCGGATGGCCATCTCGCGCTGCCGCACGCTGGAACGCATCAGCATCAGATTGGCCACGTTGGCGCAGGCAATCAGCAGCACCAGGCCCACCGCGCCCAGCAGCACCAGCAGCGGCGTTCGAAGCTCGCCGGTGAAATTCTCCCGCAGCGGAACCACGCTAGCGCCCCACTTGGTATCGAAGGCGGGATTTTCCAGGGACAGTTGCGCCGCGATGATGTTCATTTCGGCTTGCGCCTGCGAAATGCTCACACCTGGCCTCAGGCGCGCGATCGGCGCCAGGAATCGCCCGCGCCGGGGAGCCTGCGGATCGAGGTGGATCAGTTCCCAGATGTCCGCTTTCACATCCGGGAAGCGGAAACTGGCAGGCAACACTCCCACGACCGTGGTTGGAGTGCCGCGCACGATCAGCTTTTTGCCGAGAACACCCGGGTCGGCGCCATATCTTCGCCGCCACAATCCCTCGCTGATCAAAGCGACATTGTTCTTGTCGCCGGAGACATCTTCGTCGGGAAGAAAATCGCGCCCGAGGATCGGCTGCACTCCGAGAATGGAGAAAAAGTCGCGCGTCGCGTAATTACCGGGAACCTCTTCGGGAATGCCGTCACCGGTGAGGCTCATAGTCTGCTGGAAGGGTACGTAAGCAGCCATCTTTTCGAACGACCGGTTGCGCTTTTGCCAGTCCGCCAGATTCTGCGGATTGGCGACGTTGTTGTTGCTGGTTCGTGGGCTGGCCTCCCAAACCATGACGAGCCCGCTGGGGTCGCGGAAGGGCATCGGCCGCAGCAACACCGCATTGACGACGCTGAAGATTGCAGTGTTCGCTGCGATGCCCAGCGCCAGAGTCAGAACGGCTACGATGGTGAAGGCCGGGCTCTTAATCAGCGTACGAACCGCGTACCGAACGTCGCCGACCACGCCATCCATAAGCGCTGTTCAGGTGCAAGTCGGCTGCCACGGCATCTGGCTTTAAATCAAAGATTTGCAGGACTGCTATGTTCGCTTATGGGAAAGCCCGGCGCGAAACCGAGCGTTAATCGCTGATCCAACCGTCGACGATGTTAATGACCCGGTTGCCGTACTCAGCATTGCGCTCGTTGTGCGTGACTTGGATGATTGTAGCGCCCTCGTCATTCAATTTCTTAAACAGATCCATGATCTCTTTGCCCTGGCTGGAATGCAGATTGCCCGTCGGCTCATCGGCCAGAATTATCTTCGGGTTGGCCACGATGGCGCGGGCGATGGCAACCAACTGCTGTTGTCCACCGGAAAGCTGGTTGGGATATAGATCCTTCTTGCCGACGATCTGGAAGCGATCCAGCACGTCGCACACGATGCTGTCGCGCTCAGCTTTCTTGATGTTGCGATAAGAGAGCGGGATGTCGAGATTTTCGTAGACCGTGAGGGAATCGAGCAGGTGATAGCTCTGAAATACGAAACCGAAGTATTTCTTGTAAATCTCCATGCGGTCTTTCTTGTTGATCTTGTGGATGGCGTGGTCCAAGAGGTGATACTCGCCGGTCCAGGCGCTGTCGTGCATTCCCAGCAAGTGCAGCAACGTCGATTTTCCGGCGCCCGAAGGGCCCATGATGGAGACAAATTCGCCTTCTTTGATTTCGGCGTTGATGCGCCGCAGAACGAAGGTCTTGGTCGGCCCATGTTCGAAGTATTTCTCGACGTTCCGCAGAACGATCAGGGGTGAACTCATATGTATCTATATTCGCCTATGCGGACTGGCCGAAATTGGGGTTTGAGTGTACTGTCCCTAATTTAATCTAGGACCGACAGGATCACCGAATCCCCAAAGTCGGGCGGTCTCAGCGAGGAGAGCTTCGAGAACGCGAGTAATGCAAAAGCGATGAGGAGAACCGCGACAAAGTCGACGTGCAGGCGAAACATCACATCACCCCTACGCTTTCCTCCACAATCCTTCCGTCAAATAACCGGATGGTTCGATCCGCATAGCGCGCATACCGGGGATCGTGGGTCACCATGCAGATAGTCGCGCCGCCGCGATGCAGTTCGCGGAGCAATTCCATGACGGCTTCGCCATTGGTCGAATCCAGGTTTCCGGTCGGCTCGTCGGCCAGCAGGATGGAAGGATCGCCGGCCAAGGCACGAGCTACGGCCACGCGCTGCTGTTGGCCGCCCGAGAGTTGCGAGGGATAGTGCTTGATGCGATGCGACATGCCCACGCGCTCCAGCGCATCGTGAACGCGCTTTTTGCGCTCGGCCGACGGCATGCCGCGATAGGTGAGCGGAAGCTCCACGTTCTCATATACCGTCAGATCGCCGATGAGATTGAAGGCCTGGAAAATGAAGCCGATCTCGCGGTTGCGGATGCGCGCGCGTTCGGAGAGCTTCAGGTTCTGGACCGCCTTTCCGTTGAGGATGTAGCTGCCGTCGCTGGGCGAATCGAGCAGGCCCAGAATGGCGAGTAAAGTCGACTTTCCGCAGCCGGAAGGCCCGGAAATCGACAAATATTCGCCCTTTTTGATGTGCAGGTGTATGCCGGCCAGGGCGTGCGTCTCCACCTCATCGGTGACGAACACCTTCGTCACGCCATCCAAACTGATCAATGCATTTGGGTCGTTGGCCATTAAGTATCCTTTTCGTTAATTCAAACGGATGCGGTTGAAGGCATCCTGCGCCGACATATCCGACAAAATTACCTGGTCGCCCACCTTTAACCCATCCACCACCTCGATGGTGTTCACCGAACTGCGTCCCAGCGATACCGGCACTCGCTGCGCTTCCTTGGTGTCCGGATCCAGCTTGAACAGGGTGATTTTCGCGCCGGGCTGCCCGATCACCGGCCGGCCGACATAGACCACGTCCGCCAATCGCTCGATGGTGATGGTGCCATCCACGCTCAGGTCGGGACGCATCCCGTCCGCGGTACCTTCCAGCTTGACGTCTACATCCACCGTTCCGTTGACCGAAGCTGGGTCGATTCGCGTCACGTGCCCTGGGATAATCCCGTTGCGCGTATCGATGGAGGCCACTTGGCCGATGGCCACGTCCTTGACCTGGGTTTCAGGAATCTTCAGAGTCGCTTTCAGCTTGTGGGGCTGGGCAATCTTCGCCAGAATTGCGCCCGGCGCCACGCGCATGCCGACTTCGAGCGGTGTAGTGGGTGTGCCGAGTACGGTTACGACGCCTTCAGCGCCGGCTCGAATAGTCAACTGTTCCACCTGCTGCTTCTTCAAATCGTAGGCCGCGCGGGTCTTCTCGATCAATATTTTTTGGGCGTCCAATTGGGCCTTGATGGCGGCGTTACTGATCTCCAATTGCTTCTTGGACAGGGCGTATCGTCCCTTTAGCTCGTTCCACTTGGCTTCGGAAAGCTTGGTATCCAAATCCGCCTTCAGATCGAGCTTATTCAGCGCTTTGTCGCGATCCGCCTGTAAGCCAGCCTGCTCCATGTCGGACTGGACCTGTTCGGTCAAGGCTTGCTGGGCCAGTTGCGAGGTCTGGAGCTGCACCTGCAGGTTGTCGTAGTTGGCTTCGGCCTGCTTGATCTGCCATTCCAGATCGGCCATGTCCAGCTCCATCTGCGGATTGCTCAGCACCATGATCACGTCGTCCGGATGCACGGTGGCGCCTGGCAGGACATTCATCTTCTCAACGCGGCTGTCGAAATTAGCCGGGATCCAGATGAACTCTTCCACCACCAGGGTGCCGAGGCCACGCACCTCGCGCAGCATGGGGCCGCGTTTCACGGTGTCTATCCAAACCGTGGCGCGATCCACCGAGGGTGCAGCCGGCTTCAGCCGCGACAGCCCCCAGGTGATCAGAGGAATGGCTGCCACAATGAGGGCAATATATACAATTCGGCGAATTAGTTTTCGGCGAGCGACTTCTTTACCGCGAGGAACGTCCATGATTGCTCCCAATACAATTGGCAACTGGTCTGCCAATGTCAATGTTACTGAAAAATAAGGGCCAATGGCTCCGCACGACGCATCTGGCTGAAACGCGTTGTCCGCTTGTGGGATTGTCTGTGTACGCAGTGGGACACGCACCCGCGTTTACAAAACGAACCCAAATGCTTTTGGCCTCTATGAGGATTTTAGCGCGAAAGCCGGCGCCGAGGCAGGCCGGTCATACTTTCCCGAGGTCTTCGGCCCAGCTGACAGCATCCCGGTAGATGCCGGAAAGGGCGAGTTTGGAAATGCCCAGCCGCTCAGCACATTGGTCGACTGTATCCCAGGAAGCGGTCTCATAAGCGATCACTAACGAATAGATAGTGCCCACGGTGCCCCCGCTGTGGCCCTGATTCAGTAATGCGTTTCGGATGTCCGCATTGAGCTCGATATGCTCGATAATTTCCTGCGTCGGACGCCGCAAAATGGCCTCGAAAAGCGATAGCATCCCAAACAGAAACAGCTCCGAACTGCGGGTCTCGAACCCGGCCTTGGCGGCGATCAATTCACAGAATCTGGCTCGGATGATCGCGACCGGGGTTAGAGAAGCCGGGGACCGCTCGGTTAAGGCCGAAAGGGCCAGCAGCCCGATCCACTTGCGAATCTGGTCGGTGCCGAGCAGCGCCAGCGCATGCCGTATCGAATCGATGGGTTTCTCCCACGCGAAGGCCGCCGAATTCAGGTAGCGCAGCAACTTGTAGACCAGGGCCGGCTCCCGCCTGAGCGAGTCTTCGATGCGCAGCAAATCGAGGTCGGCCTTGTTGGCTTCTCGAAGCAAGCGTAGGAAAGCCAGCTTGGCGGGCGGGATGTTTGTCCCCGGAATGATTTTAGGCCGGGCGAAGAAGTAGCCTTGGGCTAGCGTGTAGCCCATGCGGACGGCCGCTTCAAATTCGTCGGCGGTTTCCACTTTTTCGGCGAGCAGGCAAATGGATTGTTTGATGGCCTGGCGCACGACCTTTTCCTGTTGGCGGAGGTCGGCGGCGCGGAAATCTACTTTCACGTAATCGGCCACTGTAATCAGCTCGCCGACTTTCGCCAGATCGGTCACATCATCCAGCGCGATTTTGAAGCCTTGCTTTTTAAGATCGCGGCAGCGGTCAACTATCTCTTTGTCGGGCTCTACAGTTTCGAGCACCTCGATCACGATTCGCGCGGGCAGCAACAGGCCGGCCAAGTCGCCCAGCAGGAGTTCGCGATCGAAGTTCACGAAAGCGGGCTTGCCGCCGACTAACTGGTCCATTCCGATGTGCAACAGCGCGTTCAGGATTACTTCAGTGGTCGCCTGAGTGCTGGAGACGCCATCGTAGCTGTTATTCCAACCCGAGCGATAGAGCAATTCGTAGGCGTAAACATTCTGCGAACGATCGAGGATAGGCTGGCGGGCGACGAAAGTCTCGCACCCGGCATCGCCTGGCTCGGACGATGACTGGGGAGGCGCGACTGTGGATTTGGGAAGCGGGCTCGCCACGAAGTGAGACCTCAAAAGGGTCTTATCGGCTGTTAGCGGGGATTTCGCGAGATTACTAACGCTCTGTCACGTACTGGGGTATCCGCTAAAGAGTGCGCCGCGCCACATGGGTAGTGTCGTGATAGAGAGGATATTGCATTCGCAACCTTCGGTTTGCCCTGAGACCGCCCTGGCCGGGAGCCGGCATCACAGATCATGTTTGGGAACCGCACGAACTGCTTTCTTAAAAGAACCCTCTCGTTTGCGTCGATAGTACCGTGATACACTTCGCTTGGGATGCCGATCATCACTTTTACCACGCTGTTTGCTGTTGTGGGAGATCCGGGCAACGCCCCCCTAGAAGCGGCAATAATAGGTCACTTCCCCACGGATCATATATCATTTGGTGCTGGTCGCTGGTTTGTCGTTACAACGGGCACGGCTAAAGATTTGTCCGACAAGCTTGGAATCACCGATGGGGCTAGCGGTGCGGCCGTGGTTCTGGCGGTGTCGGGATATTACGGCAGGACGAGCTCTCAGATTTGGGAATGGATTGCGGCAAAAAATGGGAAGCCGATAAATGCCTAAGACCCCGAAGGAAGGAGTACCCCCAGAGCGATTTGCAGACACTACTCCACCGCAACATCAGGATTTTAGCTATCTCGAAATCGTTATGGAACTTCAAAAATCCATGGCGCAGATGGGCGAAAAACTTCAGGGCTTGTCTGAGTCCTCAAAATCTCATGATTCCAAGCTCGACAAGATCAGTCACGAAGTATTCGCTGCCAAAGTTGTCATCTACGTGTGTGGCGCAGTGCTCACCATAGCCAGCGGCATCAGCGTGTTCGTTCTAAACAAAATGTGGGACGCTGCGGTGCTCTACTTGACTAACAAGCATTAGTAAGACCAAGGCAGAATTGCCCCCCCTTAAGAACCTCATCTCCTCCCTATAGACACACCACCACCACATATGCCAACGGCCTGAGCGGTAAAATAGGGTCATGTCTGATTTTCTGCGCATCGGGGACCGCCAATTCAATTCGCGACTTTTCGTGGGCACCGGCAAATATAGGAGCTTTCAGGAAATGGCGCGATGCCATGCCGCTTCGGGCGCAGAGGTGGTGACTGTCGCGGTGCGACGAGTTAATCTGACGGACAAGTCCAAGGAATCGCTGCTCGATTACATCGACCGGTCGCGGATGTTTATCCTTCCAAATACGGCCGGCTGTTACAACGCCGATGAAGCCATACGGGCGGCGCGCCTGGGGCGCGAGGTGGGCCTTTCGAACTGGGTCAAGCTGGAAGTGATCGGCGACCAAAAGACGCTGTTCCCCGATAACGAAGGTTTGCTCGAAGCCACGCGGGTGCTGGCGAAGGAAGGCTTCGTCGTGCTGCCGTATACCAACGACGATTTGGTGAATGCGCGCAAGCTCATCGACGCGGGAGCGGTGGCGGTGATGCCGCTGGGCGCGCCGATCGGGTCGGGGCTGGGAATACAGAACACTACCAATCTGCGAATAATACGCGAGACTATCACCGAAGTGCCGCTGATCGTCGACGCGGGCGTCGGCACGGCGTCGGACGCGGCCATTGCGATGGAGCTGGGATTCGACGGCGTGTTGATGAACACGGCCATCGCCGAGGCGGAAGACTCCGAGAAGATGGCCGAAGCTATGAAGCTGGCCGTGCAGGCGGGTCGGTTGGCTCACTTGGCCGGCCGCATGCCGAAGAAACTCTATGCCAGCGCCAGCAGCTCGGTCAGTGGAATGATCGGGAGCCGCGCTACAGCGTCCTAGTCACTTTGCTCAGCGTCCGGGGCTGATCCGGATTGAATCCTTTCTCTTCGGCCAGCCGGGCGCAGAACAGTTGCGCGGGGACGATGTAGGGTATCGGAGTGAGAAGCTCATCGAGAGAGATGGGTAGCGCGATGGCACGATCGCCCGAAGCCAGCGCTTCTGGATTGCTCCGATCGGTGATGACCAATGTCTCGGCTTTGAGTTTTCCGAGCTTTTCGATCATCTCGTGGAGGCCGGGCCAGGTAACTCCCGACGGGGCGAACAGGAATGCGGGAAACGAGGGATCGACCATGGCGATGGGGCCATGCAGGAAGTCGGCGCTCGAGAATCGCTCGGCCACCACGTAGCAGGTTTCCATAAGCTTGAGCGCAAACTCGAAGGCATTCGCGTAGTTCAATCCACGGCCGACGACCACGGCATGATCCATGAAGCGGTAGCGCTCGGCGCGGCGGGCGACTTCCGGTTCAAGCGCGAGTGCGCGACTGGTCCATTCGGGCAAAAGCGCGAGATCGTCGAGAGCGATGTTGGCGCCCAGCGCATGAGCCAACATATAGAGGACCAGCAGCTGGCCGGTGTAGGTCTTGGTGGCCGCGACGCTTTGTTCCCGGCCACCGTGGACCAGAAAAGTATGCTCGGCGAGACGCGCGAGCGTGCTGGATGCTTCGTTGGTGATGCCGATCGTTCGGGCGCCCTTTTGGCGCGCGCGTTCCAGCACCAGGTTAGTATCGGTGGATTCGCCGGACTGTGAAATGGCGATCACCAGCACGCCGTCGAAGCGGAAAGGCGCGTTATAGAGCGTGAAGATGGACGGCGCGGCCAGCGTGACCGGGATGCCAGTGGTAATTTCGAGCAGGTAGCGGCCGAATTGCGCGGCGTTGTCGGAAGTGCCGCGCGCCGCCAGCATGATCAGCCGGGGCATTTGATGCGCGAGGAGGGCGCGTAATTGCTCGATCGATTTACGTTCGGCCTGGAGCGTGCGTTCGAGAACTGCTGGCTGCTCGCGGATCTCATCCAGCATCTTTGACATCTGTTGAGATCCGACGTTTGCGACGCTATGGGAGCACGGCGGTGATGTTCCGCTTGGGGGCCTGTCCAACCGGGATGCGCGTGACCTCTTTCATGGATCGGATGTCGACCACTGAAACCGAGTTCGATCCGGCGTTGGCCACGTAAGCCGATTTGCCGTCAGGCGTCAGCGTCACCCAGTCGGGGGATATGCCCACATCGGCGCTGCCCACGAGTTTCAAGTCCGGCAGCGAATAGGAGTAGATCGCGCTGTTCAGCCGGCTGTTGACTATCAGGGTCTTTCCATCGGAGGTGACCGCCAGGCCGTGGGACTCGTTGCCGCCCTTAGGAAAAGTATCCTTGCCCGCACGAACCTGCGGGAGTTTGATCCGATTGATCTCCTTGTGGGTCGCGAAATCCACGACGACAAATCCGTTGAAGCCGGAAAGTTGGACGAATATCCATTTTGTGGATCCATCGGGATTGGTTGCGAACGCCATTGGACGGATCCCCTCGTCCATCGTGAGCGACCAGACCGGAGTGTCGGTCCGCGGGTCGATTACTGTGATGGTTTTACTCGGAATGGATCCGCTGACCACGAAGTTGCCGTCGGGCGTGACGTAGGTATTGTGGACGGCTCCTTTCACGGGGATGCTTTTGACCTTCTCCATAGAGGCGGTGTCGATGACATCCACGGCGCCCGGGGCCGTCGCAATGGACACATATACTCGCCGTCCGTCTTTGGCGATCGCTATGTTATTGGGATGGCCGCTGAGGGGAATGTTCCGGATGATTTTGAGCGTCTTGGCGTCTACAACGTCGAGCGTGCTTTCGCCTTCGTCGCTGATGTAGTAGCGGCTTCCGTCGGGAGCGGCGGCGGCTCCGTGGTTGACCTCAATACCGTTGATCACACCGACTACTTTATTGGTAGCCGGATCGATAACGGAGACGCTATCGCCGGCGCTGTTGGTTTGAATAATGCGGACGGTGCTGGCGGCGAGGGGCAGGGCAAGCAGGAGCCCGAGATACCGCTTTTTCGGCGTACAACTCATGGTAGTTAAGCTCTCCTAGGCGCTGGGTCGAGTCTAGTAAGGGAGCGCGCGAAAGTCAAGCGGCTGACATCGGCGGGCTGATATCAGCGGGCTGACATCGGGTTTCGTGTCTAATCGACGATCACCATCGGATCCGCGAGTTCCGCCACGTAAATCTGCGTCCCGCCACTGCCGTCTTGGGTGGTCACGGCGACCGAGTAGTAAAAGCTCACGCCGGGAATTACGTGGCCTCTTCGCTTGACCCTTTTCCAGATCAGATTCACTCCAGTTCCGGAGCTGTCGTCGATCTCGATCGGCCCAACGATGTAACTGAAAGGGGTGCCCATCGGAAAAGTGATCTGCAGGAGGGCGGCTGTTTCTCCTGGAACCTGGCTGGTATCCACTTGCCAGGCGACTACCAGGCGCTTTCCGCTAACCTCGCTGGCTTCGACATTCAGCTGCTTGGCCGGCTTACCGTTCGGCAAGGTGAACTCCAGCTTGTTGTTTCCGCGCGAATCCTTGTAGGGAGTCACGTTCACCGGATAGTCAAAAGTTTTTGGTGTTCTGACGGGCTCTTGTTTTAGTGCGGGCTTGGGGTCTTTCTTGCGCGCCATTGCTTCCTCCTGTTGGATTTCAGTCGGCCTTGTTGGATTTCAATCGGCCTTGTTGGATTTCAATCGACGATCACCATCGGGTCGTCCATTTCGGCCACGTAAGTCTCGGTCCCGCCGTCCAGGTCTTTGGTGGTCACCAAGACAGTGTAGTTAAACTTCACGTGATGCAGGACGTTGCCCTTCCTCTTGATCCTTTTCCAGACCACCTCGCGAGCGGTGCCGGAGCTGTGGTCGATTTCGAGTGGCCCAATAATATAACTGAAGGGCGTTCCGATTGGAAAATGGATCTGAACGTGGGCGGCCTTTTCTCTAGGTACGCGGCTGGTATCCACGCGCCAGCCGACCACCAAACGTTTTCCGGATCCCTCGCTCGCGCGCACGTGCAGCTCCTTGAGCGGCTTCCCGGCCGGTGTCAGGATATCCAGCCTATTGTTGCCACGTGGGTCTTTGGAGGGAACCACTCGGATCTCATAGTCAAACTTGTTCGGTGTTTTGATGGACTCCTGTCGGATTTCTGGTTGCGTGCCTTTTTTGCGCGCCATCGGCTTTCTCCTATTGGATCTGGGCGTTTGAAATTCGGACAATTGTTACGGCTGCGAATCGATCAGCCGCTGAAAGTGTGGATCTTGACGAAGCTTAGCAAGTTCCGGCTCTCTTAGCACTTCCTGTTTGGAATAGCCGGCGTGCAGGGCGCCCTGAAGCGCTTCGAGAGCGAGTTTTCGTTGGCCGGTCAATTCGTAAACCAGCACCGATTGAAAAAGCACATGCATGTATGTGGGCGCGAGCCGCCGCGCCTCCGCCAGATACTCGAGCGCTTTACGCCGATCGCCCAGCTTGGCCCAATACACCGCCAGCCCGACGATCGCATTGACGTTCTTCGGATTGAGAACCAGCCGCTCTTCGGCCAAATGAATCGCTTGCCGGTAGGCTTGTGGAGCCTGGCCGTCCATCCCAGGCGTCCAACGATAGGCATCCGCCAGATTTCCCCACACCACCGAATTTATCCGGCCGTCCGGAAGTTCCAGCGCCAATTTGTTCATGCTGACCGCATCCGCGTAGCGGCCTTCGAAATAATAGAGCGCCGCGAGATTAGTATAGGCCTGCAACGTGGGCTTGATGCCGGCCGCCTTCTTCAGCATTTGTTCAGCCTCATTGTTACGCCCTTCCAGGTAATAGAGCGTCCCCAGATTGCGATAGCCCCAGTCATTATCGGGCGTCAAAGCGATCACCTTGAGGTAAGGCTGCTCGGCATCTCGATAGCGGTTGTGGCTGACGTAAAACACACCGAGATCCTTATAACTCAGCCATGAGCTGGGCCGCAGATCGATCGCGCGGCGGTAGGTCTTCTCGGCTTCATCGAGCTGGTTGGAATTGTCATATGCGGTAGCGAGCTCGCGATAGGCGTCGGCGTTGAGTGGATCCAGATTCAGCGCGGTCTTGAATTCCTGGATGGCCTGTTCGTACCGGCCGGTAATGCGGTAGATGATTCCCAGAGTTACGTGCGGACCGGCCAGATGGTTATTCAGCACGATGGCTTGCTGGCCGTTGGTCATGGCCCGCTCCAGCCACTGCCCGTCTTTGTTCAGGCTGTACTTGGCGAGATACGCTTCGCCGAGGCCGGCATAGGCGAGGGCATAGTGCGAGTCTTTATCCAGCGCCTTTTCAAACGCGCTGACGGCGTTGTCGGAATTTCCGGGCCGGTCGAAGCGATACAAATAACCGCGCCCCTGCAGATAATAGTCGTATGCATCGGCCACCTTCGTATTGGAGGCACGCAGCAGATTCCGCGCCTGGGGCTGCAGTTCCACTTCCAGCATGTCCGCAACCTGGCCCAGCACTCCGTTCTCGAGATTGGCGAGATCTTCCATCTGGGCATCGATGACGCGGGATGCCAGATTGCGTCCTCGAGACGCGTCCACCAGATTGACGGTGACCCGCACTTGATCGCCCGAGCGCTGCAAGCTTCCCGTGATTGCCAGGTTTGCGCCGAATTCGCGGCGTGCATCAGCGGGACTCTTTATGCTCCGAAGCTCGCTGGCCGGCACGACCCAGAGCGATCCGTGAAAATCCTCCAATTGGGTCAGCATGCTGGTAAGCGTCTCCATCAGGCCGTCGCAAAAAGCCTGAGTCGCGGGATTATTTCCGACATTGGCAAAGCCCAACACGGCCAGCTTCTTCTCTTCCGGAAAAGCCCTGGCTCGCCACCACTCGATGGGCCGTTCCAGAATCGCTGGTTTCAGCAGCACGGCCAGCAGAATAACAGGCAGTAACATCCACAACCAGAAGGCGCGCCGCGTGAAGACTCCCCGAGCCGCCACCCAGCTGACGGCCATCGTCCGCGTGGCGCTATTAGACACGTCGATGGATTCGATGGTGCGGCGGATGCCGTTCAAAGCGTCGCAAATTTCCACAGTACGCTGCGGCCGATCCTCGCGCTTTTTTTCCAGACATTTTCGAACCAGGGCATTGAGGGCCTCCGGTACCTCAGGACGCAGAGCGCGGGCCTGAGGCGGCTGTTCATGCACGATTTTGTAGAGCAGCGTTGGAACCGAGTCGGCTTGGAACGGCTTTTCACCCGTCAACATCTCGAACAAGACGGCGCCGAATGAAAAAATGTCAGCCCGCGAATCGACATCCAAACCCTGGGCCTGTTCGGGCGACATATACCCGGCAGTGCCCATGACGTGGCCGGTCTTGGTCAGGTCGGCTGCTTCGCGAAATTTGGATATTCCGAAATCCGTGATTTTAGGCAGGCCGTCGGCGCTGAATAAAATATTCGCGGGCTTGATGTCACGATGCACGATTCCATTTCGATGCGCATGGGCGAGGCCCTCGGAGATCCCCAAAGCAATGGCGACCACCTGTTCCACCTGCACCTTCTGCTCGCCGGCCCTGTACTTTTGCATGAAATCCTGAAGCGTGCCGCCCGGCAGATATTCGAGCACCAGAAACGGTTCGCCCTCGAACTCCTCGACGTCGTAAAGCGTCGCGATATTGGGATGGTTCAGACGCGAGGTAGCCCGAGCCTCGTTCCTGAAGCGCTCGCGCGCATCCCCGGACGCCAGCAGCGAGGCGGAAGTGAACTTCAAAGCCACCCGGCGATCGATTTTCAGGTCGACCGCCTGATACACGGTAGCCATGCCGCCTTCGCCCAACTTGTCGACGATCTGATAATGAAGGATTGTTTTGCCAATCAGGCTGGCGGCTGGCGTGGACACTTAACCTTCTTCCCTCGCTCGGAGGAACGTACCTGACCTCGTTTGTTATGGTACTAACTCTGGCGCGGGCGCGGCGCCGCAGGATTGATCTTTGAAGCTTCGCTCCAGGCGGTCCAAAGTCTGCATCGCCGGAAGACATTGAGCCACGCTGGAATTCGGTTCGCGGTTTTCCCGGATGGCGGCGAAGAATTCGCGATCCTGAAGCTCGATGCCGTTCATGGAAACATCCACTTTCGACAGGTCGATCGGCTTTTGGTCGCCGTCCACCAGATCATCGTAATAGGCCACGTAGGTGCCGTTATCGCAGATGTAGCGGAAGAAAGTGCCCTGCGGTCCTTTATTGTTGAACGACAGCGACAGGGTGCAGATTGCGCCGGAAGGCGTTTTCATGCCGATGCTCATATCCATGGCGATCTTTAGCTCCGGATGAAGCGGGCCTTCGAGCGCATGACACTGCGAAACGGTTTCGCCGGTTTGATACTGAAACAGGTCGACGGTATGGCAGGCGTGGTGCCAGAGCAAATGATCGGTCCAACTGCGGGGCTTGCCGGCCGCGTTCATGTTGGTGCGCCGGAAAAAGTAGGTTTGCACGTTCATCTGCTGGACCTTCAGTTCGCCGGCTTTGATCCGCTTATGAATCCATTGGTGGCTGGGATTGAAGCGGCGCGTGTGGCCCGCCATGGCGATCAGGCCTGTTTCCTTCTGGACTTTGAGGATGCGCTCGGAGTCGGCCAGCGAATCGGCCATGGGAATCTCGATCTGGACATGCTTGCCGGCGCGCATACACTGTTCAGCCTGACAGGCATGCATTTGCGTGGGCGTCGCCAGAATCACGGCTTCGAGGCCGGGCTGCTGCAAGCTTTCCGCGAGATCGGTAGTCCAATGCGGGATGCCGAATTTCTTGGCCACCTCTTCGGTGCCGGCGGGATTACCGCCCGCCAGCGTTATCACTTCGATGCCGTCGATTTTTGCGATGGCCTCCAGATGCTTCACGCCAAAGGCGCCTTGTCCGGCGACACAGACCTGCATGCTAGCGGAGCTCGGTCATGAGCCCAGGCACGCTCCACTGCTGCTGCAGACTGCCGGGAGCCCACATATACTCGGCGGCCATGAACTTTGAGACGTCGTCCTGGGTCTTGCCCTCGCGGATCAAAGTGGTCACGCGGGTACGAAGCTTTTCTACGTTGTCGCGGTAAGTTTGCAGGCCGGCCTTGTTGGTGACCGGTCCGTGGCCGGGAATCACGGTATCGAAATCGAGCGTGCTGAGCACTCCATCCAGCGTCTTGGTCCATTCCACGAGACTCCCGCCGCCGGGATAGTCGATCAAGGGACTGGCGCCAGCCATCAGGTCGCCGGTGTGGACGGTGCGGAGCGCCGGGAAATAAATGACGGCGTCGCCGTTGGTGTGGCCGCGTCCGAAATAACGCGCGCGTACTTCTTTGCCGCCCAGATTTACCGCGGCCTCGGTGGTGAACGTGATTTGCGCAGGCATCATACCGGGCGGTGCGTTGGCCTGCTTGTGCGCCAGGATGTTGGCCCGCGCGTTCGCGGTGGAGATGATCTCGACGGTGGGAAGGAACTTGGCATTTCCGCCGCTGTGATCGGCATGGTGATGCGTGCTAAGAATGTATTTGATCGGCTTGTCGGTAACGCTCTTCACGTTGGCGACGATTTGATCGTGATCCTGATCGTATTTGTCGTCAATCAGGATTACGCCTTCATCGGTGATGTAAACCGCGACGTTGCCGCCGTCGCCCTCAATTTCGAAGAGGTCGTCCTTGACCTTGTTGATCTTCAACTGCGGAGGCTGCTTGTTCTGGTTTTGCGTGTAAGCGATCCACGCGGCGAACAGGAACAGAAGTCCTGCGGAGAAGCGTACGGCAAGTGTCCGGCTCATGCCGGACACTATACCAGATTAAGCCCGCTGAAGAAAAAGAGGACGTGGTGTTCTAGCCAGGAAGTGGCCCTTTTTCTTCCGCTGTGGTCCGCAATTCAAGCAGCCAACAATCATATGGCGTCTGCCCAAGTCCGAATTTTTGCTCGACCGTATTGTCGTCCTTCAGCAGTTCTAATATCGGTCCATCAAGTCGCAGACGACGCTTTGTGACATCCAACTCCTCAGGCTGTGGATTATTGGAAGCTGTCCAATACCTCAAAACTTGCTTGTAATGAAGAGTCATGAGGCTATCTTCCCGGCATCTCTGTTAAACCGCCCCGACCGAAAAACTGGCCTACTCATCGCAACCTTCACCATTCCATTTCCCATCTAATCCTTTTGACACGCAGCTATGAAGGCTATTCCTAAGGGGGAGATGAAGTAAGATCGAACGATTTGGACGTCGATCTTCTGGTACCCCCCGCTCGGCAAACGCGAAGGCGGTATTTCCATGACCTCTTCCAAGGTAGTCCGCTAAATCTGTGTGGGCCTTGCGCTCACACGGTCAACGGCCATGTCTCCACGGCCAATTTAGCGAGCCTGTGCTGACGAGCGTTGATTTCCTTCGGGCCCCACTTGCTCGCCTTGCCAGCTTCTTTCGTGAGTTCGTAAGCGGATGACTTTAGCACGGAACGTTTGTCCGAGAACATGCCGTTCCCTATCAATGAGTTCTTAGTTGCCTGCAGCAACACGAGGTTGCCGACCCGCTTATAATACGCCGCTGCCGTTTCGGGATCAATATCAGGCCAGTTCTGGTCTGGGTTCTCTGGCAATATATGCTCCAAGTTGATGACCACATCATCATTGGGAATCCATTCCGGCTCGGATGCGCCTTTTACCTTCATCTCAAGGGAACGAAGATAGTAGCGAGCTAGATAGTTCTGAGAAACGCGCGCTACGGCGAAAGCAGCTTCAAATTCTTTATCGCTCGGAAGCGTGGCCCGCATGGCTTGTAGTAATAACTTCGCGGTCGTGATTTCACCTTGAGTCACCTTTTGTGCGCATTCCGCGTAGGACTCCTCTGTCACGCCGCTCCGCATTCCACCGCTAATTAAAAACCGCACGGTCCACCGAACGAACATCCTAAAGGCGAGCTCTGCTTCCTTGGGCGAAAATTTTCTGGCAACCGCCAGCATGAGAGGACGTAATGGAGTGGAGCGGAGTTCTGACAGGGCATGTACGGACTTGCGAATGTTGCCGTGGTAGTTGTTCCACTTCGCATGACTCGCGGTCAGGATTGCAACATAGTCATTAGCGGCACCTTCGAGGGTCTCTAGAAAGCTCAGGGCCGGTCCCTGCCCTGCGGTTTTGTCCCGGATCTTCTCGTAAACGTCTCGTTCAATTGTGTGGCCGAACAATGAAATAGTGACGTGACGTAGATAGGTCATAACGATGTCGTCCATGCCGAGTGCCTCGACGCATGCGACCATGCTTGACCATTTTTGCTGCGCGTCTGCTTCGCGTTCATCCGCTTGGCTAAACAGGTAGTTCTTTAGCAGATCCGCTTGGGATGTTCTTAGGCCGCGATCATTTAAGGTCTCGAACATCACGTAAGCATTCATGTCGTCTGGTACACGCAGCATGATTACCTGCGCAGATTCCTCCAAAAATTTCACCCAACGGTTCAAAACTTCGATACGGTTCTTCTCGGCGTGCGGACTGACGATATTCTTAATATGCTGCGCGGCCAGTTCTGCTGCTCTTTGGATTCTTTCATGCGATTCTTTCTGTGGCTGAACGTCCCGGTCTTTTGAATCAGGTCGCGACAAGATTCGCTTCTCGAAAAACCCGTGGTCAATGGAATTGAGTCCAAGCCGGGGAGATATCTGTCTCGTTTCCCGAACTGTCGTGAACAGAAAGTCGTTTTCGATTGAGTTAACAAGAATTTCGTCCTTGCGCTGGTGAAGGTAATCGCGGATCGACGCCAAAAGAATTGTTGACGTTGCTAGGCGCTGCTGCCCGTCAGCAACTTCTAGGCCGCCGCCCTTCTTAGCATGAGTTAAAACGATCGTACCCAGGAAGTAGGCACTCTTGTTTGCCTCGATTGCTTTTGAGAGATCCTGGAACAGTGCAAGAACGTGCTTGTCTTCCCATGAGTAGTTTCGCTGGTTGGGTGGGACCGTGAGTCTGTTGTGACTTATAGCCGTCCCGATGCCCACGTGATCGAATCCGATATTCCCTTTCGCTCCTGACATCACTGCGCCTTCCGGCCCAAGAACGCGATTGGGTAGGCTGCTGCTTCTAGTTCGCGTATCGCTACTTGACGCAGCCTTTCGCGAATCCACGTTGCCAGGGGAATTCCAGCCAAATCTGCTGCATCTCTGAACGCTCGCTTCTCTAGGGTGTCCACTCTAACTTCAAGATATTCGCCTAAAGTGGTGGCTTTTTTAGGCCTCCCGACGGCTCGCTTAACCATGTCGTTATTGTACCCACAAAAACAGGGCTGGTCAACGGTTTTCTGTTGACTTGTACCATTTGTGTGGGTACACTAATTACGTGAAGAGAATAGAGGCCCCGGCAAGGATTGGCGTCCAAACCGGGGCTGTAGATCGTACAGCCGAAGCCGCACGAGTCCGCAACTCAATTATCCGGCTTCAGGCTGCGAATCTCAAGGAGAATCGCAGTGACCTGCCATTCATGCCGGATTCAGTGTCAGAAGCACGGTAAGGACCGTAAAGGTAACCAGCGGTATAAGTGTCAACAGTGCTCCAAGACCTTCCTGGAGCCTCGGGAGAAGCCGCTAGACGGCATGTATCTGCCGATAGAGCAAGCCGAGATGGTTCTGAAACTCCTGCTCGAAGGTAACAGCGTCTCGACAATCGAGCGCGTCACCGACGTTCACCACACGACAATCCTAAAACTCCTTGTGCTCGCCGGTGAAAAGTGCGAGCGCATCATGGCCGATAAAGTTCGCAATGTTGAAGTGCGCGACGTGGAAGCCGACGAAGTGTGGTCGTTCGTCGGGAAGAAACAGAAGCGCGTCAGACCGGAAGACGATCAGAACCTCGGAGATTGCTACGTTTTCGTAGCAATCGAAAGACACAGCAAATTGGTTTTGAATATCGCAATGGGCAAACGCGATCAAGGCACAACGAACGCATTTGTGGAAGGCATCCGACACGCGACCACCACGAGTTCAAAGTTCCAGATCACAACCGATGGTTTCGCGCCCTACCGATCCGCCGTTACAACTACACTGCATGACCGGATTACTGGCTTCGCGCAACTGATCAAGGTTTACCGCGCCGCAAGCGACGGCGAAGCACGATACAGCCCTGCCGAAGTCGCATCCGTGGAGACTGTCTTAGTCATGGGGCAACCCGACCCTGAACGAATCTGCACGTCGATTGTCGAGCGCAGCAATCTGAGCACTCGCATGAGCCTACGCCGATTCACTCGGCTCACGAATGGCTTCAGCAAGAAATGGGAGAACCACTGGGCCGCTGTTGTGGTATGGTTCACGTTTTACAATTTCTGCCGTGTTCACAAAAGCCTTCGTGTGACACCCGCTATGGAAGCCAAGATCACGGATCACGTGTGGAGCGTACGGGAGCTACTGGAGGCTGCATGATTCCGTGGCAACCTGCTCTTGAGCGTCCACAGCGCCTATGTGATAGCGTAATAGCCGATGGCGCTCTTCTTTTTAGTTGCATTAAAGGATTCTGCCCCCGTGCTTGAAGCGGCACTCTCTTCCAAGCTTTCAGCAGGGAGTATTTATACTGTTGAAGATGGCAAGTGGATTGTTGAGTCTGCTGCCACGACATCAAAGGAGTTTAGCGACTCGCTTAAGCTCCCGGATACGGTATCGTTTTTTATAGTTCCCGTCACCGGATATTTCGGTCTCGCGCAACCAGATTTGTGGGAGTGGATCGCGGCCAAAATCGCCGCCAAAACCGTTGCCAGAGCTTCTTAGGGTAACGCCCAAACCTGGAAAGAGTTGGTAAGTGCCAAAGCCTAATCTGACGACCCCCGAATCAACACTTATACCCCCGCTACAGGCACCATTGGTCTATCCGGTTGATCTGAACTTGATTCAGCACGAACTGGGAAAGCTAATCGAGGCCGTAGGCACTCTCAAAGAACAGTCGAGAGATCATGACATCAAACTGAATGATGTTTGCCTGGATGTCCACGGTGTAAAATCGGCGGGGAAAGCGCTTCGGTGGGCTGCAAGCATTGTGAGTGGCATCATTGGTGCTGTTGCGGCGATTATCCTAACGGAGTACTTTCACCATGTGTTCAATGTGGCCAAATAGTTAGGGACACGCTTTTTAGCCCGACTACCCCGTCCAAGATAAATCCGCCTGGCGGAGGCCCCCCGCAAATCTTGGCAGCGGCTAGCCGTGATATCCTCACGTCCATGGTTCTTGGAAACAATATCGTGCTGCGCGTAAAATGGCGCGATAGCGGGGAGTGGGAACTGCGACGTTCGGGAAGAGTAGAAGCGGATCAGCACGGCGGGATCATTATTTACGACGCGCAAGGCAATATCACCGAAGAACTCGGGCTGGACCGTATCGAAGAGTGGGCGATCACCGCGCCACTCTTCCTCAGGGCCAACGATCCGCCCACACACATTTAGCTGACTACCTCTTCCAATATGTTGTGCCGTTTTACTACACTTAGGATCAATGAGAAGTCGCTGATGTCAGCATCAACATCATTTTTGTTGTTGGCATAATATTCTAGCGGCAAATCCTTCAGCGATTTAGTCCTTGACAACCCCGCCTTCGCGTAGAGCTCCATTAACTCGTCTCGCTGGTAGTCGATATCTTGCACAGCTACAGGTACTTTCTGGTTGGTTCGAAACTCCACCACTTTCCGTGTGTTCTTGTACAGAGCGTCCAAGAAACGCACCTCGCGGATCCCGAATTCACGAAGAATCAGAGGGAACGACATTGAGATGACATTCGAGTACCTTGGATCAGCAGCGTTCGAGAGAAGATTCGCCCATGTTGTTTGAAGATCTGGTTCCCCCTCGAAAGAGGCGTTTTCCAAAAGCGGATGGATAATCTTGAGCGGCACCTCTCTCGGTGAGATGCCGGCGTTATCAAGGTTGCGTTTCGCTTTTACCACGATGTTGATCAGATTTTTGTGACGAATCGCGTTGATTTGGTCGGCCAGTAGGCCGCCGAGAGATTCCGCCGGCTGTTTCACAATCGCTTTCAAGAATCCATCTGCCTCTTTCTCAAGCGCCCCGACCGCCTGGTCCCCAGCCTTCGCGATGAGAGGTGCCACTATGGGTTCCATGCAAGTTTCCTTCTGTAAATCGCTCAGATTTTTATCGCCTTGTGGCTGACTATCATCTCTTACGCACTAAATTGAACACTCGTGGCACGCATGGATTCAAGCCAGTCCAATGTCTCCCGTGTGCGGCGTTCACAATCACCCATTGCAATCCACTTTTGAGGAGCCATACAACTTGCGTCGCGATAGAACTGCGGGATATTCTTCCCCATCATTGCCCTGAAAAAAACGCCGAAAGCCAAGAAACGGAAGTTCAAGCAATTCGCCTCCCAGAGTTCCGTAGGCAGGAACCAGGCTCTTCGAGACAGCTCATCGCTGCAAACAATTACGATCACGGAAGTGTTTGGGGGAAAGTCCGCCTGGCCTAAAAGGTAGCGGCGTATCGGCTCGGAAAACTCGCCCAATGGCAATGGTTTGCAAACGCCACCTTCGCCATCCGGCCAGGCATGGACGGCTCCCCGCCACACGAGGCTCAGCATGAAATATGCAAATTTGTCCATATCGAGTCCGACTTCATATCCGGCGTAGCGCTTAAGCGAGAGGGCATCTTCACGGGGCCAAGCAACTCGCAATTTGTCGTACAGTGGAAATGCACCCTTTCTCGCAATCTTGGGTGCTATTCTCAGCAATACTTCCGATTCACCATTTCTTGCGAATAGCTGCTCGCAGTCCCAACACAGCAAGGGCGCCTTGATGTGCTGGGCGTTTCTGCTTACGCTCCTCCTGCCGAGGAACTCAAGAGTCGTTTTCTTGGGATAAAGCGCAGAACAAATGTAGTGGCTTTCTTGAAGTTCCTTCTGCTCCAAACAGAGTCTGCAAGCACCCAAATGCGGCACGATATTTAGCCCTGTGAATCGACTAAAGTAAGGACCAGTATATCATTGAAATCATTAGCTTTCATAGTTCTCCTTCACAAATCTCAGGCCGAGACAGCGTTACTGTAGAAATGGGAGTGGAGGAAAATCCGCACCAGAACAGAGACGCCCCACAATATACATGTCCGTCAGTGCTTTTTCACCAGAGGCTGCCTGTACCCGCTCTATATGAGGCTCGGGCCTCCCACGCACAGGCCCAAAGCACCGGATCTTAAGCCTGCGGGTGGCCCCGAATGAACTCCGCGACAACTTCGGGCACACTGGCGTCGAAGCCCGCCACGCTCATCTGTAGCGGGTCATTAGGATCCGTCATAGTGCAGCTCTCGGCCGCCATCGCGATCACGGCCAGCCGGGTGGCTAGTCCGGTCGACTGGCGGTAGCGATCGAGCGCTATCTCGCAGGACCTGTCGCGGTCGGTGAGGACCACGAAGGCGTCCACGAGCAGACGTCGATTGAGCGCGTCCTCGATGGCCTGGGGTGCAATTCCAGGAGGCCCTTGAAAAGAGCCGGCCGAATAGCGGGGCTCGATCTTCGCATAAATCATCGACAGCGCGAGCGAGGCCATGGCAGCCGAGAGCGACGGCATGCCCAAACATTGCGAGAGCCCCATGGAACAGCTTGCATCCACCGCCAGATAAATCCGCTTCCCGGACGGACGGACGTTCTCGAACGCCAGATAAAATGCCGAATTAAGCGCGTCCATAACATTTGGAACCGCGGTCCAGCCCTCGGATGCACGGTACGTTCGAAACGCATCCAGCAGCACAAGCGGATGAACCTTCGAATTCGCCACACGCTGGCGATCGAGCAGCCGCGCCACCACCAGCGCCGTAGTTGGGCTTTGCGGGCGAACTAACCCAACGGCTGTCAATAAACCGAGATTTCGCACCAGATCGAGATAGGACATGCTCTCGAGCAGGATCTCCCAAACGCGCGGCGAGGTTTTCCAGCGGGACGGGACCATATCGGCGGTCATTCGATAATCCTCGATGAGGTGCACGATCTGATCCTCGGAACTGGCACGCTTGGCCAGCTCGACCGCATGCATCGGCCGCAGTTGACCATCCAGCATCTCGGCCGTAGCCAGGTGGCCGGGTTTGCCATCCACCACCCATTGGAAAAGCGCGTTATGAGCGGGCGTCGCGGGACGGGGGTGCGAAAGCCGCAGCAGATCGCGATGCGACCAGATAGGTTGATTCTCGGGCTCCAGCAGTTGACGAGCCAGCTCGCCGGCGGGCTTGCTCAGGTACCAATGAGCTACCGCGGACCGCAGGCTACGCCCCCAACCTCGCAGGTTTGCGCAGAACGCGGCGAATTTGCGAAGCTGCGCGCCGGTGCGGGCGACACGCGGCAAAGCATCCAGCGCCGCTGCATTGGTTTTGGCATCCGCAAATTTGGGACTGGCGGCGAGCGCGAGCACGAACAACGCCGGATCTCTTGCGGAGCCATCCAGAATTGTTCGCACCACGCGCGGGCCATCGATCTTGAGGCAGGCTCGAACGGCGGGCGCCTGATTTACGTCCAGCTCCCGCACGCCCACTCGATAACTATTCTCTTCGGTGCCCAGGATCAGAAAGCGATCCAGGAGCGCCCAATTTTCGACACGCATTCTTGCCTCCTTGATAAAAATGTTTTGGTGCGGATAAATGAGTGGCGCCGGCTGGACCCGAATGGTGAGCGACAGCATTAGCCCGGCGACGAGCGACCCGCACCGAAAAATAGTTGGACGAAGGAAACTAACGAACGGGGAACGCTACCGGAAGGCAGCGGGCAAATGTCGCTAGTTCATCGAGTCGTTTGTGAAGATCATCACTTGGAATGCTCAATAGCTGCCTCCTTTCGCGAGAGAGTTGAGAATTGAAGATAACACGAGCCGCGCAAATCAGCCAAATACTTTTTGATTAAATTTATTAACCACCTTGACGAGGTGGTCACGTAGAAACGCCCACTGAAGCCTTGGTCAAGACTCCAGTGGGCGCACCAAAGTGGGGATGAGCCGCGGCGGCTTACGCCATTACTTTCAGGAACGAGGCCTTAAACTTATCCATCTCTTCTTGCGTGCCGACAGTTACGCGGACATGAGTCGGCCAGCTGGGCCACACACGGCCGATGTAGACCTTGTCCTTGCGCATCGCCTCGGCGACTTCACCGCCCGGCCGGTGTACATCCACCATGAAGCAATTCGAGACCGAAGGCACGTACTTGAAGTTGTGCTTGTCCAGGAACTCGAGCGTGTTTTCGCGTACCTGGCCGATCAGCTTGCGCCGTTCCGGCACCACGTACTTCGCTTCCAGACTGGCGCTGGCGGCGGCCATGCCGGTGATGGGCATCATGGTCTGGCTAAATCCGCTAACCTTTTCATTAATGTCCGGACGAGCGATTGCGGCGCCCGCGCGCAGCCCCGCCATGCCGTAGATCTTGGAGAAGGTTCGCAGGATGATTACGTCCTTGTCGGCGGCCACCAGATCGGTGTTGAACGGCGCGCCCGAGATGTGCGTGTAGGCTTCGTCGATCATCACAATCGTGCCCTTAGGCTTGTTATTGACCAGCCATTCGATTTCCGACTTGGGGGTCAACGTGCCAGTGGGATTGTTGGGATTGCAGATGTAGATCAGGCCGGCATTGGGGCTGGCGGCGGCCATCGCCTTCACGTCGTGCGCATAGTTCTTGGCGAGCGGAACCCCGATGACATTGGCACCGATAAACTTGGCCGCCCGGGTGCCTGCTTCATAACCCGGATCGGCTGTCACGAACGGCCGGCTGGGTGAGCAGAAGGCCAGCACCGCTTGATGCAGCGGGCCGCTGGATCCAACGTGAATCTTGACGTAGCTCAACTTCACGCCTTCCTGTTCGGAAAGGAGCTGCTGAACCTTGTCGCCTTCGCTGTAGCGGTAGCGTCCGCCGTAGTCCACCATCCGGTGGCAGGCCTCACGAGCCTCTTTGCAGGGGCCTAGCGGGTTTTCGTTGGCATTGATCAAGACCGCGTCCGGGGGGGCTTCGACCTTAGAAAGCTGGGCTAGCGCCGACTCGTTATAGAACGGTAGTGTTGCGCCGGCAGTGAGCATGGTAGCAAGACGGCCGAAATTCCGTCGTGAAAAACCACGCTTGAGGAAATCCTTCTGTTCATCCTTACTTAGAATGGGTGTCACGCGCCCTCCTTTGGCTTCCCTACAGTATACGCCGAAAGAAAGCCAAAGTGTAGGGGCAAGCGTTGATGCCGAGCCATAAATTAGGGACAGTACACTCAATCCCCAATTTCCGCGCCAGAAAATTAGGGATTGAGTGTACTGTCCCTAATTTAATCTAGTGCTGCCACCACGATGCCCAGCTCGCGTTCGTCGGCGTCGCTGGGCAGCAGTGCGTGGTCGAGCCAAAAATCGAGTTGAACCTGGCCGTCGTGGGACGGCGCTTTATCCAGCTTGGCGCGATACGTGAATCTTCCGGACTCATGATAGGTCTGGGAAGGCAGCGTCACGCCATCCGCGGCGGCATGCAGCGTCACAGGACCGTAGCGCTCGATCAAAACCTGCGGTACGAAAAACCGCAGCTCGATTCGCGCGGGCCGCGCGGAGCCGGGATTGAGACGCGCCGAAAAGCGTTGCTCGGTCCAGCGCCATCCGGCCGCCTCCGCCGCGTGCCAGCCGCTCAACAACTCAACATTGGTGAGGGAATAATAGCGGCTCCTGATCAGGCACCAGACGCGCTGGTCGCGATCCAGGCTATTCGGATCCGACTCACCGCTGCCAGCGACATGCCAGTCGCAGATCTCCCATCGGGTTCGCTTCAGCAGGCGGCGCAACCCGGCTTCGGAAAAGATCCAATAGTTGCTATCGTCATCGTTCAGCTCGTCCTCGTCCAGCAGATAAGCGACCGGGGCGTCGCGCAAATTGAGGCCCGGGCCAGAACCCGGAATCGTATTCGCGATCCGCGTGCTCAGCACGCAGTAGTCGCATTGCCGCGCGAGCATCTCCAGGATGTAAAGAGGATTCTTGAGGTGATAGAGCACGCCCAGCAGAAAGACCAGCCGGTAATGGTCGTTCGGCAGCATGAATTGCGAGTCGAGATCGACGGTATGGATGTCGACCGATGAGTTGAGCGCTGCCCGCAGAGCCTTCAAACCCTGCATGCTATTGTGATTCGCAACGGGATGATCGATGGCTTGGACTTTACAGCCCAGCGATTCCAGAAAGAAGGCCAGGTCGCCGTCCGAACAGCCGATGTCCGCCACCGGGCCATCGCCGATGAGCTTCAGCAAATCCCGGTTGGGGCCGGTCAGCAGCTTGTCAAGGTGAACGATATTAGCGAGCGAATCGTAGGGGTACCATTCAAACGGGCGCGGGGTGATGCGCGCCTTGACGGACTTCATCCGGGCGTGGAACTCGCGCGCGCGTTCGGCAATCCGCTGGATGTCGGGCTGTGTGCCGAGCATCCCACAATGGTAACCTGCAAATTCCTGGAGTCGTACAAATTACCGATGCCTAACCACGGACAATACTTTGTAGCCATCGTCGGAGGCGCGATCGCCGGATCCGTCGCGGCGGAGATTCTCGCGGACCGCGGAATCCGAGTTGCGGTCTTTGAACAGAACAAGAGGCCTTACGGAAAAATTGAAGATGGGCTGCCGCGCTGGCACGTCGAGCAGCGCAAGCAGGAGTATGGAAACATCGACGCGCGCCTGAAAAAGTCCGGCGTCTCTTTCATTCCTTCCGTCAAGCTCGGCCGCGATCTGCACTTTCAGGAGCTGTGCGATCAATGGGGCTTTTCGGCTGTGATCCTTGCCAATGGCGCGTGGCGGGACAGGGAACTGGGAGTGCCGGGCGCGGAACAATTCGTAGATAAGGGTCTGGTTTATCAGAATCCCTATATTTATTGGTACAACCACAAAAATGAGAAGAGCTACACGGGACCGCGCTACGATTCTCCGGATGAAGCATTAGTGGTCGGGGGCGGTCTGGCGTCCATCGACGTGGTAAAGGTGCTGCAAATCGAAAACTACGAGCGGGCGCTGAAGGCTCGCGGCATCCAAACCAACATGCACGAGCTCGAAAAGAAAGGGATTCCAGCCATTTGCAAATTGCACGGCGTGCGGCCGGAGGATTGCGGCGTGAAGGGCTGCCTGCTGATTTATCGCCGCCGCGAGCAGGACATGCCGCTGGCGCAACCGCCCGAAAACGCCACTCCGGAGCAGCTTGCCAAGACCGAATCGATCCGCCAGAAGATGCTGCGGCTGGCGCGCGACAAGTACCTTTTTCGGTTTCAGGAACGTAGGATGACAACGGGACTCGTGCTGGAAAACGGCCGGCTGGCGGGTCTGAAAGTGGCTGAAACGCGAGTGGAGGGCCGAAGGGCGGAGCCGGTTCCAGGGTCGGAGCATGAATTGCGGGCTCCGCTGGTGATTTCGTCCATCGGCTCGGTGCCGGAGGTCATTCCAGGCATCGCCACCAAAGGCGAATACTATACCTTTGAAAACGAAATTCTGCCGAAATACACCGGATGCGAGCGCGTCTTCGGAGTGGGGAACGTCGTAACCGGGCAAGGCAATATTCGGGTGTCATTGGTGCATAGCCGCGAAGTTACCAATCAGCTCATCGAAGACTACATGGGCGTAGGCGAGGGCGATTCGGATTTTCACGCGTTGCATGCGCCGGCTGAAGCGCGGGGGGCCGCGCAGGCCGAGGCGGTCGAGCAGCGCATTCGAACGCTGCCGTCACTTTCTGAAGGCGATATCGCGGCGCTGGAGCAGCGCATCCAGGCTCTTCAGGAGCGGGTCGGCTATACCAGCGATTATGATTCGTGGATCGTGCGGGAGACGCCGCCGGATTTGGAATAGTTCCCTATGAAAAGCGCCGCTAACCGCTATAATCGGATTGTGAAAGGCCCAGCTATTGCCGTCGCCGCACTCGGCCTGTCGATCGCCCTGCTCGGCGGCTGCAAGAAAAATATTCAAAACGACGATGCCGTCCGGCAAGGCATCATGAACTACCTCTCCAAGCGTCCCGACCTTCTGTCCATGGACGTCAACGTGACCTCGGTGGCTTATAGCCAGGATCAAGCCACCGCCACGGTTCGATTTCAGGCCAAAGGCAATACGTCCCCCGGCGCCAGCATGATCATGCAGTACGTACTCGAGCGCCAAGGCAGTCAATGGAACGTGAAAGGACGGGCGGGCGCCAGCAACCACGGCGCCAATGGCCTGCCTACCGATCCTTCCGGCGCCGGTTCCATGGGTGCAATGCCAAACACCGCCATGCCACCCGGCCATCCCTCGGTGGGCGCGCCCGGGAGTGCGCCATCGGGCGCTCTGCCGCCAGGACATCCGCGCGTCAGCTCCGACAAGAATCCTGGATCGTCCAAATGAAACGTATCGCCGTGCTGGGCGGCGGCCCGGCCGGAGCATTCGCGGCCGAGCGCCTGGCGAGAGCCGGGTTGGAGACTCGCGTCTTCGATGAAAAGCTGGCCTGGGAAAAGCCCTGCGGCGGCGGTCTCACCTACAAGGCCTATCGCGATTATCCGTTCCTGATCAATAACGATACCCCTAAGAAAATCGTCACCGATACTTTCCTGGCCGCCCCCAAGGCCGGCGAGGTGAAAATGGCGCTCAGCCGTCCCCTGGTGATTTACTCGCGGCTGGACCTGAATCGCATGCTGCTCGATCGCGCCGAAGCGGCTGGCGCGCAATTGGAGAAGACCCGCGTTTTGGATATCGAACGCACCAGCCGGGGTTGGCTGCTTAGAACCCAGCACGGTTCGCTTGAAACCGATTTTTGCATTGTCGCCACGGGCGCGCGCAATCCGCTGCGGAACGTCGGGACGCAGTGGACCGCGGCCGATACGATGTACGCGCTGGGCTATTACGTGCCCTCGCAGCAGGATCACATCGACATACAATTCCTGTCGAATCTGGAAGGCTATATCTGGGTGTTTCCGCGCTGCGGCCATCTTTCCGTGGGCATTTGTGGCAAGGGTGAGCCGGCGCAAGCTTTGCGCGCGCGGTTGGAGCGATATATGGATGAGAAAGGCATCGCATATAAAGGCGCGTCCTTTTACGGCCACATGCTTCCGGCGCTCGAAACTCCAGGCTGGAGGTCGAACCGGGTGGCGGGCGACGGATGGCTGGCGGTGGGCGATGCGGGCGGTTTGGTGGACCCGATCACCGGCGAAGGGCTGTATTATGCCATGCGATCGGGCGATCTGGCGAGCCAGGTGGCGCTCAGTGAATCTCAATCCTTCGCCGAAAAGGCGCAAGCTTATCGTCATCTGCTGCGGCATGAGTTCGCGGCCGATCTCGAATTCGGCGCCGCCATTGCCCGAAGGGTTTTTCTGGGCCGATTCCTGTTCAGCAGCGTGCCCGCCCGCATGGTCGGATTTGTCCGCCGCAGTCCCCGATTCCGCGCTCTCATCGAGGACTTGTTCGCCGGCACCCAGCCCTATCTGGGGCTGAAAGGCCGCCTGCTCAAGAACCTGAACGGCACTTTGCAGGAAGTGATCATGAACTTCTTCCTCCAGAAGCTGATTGCCGAAAGAACCTGACGCCCCGGTATGGACCGCTGCCGATCCGAAGCCCTCTTTGCTCGCGCGCAAGAGCTGATTCCAGGCGGTGTCAATTCGCCAGTGCGTGCTTTCCGCAGCGTGGGTGGCACGCCGCCGTTTATCGCTCGCGGCGAGGGCTCGAAGATTTACGACGTCGACGGCAACGAGTACATCGACTACGTTTTGTCATGGGGCCCGCTCATCCTGGGCCATCGCCCGCAAATCGTAACGGACGCCTTGCGCGAGGTCTTAGAAATCGGCACCAGCTTCGGCGCGCCCACCGAACGCGAGGTCGAGCTGGCCGAGCTGATTCGGGAATGCGTTCCGTCCATCGAAATGGTCCGTCTGGTCAGCTCCGGCACCGAAGCCACTATGAGCGCGCTGCGGGTGGCACGCGGTTTCACCGGCCGCGACCTCTCGATCAAGTTCGAAGGCTGCTATCACGGCCATGTCGATTCGCTGCTGGTGAAAGCGGGCTCGGGCATGGCGACGCTGGGTATCGCCGATACCGCCGGGGTACCGGAGTCCTTCGCCGCCACAACGCTGGCCCTGCCGTTCAATTCCGTTGAAGCCGTCGAGAAAGCGTTCCGCGAGCGGGGCGGCCAGATCGCGGCCGTGATCGTTGAGCCGGTGGTCGGCAACATGGGCTGTGTGCCCCCGCTGCCCGGGTTCCTCGAAGCATTACGAAGCCTGACGGCGAAGCATGGCGCGTTGCTCATTTTCGACGAAGTGATGACCGGCTTCCGGCTGGCGCTGGGCGGCGCGCAGCAGCGTTTTGGGATCGAACCGGATCTCACCACGCTCGGCAAGATTATCGGAGCTGGTTTGCCGATGGCCGCTTATGGGGGGCGAGCCGACGTGATGAGCAAAGTAGCGCCCACTGGACCCATCTATCAGGCCGGCACGCTTTCGGGCAATCCACTGGCGGTCAGCGCCGGGATAGCCATGCTGCGGCATCTGAAGTCGCATCCCGAGGTTTATGAGACCTTGGAGCGCCGCAGCGCGCAGCTTACCGCTAAGGCGCCCTCCGGAATCACGATAAACCGGGTTGGATCGATGTTTACCTTTTTCTTTACCAGCGAGCCTGTGACCGGCTGGGAGTCAGCCAAACGAGCGGATACTGCGCGGTTCAAGCAGTTTTTCCACTGGATGCTCGATCGGGGCGTGTATATGGCCCCCTCGCAGTTCGAAGCTGGATTCGTCTCCACCACCCATAGCGAGGAAGACATCGCCCGGACGGTGGCTGCCGCCGGGGAGTTCTTCGATCATCTAAAATAGGAGCTATATGAACAACAGCACGGCGGACCCTGCCGAACTGGGGTTGGGTACCGTTGGTCTGGACCTTCCGGCCTGGAAAAAAGCTATCAGCGCCGCGGCTGCCATGCTGCTTGCGATTCTCTTTTTCGTGTCGGGCGCCTGGAAGCTGAGCGACCCGTTCATGTGGGCGCAGGCCCTAACGGAGTTTCGCGTTCCAGCGGCTTTTGCGCTGCCTTTCACCGTCACGCTCGGCGTAGGCGAAATGCTGGGCGCGGTTCTCATTGCCGTCCCGCGATTCCGCCGCTGGGGTAGCTGGCTGGTGGCACTGCTGCTGCTGGCGTTTATGATCTATATCGGCGCGAATTATGGCGCGCTGGCTGGCAAAGACTGCAGCTGTTTCCCCTTGGTGAAGCGCACCATCGGCCCGGGGTTCTTCATCGGCGACACCGTTATGCTGCTCATGGCGGGCTTGGCCGGTTGGTGGGCGCGGCCCTCGGAGAATATGCGCGGGGCGCTCGTAATTCTGGGAGCGGTGGCGGTTTTCGCGGCGGTTTCGCTGGGCATCAACACCACGCGCCAGAGCGGCCTGAAGGCGCCGGATTCGCTTACCGTCGATGGAAAACCGTTCTCGCTCGGCGATGGAGATATCTTTCTGTTCTTCTACGACCCCGAGTGCATGCATTGCGACGCAGCCGCGCGCAAGATGTCCAAGCTGAACTGGAAAGGCACGAAGATAATCGCAATTCCTACTCAGGATCCGCAATTCGCCGCGTCATTTTTGAAGGACACCGGCCTGCGCGCCGGTACCTCGAACGATCTGCAGCTATTACGGTCGACCTTCAAGTTCCAGGACGCTCCCTATGGCGTGGCCCTGGTACGCGGGCGTCAGAAGGTGGCGATCCCTACGTTCGAAAACGGCGAACCCGACCGAACGCTGCGAAAAATCGGTTTCATCGAGTAATCGCCCTAAAAATTTCACAGAAAAAACCCGCCTTGGTCGATAAGTAACCTAGGATGATTGTCGAAATAACTAAGACCTCAACGCCCGGAAAATGCCTGGTGTGCCAGTGCGGCCTGGGATTCTTCCGTAAGCTCACCAATAACCGATTTTGCACCGACGAGCATGAGCAGCAGTACATGGCGGAGCTAAAGGAAGTTGCACTGGGGCGTCTACGGAACGCCGGGGCCCGGCTCACTCGCGACGATAAGGCTCGCGTCTGAATCGGGATCGGTGCGGGATTCTCCGCTGGCCAGCAAGGCCTGGGTGGCGGCCTCCAAAAGCTCCGGGGCGAGCGGATTGAAATCCTCCCCCGGATAAAGACGGCGTAATTGGAATTGCCACTTCTTGCGGAATGCCGCCAGTTTCCTGGCCTGTTTTCTGCCGGAAAGAGTTCCCAATCCGATTAAGTCAATTACGGCATCTATCAACACGCTTTCGCTGCGGACCAAACGATACAGCGACCGCCGAGGGCCGCTCAACCGCTGCACCGATTGGATGATCTCCTGCGCCCGCCTGGAGGAATAATGGGCCGCCACTTCGGGCAGGCCTCCGGCCCATAGATCCGCCTCCGTTCTTTCCAGCAGCGGGATCAGATTGCCCTTCGCACGGCGGAAAAGGATTCCCATCAATCGCGGATTCAGGACATCATAAGTCAGCTCCGTCCGCACTCGGCCATGGAAAGGACGGCTGGCTTGATAGACCAGCATCGGGTAGGCCAACTTCCAGTCGCCGAAGCGATCCAGGTTCTGAAAGTAGACCGGCGGGACGCGCTCCCGCAGTGTCGACTGAAGGGCCACGGATATCCGGCCGAACGTAGGCAGAAAGGCCGCGCTCCGCTCGGCTGGTAATGATAGCCAGCACGAGTCCAGATCTGGCCAAGACTTCCCGGGAATTATTGCTTGCATTCTCAGCTGCTCGCCCGTCGTGTTCTGCTGGCAGTATACAAAGCGAGTCAAAGGTTGTACCGCGAAATCCATCGGGAGCGGGATGCAATAGTGCTTAAAAACGGGAGGAATTGTGCGAAATAGCGGCTGCTGAAAATTTTCCCGAGATTTGTGATTGACCGGTAAGAAGACTAACGGCTGGCCGCGAAAGAGGGGTCTGGAAGCCGGTTGTGGTCAGGTTCCCCGACCCCGAAACGAGCCGTGAAGTTGAATGAGCTGCCTTTTCCGGATTCACTGGCGACCCAGATCCTCCCGCGCATAAGCTCCACCAGCCGGGCGGAAATGGTGAGCCCCAAGCCCGTCCCGCCGTACTTTCGGGTCATCGATCCATCCGCTTGTGAGAACGGCTGGAAGATGACCGCCTGTTTATCGCCGGGGATGCCGATGCCGGTGTCGATCGCAACGAAACGCAGGCAGACATCCTCGGGACGGGAAGACTCTACCGAAACATGAAGTTCGATGCTGCCCGCGTGCGTGAACTTGACCGCATTTCCGAGCAGATTGATCAGCACCTGACGGAGGCGCCCAGGATCACCGCTAACTTCATCGGGAACCGCGGACCCGACCTCGCAGGTGAACAGCAAGCCCTTTTGCCTTGCCTGCACCGCAAACACCTTCGCGGTTTCGGAGACGACCTTGCGCAGGTCGAATGGAATTTGCTCAAGGTCAAGTTTCCGGGCCTCGATTTTGGAAAAATCCAGCACATCGTTCAGCATTTCAAGCAGCGCCAGCGCGGAATTTCGAGCAGTGCCCAACAGATCGCGCTGTTCTTCGGAGAGGCTGGTCTCCAGCGCCAATTCCGTCATTCCGATGACGCCGTTCATGGGTGTGCGCAGCTCGTGGCTGATATTGGCCAGGAAGCTGCTCTTGGCTTCGTTAGCGGCCTCGGCCAGTTTTTTGGCGGATTCGAGCAGCCGCCGGTCCCTGACACCTTTGACATAGTCCCGATTCAGATGCCGGCTCTGGATCAAGAGGAATCCCATATATACCGACGTCACCAGGGCCATTCCATAACCTTGGCCGCCCAAGTAAAGATCGACTATGATTCCGGGCCCCAACAAGGGCAGAATATGCCAGTTGAGAAAAAGAAGGCGGGGAGTGAGCGAGACCAATCCTCCGGCGCTGATTCCCATCAGACAAATGGTCAGCAGAAGGGAGTTCCAGTGGGAATAGCCGTATTGGACGTAGCTGTACCCGGTGATCCATGCCCAGGCAGCCGAGAAAACAAAGAGGCAGGCGCAAAACGCTGCGCGCCAACCCCGAGGATTGCGAGGATAGATTTCCGCCTTTCGAAGGACTAGCAATAGCCGTAGAACGCAGGCGCCCATCGCGGCCGACGCGAACATCGTCGTGCTAAGCGGATGGTCCTTGAAGAACGTTCCGCCCAGCAACACGAACTGCACGGTCGCCAAGCTGGCCCAAATGCCGGGAAGCGCTCGGCGCGTGACGTCGGTATCCTGCTGTTCGAGCAGATCGAGAGATGGAGCCTGGAGTGCCTCGGCCACTGCCCGTCTATCGGCAAGTGGCCGGAAAATCTTGAGTTAGCGCCAAAGCTGCGCCCTAATTGGCCGTCACCTGGATGCTTTCGGCGCTACCTTCGGAGACCTGGACGCGGACTCCGTGAGCCAGGCAGGCTGGCAGATCGTCGGGATTATGGACCTCGCAGGGCGGCTGGTCGAGCCAAGCCACTAAAACATAACTGCCAGGAGCCAAGCCATTTGCCAGGAAATTGCCGAATTCGTCGGCAAAGGCGGTTCCATAGGACTGAACGCGGCCGATTTGCGGATCGGGAATCAGCATTACCGCGGCGCCGCTAGCCACCACCTGCGAATCGGTGGTCACCGCCTTTCCGTTCACGCCCCCGCCGTGCATGTTCAACACCACCTCCATCGGTGGAGGATCGCCGCCCGGCTCGGACTCTAGGCCAGTGGCCAGCCGGTCAAAGTTACCCACGCGAACCGACTTCAGATACGCGCCTTCCGGAATGTTCGCCACGAAAAGATCATAGGTCTCTTGCGGGACGAAGGGCAGCGAGAAATTGCCGTTTTCATCGACCGTCGCGCGCGTTACGGGCGCGGTGGCGCGCCGCGGTTCGAGCGATACCTGAAGGCCGGAGAGCGGCGTAGTATCGTCATCTTCGATGCGAACGTTACCCTTCCATACCTGCTCGGGGCCGATCACGATGTCAATGTTGGCTACATCCGCGTCGGCGACCGAGATCGGCGTGCGAGCCGAAAGAGCCTTGCCATCGTCGACGGCGGAAGCGATCAACAGATAAGGCCCCGAGGTCACGCCCTTGATTTCGAAATTGTGGTCGGCGTCGAAAGCGATATTGACCGGCGCGCTGACCGAGCCGGTATTGTCGGGATCGTTCCAGCGCAGCGTGATGCTAGGCTCGGGAACCACTTTCCCGCTTAACGCGCTAGTCACGCGGCCGTGGATGCGGACGGTGTGAACCAAGGTCAGGAAAATGTCGATGCCGGCCACTTCCTGACCCGGCGTAAGGCGCACTGCGACCGCGTCGGCGAGCTTCTGCACTTCCGGAAAGAAAGTGACGGCATAGCTCAGCTCGGCTGATTGGTTTCCCGAGGAATCAGGGCGCCGCTCCTCTTTGGCGTCGGACGGCAAAAATGGCGCCTGGTACAGTGCCGCGACATAATAAGCGCCTGATTCCAGCCCGTGCACGCGATAATCGCCGCGATCATCGGTCTTGGTGCTGGCGGCCAGCGCGTAGCCGTGCCGGCCGCGCGAATAAACCTCGCGATACAACTGAATGGTCACGTTTACCGCCGGTTCGGCGTCGTCGAACTTCACTTTCCCGCTGACCACGGCCCAGGGCGTCATGCGAAACGCGAACGAGCGAATCAGGTCGCCCGAGTGGACTGAAAAGATCGGCGGCATTTTGTAGGCGTCCCTGCGGCCGGCCGTTTGGCGGACATATCCATCGCGCAGGACGGTGATGGAATAACGGCCAGGCGTGACCTTGGGGAAGGCGAATGCACCGCTTTCGCCGGTGGTCTGGACCAATCCGCCATTGGCCGCTTCCGCGGGCCGAAGTTCCACCTGGGCGCGCCGCAAAGGCTGCCCGGTAGCGTCGCTCAGCACGATGCCTTCGATGCTGGCCGGCTCCTGGGGAGGGGTGTTCTCCGACGGTTGGGCGTGCAGCAGCGAGAGCGAGATGCAAGAGACGAACAGACAGAGCTTCAGCCCTCGCGCCGACTGGTCCACTAAAATATGACGCAAGCTAGGGCAGCCGCGTGGAGGCGAACGTAAGCGTCCACTTCACCGCTAGATTTTGCGGAATATAACAAACGCGGTCATCGCAAGCCTGATATCGAAGCGTACCTTCTAAAGTGAATTGACCGGCCTTGTCGAGCGCCGGCTTCACTTTATCGGCGGCGCCGATGGTAACGTCGCGAGTCAGCCGGAAGCGGCCTGTATATGCGGGAACCGTTTCGTCGATGGCCGGCAAATGTAACATTTGGGATTTGGGGAAGCTGACCGCATGCGCCGCGGCTGCGTCCGATTCCTGCATGGTCCATTCGATTGGGATGTAGCCCTCCACGCCGGGCGCGTAAACGTGCATGCCAGGCTTCAGCTCGATATCGAGCGTGAGCGTAACCCGCTGACCGGCCGTGACTACTGCGTTGCTGGCCGCGGCAGTAAGCTTGAGCTGCTTGCCTTCGACAATGCTCTTGGCTTGCGCCAGGAAGCCGAACTGATGCATCAGGAGAACGGCAGGTCCATAGTCACGCGCGCTCACAGCGCCCGAAAGCAGCAGCCATAAGAACGCGGCAGGGCGTTTGAAGCCAAGCATTCTTTATGTTAACAAGCGTGTTAACGGCCCACTATCGGCCGGTCCCCCGGTTCGCGCATAATGTTGTTATGCTCAAAAACCACCGTTTTCTCCGGTTAGCCCCCGCACTCATGGCAGTGGCGGCCATACCAGCCTTCGCGCAAATGGACTTCAAAGCGGCCGCATTGAAGCATTTGAAGACTTCTAAAGACTTTACACTGAAAGTTGCCAACCAGATGCCGGAGGCGAGCTACGATTTCAAGTTGACGCCGCCGCAGATGAGCTTTGCGGAGCAGATGGTGCATTTGTCGCAGTCCATGGAATTTTTCGTGTCGCCCATTTTCGGAGAGAAGCCGGTGCAAGCCAAGCCAGCCTCGATGAAGAAGGCGGACGTTATCGTGTTTATAACCAAATCGTTCGATCACGCCATCGAACGAGTCTCGAAGCTTACGCCGGAACAGATTTCGAAGACCTACACTGGCGGTGAGGGAACGATGACCGGCATGGAGATGCTGATGGGCCTGCTGGATCACACTACGCATCATCGCGCCTCGGCGGAGATGTATCTGCGGGCCAAAGGGATTACGCCGACCGAATATGAGTTTTAGATAGTCAAAATTCAGCTCGCCTTCCGTAGCTTGCGCCGGCCCGCCAGAACTGCGTACACTGTAGGAATCCGTTAGTTCGTTTCGAGGTGCCGGTAGCCGTGAAAAACCCAATCGCTAACTGAGGCCCGCCCAAGGCGGGCGCTCCCGATCAGTTCAACGCCGCGCGTGGCGCAGACCCCTTCTGCGTTCCGCGTGGGAGTAAGGGTTTTTTCAATCATCTGGGAGATTCCTATGAGTGAAATCAAGGCTATTGAAGCTCCTGTCCCTGGATTTTGGTCCTCGCTGCGCGAAGCGGTGATGGGCACCAGCCAGGACTTCACCGAAGGCAGCATCGAGCGCGCAATCATCCTGCTGGCCGTTCCGATGGTGCTCGAAATGTGCATGGAGTCGCTGTTTGGCGTAGTGGACGTGTTCTGGGTCGCGCATCTGGGCGCGGACGCGATCGCAACGGTCGGGCTGACTGAGACGTGCATGATGATCGTGTTTTGCGTGGCTCTGGGGCTCAGCATGGGCGCGACGGCGCTGGTCGCCCGCCGCATCGGTGAGAAAGACGAAGCCGGGGCGGGGGTGGTGGCAGTGCAGGCCATCGTGGTTGGATTGGTGGTCTCGACCATCACCGCCGCGCTCGGATATATCTATGCGCCGGACCTGCTACGCGCAATGGGCGGCACCGAAAATGTGGTGAGGATCGGGAGCGGTTACACGCGCATGATTTTCGCCGGCAGCGCCACCATCTTCCTGTTGTTCCTGATCAACGCCGTCTTTCGAGGCGCAGGCGACGCAGCCACCGCCATGCGGGTGTTGTGGCTCGCCAACATCGTGAACCTCGGCCTGAATCCGTGCCTGATCTTCGGACTCGGGCCATTTCCGAAGCTGGGCGTGACCGGCTCGGCCGTCGGCACCACGATAGGGCGGGGAATCGGCGTGCTCTTTCAACTCTGGATTTTGACCTCCGGCCGGGGCCGTTTCGTGGTGCGCGCCGCCGAGGTGCGGCTGGAGTTGGGCGTGATGTTCAGGATGATCCGATTATCGGCCAGCGCGATTGTTCAATATTTGGTCCAGATGTGCGCCTGGATCGGGGTGGTGCGGATCATTGCCAGCTTCGGCAGCGCCGCGGCGGCTGCTAATACACTTGCGATCAAAATCATCGTGTTTGCGATATTACCGTCGTGGGGGATGAGCAACGCTGCGGCGACGCTGGTGGGGCAGAATCTCGGCGCCGGCAAACCGGATCGGGCAGAGCGCTCGGTCTGGCGCACCGGCTTCTACAACATGCTGTTCCTGGGCGGCGTGGGACTGGTCTTCATTGCGTTCGCCGATCAGATCATCGCGCTCTTCACCAATGATCCGGCGGTGGCGCCCATCGCCGTCAGCGGATTGCGATTGCTGAGCTACGGGTACATTTCCTACGCTTACGGAATGGTGGTGACTGCAGCTTTCAACGGCGCCGGGGACACTTTCACGCCCACCATGCTGAACATCCTATGTTTTTGGGTCTGCCAGATTCCGCTGGCCTATTTCCTGGCGTTCCACACCAGCCTCGGGCCCCGGGGAGTATTCGTGAGCGTGGTGGTTGGGGATTCGATGCTGGCGGTGCTCAGCATTTTGTTGTTCAGGAGGGGGAAGTGGAAGAAAACAGTGATTTGAAAGCGTTCACATGAGTGTGAACGCGGCACGCAGGAGTGCGTGCGCCACATCACGAAGGAGTGCGTGCGCCACATGCGCTACCGGGTCACATCCCGGTGCGTTTCTTTCACCTTGAACCCGGCTCTGGCCAGCCGCTTCCGGATCTCGCTGGCGATCATGACCGAGCGATGATGTCCGCCGGTGCAGCCGAAGGCGATCGTCAGATAGCTCTTGCCTTCCCGGATGTAGTGCGGGATCAGGTAAATCAGCAGCTCTGAAATCCGGTCGATAAATTCGAGGCTCTGGGGGAACGACCGGATGTAGCGCGCCACGCTGGGATGCCGACCGGTGAGGTTCTTAAAAGCCGGAATATAGTTCGGATTCGGAAGGAAGCGCACGTCGAACACCAGATCGCTGTCCTGCGGCACGCCGTGGCGGTAGCCGAAGCTGGTGATGTCGATCCGGATCTTGGCCTCTTCGCGTCCGCCCTGAAACTTGTCGCCGATCACCTCTCTCAGCTCGTGGACGTTGAACTTGGAGGTGTTGATGATGTGATCGGCCACGGCCCGGATGGGCGCCAGTTGTTCGCGCTCGTTGCGGATGCTCTTGAATACCGAAGCATCCACGCCCAGCGGATGGGGACGGCGCGTTTCGCTGAAACGGCGCACGATGGTGCGGTCGTCGGCTTCGAGGAACAGCAGAGTGGCCGCGATACGGCTGCGAAGCTTCTTGAAAAGCGCCGGGAACTGCCTCAGCGTCTGACCTTCCCGAATGTCGATCACCAGCGCGGCTCGGCGAACGTTGGCCGCCTCGCGGGTGAGTTCGGCAAATTTCGGAATCAGCCCAATCGGAAGATTATCAACCGCGTAGTAGCCCAGATCTTCGAAGGCTTTGAGGACCGTTCCTTTGCCCGATCCACTCAACCCGGTGATGATGACAAGTTCGGCGCGCTGTAGCTCTGGATCCTGGGCGCCGCGTCTGGGCGCTGGCTCGCGCTTGGCCACTCCGCTAGCTTTCAATCAGGTCGAAATGCCCATCCGGACGCCGCATCAGAACCGTGACGCGATCAGTTTGGGCATCGCGATAGACCATGTAGTCCTGCGAAGCTTCCATTTCGAGCATCGCCTCTTCCAAGGTCATGGGTTTGCTGCTGCCATCGCCGTGATTGACGCGAAAAACCTTCTTGCGGCCCGCCTTGGCGGAGCCTGCCGGCGGCGGTGAAGCTTTTCGTGCCGGGGCGCGCACTTTCGCCTCCAGAGCCTCGGTGATGGACCGCGATACAGTGGCTTCCTTGTCGCTATGCCGGCGGCTGGTATCGCGCCATTTCGTTCGCAGTTTGACGATCTGCTTTTCCAGTTTATCGAGCGCCGTATTGGCCGCAACCTCCAGATCCCGGTCGGATCCGACGCCGACGAAGGAATGCTCCCAGGCGTTAAAGGTAATTTCGATTTTGTGCAGGAAGCGTTCCTGGGTGAGGATGACGTGCGCCTCTCTTTCGCCCCTCCGCTCCACCAATTTGGCTATCTTCTGCAGCTTGGCTTCTAATCTAGCTTTCTGTTTCGGAGGAAATGCGTCGTGCCTGCCGGTATAGTTGATTTTCATTGTCTCTCGCAGGTCGGAGACCTGCGCCGCTAGTTGCGAATCCGCCGCTGGTGCGTCGACGGGATTTTCATATCTTCTCTGTATTTTGCGACCGTTCTACGGGTAACATCAATACCTTCAGACTTCAAGCGAGCCGTGATCTGCTCGTCCGTGAGGGGGTGCTGCGCATCCTCTTCCTCGATCATCTTCTTCACTCTTCTTTTCAGGATCAACAGCGGCGTGCCGCTGCCGGCGATGCCCTGCACGGCCTCCGAGAAAAAGTAACGCAGCTCGAATACGCCTTGAGGCGTGTCCGCATATTTACTGGCAACCGCACGGCTGACCGTGGAGGGGTGAACGCCGATCTCTTCGGCCACTTCCTTGATCATCATCGGCTTGAGCGTGTCGATGCCATGCTCCAGGAATTCGAGCTGCCGGCGCACGATCGACTGGCAGACCTTCAGGATGGTCTGTTTGCGCTGCTCTATGTTCTTGATAAGCTGGATGGCCGCCGCGTAGCGATCCTTTACGTAGTTTCGAATCTCTTTGTTGGGCTCGTGGTCGCGATCCAGCATCTTGCGGTATTGAGCGTTCAAACGAAGCTGAGGAAGATCGTCGTCGTTCAACTGGATGATGTAGTCGTCACCCTCTTTGAAGATGTAAACGTCCGGCTCGATCTGACGGGCGCCCTGGTCGGAATAGCGCAGCCCGGGATACGGATCCAGATGGCGGATCACGTCCAGCGCAATCTGTATATGCTCCATCGGACGGCCCAGCACCTTGGCTATTTCCTTGATCTGCCGGGTCTCGAGCAGCTTTAAATGATCGGCCACGATCTTCCACGCCACGCCGCCCTTGCCGTTGCGGCTTTCGATCTGCAGCAGCAGGCACTCCCGTACATCCTTGGCGCCCACACCCGCCGGGTCGAGCGAATGTACGATCCGCAGCCCTTCCTGGACCTCCTCAATCGTATGCTGGCCCGATTCGGCGATCTCTTCCAACGTGGCCGTCAGGTATCCATTTTCGTCCAGGTTGCCAATGATGTTCGCGGCCGCGTCCCGCACATCTTCCGACATTACCAGCACGCTCAACTGCGAATGCAGATGATCGGCCAGGGTTACCGGAGAAGAAAGGAAAGTTTCAAAAGAGGGCTTTTCGACGGATTCCGAAGCAGGGCTCTTGTAACCGGGATCCAGGTATTCGTCAAAGAACGTGCCGAAATCGATCTCGTCGAACGGATCCTTATCGGTTTTCTCAGCGGGTACATCGGTGGCAGGCGCATCCACCTCGGCTGCCGGCGCGGTGGCCGTTGCCTCCATGGACACGGGCGCAACTCCGTCATAGTCGAAGCCGGCCGCCGCTTCAGTACCGTCGGCAGCTACACCCGGCTCGGCCGCCGCCGCTCGGTTCACAGTTTCAAGGATGGTTTGATCGGACGGCTCGGAGGTTCGCTCCGACTCCAGAATTGCCTGTACTTCTTCAGGAGTTAATTCTTCGACGCCGTCGGCCGATTCTTCCAGAACCGGATTCTCGGCGATCTCCTGCGTGATCATGTCCTTCAGTTCCAGGCGGTTCAACTGAAGAACCGTCACCATCTGGACAAGTCCGGGCGTCAGAATCTGCTTCTGCGAAACCTTCAGTTGCAGCCGTGGCGACAGCATCGACATCTGTTGTCATCATAACACCGGTGGCGGCGGGCTTGACACCGGACGAAGGATGCACTCCCAACCATGCCTCCCCTGATCCCGGCCATGGCTTTGGAGATCCAAATATAAGAATATGAATAAGATAAAGCCTATGCTTCGAACTGAGGAACGCGCCGAGATCGATCGCCTGTGGGCACGCAAGCTGGAACAGGACTCCCAAGGCCTCCCGCAAGCCGAGCGCCATCGCAATTTAGAACCACCTAGCGCCGAATTTATCCATGCTTTAGCGGGCGGAACCCAGGCCAAGCGTATCCTCGAGATTGGTGGATCGAGCGGCATCTCGACCATCGCTTTGGCGGCAGCCGCGAGGCAAAACGGCGGACGTCTGGTCTCGATCGAGAAGGAACCGCTGCGCCAGCGAGACGCGTAGGCAACGTTATTGCGGCTGGATCTCGCCCAGCATGTGGATTTTATCCTGGCGGATGCCGAAACTATAATTCCGCGCCAAACCGATCTCGATTTCGCGCTCATCGATTGTGAAAAAGAAGACTACGCCCGCTTCTTCGACACGCTGCGCATGCGGCCAGGTGGAATCATCGTCGCCGACAACATCATTTCGCACTCACTTTTCGATTATGTGGCGCACGTGCGTGCCCGGCCCGGCGCGCAATCGATTACGCTGGAAATCGGCAAAGGACTGGAAGTGACGCGGGTTCACCTCCAGTCCCAATAGCTGTCCGAAGGCCCGCCAACGTCGGATCAGAGCGCAATAACCCATTCCAAATCGACATTCGATCCCGCTTTGGAACGGCAATCCTCCGGCGCGAGGCAGTTTGTTGGCGCAGCAGGTCGCTAATCCCCGAAGAACCAATGTAGATCTGCTTTGGCGTTCGGCTTGCTCTTATCGGCCAGGTGATCGACGCCGTCACAAATCAACTTGAGCATTACATGGATCTCTTAAGCTCTCGGCAGAAGCTGGTGGCTTCTAATATAGCCAACGCGGATACGCCGGGGTATAAGACCAAGGATATCGATTTCCAGTTCGAGTTCATCAGCTTGGCGCTGAATGCCCCGCCCGACGTAGTTGAACCGGAGGGTTTGGTGGTCAAAAGCGACGGCAATAACGTGAACATGGACCGCGAAGCCCGGTTGCTTTCGGAAACCGCCTTGCGGTTCAATGTGGCCTCTACTCTGATGAAGTCCCAATTAAAGACCATCAACAACGCGATTCAGGAGGGCAAGACAGGAGCATGAGCCTATTATCGGCCCTTTCGGTTAGTGCCTCGGGTATGGCGGCGCAGCGCACCCGCGCCGAACTGCTGGTGGAAAACCTGGCGAATTCGGAGACCACTCGAACCCCCGAGGGCGGTCCATATCGCAGGAAAGATGCAGTATTCACCAGCGCTCCGCAGCGTTCGGCCTTTGGGGCTGTCTTCCAAACGGAAATGGGCGAGGGCATCAACGGAGTGGAGGTCTCGGATGTCATCGAGGACACCGGAGAACCGGATAAGCGCTATTTGCCCGGTCATCCCGACGCCGATCAAGACGGCTATGTTGCCTTTCCCCGAGTCAACGCCGCCGAGGAGATGGTGGACTTGCTGGGGGCGCAGCGAGGCTATCAGGGGAACATCGCTGCGATGACAGCCATCAAGGACATGCTTATGCGATCCATCGCGCTGCTGAGTTAGGACCCGGATGCCGGCGCCCATCACCCCCATCCGTTCACCCGCCGCGATTCCTCAGATTGCGCCGCTGAAGCCTTCGACCAGTTCGTCCGGCGCATTCCAATCCGCGCTGTCGGATGCAATCGGGCGGGTGGAGCAGTCCCAGCAAAATTCAAACACCGCGATTAGTAAATTTTTGTCCGGGGAGGACGAAGAGGTTCATAAGGTTGCGCTGGCGACCCAACAAGCGGAAATTTCGTTCGATCTTTTTCTTCAGGTACGCAACAAGGTGATCTCGGCCTATCAGGCAGTGATGCAAATGCAAATGTAAGCATCCACACCAAATGGAAGCAACCCATCCCAAATGTAATCAGCCCATAAAATGAAACGACTTTTCGATAGCTTGACATGGAAGCAGATCGTCTCCATCGTTCTGATCGCGGGCGGGGTGATTGGTGGTCTGCTCTCTCTGTCGCACTGGAACCAGGAACGGGACTTCCGGCCGTTGTACAGCTCGCTATCGGCGGAAGACGCCGCGGCGGTTTTAACGAAGGTGAAGGAAGGGGGTACGGAATACCGGATCTCGGATAACGGCGCATCGGTATTGGTTCCATCTTCGAAGGTCGCCGAGTTGCGGCTGCAGCTGGCCGCCGCCGGCATTCCGAAAAGCGGGCGAATCGGGTACGAACTATTCGACAAGGCCAACTTCGGCGCCAGCGACTTCGCCGAGCAGGTCAACTATCATCGGGCGCTGGAGGGAGAACTGGAGCGCTCCGTAATGTCGCTATCGGCTGTGGAACAGTCGCGAGTGCACATTACGCTGGCCAAGGACTCGGTCTTTCTGGAGTCGCGACAGCCCGCCAAAGCCAGTGTTCTGGTGAAGCTGCGGCCGGGCATGCAACTGACCGCGCAGAATGTAGCGGCCATTTGCCAGCTTACCGCCAGCGCCGTGGATGGGCTGGCTCCCGAAGCGGTCTCGGTGGTGGATATGCGCGGGAATCTGCTGAATCGCGCGCGGAAAGCCTCCAGCGCGGACGATCCCGGGCCTTCCGCCGCCGCGCTCGACTACCGGCAGCAGATCGAGCATGATTTGCTCCTAAAAATCAACAGTGCCCTGGAACCGCTTTTGGGGGTGGACAAGTTTCGGGCCACGGCTTCGGTGGAGTGCGATTTCACCAGCGCGGAGCAAAGCGAGGAGAACTTCGATCCCAGCAAGTCGGTGATGCAGACATCCCAGAAAACCGAAGATATCAGCGGCGGTCCGGTTGCCGCTGGCGTGCCCGGCGTCGCATCGAACCTGCCCCGCCCAACCTCAAAGCCCGCCGTGGGCAGCGGCGGGGTTACGCGGCGCAGCGAAAACATCACCTACCAGTCCAGTCACACCGTGCGGCACGTGCGGGTGCCGGAAGGAACCATCAAACATATGTCGGTGGCGTTGCTGGTCGATTCAGACGTGCGCTGGGAAGGGACGGGTGACAAGGCAAAACGGGTGGTCCAAGCACCCACGCCCGAAAAGCTGAAGAGCATACACGACCTGGTCGCGGGTGTGATCGGCTTCTCGGCCGAGCGCGGCGATCAACTGGTGGTCGAGAGCCTGCCTTTCGAGTCCACATTGAATCCCGAGCCCGTTTTGATCGCGCCGAAAGCCGCGCCGGTGGTCCCGGCATCGCCGCTAGATCAACTGCTCAACAACAAGTACGTCATGATCGGCGCCGGCATCGGCGTGCTGGTGTTGCTCGGATTAGTAGTCGTGGCGATAAAGTTCGCACGATCGGGAGGCGGACGGGTAGCCATGGACGGCCAATTACCGGCGGGCGGCACAGCCGGACCGGTGGATCTGGGAAGGCAGATCGAGGCTACGCTGGCCGAGCAAGCGGCGCTTCGCCAGAGGCAGGAGAATGACGCCTTGAACGCTCTGAAGCTGCCGCCAGTGACTAAGAAAGCAGAGGTGTTAACCAAGCATATCGGGGAACAGGCCAAGAAAGACACGACTCCAATGGCGCATGTTCTGCGGGCATGGATGAGCGAAGCGAAGAACTAGAGCATGGATGAGCGAAGCGAAGAACTAAAGTATGGAGCAAAGCAAGAACCAGGGATCCATGAGCGAAGCGCATAGTTAGGCCATGGGCACTGGTAAAGAGACACTGGCGCGATGATTCAAAACCTGGAAACCGCGTCCGCCACCGCCTCCCTTCCGGGGATCCGCAAGGCCGCGATCCTGCTAGTCATCCTGGGCGAGCAGATCAGCGGCGAGATCCTCAAACAAATGGACGAGGAAGAGGTGCAGATACTCGGCCGCGAGGTCGCGCGGGTGGTCTCTATCGGCAATGATCAGGCCGAGGAAATTCTGGAAGAGTTCTACCAGATGTCGGTGGCCCGAGAGTATGTTCTCAAGGGCGGAATCGACTACGCCAAGAAAATGTTGGTGAACGCCTTTGGCCCCGAACACGCCAAGAAAATGGTGGACCGGCTGGTGAAAACTCTGGGCTCGGAGACGGCCAGCTTCGACACCCTGCAGAAGGCCGATCCGCAGCAACTCGCCAAATTCATCCACAACGAGCATCCCCAGACCATCGCCCTTATCCTTTCGCACTTGAACGCCTCGCAGGCCGCCGGCCTGTTGATTTCGCTGCCGCCCGAACTGCGTGCCGACGTGGCGCTGCGAATGGCCAACCTCGACCAGATTTCCCCGGAAATCATATCGAAGATTGCCGCCATTATCGGCCAAAAACTCAAAGCCTTGGGCGAGTTGAGCCGCGAATCCTACGGCGGCATACGAGCGGTGTCGGAAATGTTCAATCGCCTGGATTCGGCCACCAGCAAAGAGATCCTGGAAGCTATCGAGCAAAACGATCCCAACCTGGTGGAAACGATCCGGCACCTGATGTTCGTCTTCGAGGATCTGCTGCTGGTGACCCAGGAGGCCATCAAGGAGGTGCTCGGCAAGGTAGACCGGAAGATTCTCACCGTAGCGCTAAAAGGAACCAGTGAACAGCTCAAGACTCACTTTTTGCAGGTCATGTCCCAGCGGGGCGCCGAAATGCTCAAAGAGGACATGGACGCCCTGGGTCCGGTAAAGATCAAAGAAGTGGAAGCGGCCCAGCAGCAAATTATCGCGGTGGTCCGGCAACTCGAAGCGGAGGGCACAATCAGCCTGAAGGGCACGGTGGGAGAGCAGTATGTCGTCTAAGCTGCACCGCGGGAACGAAATCTCCACCGAACCGATCGCTTGGCCGCGGGTTCCCTCGCTGGATGGGTCGCCGCTCGAAGCCAACATCTTCCCGGCCTCGGGCTATACTCCAGCGCCGGCCAGGCCGGCGGCGCACTCCGCCAGCGCGCTGGAGCAGCACCTGCAGGCGGCCTATCAACAGGGATTTCAAGAGGGCCAAGGCGCGGCCCGGAAGGAATCGGGAGGGCAGCTCGAGGCCATGGCGGGGCGCTTGGCGCGGACTATTGAAGAGCTATCCGGAATGCGCCAGCGTTTTCGTCACGAAGCCGAAGAGCAGGTAATTGCGCTGGCCCTGGCCATTGCGCGGCGGATCCTCCATCGCGAGCTGACGGTGGCGCCGGAGGCGTTGGCCGGCTTGCTGAAGGCGGCGCTGGAGAAAATTGAGGCCCGCGAGGTGCACCGCGTGCGGGTTCGTCCAGAAGACATCCCCCTGCTGCAACAACATCTCGACCGGATGGGCCTGCCTCAGCGCGTGGAATTGATCGGCGATCCCGCCTTGGAGCGCGGCGCGATCATTCTCGATTCCGGCCGTGGCTCGCTGGACGCCTCGGTGGAAACCCAGCTGGCCGAAATCGAACGCGGGTTTGCGGACCTGGTGCGGAGGACGTAAATGAACCTGACGCCCTACCATCAAAAACTCGCCAGCATTGAAACCTGCCGCTGGACTGGAACGATTACGGAAATGGTCGGGCTGCTGGTGGAGTCCAACGGTCCGGCGGTCGGGGTCGGCGACTTCTGCGAGATTACTACCAACAATGGACGCCTGATTCGCACCCAGGTGATTGGATTTCGCGATGGGCGCGTGCTGTCGATGCCGCTTGAAGAAACGGATGGATTGCATCTGGGCGATGCTATCTCCGGCCGCAAAGACGACGCGCGGATGGAAGTGGGATTCGAGCTGCTGGGACGCGTGATTGACGGATTCGGCAAACCCCTCGATGGGCTGGGACCGGTGGGCGCCAAGGAACGCTACGAACTCTACGCTCCCGCGCCCGGCCCGCTCGAGCGTGAACCGATCAGTGAGCCGCTGGCGACCGGCATCCGCGCCATCGACAGTTTGTTGACCTGCGGCAAAGGCCAGAGGATCGGGATCTTCGGGGGCAGCGGCGTAGGCAAGAGCACGCTGCTAGGCTGCATGTCGCGTTACAACTCCGCCGATGTCAGCGTCATCGCCTTGATCGGCGAGCGGAATCGCGAGGTCCGCGACTTTATCGAAAATGACCTGGGCCCGGACGGCCTGAAGCGTTCCGTGCTGGTGGTGTCCACCTCCGACCGGCCCGCGCCGCTGCGGATTCGCGCCGCCTTCGTGGCCCTGGCGGTAGCCGAATACTTTCGCGATCAAGGCAAGAGCGTGCTGCTGGTGATGGACTCGGTCACGCGTCTGGCGATGGCGCAGCGCGAGATTGGCCTGGCGGCCGGGGAGCCTCCCAGCCAGAAGGGCTACACACCGTCGGTTTTCAACCTGCTCCCCAAGATCTTCGAACGCGCCGGGCGTTTTCGCAAAGGGTCCATCACCGGCTTTTTCACGGTGCTGGTGGAAGGGGACGATTTCAACGAACCGATCTGCGACGCTGTGCGCGCGATCCTGGACGGCCACATCGTGCTTTCGCGGCAACTGGGAGCGGCCGGCCATTATCCGGCCATCGACGTTCTACAATCGGTAAGCCGTCTGGCTCCCCGGCTCTACACCCCCGACCAGCGCGCGGCGGCCGTTAAAATCCGGGAGGCCATGGCCACCCACCAGCGCTCCGAAGACCTGATTAATCTGGGTGCTTATGCCAACGGGGCAAATCCGAAGCTGGACGCGGCCATCCGGCTGCAGCCGCAGTTAATGGACTTTCTGAAACAGGATTCCGCCGCGCACAGTTCTTTCGATGAGACCATGTCGCGGTTGCGTGAGCTGGCCAAGGTGGCTCAATGAAACGGTTCCATTTCCCCCTCGAAACTGCGCGGCGCTGGCGGCTGGAACGGGCCGGTATCGAGGAACTGAAGCTGCGGCAGATCCTGGGCGAGAAGGAGAAATTGGCTGCCGCCAAAGTGCGAATCCAGGACGAGATGGCTCAATCGGCGCGGCAAGTACTGGGACAGGCAAGCATACCGGGGCCCGAACTGGAGACTTTGGATTCTTTCCGTTTGCATGTCGGCACCCGGGTCCGCAAGATGGAGAATCAGGAGCGGGAATGCGAAGTCCGCATCATCGATCAGCGTAATAAGGTGCTGGACGCGCGCCGCCAGTTCGAACTGATCGAGCGGCTGCGCCAAAAGGCGATGGCCGAATGGCGGGCCGCCGGCAACAAGGAGCAGGAAGAATTGGCGGCCGAACTGTTTCTAGCCAGGACAATCCGTGAGCGAAACCGCGGCCGGCTTGCTGGATCGGGACTCTAAGGGTTGGCCAGCAGCCGCGTGGCCCCTTCAATCCGCTGGTTCAACTGCTGGAGAGCCTGCGAGACATCCTCGGTCTCGCGGGTGGCTTCGTCCCAGCGCGCGCCCTCCACCGCTTCGCGGATACCGGGCAGGGTTTTCACTCCGTAGCCGGTATAGAGACCGGGCGCATAGATCTGGTGCCGGTACCAATCCCGGCCTGGCAAACCCTTCGGCAGCGTGAGCGTCCGTTCGGTCTCGATGAGCGTCTGGTTCACTTTGGCGAGCTTGGCCGAATCCGCCGCTGAAGCCCCGGCGCCGATGGCCGCTTCGTAAGCCTTCGCAGCGGCGTCGGTCTTGGCCAGCTGATCGAGCACCGGCTGGAGATCGACCTTTGCGCCGGCCTGTTTCTTGATTTCGTCGACGTAGCGGCGCACGGTGTTGGCGAACTCTCCGAACTCGAACGGCAGCAGGGGCGCGCCGGCCAGCCGCAGCAGGGTCATAGTGGTCACTTGCGAAAGCGCCGCGCCATACACGAAACCTGGATCGCCGAAGCGCTCGAACCAGGCCGGGTCGTCGTAAATAGAGTGATAAACGCCGCCCAGGTTGGGAGTGCCAAAGCCGAAATTCAGGCTGGCCACACCCAGGTGATCGATAAAGGCCACATAGTCCGAGCCGGCGCCCAGAGCCCCCAGATGAAATCCGGATGGCCGCGGCTCCTCGGCGGCGGGAGCTTCACCCCGGCCCCCGCGCGTGCGAGCGATTTCCAGCAGGCTTTTTCCGCTTTGTGGATCCTTCAGGTCGCGCAAGATCTCGGTGGTGAAAAACTCCAGCGTATGCGATCCGGATGCGCCCAGCGTCCCCTTTGCGTTGGAATCGGAATTGATATAGACGACGCCTTTGCGGGCCAACTCATCCTGATGCTTTTCGGCCCACTCGGTGGAGCCGAGCAGTCCGAACTCTTCGCCGTCCCAGAGAGCCAGCACGATGGTGCGCTGGGGCTGCCAGCCCTGTTTCCGCAGCGCCCCCAGCGCTCGGGCAGTTTCGAGCAGCGATGCCGCGCCGCTGATCGGATCGTGCGCCCCATTCACCCAGCCGTCGTGATGATTGCCGTAGATGACCCATTCATCGGGATACGTGCTGCCGGGGATGGTCGCAATTACGTCGTGCAGCGGCCGGGTAGAGTTATCGAAGTCGAGCTTAAAATGCGCCGTGGTGGGTCCGGGTCCTATGTGATACGTAAATCCCAAAGCCCCGCGCCAGGCCTCAGGAGCGACCGGTCCACCCAGATTCTGGAGCAGCGGCGTGGCGTCGGCATAGGAAATGGGCATCACCGGAATTTTCATCAGGATCTTCGATTCCGCCATCGACAGCCGCTTCGATCCGGGCTCGGAAGCCCAGCCTGGCGATAGCGGATCGCCCACGTACACCGGCATATCCATCACGCTTCCCCGCTGTACACCATCGGGCGGCCGCATGGGACCCTTGGGATAAACATCGCCCTGGTAATAGCCGTCGTCGCGCGGATCGGAATAAATCAGGCAGCCAACCGCGCCATGCTCGAAGGCGACTTTCGGCTTAGTGCCTCGCCAGCTTTTGCCATAGCGTGCGATGACGATCTTACCCTTCACGTCGATGCCCTGCTTGGCGAGATACTCGTAATCGTCCGGCACGCCGTAATTCACGTAGACCACCGGAGCGGTCACATCGCCGGAGCCGGAATAGGCATTGAAGGTCGGCAGCTGAGTCGCGTTGGAAGTGTAGGAATCCTGCGATATGGCCGGCTCTTTGAGGGCCGCGCGAAACTTGACGGGACTCACCATCTCAAGCCCGCGCGCGGTGGGGTAGGGAATCAGAGCCTCGAAGTTTTCAATGTGCGCGTCTAATCCGAACTCCTTGAATAATCCGAGCGCATACTCGGCCACCGCGGCCGAGGCCGGCGAACCGGCGTGATGAGGGACCTTGGCCATGCGCTCCAGATAGACTTTCTGGCGGTCCGCCTTGGGAAGCGCAATGGCCTTCTGTTCGAGGTCATGCTCGGAGGCCCATTGGCTTTGAGGAAATCCGCGAATCGGCTCCTGCGCGGCCAGCAGAGCCGCCGATACAAGGAATGCAAGGAATGTTTTCATCAGATTTTCGATGCGAGCTTGGAGCCCGCCCCGGATTTCAGGAAACCGGCGAACTCCTGGGCGTTTCTGGTGAGCCCGGGATAGGTCGCAATCACCTTTTCGCCGGAATCCAGAATCGCGTAAAACGGAATCGCGACCGTGCCGAACCTTTTTTCTTCGAGTTGCTGGTTCTGTTCGGAGGCCGAGTCAGTTCCGTCGGTATAGAGATCCACCAGGACGAAATCCTTGAGCTGACCGGCGATCTCGGGACGTGGAAACATGTTGGCTTTCATCCAATGGCAGTTGGTGCAAGCGTAGCCGGTGAAGTTGACGAACACCATTTTATTCTCCGCCTTGGCTTTGGCCAGCGCCTCGCGATATTGATTCTTCAGCCATACCGGGCCGCCGGGCTCGGAGCCGCCGCCGAACGCCACGCTCTTGCCTTGCACCGGGATGAAAGCTTCGATATTGCCGAGCGGAGCGCCGAACAGTCCGGGAAGCAGGCTGATGGAGAAAATGAGAAACAGCGCGGCCACCAGCATCCGGCCGACGCCCAAATGATCGTCCGGCTTAATGCCCTCCAGGCGCATGAATCCGAGCAGGTAGAGTCCGGGAAGAGCGAACAATACGATCCAGCAGGCCAGGAACATCTCGCGCGAGATCAGGTTAGTCTGCAATACCTGATCGGCGGAGCTGAGGTACTTGATCGAGATCGCCAGCACGACGAAGCCCAGCACTACTTTGACGCGCATCAGCCAACCGCCGCTCTTCGGCAGCTTTTGCAGGTAGGACGGAAAGAGCGCCAGCAAGAAGAAAGGCGCGGCCAGGCCGGTGGCGAAGGATGCCATGCCTAGCACGGGTTCGGCTCCGCCAGTTTGAACCGACGCTACCAGCAACGGCCCTACGATTGGTCCGATGCAGGCAAAGGCAGTCAGCGTGAACGTCAGACCCATCAACAAAGCGCCGAAATAACCTCCGCGCTCGGAGGTTTGATTGAGCTTTGTAAGCAGGCCGGAAGGCAGCGTTAACTCATAGGCTCCTAACAGGCTCAAACCGAAAATCACGAACACCAGCGCGATGAAACCGTTCACCCAGGGACTGTTGCCAAGCTGCACCACGCCGAACGGTCCGACGATGGTTTTCATCAAAACTCCGAGCCCGGTGAACAAAACAACGATACCCAGACAGAATACGACCGCCTGCAGCAGGCCGTCGCGCCGGTTGCCCGTTTGCCGGTTTATAAAGTACGACACCGTGAACGGGATCATCGGGAAAACGCAGGGGGTAAAGATGGCTGCAAGTCCCGCGCCGAAGGCAGTGAGCAAGAACAGGCCGAAGCCGGACGATTGCGGGGGCGGGGAAACCGGAGCGGGATTCGCGGTGGAGGAAGAAGCAGCCAAGGCCAGCTGAACATCGGTGTAACCAGATGGTATGGAAATCGTTTGCGCCTTCGCGGATGGATCGATGGTGATGCTCGCCGAGGCCGACTTGCGTTTGGGCGGCAAACACAACCGGTCGTTGCAACATTGATAACGCACCTGGGCGGTGATATCGGCCGGCCCCGAAGCCGCGTCTTTCTTCAGCTCGACATCGTAGAGCAGCACCACCTCATCGGAGAAAGTTTCGGTATCGATCTGAAAATTAGAATCGAGCTTGCGCACGGGCTTTGGCTGATAAAGCCTGAAGCCGCTGACAGCTGGACTCTCGGCCAGAGTGCTGGTGCTTGGAATTGGGCCGCCTTTCGGGGTGGTCAGCGAATAAAGGTGCCAGCCCGGCTCGATCTTGGCGGCGAATCTGGCCAGGACGTGCGAGCCCGGCGGGGCAGACTTCGGCTCTAAAGTCAGAGTCCACTGCACGGGATCCTCGGCGCCGGAAAGACACACCAGCGAGAGGAAGAAGCCTGCCAAAAGTCGTCGCATATTAATCCGCCGCGGCTGCGTTGGGCGGCGGTTGATGCCCGGAGGCTAACTCCGCCGCGATTCGCTCGTTGATCTTGCCGTCGGCCAGTTCCGCCGCGACGCGAATGGCATTCTTGATCGCGTTCGCATTGGAGCGTCCGTGGGTGATGATGCAGACGCCCTTGATGCCCAGCAGCGGAGCGCCGCCGTGCTCGGAATAGTCCAGACGCTTCTTGAAATCGTGAAATGCGGTGCGCGAAAGTACGTATCCTATTTTGCGTGAAATGGTCGCTTCCAGGGATTCACGCAGCATCCGGTAGATCATGTCCACCAGGCCCTCCCCCACCTTGAGCGCAACGTTGCCGACGAACCCGTCACAAACTATGACGTCGGTCTCGCCGGTAAAGATGTCCCCGCCTTCCACATTACCGATGAAATGAATGGGCAGCGATTTGAGTATAGGCGTGGCGGTGCGCGTGAGTTCGTTGCCTTTGTGCTCTTCCTCGCCGATGGAAAGCAGCCCGACGCGAGGCCGCGGCTTGTGAAAAATCACACGCGAGTATATCTCGCCCATGACGGCGAATTGTCCCAGCATGCGCGCCGAACAATCGACGTTAGCCCCCACATCTACTACGACGACCGGGGGGCCTTTTAGTGTGGGAAATGCCGAAGCCAGAGCGGGCCGGTCCACGCCGGGCAGCATCCCCTGCACCATTTTGGCCGTGGCCATCACCGCTCCGGTGTTACCCGCCGACACCACCCCCTGAGCGATTCCATCCCGAACCAGACGCGCAGCCACGCGGATGGAACTGTCGCGCTTGGTGCGAACCGCTTTAGCGGCGCTGTCCTCCATGGTGATGTATTCGCTGGCATGCTGGATCTCGATCGGCAATCCGTCGACACCCTCGTGCCGCGCCAGCTCCTGGCGCACAATGTCCTGCTTGCCGACCAGTATGAGCTTGACGCCCAGATCGCGGACCGCTTGAATGGAGCCCTCGACCTCCGCCTTGGGAGCGTGGTCCCCGCCCATTGCGTCAACAGCGATGGTCACCATGTATCAGAAACTATATCAATTTCCGCCGACCTTACTCTTCGGCGACTTCGACTACTTCTCGTCCCTTATAACGCCCGCAGTGCGGGCAGACGCGATGCGGCAGCTTTGGTTCGTGACAGTTCGGACACTCGGACGTGCCGGGAACGCGCAACGAATCGTGGGCGCGGCGGGTTGAGGTACGCTGCTTGGAGTGTCGTCGTTTTGGATTGGGCATCTAGATTCCTTAAGTTTGAAGATTTTTCAGCGCCGACCAGCGATCGTCCACGGGTTTGACTTCGCATCCACAATTCACAAGATTGCGGTTTTGACCGCAATTAGGACAGATGCCGTGACAATCTTCGCGGCAGACCCGCTGCATCGGCAATGAAAGCAAAACGTATTCACGCAAAACATTTTCCAGCTCGATCCCGGCGCCTTCATAGAAAGCAATCTCGCTTTCGCCCTCGTCGATTTCAACTTCTTCCTGATAATCGGCCCGGGCAGCGGGACGATAGAACAGATCGAAGTCGGAATCGATCGGAAACTCCGCCGGCTCCAGACAACGATCGCAATCCGATCGCATCCGAACCGTCAGATGGCCGCGAATCCGGATTTCCCCGAGAGTATGCGCCAGCAGCTCGGCCGAGCCTCGCGCTTCCAGCGGTGTCGCCTGCCGAAGCCCCTCTTCGTATTCGATCTCACCGGGGGGGAAGGCCACCTCAAAGCGGACCTTCTTTAACTCTAACTCCTTGACGCTGAAAAACACACAGACCTCGCTTCGAGGAGGACGCTAAACCTATACTATAGCAGGGTTTGAAGAGAAATTAACGAGACAGGCGAGCTCCCGATTCCCCACCACCCGCTTGGTTACAGAACGGGTTAAGATTACTGCAGAGAGCTTGTTGTTTGCTCCGAAACACACAAGGCGGGGATTATGCCTATTTTTCCGCACTGGGCAGACCAGTGGTTGCTGGGACGAATTTCAAAGGCAGTCGAGCCGGCGCCCATTCGGATCGTTCTTGGAAACAGCGAAGCCACCTTACCGGTAGAATCTCCCGTCGCCACTTTGATTATTCCCGACCGCGCAACGCTTCTGCGAATGATGTTCGATCCGGAAGTGGCATTCGGCGACGCGTACGCGGACGGGACCATTCAAGTTCAAGGGAGTCTGCTGAAACTCCTGGAGGCTATTTATCAGGCGGGCGAGCATCGCAATGAGCCCCTGTATCAGCGCCTGGCATCCAAATGGATGCAATGGCTTCAGGCCAATAACTTGCCCGGTTCGCGACGTAATATTCGTGCGCACTACGATCTTGGCAACGAGTTCTACAAACTGTGGCTAGACCGCCAGTTGGTATACACGTGTGCCTACTTCCCATCTCCGGGAGCGACGCTCGAACAGGCCCAGACGGCTAAGATGGAACACATTTGCCGCAAGCTCAGGCTGCAGCCGGGGGATACCGTGGTCGAGGCCGGATGCGGTTGGGGCGCCCTGAGTCTGCATATGGCGCGGCATTATGGCGTATCCGTGAAAGCGTTTAACGTCTCGCGCGAGCAGATCGTTTTTGCCAGACAGCGAGCCGAAGAAGAAGGATTGAGCCAGCAGGTGGAGTTCATCGAAGACGACTACCGGAACATATCCGGCAAATTCGATGTTTTCGTCTCGGTGGGAATGTTGGAGCACGTGGGTTTGGAAAATTACAGCGATGTGGCGAACGTAATTCAGCGGTCGATTGGAGAATCTGGACGCGGCCTGTTTCACTTCATTGGCAAAAGCCAGCCGGGCTCCTACAGCCGCTGGATGCGAAAGCGTATTTTCCCCGGTGCTTATATTCCGGCGCTCGGGGAGGCTTTGGAAATCTGCGAGCGGTGGAATTATTCGGTGCTGGATGTGGAGAATCTGCGACTGCATTACGCCAAGACTTTGGAGCACTGGCTGGACCGATACGAAAAATCGCAGCAGCAGGTTGTGTCCATGTACGGCTCTGAGTTCCTTCGCGCCTGGCGTCTGTACCTGGCCGGATCGCTGGCCGCTTTCCGCTCGGGATCGTTGCAGCTTTTCCAGATTGTTTTTACGGGACCGCGCTGTGCGCCAATGTGGTGGACGCGCGCCCCGCTTTATACCGAAGAGCAACCCGTAATCGAGCAGCCGAAATGGATGCATGCGACGTCCTGATCGTCGGTGGCGGGCCGGCGGGCTCTTCCTGCGCCTGGAAACTGCGGAACTCGGGCCTGGATGTTGTCATCCTCGACAAACAAATCTTCCCTCGCGATAAAGTTTGCGGCGGATGGATCACGCCCGCGGTTCTCTCGGAGCTCGAAATCGACGCGCGCGAGTATGCTCGAGGGCGCATCTTTCAGCCCATCACGGGATTCCGGATTGGGCGAATCGGCGGGGCGACGGTGGATGCCGAATTCGGCCAGGTGGTCAGCTACGGGATTCGACGGAGGAGTTCGATGAATACTTATTACGGCGCTCGGGCGCCCGGCTGCTCGAAGGCATCGGTTTAGCGGCGCTCGCGCGAAGCGGAGGCCAGTGGATCGCCAATGCAGAGCTTCGGACCCGATTGGTGGTCGGCGCCGGAGGACACTTCTGCCCGGTGGCGCGCCTCACTGGCTCGAAGTCGCGCGCGGAAGAGGTGGTCGTCGCCCAGGAAGCCGAATTCGAAATGGACCCACGCCAGCGCGCCGGTTGCGCGGTGTCTTCGGAACTGCCGGAGCTTTATTTTTGCTCCGATTTGAAAGGATACGGCTGGTGTTTTCGGAAAGGCAATTTTCTAAATGTTGGGTTGGGACGGATGGACCAGCATCGTCTGTCCGAGCACGTGTCTTCGTTCTTGCGCTTTCTCAAGTCGTCCGGCCGGTTATGCTTTGAAGTCCCGCAGGCGATGCTCGGACACGCCTATCTTCTCTATGGCGCTTCGGCCAGAAAGATCGCTGATGACGGTATGCTGCTCATTGGCGATGCCGCGGGATTAGCATATTCGCAGAGCGGCGAAGGCATCCGGCCGGCGATCGAATCTGGACTATTGGCAGCCAGAGCGATTATTGACGCCCGCGGAAGCTACCATCGCGAAGCGCTCGAAGTTTATCGCACTTTGCTCGCCCAGCGGTTTGGCGCGCGCGAGCACTGGGCCGCCAAAGTTGGCCGGCGTCTGCCATCCAGTCTGATCCAGATGCTGGGTAAGCGATTGCTAGGAATGCGCTGGTTCGCCCGCGATGTAGTCATCAATCGATGGTTTTTGCACGCCGGCGAACAAACGCTGGGGTGAGTGCGTGCGTCACAGTGCGTGCCTACTTCTTCAAGAACCGTTCGATCCCGCGCTTGCAGTCTTCCGTCGACCTGGCGATGGCGTTAGTTTGAATCCCGGCTTCGATGGCGGCTTCAAAGCTCATCCCATCGAGGTGGTAGAGCAGTTGTTTCGAAAGCATAAGAGCAGATGCGGACTTAGATGCCAGGCGGGCGGCAAAGGCTTGAACGTCCAGATCGAAGGTTTCATCGGCGAAGACACGATTGACCAGCCCGTACTCGAAGGCGGTTTGCGCGTCGATCACGTCGCCGGTGGTGATCAGCTCGAAGGCGCGCTTTTCAGAAACGCAGCGCCGCAGAATGGCCATCACCATGGCCGCCACGAACCCGATGTTCACTTCCGGGTAGCCGAACTGAGCTGATTCCGCGGCGAGAATGATGTCGGCGGCGGTCGCTAATCCGCAACCTCCCGCCAGTGCGCGCCCACGAACGGCCGCGATGATAGGGTGCGGGTAGCGGCGCATGGCGATGAATAAATCGGCCAGTTCGCGAGCACTCGCAAGATGATCGAGGACGTTTGCTTCAGCCTGCTTGTGCAAACCGCTCAAATCGGCGCCGGAACAAAAGTCGTTGCCCGCGCCCGTTAGAACGATCATGCGGTCCGAAGCCTGTATGGCTTTCTTCAATTCTGAGATCAGCTCAGAATTAAGAGCATTGCGCTTTTCGGGGCGATTTAAAACGATTCGGGCAATGCCCTGCTCAACCTGGTAGAGAATCAACGTCAATCTCCATCCGCAGCAGCGCGGCGCTATAGGTTTTTCCCTGCGCGTCGGCTTTGAGCGAGAGCGTGCCGCCGCCATCCAGGCTTTCATGCAGCAGGAAATTGAGCGCGCCCAGGTTCGGCAATTCGAAGCGCTCGACGTCGCCCCAGCAGATGCCTTCGAAGTGCTTCTTCACGCGCTCGGCGGTTACTTCCTTCACCAGGATTGGATAGAACTCCGGACGCAGGGCGATGAGGCCGACATTGGCGGTGTCGCCTTTGTCACCGGAGCGGGCATGGGCGATGCGAAGCAATTGGATTCGGGCCATCAGGTTTCCTGTATCGAAATTTGCGGCGAGACCTCGCTCTTAGGAATCAAGGCAGGCCAGTAAGCCACGATCTCTTCTACTCTCGGCCGTCCGCTGCCGAGGCCGGTTACCACCGGCGGACCGTTTAAGGCGAGCGGCGCGATTTCCTTGGTGAAGCGCTCCACCGGCGTCCGGTACGCTGAACGTACACCGACGCGCAGCGCGACTTCGGCAATGTCCGGCGACGGCTCGCCTGCAAGAGGGCCGTGACAAGCGTTCACGCCCAAAAATTCGGTGCGAATGGCGTCGAACTTGAGACCGAGGCGATCGAGACGCTCGCGCAAGGTGCGATCGGCGGCTTGTGCCTTCGCATAAGCATCGGGCCAGGAATAGGCCAACATCCCGGTCGCTTTATAGCCGGCCGAATAACTGATCGAAACCTTGTAGAAATTGGTGGCGGCCTTGCCGTGAATGCCGGAGAAGCGCACGCGATCCGGTCCGCATTGCTCGAGCTGAATAGTGGTGAAATCGGCGATGCAATCGGGAGTTATGTACTCGTGAGGGTCGCCCATTTCATACAGCAATTGCTCTTTGATCGAGGCGACGGTGACGCGGCCGCCGGTCCCCTTGTGCTTGGTGACGACGAATGTGCCATCGGGTTCGGCTTCAACGATGGGATAGCCGATGCCGGCGAAATCGGGAATGCTCCGCCAGTCCACCTGGCAGTTGCCACCGGTGCATTGCGCGCCGCATTCGACCGTATGACCGGCGATGGTGCCGGCCGCGAGCTTGTCCCAATCGTCGCGCGCCCAGCGAAACTCATGCATCATCGGACCGAGCACCAGGCCGGTATCGGTGGTGCGGCCGGTAATGACGATTTGCGCGCCGAGCGCGAGGGCGCTGGCGATGGGGGCGGCACCGAAATAGACATTAGCGCTTTGCACGCGCGGCCGAACAGAGGCGAGCGGCTCACCGGTGTCCATACTCTTCAGTTCGACGCCGCGCGCGATCATGTCATCCAGACGAGTGAGAATATCATCGCCGGCCACGATGCCGATTTTGATTCCGGGATGGTTCAGCGCCTTGGCGACTGCGTCGCGGCAGGCTTCCGGATTCACGCCCCCGGCGTTGGCGACGATGCGGATGTTCTTATCGACGATGTCGGTTGCACCGCGTCCCACCATTTCGACGAAGTCGCGGGCATAGCCGGCGCTGGGATCGCGCGAGCGCTGCTTCTGGAGAATCGACATGGTGACTTCGGCGAGGTAGTCGAGAGTCAGGTAATCGAGGGGACCGCGGCGTATCTGATCGAGCGGCGCTTCCAGCGAGTCGCCCCAGAAGCCCTGGCCGTTGGCGATTCTAATCATAAAAGGGAAAGCGTTCACAGGAGTGTGAACGCGGCACGCAAGAGTGCGTGCGCCACATCCAATAGTGCGTGAGACACATCAAATGTTCTCTTCCTTGGCGATGATCTCTTTCATGATTTCCGATGTCCCGGCGCCGATGGTATTCAGGCGAACGTCGCGCCAGGCACGACCGATCGGATATTCGGTAGTGTAGCCGAAGCCGCCGAACATTTGCATGCAGTCATAAGCGACCCGCTGTGAAAGCTCGGTGGTGTATAGCTTCGCCATGCTGATCTCCCGAACGCAACGCTCTCCGCGATTAAGCAAATCGAGCGCCCGATAAGTGAGCCATCGGCCGGCCTCGATGTTGGTGAGATGCTCAGCGAACTTATGGCGCCAAACCTGAAATTTCCGGATGGGATTTCCGAAAGCAGTCCGCTCACCGCCATATTCAAGCGCACTGCGCACCGACTTTTCCATCCCCGCCAGCGCGAGAATCGCGGCCGCCAGACGCTCGCCCTGGAAGTTATGCATGATGTAGTAAAAACCCTTATTCATCTCCCCCAGCACGTAGCGTTGTGGAATCCGGCATTCGTCGAAAAACAGCTCGGCGGTGTCGGATGCCATGTTGCCCACCTTCTTGAGCTTCTTGCCGACTGAGAAACCTTTGGTGTTGGTCGGGAACAAAACGAGCGAGATGCCTTTGTGGCCCTCGCTGCCGGTCCGCACCGCGAGAATGATGAAGTCGGCGCGCGTGCCGTTGGTAATCCACAGCTTCTGACCCGAGATCACGAGATCTTCACCATCGATGCGGGCGCGAGTTTTGAGCGCAGCGACGTCGGAGCCGCCGCCAGGCTCGCTGATTCCGAGAGCGGCGATCATGTTGCCGGCGACTCCTGGCCGCAAAAACTCCTCCTTCTGTTCGCGAGTGCCGAGCTCGTCGAGAACCGGGAGTGTGATTTCCGATTGCACCATGAGCGCCATATCGACGCTGCCACTTTCGGAATGGACCAACGCTTCGAGATAGGCTGCGCTGGCCCACCAATCCTGGCCGAGGCCGCCCCACTCAGGATTAATTCGGATGCCGAACAGGCCCAGATCCGCAGCTTTCTTGAACAACTCGCGCGGAAAGATACCATCCTGATCCCACTGCTCCGCATGTGGAGCTATCTCTTCGCGGCAAAACCGCTTCACGGTCTGCCGGATCATTTCGTGCTCGTCGGTGAAGTATGGATAATCTTGCTTCGCTTCGGCCGCTACGGCAACGTCACTCATTCGGAATTCTCCTCCCACCACCTATCCGCAACTACCAGGATAGACTTCGCCCCGCCATCGATGGAAGTGCGGATTCGCGTCGAGTGACGCTGCTGCGCCCGGCGGGTCGGTCTGGCTATCGCGATCGGGCGGCGGTGGCGGCGACGGGCTTGGGCAGCTCGGCGGCTGGAGCTTCGGGCTCTTTGCGGGTCAGGCCGAGTGCTTTGCGCAGCTCGCTATCCACCTGCTGGCGCATGTCGGGATTATCCTTGAGAAACTGCCGGGCATTTTCGCGGCCTTGGCCGATGCGCTCGCCCTTGTAGCTATACCAGGAGCCGCTCTTTTCAACCAGATTCTGCGCGACGCCGAGGTCGATCAAGTCGCCTTCCTTCGAGATTCCTTCGCCGTAGATAATGTCGAATTCGGCCTCGCGGAAAGGCGCCGCCACTTTGTTCTTCACGATCTTCACCTTGGTGCGGTTGCCCACCACCACTTCGCCCTCTTTGATGGCGGCGATGCGACGGATATCAGCGCGTATCGAGGAATAGAATTTCAGAGCGCGGCCGCCGGTAGTGGTTTCGGGATTGCCGAACATGACCCCGATTTTTTCGCGGATCTGATTGATGAAGATCAGGCAGGTGTTGGATTTGGAAACATTTCCGGTGAGCTTGCGCATGGCCTGTGACATCAGACGCGCTTGTACGCCCATGTGGCTGTCGCCCATTTCGCCGTCAAGCTCCGATTTAGGAACGAGCGCGGCCACCGAGTCGACCACCAGGACATCTATGGAACCGGAAGTGATCAACGCGCTGGTGATCTCGAGCGCCTGTTCGGCATAATCGGGCTGCGAGACCAGCAGATTATCGACGTCCACACCCAGCTTGCGGGCGTAGATGGGATCGAGCGCGTGCTCCACATCGATGAATGCGGCCATCCCGCCGGCGCGTTGAGCTTCGGCGATCACCTGCAGCGCGACGGTCGTCTTTCCGGAAGATTCCGGACCAAAGATTTCGTTGATGCGGCCGCGTGGGAATCCGCCCACCCCAAGCGCGTGGTCGAGCGAAATGGAACCGGTCGAGATGGTAGCCACCGGAACAACCGCTTCCTTCGATCCAAGCCGGAGGATAGAACCCTTGCCAAACTGTTTCTCAATCTGGCTAAGCGTGAGTCCTAACGTCCGGCTGCGTTCTTTTTCGTCCATGCGGGTGTCCTTTGGAGAAACTTCGTTCGGGGGAAACCTAATTGTAGCAGCCGCGCTCCGGTGTGGCTACAACTTTGGAGCGTAATAACCTTTGCGGGCGCGAACAATCATATCTTTGTGACCTTTCACGCGGATGTCGACCGCGTGATAAAGCCCGTCCGTCCTGAGAGGGTCGGGACGATAGAAGATGTTGTACTGATGACGCAGCTCGTTGGAGATATTTTCGAAGGACTGGCTCAGATCGGTGGCTTTGAACGGGAAGAAAACCTGACCGCCTGTTTCGGCGGCGAAATAGCGCAGCACCTTGTCGCCATCGGTTTCGATGCGCGTAATGTTGGTGGAGATGGTATAGACGGTGACGTCGGCCTTTTGCGCCATTTCGAGCGCCTGATCGCGGGTGTAGCGGCTCTGATTGTCTTCACCGTCGCTGAGGACGACCATGGCGCGGCGAAATTTGTAGAGCGGTTGATCCTGCATCAGCTTGTCGCGGCAGGCGAAGAAAATGGCATCGTACATGGACGTTCCACCGCCCGGCCTTAGTCCCTGGATGGCTTTTTCGAGCACCGGTACTTCGTCCGTCAGGTCGGTGACCAGTTCGGCGGCCGTATCGAAACTAACGACCAAGGCTTTATCCTGGCGGGGGCGCACGGTGCCGTCGATAAACGCGATGGCGGCTTCCTGCTGGAAGCGGAAGCGTTCGCGGATGCTGTTACTGGTGTCGATCAAGATTGCCAGCCGCAATGGCAGGTCGGACTCCGCCGAGAATTCGATGATCTCCTGCGACTTCTTGCTCTCGAATACGTCGAAATCGTCCTTCGTGAGGTCGGTGATGAACCGGCCTTTTTTGTCGGAGACGGTGAAGAGCATGTTGACGCGCGAGACATCCAGAGTAATGCGGTTCTTGTCCTGCGAATCGGTGGGCGCGTTCTTGTCGGCCTTGCCGTTCTTGGGCTGCGAGTCGAGCGCCAGCGACATCGACAGAAGGGCAACAGCGGGGTACAGCAGTTTCATGGGAAGTTATCCCATTATAGGGAATTCAGGAGCGGGAGGGCGAAATTATAGGTTGTCGAGGTAGGTTGTCGAGATAATCCTGCAGCTCTGGCGGAACCGGAGCCTCGACTGTAACTCGATTGCCGGAAGCGGGACTGGTGAATGTAATGCGCTGGGCATGCAGGAAGTAACGGGCGAGCGTGCCCGCCGCGGCGCCGTAGAGCTTGTCGCCGGCCACCGGATAGCCGATGCTGGCCAGATGCACGCGAATCTGGTGAGTGCGCCCGGTGCCAATCCGAACCTCGAGGAGCGTGAATTTATCGAAACGCCGGAGCACTTGGTATTCGGTAATTGCGGAACGGCCGCGTGCCAATTTAGCCGTCATGCGGATGCGGCGGACCGGATCCCGAGTTATGGGCGTCGTAATCTTTCCCCGATCCGTTTTGATTCGGCCGTGAACGAGCGCCAGATAGACCTTCTCCACCTGGCGGCTGGAGAACTGCTCGGCGAGATGGCGATGGGCGGCGTCGGTGCGAGCGACCAGGATGACGCCGCTGGTGAGACGATCCAAGCGATGCACGATGCCGGGACGCAGCGCGCCACCCACTTTCGACAGCCTTTGGAAGCGATGCAGCAGCGCGTTCACGAGGGTTCCCGAATGCCGGCCGGCGCCGGAATGCACCACCATGCCCGCGGGTTTGTTGACGGCAATCACGTCGGCGTCCTCATAGAGGATTTCGAGAGGCAGTTCTTCGGGTTGGGCGTGCAGCGGCTGCGGCGGAGCGGGATCGATCTCGATCGCCTCGGCGCCCCGCAATAGATAAGAAGGCTTCTGCGGCGCGTTGTTGACTTGCACGCGGCCGGCCTTGATCCATTCCTGCAGGCGCGCGCGGCTATATTCGGGCAGGCGCTGGTGCAAATAGAGATCGAGCCTCTTTCCGGAATCGTCGGCCGATGGCTCAAGATGGATCATGAGGGCACAACCAGTTATATTCAAGAGGTGATTCGAAGCGCAATCGTTCCAGTGGCGGGGGTGGGCACCCGGTTGCTGCCGGCCACAAAATCGCAGCCCAAGGAAATGCTGCCGGTGGCGCGCAAGCCCATCGTTCAATATGTCGCCGAAGAGCTGATTGCTAACAAGATCGACCAGATTCTTTTCATCACTGGGCGGAACAAGACATCCATCGAGAATCATTTCGACACCGATCCCGAGCTGGTGCGCACCCTGAGCGCGGCGAACAAACAGGATCTGCTCAACGAACTGAGTTTTGAAAATCACGAGGCCAATTTTTTCTACACGCGCCAGCGGATGCAGAGGGGCCTCGGCGACGCGATTTTGTGCGGCGAGAATTTCGCTGGAGAGCAACCCTTTGTCGTCGCACTGGGCGATTCCATTCTGGGGCTGCATGCCCAATCGAAGACGGTGCTTCGAATGACTGAGCTGTTTGAGCAGCGACATGCCAGTTGCGTAATCGCCGTCGAAGAAGTGCCTCCCGACCAGACCGTCAATTACGGCATTCTAAAGGTTAAAGAGGGCGAGGGAGAGTGGCTGCGGGTGGTGGACCTGGTGGAGAAACCCAAGCCGGGCCAGGCGCCCAGCAACCTGGCGATCGCGGGCCGCTACGTTTTCTCGCCGGTGATCTTCGACATGATCCGGCGCGTGAAGCCGGATGCGCGCGGCGAGATTCAGCTCACCGATGCCATGGCTCAATTGTGCGAAGAGGGCCGCCGCGTTTTGGCCGTCAAGCTGCCGCCGAACGAGAGACGTTACGACATCGGAAATTTTCCGAGCTACTTCGAAACTTTCGTCGAGTTTGCCCTCGCCGATCCCGAACATGGCCCCGAGCTTCGAATCAAGCTAGCGCAATTGCTGGAGAAGTCGCGATCGGCCGGGAACGATTAATTCTCGCGCTTCTGGCCGCCGGTCTAGTGGCGGCGCGGCTGTGTCACACGGGCGTCGTTTGGGTGGAAGAGGCCTATCCGGCCGCGGCAGCCATCCAACTCCTCGATGGCAAGGCGCTCTATCGCGATGTTTGGTTCGACAAGCCGCCGCTGACGGCCTTCGTGTATCTGTTGTGGGGCGCGCGGATTGGATTGCCTCTCCGCATCGCCGGCGCGGCGTTCATCTTTCTGTGCTGCCTGATGACGTGGAAATTCGCGCGCGACCTTTGGGGACCGCGGGAGGGATCGGCGGCGGCGGTTGCAATGGGGTTTTTTCTTACGTTCGGAATTCCTTCGGCGGTGATGGCGCTTGCTCCGGATTTGCTAATGGTCCTGCCGCACGTGGCTGCGGTTTATTTAGCATGGCGCGGACGAATATTCTGGAGTGGTCTGCTGGCGGGGCTCGCGATGCTAGTCAACGCTAAGGCTGCATTCGTACTGGCGGCGTGCGCGCTGTGGGCGGGACGCGCTTGGCCGTGGCTATTGCTAGGATTCGCCATACCGAATGCTGCGGCGTTCGGCTGGTTCGGCCGGGACTATTTCGAGGAAGTCTGGAAGTGGGGCGCGCTTTACTCCCAGAGCGGCTTTCCGCTGGCGACCGGCTTCACGCGGACGCTGAATTGGGCGGGGTGGCACTGCGCTCTGGTGGCCGGCGCCGTTTGCGCGTTTTGGAAAGAAAAGAATTGGCGCATGGCGGGATGGCTGTTGCTATCGTTGATGGCCGTCGCGGCGGGCTGGCGATTTTTTCCGCGATATTACTTTCAACTTCTGCCGGTAATGGCCTTGATGGCGGCGCGCGGCTACGTGCTGTTCGGGCGGCGGCGTGTCGTGCTTTTGCTCCTGTTGCTGATCCCGCTGGTGCGTTTTGGACCGCGTTATTTGATGCTCGCGAACGACCTGCTGCACGATCGCCAGCCGGGGTGGAGCGATCTAGTCATGAACCAGGATAGTCACGCAGCCGCCGACCGGATCGACCGCCATGGGACCCTGCTGGTGTGGGGCTACCGGCCGGACATCTTCGCGTATACACGTATGGCTGCTGGAAGCAGGTTTCTGGATTCCCAGCCGTTGACGGGTGTTCTGGCCGACCGGCATCTAACCAGCTCGGACCCTGCTGCGCCGGAGCTTGCTGTACACAACCGGCAGGAATTGATTCAAACAAATCCGACGTGGATTGTGGATGGGCTGGGGCCGCTGAATCCGGCATTGGCGATTACGAATTATCCGAACTTGCGGGAGTGGCTGATGGGGTATCGGGAAATGGGGCGGACGCGCTACACGATCATCTATAGGCTGAAGTAAGAAGTTATTTCCCGGTCCAGCAAGCAACGCGTTTTTCAAGGAACGCCGAAATGCCTTCCTGCGCGTCCTGGGCGAGCGCGTTCATGCTCATCACTTCCTTGGCGTAAGCATAGGCTTTGGGCTGATCGAGATCGACCTGCGTATAGTAGGCCTGTTTGCCAAGCGCGACCGTAAAGCTGCTGGCTTGGGCGATCTGACAGGCGAGCTTCCGCGTTTCGGGCTCGAGTTGATCGGCGGAGACCACGCGATTGACGAGTCCCCAATCGGCGGCAGTGGCGGCATCGACCAGCTTTCCGGTGAGCAGCATCTCCATCGCGCGTTTGCGGCCAACGGCGCGGCTCAAAGCGACCATGGGCGTCGTACAGAACAGGCCGATCTTCACGCCGGGAGTTGCGAATTGAGCTTGTTCGCTGGCGATGGCGAGATCGCACGTGGCTACCAATTGACAACCCGCCGCGGTGGCGATGCCCTGCACTTGCGCGATAACCGGTTGCGGGATGGATTGGATTTTGGTCATGAGCACCGTGCAAACATCGAAAAGCCGGCGGTAGTCGTTGACCGTGCGCCCCACCATTTCGCTCAGGTCGTGTCCGGAGCTGAAGACTTTTCCGGCGGCAGCCAGAACAACGGACCGGATGCTCGAGTCGCCCGCGATTTCGTCGAGACAGTCGATCAGTTCGCCCATCAGGTCGAGCGAGAGAGCGTTGCGTCGGTCAGGCCGATTGAGAGTGACGATTGCCAGTTGACCGTCGGTGGACCGTAGCAGGTGTTGGGACATGAGGGCTCCTAATTGGAGTGTACTGCGAGAATGGCGGAAATTAGTGTATTGAGTGTACTGTCCCTAATTTATTCGGGTTCGCCGCTGACCTTGAGAACCGCCAGGAAGGCCTCCTGTGGGATTTCGACGCGGCCGACCCGCTTCATCCGCTTCTTGCCTTCTTTCTGCTTTTCGAGTAGCTTGCGCTTGCGCGAGATGTCGCCGCCGTAGCATTTGGCCAGCACGTTCTTGCGCATGGCCGGGATGTTCTCGCGCGCGATCACCTTGTTGCCGATAGCGGCCTGGAGCGCGACTTCGAACATCTGGCGCGGAATTAATTTTCGCAGCCGGTCGATCAAAATCTTCCCGCGATCGTAGGCGAATTCCTTGTGCACGATGATGGACAGCGCATCCACCGGTTCTCCCGCCACGAGCACATCCAGCTTCACTAAGGACGATGCGCGATAGCCGGACAAATGATAATCGAGCGAAGCGTAGCCGCGCGAGGCCGATTTTAAGCGGTCATAAAAATCAAGCACGATCTCGTTGAGCGGCAGCTCATATAGCAGCAGAACGCGGCCGGTCCCGATGTACTCGAACTTTTTCTGCGTTCCGCGTTTTTCTTCGAGCAGCTTCAAAATCTCGCCCACGTATTCCTCGCGCGTGATGACCGTAGCATCGATGATCGGCTCTTCGATCTGCTGGATCTCGGCGGGATTCGGAAACTTGGTGGGGCTATCGACGTCGATTACCGTGCCGTTGAGCGTCGTTACCTTGTAGCGGACTCCGGGCGCCGTAGTAATGAGGTCGATCTCGAATTCGCGCTCCAGCCGTTCCTGTACGATTTCCAAGTGCAATAGCCCCAGAAAGCCGCAGCGAAAACCGAAGCCCAGCGCCATCGAGCTTTCCGGCTCGAAACTGAAGGCGCTGTCGTTGAGGCGAAGCTTTTCCAGCGCCTCGCGCAGGCGGCCGTGCTCGTGGGATTCCACCGGATACAGACCGGCAAAGACCATGGCTTTGACTTCTTCAAATCCCGGCAGCGGCTCGAGGGCCGGATTCTCGGCGCTGGTAATGGTATCGCCGATCTTGGCGTCCGAGACGGTCTTGATATTCGCGAACATGAACCCAACTTCGCCGGCCGCTAGCTCATCGCAGGGGATCGGCTTGGGCGATTGATAGCCCAGTCCCTCGACCTCAAAGGTGGCCCCATTCGACCACAGCTTGATCTTCTGTTTGAGCCGGAGCCGCCCGTCGAAAACGCGCGTGAGAATAATTACGCCGCGGTAGGGATCGAACCAGGAGTCAAAGATCAGAGCGCGCAGCGGCGCATCCGGCGAGCCTTGCGGTTGAGGCACCCGATGCACGATGGCTTCGAGTACGTCCTTGACGCCGGTGCCCTGCTTGGCGCTCACCAGCAGCGCGTCATGCGCCGGAAGGCCGATTACCTGCTCGATCTGCTCGCGAATGCGCTCCGGTTCGGCGGAGGGCAGATCGATTTTGTTGATCACCGGAATGATTTCGAGATTGTGGTGCAACGCGAGATAGGTATTGGCCAGGGTCTGCGCCTCGACGCCTTGCGAGGCGTCCACCACCAACAGCGCGCCATCGCAGGCCTGCAGGCTGCGCGAAACCTCGTACGTGAAATCGACGTGGCCCGGAGTGTCGATTAGATTGAGCTGGTACATCTGCCCGTCGTCGGCCTGATAATTCAAGCGTACGGCGTGGGCCTTTATGGTGATGCCGCGCTCGCGCTCCAGGTCCATGGTGTCCAGAACCTGCTCCATCATTTCACGCTGAGACAACGCGCCAGTCACCTCAAGCAGGCGGTCGGCCAGCGTCGACTTGCCGTGATCGATGTGCGCGATGATGGAGAAGTTACGGATGAATGCGGGATCCATGCGGTAGAATGGGGGCCGAAACAAAATTATCCCATATGTCTCAGGTGATCGAAGGTAATTTGGATGCGCGCGGGCTCAAGTTCGCGATCGTTTGCGCGAGGTTCAACAGCTTCATCACCGATCGTCTGCTGGAGGGAGCGACGGATGCGCTGAAACGCTCGGGGGCGGATCCCAATGACATCGAGATCGTGAAAGTTCCGGGATCCTGGGAGCTGCCGCTGGCTGCGAAGACCCTGGCCGCGCAGAAACGCCACGATGCGATCGTCGCCTTAGGCGCGGTGATCCGCGGAGAGACGCCGCATTTTGATCACGTGTCCGCTCAGGCGGCCAATGGATTGGCGGCCGTGCCGCTCGAAACGGGCGTGCCGGTGGCATTCGGTGTGCTCACCACCAACACCGTCGAGCAGGCTATCGACCGCGCGGGCGGCAAGAGCGGAAACAAAGGCTACGACGCCGCGATCACCGCCATCGAAATGGCCGACCTGCTCCGCCGGTTGCGAAAATAGTAGCGAGCAAGCTATGCCCGCCCGTCATCGATCACGGCAGCGCGCTCTACAGGTTCTTTATCAATGGGACATGAATAAAGGGCCCGTCGAAGATGCCATCTCCTCGATCTATGGCACGCTCACCTCGGAGGAAGGCGACGACCAGACTGGCCGCGACGAGTTCATGGAAGAACTGGCCAAAGGAACTTCGCAAATGGCGCCCGATATCGACCATCAGATCACCGCGAAGTCGGAGAAGTGGAAACTGGAGCGCATGCCCATTGTCGATCGCAACATCCTGCGGATGGCAATCTACGAAATGAATCGCCACCAGACGCCGCCGGCCGTGGTCATCGACGAAGCGCTCGAACTGGCGCGTCAGTTTTCCGGGGAAGAGTCGGTGTCATTCATCAACGGCGTGCTCGACGCGGTCCATAAGGAAATTAAGAACTGAGAGAATTGAGAACTGCTGGGAGCGCGAATCGACACAGGGGCGCTCGATGACACGGCGACCCATGTTGGGTTCGGCTCGCCCCCCAGCGCAAAAATCGCCTGCAGCCGAAATACCATTTCCGCGGATCTATTCACCACTTAAAAGAGGGTCGCAGCATCAGCCACGAGCGTCTTACTATTACCATGGCACCGGCTTTTCGGATCACGTCACAATTTGCCGCATTGGTCTATCTGAATGGATAGGGACGAAGACTTTTGGTGAGAGGAGATGCTAATCTGCGGGGCGGACGCAGCGTCCATTCGACCCAAGCTATGAATATTCTCATGGTGGCATCGGAGGCCACGCCTTTCGCAAAAACCGGCGGTTTAGCGGATGTTTTGGGCGCACTGCCGGCTGCGCTTCAGTCCGATGGCCTGCAGACGGCGGTCGTAATGCCCGCCTATCGCCAGAATCAATACCCGGAGCAGCCTCAACTCGCCTATCGCAGTCTGTGGATTCCCATCGGCCCGGGCTACCTGGTGGATATTTATCGGACCACCGAGCGGGGCGTTAGTTTTTATTTTGTAGCTTGCCCGCCGTTATTTGATCGCGCGGGCATTTATGGCGCCGGTGGCGCGGACTACGTCGACAATCACCTGCGCTTCGCGGTGCTATCCATGGCGGCGCTGGGAGTAGCGCGCTATCTTTTCCGTCCCCGGATCATGCACGTGCACGATTGGCAAGCCGCTCTATTGCCTGTCTATCTCCGCCAATACTTCAGCGGTGATCCGACTTTCAGCGGCGCAAAGGTCCTGTTCACTATTCATAATCTCGGTTATCAGGGAATTTTCGAACCGGAAGCAGTTTCGCAGCTTGGGGTAGACCGCCGCCTCTTCAATCCGGAGCAACTCGAGTTCTACGGTAAGCTAAACCTGCTCAAGGGCGGCATCGCGTTCAGTGATGCCATCAGCACAGTGAGCAAAGGTTACGCGGGCGAGATCCAGACGCCTGAGTACGGCTTCGGTCTGGACGGTTTTCTTAGCAAGCATGGACCAATTTACGGGATTGTCAACGGCGTGGACTACGTCGAGTGGGATCCGGATCACGATCCGCATATCGCGCGCAACTATTCGATGGATGATCTGAGCGGAAAGCAGGAGTGCAAGCGGGCGCTTCTGGAAGAACTGGGACTGCCCGCGCGCGACCGGCTGGAGCGTCCGCTGATCGGAATGGTGTCCCGCTTCGCAGCTCAGAAGGGCATCGACCTCATCGCTGAAGTTGCATCGCGGCTACTCGAAGAGGACGTCCAACTGGCAGTGCTAGGCTCGGGCGATCCCCCGTACGAATCGATGTTCCAACTTTTGGGGCAAACTTATCCGGACCGGGTGGCTGTTCGGCTCGGGTATGACAACGCCCTTTCGCATAGGATCGAGGCCGGCGCCGACCTGTTCCTGATGCCCAGCCGGTATGAACCATGCGGCCTCAGCCAGATCTACAGCTTGCGCTACGGGACGGTACCGGTGGTTCGCGCCACCGGGGGCCTGGATGATACCATTGAAAAGGATACGGGCTTCAAGTTCCGGGATTACTCCGGAGACGCGCTGCTGGGGGCCCTGGGTTCAGCCTTGAAAGCTTATAAAGACAGGGACCGGTGGTCGGCAATGATGCGGCGCGGAATGCGAAAGGATTTTTCCTGGAGCGCCGCGGCCGTTGAATACAAGGCGCTCTATCGGCGGCTCTTATCGGCCTGAATCCTTTGGGCAATTACAACATCTCAATAGGGGAGAGAATTCGAAATTATGGCTGGTACAAACACACTGACATTCACAGACGCAGGCTGGGACAAGGATGTCCTCAATTCGGACGTTCCGGTTCTGGTCGATTTTTGGGCGGAGTGGTGCGGTCCCTGCCGGATGATGTCGCCAACCGTGGACGCCATTGCCACCGACTACGCCGGACGGGTGAAGGTCGGGAAACTGAACGTAGACGACAATGGCGCAACCAGCATGCGGTACAATGTCCGCGGCATTCCCACGCTACTGCTGTTCAAGGGCGGCAAGGTAGTCGAGCAAAAAGTAGGGGCGGTTGGTAAAAGCGACGTGCAGAAAATGCTTGACGCGCACGTTGGCGACGCTGCCAATCTTAAGTCCGGGAGCTCGCCGATAGCGCGGACGGGGTCGTAAGCGCGCCTTCCGAAGCGGATCCAACTAAAGCGATATATTTGGCGAAGACGCCGGTGCTGTAATGCGGTGCCGGCGCCTTCCATTTACCCAGGCGCTCCTGCAGCGTGCTTTGCGGGATCTCCAGATCGATGGTGCGTTTCTGGATGTCGAGGTTGATGGTGTCGCCTTCCTCGACCGCGGCGATCGGTCCCCCAACCGCAGCTTCGGGCGCTATGTGGCCGACGCAGAATCCGCGGGTGGCTCCGCTGAAGCGGCCGTCGGTGATGAGCGCAACCGTTTCCGATAGTCCAACGCCGACAATGGCACTGGTCACCCCCAGCATCTCGCGCATCCCCGGTCCTCCGCGCGGACCTTCGTAGCGAATGACGACAATATCACCGGATCGAATCTTGCCGCCCATCACAGCGGCCATGGCAGCTTCCTCGGAATCGAATACGCGCGCGGGTCCTTTTTGTTGCGTGCGCTCGATCCCGGTGACTTTGATCACGCAGCCCTCGGGTGCAAGCGTGCCGCGAAGAATCACCAGACCGCCGCTTTTCTTGATCGGATTGTTCAGCGCATGGATCACTTCCTGCCCCGGAGTCTCCTTGGCATCGGCTGCCTCCTGGGCGAAAGTTCGGCCCGTGACGGTCATCGTCGATCCGTCCACGTAGCCGCCGTTCACGAGGCGCTGCGCAATTACTGGAATTCCACCCGCCTTGTCGACATCCACGGCGACGAACTTGCCGGCCGGTTTGAGATCCACCAGCAGCGGAGTGCGCTCGCTGATGGTCTGGAAATCGTCGATACTGAGCGGTACGCCTGCTTCGCGCGCTATAGCCAGCAGATGCAGCACGGCGTTGGTTGAGCCGCCCGTTGTGGCTACCGACGCGATTGCGTTTTCAATGGCTTTCCTGGTGACAATGTCGCGCGGCCGCAGATTTTGTTTCACCAGATTCAGAACCAGTTCGCCGCAGCGCTCCGCCACATCGTGTTTGCGTGGATCCACTTGCGGCACCGACGCGGTTCCCATGGGGGAGAGCCCGATGATCTCCATCACGGTCGCCATAGTGTTGGCGGTGAATTGGCCCCCACACGCGCCCGCGCCGGGACAGGCCGAGTTCTCGATGGCCAGCAGTTCCTCATCGGACATCTTACCCGCGGCATTTGCGCCGACTGCCTCATAGACATCCTGGATGGTGAGATCGCGGCCCTTGTATCGGCCCGGCAGAATCGATCCGCCGTACAAGACCAAACCTGGAATGTTGAGGCGCAGGAGTGCCATGGCGGCGCCGGGAATGGTCTTATCGCAAGCCACCAGCGCCACGATCCCGTCGAACATGTGGCCGCGCGCCACCAGCTCGATGGAATCCGCGATCAGGTCCCGGCTGACCAGCGAAGCCTTCATGCCTTCAGTGCCCATGGTGATCCCGTCGCTGATGGCGATGGTGTTGTATTCCATGGGAGTGGCGCCCGCCTTGCGTATCCCGTCCGCGACATTGACCGCGAGATCGCGCAGCTTGAAATTGCACGGCATGGTGCCGATCCATGTATTGGCGATGCCGATGATCGGCTTCTTGATGTCCTCATCCGTCAGGCCGATGGCCTTGAGAAATGCGCGAGCCGGAGCGCGGTCTTTTCCTTGGGTAATGGTGTAGCTTGGGAGATTCATAGGAAATAACTAGTGTAGCCGGAAAACGCGTTAGTACAGGAGTGTGAATGCGGCGCTACAGGATATTCACCGCGCGGGCCGCGATCACGACTACAGTAGCGAGCGAAATCAGTGCTTGCGTCATCATCATGAGCTTGGCCCAGCGCGACAGCACGGGCACGTCGGTGGGCGAAAAGGCCGTGCTGCTGTTAAAGGCAAGAAACAGATAATCGACGAAGCCCGGCCTCCAGCCGCCGGTGCGCTTGCCGGGAATCACCATCTGCGGGAACAGAAATGCGCCGTCCGTGTGCGACCCGCGAAGGTCGCGCTGGTTCGGACCGCCGGCGTCTAAACGCCAATACCACGAGGCGAAGACCAGAACGTTAGCGACCCACAATGATGCCGCCGCTCGCAACAGGAGTTGGGGCGGATCGCGATGAGAGGGCAACCGCGCGATGAGCATCGCCAGCGACCAGACCATGGAAGCCGTCACGATACTTAGCACCGTATGGCCCAACACGTCGTTCAGCTTGTGTCGTCCAGTTCGATACGCAATGACCGTGGGGACCAGCAGCGCCGAAACGATGGCCAGCAACAGCCAGTACGGACCGTACCGTAGAGCTTCCGGCAAAGCCGAATAAAGTACGCCGACGGCCAGAATCGCCAATACCGCCGGCCACCGCGGTTCTGTTACCAGTGGCCCGGCTGCGGCTGGTAATTCGGTCTTGTTGGCCGGCATAGATGAGGCTATGATGAATGTAGCAAGTCACCTCCCCATGAAGGTTGTAGTACAAAGTTCATCGTTGATCTTCACGGTGCTTTCGATCCTGCTCAACGTGCCGATAACTCGCGTGAAGCGTAAACCGGAGCGCGCCGAAGAGCCGCTCGAATCATCCAAAGCCGCCGGCGCCTGAAGCCACTGGATGCGCATCGTTTGCATTCACGCCCATCCGGACGACGCGGAGATTCTGGCCGGCGGGACATTGGCGCTGCTTTCTGAAGCCGGTCATTCCATCGCGATCGTAAGCATGACCCCGGGCGACGGCGGCTCCGCGTGCCACTCTGCCGAGCAGACCGCTTCCATCCGCCGCCAGGAGGCTGCCGCGGCGGCCGCGTTGATCGGCGCCACGTATGCCTGCGCGGAATTCCGCGATCTGGCGATTTTCAATACCGACGATTCGCGGAGGCGCGTCACGGAGCTCGTTCGTAGCACGCGTCCCGATATCGTGCTGACGGCCGCGCCGGCGGACTATCATTGCGATCATGAAGCCACCAGCCTGCTAGTGCGAGACGCCTGTTTCGCGGCTTCGGTGCCAAACTATGCGACCAATGCAGCCGAGCCCGCGCGACCGCTGGGCGGAATCCCGCATCTCTATTTCATGGATTCGCTGGGCGGCGTGGACCGGTTCGGGTCCGTAATCGAACCTGATTTCGTGGCCGACGTAAAGACTACCTTTGAAATTAAGCGCCGTATGCTGGCCTGCCATGCCAGCCAGCAGGAATGGCTGAAGAAGCAGCATGGAATCGAGGATTCGCTGGCGATGATGGAGCGCTGGACTCGCGGACGTGGCGCGCTGGTGGGTCTCGATTTCGGCGAAGGTTACCGCCGCTATGCCGGCCATCCGTATCCGGAGACGCCGCTGCTGGAGGAACTGTTGGGCTCCAAAGCGGTCATCCATGACCGGCAATGGGGCTCGGCGCGATAGACTTTGAACTGAGGCAATCGTTGGATGGGCATCTCGCAGGGTTTCGCGCCGGCGCACGAAGATGACCGGGACAGGTCCCTTCAATTGGCTCGTTTTGCCGAACAGTTGAAGCAACTCAACCGGCTCAGCGTTACTCGTTACGATTCGCTGGAGCGAGCCTTTGAAGACCACTTAAGAACCGGATGCCAGCTGCTAAGCTTGCCGATCGGGATGATTATGCAGGTTGAAGGCGAGGCGGGAATAATTCGCGCCGTGCACGGATCCGCCGAACTTCAGCCTGGCGGCAAACTGCGGTTGAGCGCTAGCAATTGCGCGCGAGTGGCGGATCGGCTGAGGACGCTCACGTCCTCAAAATCCACCGGGGGTCACGATTTGCGCCCGGAATTTGAGATCTATATTGGGACGCCCATCCTGTTGGGCTCGGAACTGTTCGGCACGCTCAGCTACTCCTCCTGCTCTACGGGCGCCGTCCGCACTTTCCTGGAAGCGGAAACGGAACTCGTCGAAATGATGGCGCGCAGCCTCGCGCGATACATTCAGGACCATCGCGCCCATCACGGACATCGGCACAATGCGCATCTGGAAGAGAGCCGGAGCCAGGTACTCGAGATGGTTGCCTCCAACCACAATCTCGAGTTCACTCTAAATCGGATCGTTCATATGATCGAGACCCAGCGTCCGGGGGTGCTGTGCTCGGTGCTCTTGCGAAACGGCGGCACGCTATTTTGGGCCGTTGCAGCGGGCTTTCCGAGCGATACGATTCGGCTATCCAAGCCGCTGAGACTGCCGCCTGAGCGGCCCGATTTCGTCTCGGCCGAGTTGGCCCGCTCCACTATCTACTGGAATGAAGTGCGCGATTGTCCGGTTTGGATCGAACGGGCATATTACGCCGCCCAGATCGGCATCGGGTCCTGCATGTCGACGCCGATTCTCTCGGCTGCCGGAGGATTGCTCGGCTTATTGGTGATGCACTACCGGCAGGGGCAGTCCCGGCAGGAGGGCGACCCGGACTTGTTGCAGGTGGCCGGACGTCTGGCAGCCCTCGCCATTGAACAGCGAAAATTCACCGAGCGGCTCGAGTTCCAGGCCAGGCACGATTCGCTGACTGGTTTACCGAACCGGGCTTACTTCATCGAGCTGCTGGAAAAGGCCCTGGTGGAAGCGCGCCACCGATCCGCTATCCTGGCCGTCCTGTTTATCGACCTGGACCGCTTCAAGCAGATTAATGACACGCTCGGCCACACCATGGGCGATCGGCTTCTTAAGGAAGTGGGCGGCAGATTACGGCGCTTGCTGACTGAAGACGACTTGGCCGGTCGTATGGGCGGAGACGAATTTACCATCGTCATGACACGGCAACCCGATGAACAAACCGCTATCCAAGCTTCCGAAGAATTCCTGAAAGCCTTCCGAGCGCCGCACCGCATCGACGGAAATGAGCTGTTTGTCACCGCCAGCATCGGGCTCTCCATTTTTCCGAAGCATGGGATCACTGCAGCCGATCTTCTTCGCAACGCGGATCTGGCGATGTATCACGCCAAGAACGGCGGCAAAAACGATCTGGAACTGTTCCTGGCCGAGGATCACGTTTTGGATCTGGAACGGCTGCGGCTCGAGAATGCGCTACGCCGCGCTCTGGAGAATCACGAGTTCGAGCTGCTCTATCAGCCCCTGGTCAATATGGACGGAAGTGTGGAGGGCCTGGAGGCGTTGCTGGTATGGAGGCATCCTATCCACGGAAATATTTCTCCCAAACAGTTCATTCCGATCGCGGAGGAAACCGGCCTGATCATCGAAATCGGGGCGTGGGTGATCCGGCAGGCATGCACGCAGGGCGCCGAATGGCTGAAGTCGGGTTATCGCTCGGCTCGCATCTCGGTGAACGTTTCCGCGCTGCAGTTCGAGCGGCGCGATTTCGTGCAGACTGTCGCCACCACGCTGGCGCTCAGCGGATTTCCGGCCGAATGTCTGGAGCTGGAATTGACCGAAAGCTACATCATGCGGGATCTGCCGCAGTACGTCGGCCGTATGACCCAGCTTCGCGATTTGGGAGTGAGCATTTCCATCGACGACTTCGGAACCGGCTATTCGTCGCTGAGCTACCTGAACAAACTTCCAGTGGATTCGCTTAAGATCGATCAATCATTCTTGCGCGGCCTTCAGGAGCCGGAAGGCTCTCTCCCGGTGATTCAGAGTATTGTGCGGCTGGCGCACAGCATGAATCTCACGGTAGTGGCAGAGGGAGTAGAGACCGCCGCTGAGCTCGATTTGGTCCGCGTGCTGGGTTGTGACAAGGTCCAGGGGCATGTGTACGGGCCTTCGCTGCGTCAGGAAGAAGCCGAGGCGCTGCTGAAAAAAAACGAGCGAATGACGCCGGTAGCTTCTAAGTAAATCGCCTACATTCACTGCACGCGCACGGAGAGCAGATCGCCCAGTTGCTCGAATTCCGCCGTCCACTGGGATTCTCCCTGGTCCTTCATCTCCGGGTAAAGCTTTTGCAGAACTTCCCAAAACCGGTTCTGCAACGACCACAGAATCAGCGGCAGCGGCAATGATTTCGCGACCGCCACGGAATCGCGAAATTTTCCCAGCGCAGCAAGATCGCGCGGGCTTTCGAGAAACGCCTCGGCTGCCCGCTCCAGGTTTCTGCGGAGCGTGATCTCCAACCTGGCTTGATCGAGAGGAACATCGATGATGCGGACATCCTCGAGCAGGTTGTTCAGATGTTCTAGATCGAGTTGGCCCCCGGCTAGCGCGTGACGTAGTTGGCTGTTCAGCGCAAACTCGGCCGTAATTCTCAGTTCCTTGGGAATGGGTATGTGGCAGGAGCGCATAAAACGCAGCAGTGGAACGTCGTCTTCGTACAGCTTGTGATCGGAAGCCTCCACCCGTTCGAGAATAGGTCTCAGAATTTCGTGCACGACCTTACGCTGCTCATCCTTGAACAAGTTCCTGATTGAGTATGTCTGACCGCCAAAAACCTGTTCGAGAAGATGAACGGCTTCCGGCGGATCTGCACGGGTAAAAGCCGCCCGCATCACCTTCGCCAGCTCCCGGTATTGGTCGTCGTTGACGAATTTGGAGACGCTGCCATTCAGGTTGTGGCCTCCGAAATGTAGCACGCCGAATATCAACATCTCGCTTTCCTGCGTGATCTCGGAAGTAAAACGCGCTTTCCCGATTGCGATGCGCATTTGCCCAGCGCGCCGGGCGCGATAATCCTTGGCTTCGACGGAGTAAGAATACACGCGCGCGCGCTCGGGGTAATCTTCAAATAGAGAGCTGATGGCGTAATGGGCAGCCAGCTGCGGAAGATCCAGCATGGCCGGTTTCACGAATTTGGCGTAGATGGCCGCCCCATCGGCCTGCTCGGGAATATTGCTCTTCGCCAGAGCAAGTTTTTCCAAAAAGCGCTGCTCCAGTGAGTCGCCAAACAGGTCTTGCGCCAGTTGCACGGCGCGGCCGGCGTACTGGATCACCTGCACCGTCTCCAGTCCCGACAGTTCGTCGAAAAACCAACCGCAACTGGTGTACATCAGCATGGCGTGACGCTGCATCTCGAGCAGCTTCCAAATCGTGACGCGATCGGTGCGTTGCAGGTTCTTGCGGCGAAAATGCTTCGCGGCGAAGCGTTCCTGACTTTCGGGCGAGCGGTTGAGAACAACCTGAATATAGTCGTTGCGGGCCGCCCAGGGGTCTTTAAAATAACGCGCCCCGGTATTTTCGTAGCAAGTGGCGATCTCGTCGCGCAGCCAGTCGAACGCCTGGCGCAGGGGTGCGCGCCATTCCTGGTTCCAATCTCCGTGCCCGCCGGAATTGCAGCCGCAATTCGAATTCCAGCGTTCCACGCCGTGCACGCAACTCCAGGCCGTGTTTTCCAGAATCTCTACTTCGTGCGAAGGCGGGAAGTGTTCCAGATACTCGCCGTAGTTGGTGATCTTGGCTAGCCCGTTCACATGGATGTAATCGAGGGCATAGGCAAGCGCCATGTCGCCATGGGCATGATGATGACCATAGGTCTCGCCGTCGGTGGCGATGTTGCCCAACTGCGGCCAGTCGCGCTGATCGGAGAAGGCGTCCAGAAGGCGGCGCGCGAACTGTTCGCCATTGTTCAGCAGGCCTTCAAAAGCGACCGCGCGGGAGATAGGACCGTCATAGAAGAAGAGATTGATCGTTCGCTCGGAAGGCAACTTCAACAAATACGCGCGAGTCGGATCGATCCGCTGCCCGCTTACATCCTCGCCATCCATCGACTTGGCCTGCGACGGAGCCAGCACTGTGAAGCGGATGCCATGTTCCGCCAGGATATCGAGCGTTTCCAGATCGACGGCCGTTTCCGGCAGCCACATGCCTTCCGGCTCGCGGCCATAACGATGACGGAAGTCCTCAATGCCCCATACGACCTGGGTCAGCTTGTCGCGCGAATTTGCCAGCGGCATGATCATGTGGTTGTAGCACTGGGCCATTGCCGAACCGTGTCCCGAAAATCGGCCGGAGCTCGAAAAGTCCGCCGCCAGAATGTCGCGATAGGTGTCGGGCGCTTTGTCTTTGAGCCAGGAGAGCAGCGTCGGCCCGAAATTAAAACTCATCCACGCGTAGTTATTCTGAATTTTGACGATGCGATTTAGCGAATCGAGAATCCGTGAACAACCGTTGGGAGCGTAACACTCAGCCGCGATGCGCGCGTTCCAATCGTGGTAAGGATAGGCAGAATCCTGCAGCTCGATGGCCTCGAGCCAGGGATTTTCGCGGGGCGGCTGGTAGAAATGGCCGTGAACGCACAGGTATCGCATCACGATGGGACGCCGCTAAGCCGCCGGCTTGGCGACCACAGCCGTGCCATAGCAGAGCACCTCCGTGACGCCCTGCATGATCTCGGTCGCGTCGTAGCGGACGCCGATAATGCCGTTCGCGCCCAGCTCGGCCGCGTGCTGGGACATGCGCTGGAAGGCATGCGCGCGGGTCTCCTCGCACAGGTTGCTGAATAGCGTGATATCACCGCCTACCAGGGTCTGCAGGCCTGCGCCCACGGTGCCTAGAATAGATCGCGACCGTACGATGATACCCCGCACGATTCCCAGATTGCGCTCGATTCGATAGCCATCCAGCGTAAACGCCGTAGTAACCATGTGGATGTCGACTGCCGGTGCTTGTTGGTCCATATATTCATGATAGATTCTCAGTTTGCGAGTCTGCTTGTGGTTGTGTATCTCGATGGCTGTATCGTGCTCCGCGCAATGGAGCGGTCCGCCCTTCGCGCCGGAGACTGCGCAGGTGTCTTCGAGCGATCTCAAAGAAGTGCTGGGGCTGCTCTGTCCGGGGCAAGCATACATCGGCGAGCAGAGCGGCTGCCACGTGTGCCCCCCGCAAACCGGTGCCCCGGGTGTGAAGACGGATTCATCCATCGAATCGGCGATCGCCGGCCATTTGCTGAAACCGGAGTCAGACGATCTTCTGTTGGTTCTCTATGGCTGTTCACCGCGCGCGGCCAACTTTCGCAACGCGTTCCTGTTTACTCGTTCCACTACCGGCTGGTTCGTTAGCCAAGCAAGCGGACTTCCTATCGGGCGCTGCCGGAAGATCCACAGCCGCTCCGGCCGCGAAGCGCTGGTTTGCTTCAGCGATGCCACTTCTCCCGACCAGGCGGCGGGGCGGCTCACGGCGGGTTATATCGGCGAGAAGGATCTGGAGCTGGCACAAGCTTTTGACAATACAGGCGGAGCTTGCAACGTTCCTACCGCCCCGGTGATTCAATCCGCCATCCAGCAAGTCAGCTTCGTTCCAGGTGTGGACGGCAAATTGACGCTGCGAATTCTCGCACGCTGCCGGCGAGGTCCGCTGAGCGCACGGTCGCGAAAGAGTTGCGCCGCTGGTCCCGGCTTTGCAGAAATCGGACCTACGCTGCCATTTCGCCCTTTTCGAATCGACTATGCCTTTAATGGAGAAACCTTTTCGCTGACTCCGGCGAGCCGGGCGTCGAAACAGGTATATGATGTCTGCTCAGCCGATGGAAAATAGTGAGCGGTCAAGAACGCGCCGATCGCGACTCAGCGCTGTTTCCGCTTCGCTCGCGCCGGATCTGCTCTGCTATTTCTTTACCCCACCAAAGCTCCATCACCTGATCGTCAGGGAGTAAGTGTCCATCCACCTCACACACGCGATTACCGTTCGGTTGCCGGAAAGGGAACCCGATCGACGAATCTTCGCCGAGGCAGTACAGTGCTTCCTGGTAGATATCGTCGTACTCGTCGTCGTTCACAAGATCGTCAAACCTCCAAACAGAATAATCGTTCCTGGTCAGAAGCAAAACTGGGAATTTTGCCAGGGATGAATAAAAACTAATCCAGGTGCGTCACGGATTTTGGAACCCGACGTCCGTCAGAATAATCCCCAGCTCGCGTCTATCTGTTTGAGAAGATAGGGTCTTATCCACCGAAATCGTGACCGTGACGCTGTCGCCCTCGGGTTTGTTTGGTAAAGTCGCCACGGTGAAAGTGCCCGGGCCGGGGAAATTCTGAGTGGCGACAATTTGATCATCTAGGGCGACTTGGATCCTGCGGGCAGGCGCCAGCCCGGGGATGAAGAAACGCACCACCAGTGGACTTGCGGCCGCCGGGGGCTTCAGCAGGATTACCGCGGTTTTGCCCATCCAGCGCCACTCGCCGTTCTCAAGTTGATAAATGCCGCTCACAATCTGCTGTTCGGCTTCGGGCGCGTTCATGCGCAGGTCGGAGAGCACCGGCTTGCGCTCGATCACCACGTCGGCGCGAAGCTGATCGATCACCCGATGAGAGATATCGAAGGGACGGAGTCCGAACATGGTGGTCGAGTACGCGGACTTGCCATGCAGGGCAACCAGGCGCAGCGGGATTATCGAAGTGATGGTTCGCTCGGCGAGAGGCGCCAGGACGCCGCCCCCGGCGGTAACGCCGATTGGATAACCCAAACTGCTCGAAACTACTATCTCGCCGGGATGCACCGTCTGGCCGAGCAACAGCGGAAGCCCCCCTTCGGCCTCAAGATAGTAGCGCAGTCCCCACTCGCCGTTGATCCACACTCGTTTCGTCCTTGCATCGCTCGCCAGCGTCCGCGCGAACTGCCGGTAGCCGTCCCAGTGCTGGTAATTGACGATGGCAAGCCCCAGGCTAAGCCCCAGCTCGCAGACGATGGCAACTTGGATCCAGCGCAGGCCCATCTTGCGCGTTGCCAGAATCGCGATGGGCAGCGCCATGGGCAGCAGATACCGAGCCGACCCGGCGAAGAAAACGACCACCGACCCGGCGAAGAAAATCAGAGCCCACTGCGCGAGAAAATCGCGCCAGTTCCTGGCACACCAGATCAGGATGCCCGCGCCCACGGCGATGGAGCCCCAGAATAAAGGACTCAAATCGTAGAAAGCCGCTCCGATGGCGAAGGGGATCGCGGCCAAGGGCGGCAGCCAAAGCGACGGGAACACGATCCAGCCGAGATGTCCGGTCAATGCGACGGCGCTTTTCAACTTCTGGGCCAGCGCCAGCAAGGCGTAGGACTGCATGTAGCCGGCCACGACGGTTGCCGGGAATGCTCCTGTTCCGAAGCGCTCGAAGATCTGCCAAGCCACTAATACGACGGGCGCAGTGAGCGTCGCCCAGGCAGTCGCGCGCCATTTTCTGCCGTATAGAAATAAGATTGGAACCAAAAACACCGCCTGATAAGCCGCCAGCGCGGCCAGCCCCATGGCCACGGAGGACGCAGCCAGCATTCCAGGCGAGCGCTGGTCGACTGCGAAGACGAACAGCGCGATCGCGAGCAGCCAGAAAGCGGCGAAAGGCAAGTCGGATTCGAGCGAATTGCCGTTAATCACAAACGCCGGTGTCGCCATAAAAAGCAGCGTTGCTGCCAGCGGATGCGGGCTAAACTTCCGGGCCAGCGCCAGCGCGCTAAACGCGGCGATCAATGAGAACGAGATATAGGCGGCGTGAAACGGGACTTCGGAAATGTTCTTGAGCGTGGCCAGCAGGAGCGCCAGAAACCAGGCATTTAGCGGCGGATGGGGCTGCCCGCGCATGTCCACCATGCGGCCCATGAATGCGTATTGGACATGCTTAGGATGGAGCGGCTCGATCTGCGCGTGTTGCGCTTCGGCGAGATAATAGACGTCGTCGCCTTGAACGGCCTGATTGAGAAACGGCAGCCGCAGAGCTAATACAAACAACGCGACGATCAGCAAGTCCCGTGCCGCGGGCATGCCAGTGTATTTTAATCCGCCGCTTTGTTCGCCGTACTCCTGGGCTTCCAGCGGACGACCGGTTTGCGGGCTGCGCCCACTTCATCCACCCGGCTGGTGCGCGTGTGGTGCGGGGCCTTCAATACCAGATCGGGATTGTCTTCCACTTCCTTGGCGATGGAAATGAGCGCGTCCACGAACTGATCGAGTTCGGCCTTGCTTTCGGTTTCGGTGGGCTCAATCATCATCGCTCCGCGGACAATCAGCGGAAAACTGACGGTGTAGGGATGGAATCCGTAATCGATCAGACGCTTGGCGATGTCGCCGGTGCGTACGCCGCGTTTGGCCTGCCGGTCATCGCTGAACACGCACTCATGCATGGTCGGCGCGTTGAGCGGCAAGTCATAATACGGCTCGAGCAGCTTGCGGATATAAGTGGCGTTCAACACCGCGTCCATGGTGACGTTGCGAAGTCCCGGACCGCCGTGCGCCAGGATGTAAGCCAGCGCGCGAACGTGCATTCCGATATTGCCGTAAAATGCGCGCACCCGCCCGATGGACTGCGGGCGATCGTAGTTCCAGGTCCAGCGGCCGCCCGATTTCTCCAGCCGCGGCTTAGGCAGAAACGGGATTAATGGCGCTTTCACGGCCACCGGTCCCGAGCCCGGCCCACCGCCGCCGTGGGGCGTGGAAAAGGTCTTGTGCAGGTTGAGATGCATAACGTCCACACCGAAATCTCCGGGCCGCGTGATACCCACCAGCGCGTTCATGTTGGCGCCGTCCATGTAAACCATGGCGCTCTTGGCATGCAGGATTTGAGCGATGCGGGTGATGTTTTCCTCGAAAACGCCCAACGTGTTCGGATTGGTGATCATGAGCGCGGCGACATCTTCATCCACCGAGCGCGCCAGCGCCTCCACATCTACCATGCCGCGCTCGTTGGACTTGATGTTTTCCACCTTGTATCCAGCCATAGTGGCGGTGGCAGGATTGGTCCCGTGCGCGGAATCCGGAATCAGCAGTTTCTTGCGCGGGTTTCCGCGCGAACCGAGCAGCGCGCGGATGAGCAATATTCCCGTAAATTCGCCATGCGCGCCCGCGGCCGGCTGCAGCGTCACCGCATCCATGCCGGTAATCTCGAGCAGCATTTTCTCGAGCGTGCCCATCACCTCCAGGATTCCCTGCGAGAGCGCTTCCGGCTGGTAGGGATGCGCCCACGCCAGGCCTTCGATGCGCGCCACCTGCTCGTTGACGCGAGGATTGTATTTCATCGTGCAGGAGCCCAGCGGATAGAGCCCCAGATCGATCGCGTAGTTATGCGTCGACAGGCGCGTGAAATGCCGGATCGCTTCCACCTCGCTCACTTCCGGAAAATCCTCGATGTCGCTACGCGTATTTTGCGCGCCCAGGATGCCAGCCGCGTCCACCGGCGGGACGTCCAGCGGGGGCAACTGATAACCGCGCTTTCCGGGCGAGCTGTTCTCGAATATCAGAAGCTCATTCTGATTGATGTGCTGGCGGACTTTCTTGATCATCGGGCGAAAGTCTCCGCAACCGCGTCCAGCTTTTCGCGACGGGACATTTCCGTGGCGCACAGCAGCATGCAATTTTCAAGCTCCGGATAGTAGCGGCCGAGCGGTAATCCGCCGATGATTTTTTTCTTCAAAAGCGCCTCGTTAATCTGGTCTGGCGCGCGGCCATTGGTTGACGCCACGAACTCATTGAAGAATGGTCCTCGGAACCGCAGCGCTAACCGGCCGGCCAGGTAATGCGCCTTTGCCAGGTTTTGCTCGGCCAGTTCCCGCAATCCCTCTTTGCCGTAAACCGTCATAAAAACGGTGGCCATCAGCGCGATAAGCGCCTGGTTCGTACAGATGTTCGAGGTCGCTTTCTCGCGGCGGATGTGCTGTTCACGGGTGGCCAGCGTAAGGCAAAACGCACGATTCCCGCGCGTGTCCTTGGTTTCGCCCACGATTCGGCCCGGTATCTGGCGCATGAATTTTTCCTTGGTCGCGATGATCCCGGCAAAGGGCCCGCCATACACCGGTGAAATCGCGAACGATTGCAACTCGCCCGCGACGATGTCGGCATCACGGGGCGGTTCGAGCAATCCCAGCGATACGGCTTCGGCGAAAATGAAGACCAGCAATGCACCGTGCCGGTGCGCGATTTCAGCCGCCCGCCGCACATCCTCCACAATGCCAAAGAAATTAGGCGATTGGATAATTACGGCCGCCGTCTGCTGGTCGATTTTCTTCTCCAGATCCGCCGTGTCAATCGCTCCGGATTCCCGAACATACTCAAACTCGTCCACCGGCATGCCCTGATGCTGCGCATACGTCAGCAATACCTCGCGATATTCCGGATGCACGGTGCGCGCCGTCAGGATTTTATCGCGCCCGGTCACCCGCATCGCCATCATGGCCGCCTCCGGCACCGCGGTTGAGCCGTCATACATGGAGGCGTTGGCCACCTCCATGCCCGTCAACTGACAGATCATGGTCTGAAATTCGAAGATGGTGGTCAGCGTCCCTTGCGCAATCTCGGCTTGGTAGGGAGTATAGGAGGTCAGAAATTCGCCGCGCGATACCACCGTGTCCACCAGCACGGGGCGGTAGTGATGATAGACTCCGGCGCCCAGAAACGAGGCATATCCGTTGGCGTTTTCGTCACCACGCTCGCGGAAATAGTCGACAATCTCGTACTCGGATTTGCCCGGCGCGATGTCGAGCGGCCGGTTCAACCGGACTTCGGCCGGCAAATTCGAAAACAGATCTTCCAGGGAATTGGCGCCGATTGCGGACAGCATCTCGCGGCGCTCGAGGTCAGACTTCGGTAAATAGCGCAATGGTTTGTTAAGTGCGGAAACCCGAGGATCAGTGCCCGGATCCTTCAGCTCCCACGAATTTCTGATAATCTTCGGCGGAGAGCAGGCGATTAACTTCGTCTGGGGCCGACAGCTTTATTTTAACAAGCCAAGCCGCGCCGTGCGGATCTTCGTTCAACTTTTCAGGCGTAGTCGAAAGGAGGTCGTTGATCTCAGCCACCTCGCCCGATACCGGAGCGAAAATGTCCGACACCGCCTTTACCGACTCCACCGAGCCTAACGTCTTGCCCTTTTCCAGGCGGGCGCCCACTTTCGGCAAATCGACGTAGACGATGTCCCCCAGCTCCTTTTGGGCGTGATCGGTGATTCCTACCACGCCGATGCCGCCTTCGACGAGCACCCACTCGTGTTCTTTGGTGTAGCGAAAATTTGTTGGATACATTCCGTTATTTGGCTCTTTTATAGAACGGTGTCGGAGCTGTGACGGCTTCCACCGGCTGATTCCGGATCATAATATCGATCCGCGCTCCAGGTTTGGCCCGATCCACAGGTAAATAACATAACCCGATATTTCTGTTTAACGTCGGCGATGGCCCGCCGCTGGTGACCCAACCGGCCGCGGCTCCGTCGAGATAAACTTCGTATCCGTCGCGGCCGATGCCTCGTCCGATCATCTCGAAGCCCACCAGCTTGCGCGTGATGCCTTGTTCCTTCTGCTTGGCCAGCGCCGCCTTGCCGACGAAATCGCCCTTGTTCATCTTGACGATCCACGCCAGGTCCGCTTCATACGGCGTGATGGAGGCATGAATCTCGTGCCCATACAGCGCCATCTTGGCTTCCAAACGCAGGGTGTTTCGAGCGCCTAAGCCGCATGGCTTTATGCCGAACTCCCGGCCAGCGTCGAGAATCGCGTTCCAGATCCGCTCCGCGTGTTCAGGCGTAATGTAAATCTCGAAGCCATCTTCTCCCGTATAGCCGGTGCGCGCGATCCTGGCTGCCGCGTCCAATACGGCTCCATCCACGAAGTGATAATACTCGATTGATGCGAGATCCGTTTTCGTCAGCTTCTGCAGCGTCGCTAATGCCTGGGGCCCTTGGATTGCCAATTGGGCATAGCGCGGACTCGCGAACTCGACCAGCGCGTTGTGCCGGTTTTGAGCGGCAATATGCTCGTAATCCTTGTCCTGGTTGGACGCGTTAACGCACAGGAAATAATGATCGTCCCGAACTTTGTGCACCAGAATGTCGTCGACGAATCCGCCGTGTTCGTACAACAAACCGGAATATTGCGCCTGCCCGGTCTTCAAATTGGCCACGGCGTTGGTGGTGACCGAGTCGGTGAGAGCGAAGGCACCCGGTCCGCTGATCTCGATTTCTCCCATATGGCTCACATCAAAGAGACCGACGTTATTCCGTACGGCACGGTGCTCGTCGAGAACGCCGGAGTATTGAACGGGCATGTCCCAACCGCCGAAGTCGACCATTTTGGCGCCCATTCGGCGGTGCACCGCATTCAATGGGGTCGCCTTCAAAGCGGGAGTGGGCTGAGTCATGAAAGCTCCACCATTTTAACAGGGCCATGCAGCAGGGGCGTTAATTTCCGGGAACCGGGGCGTCGAAACTGCGGACCGCTGTGTCCTGGTCGTTAAAGACCTCGAAGATGCGATAAACCTTCGTGAGCTGCACGATGTCTTGAACGCGCGGTGAAAGTTTCATCAGTTTCAGCTTTGCGCCACGGCGCGCGGCTGTGGTGTAAGCTGCCACCAATTCGCCCAGGCCGCTGCTGTCGATGTAGAAGACCTCGGACATGTTGAGCAGAATGTTCTTTTTTCCATTATCGAGCGCGGTCTGGATCAAGTCGCGGAGTCTTTGGGTCGCTTGCCCGAGCGTGATCGGGCCCTGCAAATGCAGGACGAATACATCGCCAACTTCCCAATCGTAATGTTCCAGAGGCATTCAATAGACGCTAGCGCGCCGCCGCCCGTCTGTCAAATGATAGAATTCGTCATGCCCGATCGTTCCGTCACTCGCCGCGAGGCTAATCAGATCCTGGGCGCGGCCGCGGCCACGCCCTTACTGGCTGCGCAGAGCCCGGCATTAGCTGCGCAGAGCCCGGATATCTGTTTTCTCACGGCTATCGAGATGGCTGAAATGATCCGGCGCAAGAAGCTGAGCGCGCGCGAGGCAATGGCCGCGCATCTGAAACAGATCGAGCGCATAAATCCCAAGGTCAACGCCATTGTCACGCTGGTGGCCGAGCAAGCCACGGAGAATGCGGGAAAGGCCGATGACGCTCAGGCGCGCGGGGCCGTTTTGGGGTCTTTGCACGGCTTGCCCGTCGCGCATAAAGATCTGGTGGAGACCGCGGGAATCCGGACCACTTTCGGTTCACTGATCTTCAAGGATTATGTTCCGGTGCATGACGCCATCATCGTCGAACGCATGAAGAAAGCCGGCGCGATCACGGTGGGCAAGACCAACACGCCTGAGTTCGGCGCCGGCTCGCAGACCTTCAATCGTGTGTTCGGCGCGACGAAAAATCCTTACGATCTCTCGAAGACCTGCGGAGGCAGCAGCGGCGGTGCGGCGGTGAGCCTGGCGTGCGGAATGGTCCCGATTGCCGATGGCAGCGATAGCGGCGGTTCGCTGCGGAATCCGTCTTCCTTTTGCAGCGTGGTGGGCTTTCGAGTGGCGCCTGGCCGGGTTCCGACCGCCGCCGTTGGGAATGGGTGGTCGACGCTGGGCGTTACAGGACCCCTCGCTCGAAACGTTGCGGATGCCGCGCTTCTGCTGAGTGTTCTGGCCGGACCGGATCCGCGCTGCCCAATTTCGATCAGCGAACCCGGCGCTCGTTTCTCAGGCAACCTGGAGCGCAGCTTCAAGGGAGTGCGGGTGGCCTGGTTCAAAGATCTGGGAGGCATTCCTTTCGATCGCCGGGTTCGCGACGCGGTCAACGCGCAGCTCAAAGTTTTTGAAAACCTGGGATGTATCGTCGAAGAGGCCGAGCCCGATTTTACCGGCGCCGACGAGGCATTCAACACGCTGCGCGCTTTGGGCTATTTCAGCAGCCAAAGCGAAAACGTGAGCAAGCATCGCGAGTTGGTGAAGGATACCATCCAGTGGGAAGTGGAGCGCGCATCGAAGCTCACCGCCGCCGACATCGCGCGCGCCGATTCTCTGCACACCCAGGCATGGAACCGGATGCGAATTTTTCAGGAGAAATACGAGTATTTCATCCTGCCCGTGTCGCAGGTGCCGCCGTTTGATGTGACTCAGCCTTACGTGACAGAAATCGAAGGCGTAAAGATGAACTCATACATAGAATGGATGAAGAGCTGCTATTTTATTTCGATCCTCGAGAATCCTTCGATTTCCGTGCCGAGCGGCTATACGCCGGAAGGTTTACCGGTGGGTCTTCAGATCGTAGGCCGGCATCGCGAGGAATTTAGCGTTCTGCAACTGGCGCACGCGTTCGAGCAGGAGACCAAGTCAGCACATAGAAGGCCGCCGCTGGTTTAAGGGCAAGCCGGAGGCTGATCTCACCGTTGGACACATCCACTCCGCTTCAGTATGTGAAAGGCATAGGACCGGCACGCGCGGAGATGCTGGAGAGCAAGGGCCTGCTCACGGTTGAAGATTTGCTCTCTTATGCTCCGTTCCGCTACGAGGATCGCACTAACGTCAAGACCATCGCGCAGCTGGCGCCCGGCGAGATGGCAACCGTAATCGCAGAGGTAAAATCCGCGCGACTCTCCGGATTCCGGCGCCGCAATCTCGGCTTGTTCGAAGCTGTATTTGGCGATTCGTCACGCGATCGGCTGCTTACCAAGTGGTTTCATGGCGGATATCTGGTTGACAAGTTTACGCCCGGGCTGCGCGTGGCTCTGTACGGGAAAATTGAACTCGATAGTTACACCGGTGACCTGCTGATCATGCACCCGGAGTTCGAGATTCTGGCGGGCGACGAAGGAGAGTCGGACGCAGCGCTCCATACCGGCCGTATCGTTCCCATCTACGAAGCCGCGGCTAAGATCACCACGCGCGTCTTTCGATCGCTACTGCACCGCATTCTGGGATCGCTCGAACCGTTGGAGGATCATTTACCGGAGCCGCTACGAGAACGACTGAGGCTGCCAAACCACTGGGCCGCCATTCAATCGCTGCATTTTCCCGCGCCAGGCACCGATCTTCGTTTGCTCAATGCATTTCGCACTCCGGCGCAGTGGCGGCTGATCTTTGAAGAGTTCTTCTGGCTGGAGTGCGGCCTGTCGTTGAAGCGCGCCAAAGGAAAGCTGCAGCCGGGAATAGCGTTCCAGCTGAACGATCGAGTTCGCGAGCGAATCAAAAGCATGCTGCCGTTCAAGCCTACTGGCGCGCAAAAGCGCGTGCTGAAAGAGATCGCCGTAGACATGCAGGCCCCGCATCCCATGAGCCGGCTTTTGCAAGGCGACGTCGGCAGCGGCAAGACCCTGGTGGCGGCGGAAGCGGCCGTGATCGCGATCGAAAACGGCTACCAGGTTGCGGTTCTGGCGCCGACCGAAATTCTTGCGAGCCAGCATTATCTGTATTTCAAGAACCTCTTCCAGCAAATGGGCTACGTGGCGGTGATGCTCACCGGTTCGGTTACAGCCCGGGAGAAATCGCAGCTCAAGAAACTGATGGCTGAGGGTTTGGTGCACATTGGGATCGGCACTCACGCTCTAATCGAAGAAGATGTGGAATGGAAGAAACTCGGACTGGCGATCGTCGACGAGCAACATCGTTTCGGCGTAATGCAGCGCCTGCGATTGGCGTCGAAGGGGATGCATCCCGACGTGCTGGTGATGACCGCGACGCCGATTCCGCGAACCCTGGCTTTGACCATTTACGGCGACCTGGATGTATCGGTGATCGACGAAATGCCGCCCGGCCGAAGACCGATCCAGACCAAGCACGTCAAAGAAGAACGCATCGAAAGCGTTTACAGCTTCCTGAAGCAGCAAATCGTGGCCGGCCGCCAGGCTTACGTCGTTTATCCGGTGATTGAGGAAGCGGAGGCGATGAAGGCCGCGCAACAAATGTATCAGCATTTGGCGGAGCGAGTGTTTCCAGATATCCGCGTGGGGCTGTTGCACGGACGGCTCAAGACCGAAGAGAAGGAAACGGTCATGCGGCAGTTCCGGCGCGGCGAAATCAAGATTTTGGTCTCAACCACTGTGATCGAAGTCGGTGTCGATGTGCCGAATGCGACGGTGATGTTGATCGAACAGGCGGAGCGGTTCGGCCTGGCGCAATTGCATCAACTGCGCGGACGTGTGGGCCGCGGCGCCGAACAAAGCTATTGTATTTTAGTGACCGATAAGCTGGGCGATGCCGGCCGAGAGCGTATCCGGACCATGGTGGATTCTAGCGACGGCTTCTATATCGCGGAGATGGATCTGAAGCTGCGCGGGCCCGGCGAATTTTTCGGCACGCGGCAATCCGGATTGCCGTCGCTGCGCATCGGCAATATCATCCGCGACCAGGATGTGCTCGAGATCGCGCGTGGCGAAGCGCAGGCGCTAATTGCGAATCCGCCATCGCCCGAGGCGCTGCGGCGGGCCGTGAATTATATCCGGCAACACTGGCAGCGCAGGTATGGCCTGGTGCAGGTGGGCTGATGCGTGTGATCGCGGGCGAGTTCCGCAGCCGAAGATTGAAGACCCTTACAGGATTGACGACGCGCCCGACGCCGGACCGGTTGCGCGAGACCCTCTTCAACGTGCTGGCGCCGATGATCGACGGTTGCGTTTTTCTGGATGCTTACGCCGGCACGGGCGCCGTCGGCATTGAGGCATTGAGCCGCGGGGCGCGGAAGTGCGTCTTTGTCGAAAAGAATCGCGCCGCCGTGGAAGTGATTCGAGAGAATCTTGCGACGCTCGGTCTGGAGAATCGCGCCGAAGTTTACACCGGCAAGGCGCAGGCGGTGATCGAGCGCGCGAGCGCCGATATCGTATTTCTCGATCCGCCGTATGAGCTGGAAAAAGAATACGACGCCGCACTCAACGCTTTCGGAGCTTCGGCGAACAGATTACTCGTCGTTCAGCATTCGTCGCGCGCCGCGCTTCAGCCGGAATATGGGAATTTGCGCCGTTATCGCGTCTTAAAACAAGGCGACAACTCGCTGAGTTTTTATCGCGCCTGAATAGGCGGATCTTCTTGGAACTGAGCTAAAATGGAGTTTGCAGCGTTTAAAATCTTCGCTATTGTTGCTTCCCCTTCTGTTGATCGGATTCTCCGTTTCGGGTGGGACCCGGCAATCCTCCGCTTCCGAAAACCGCCTGCGGCTCTATCACATGCATACCGGAGAGCGGCTGGATATCGTGTTCCGGCGGGATGGCGCGTACATTCCCGAGGCGCTGGCGCAGGTGGATCATTTCCTACGCGACCATCGCACCGGCGACGTTCATCCCTACGATCCTCGATTGTTCGACCTGCTTGCCGATCTGGAGGCGTCTATCGGCCGTCCCGGCGCGGAGATTGACATCATCTGCGGATACCGGACGCCCTGGAGCAACGGGTATCTTCGCACGCACACCGCGGGGGTTGCCAGGAATAGCCTGCACATGCAAGCCGAAGCCATCGATATTCGCGTGCCGGGAACAAAGACCTCCGCGCTCCGCGATGCAGCTCTCGCGCTCCACCGCGGCGGCGGTAGGATACTACGCTCAATCTGATTTCGTTCACGTGGACGTCGGCCGCGTGCGGCGCTGGTAGTTGTTGCGCCGTTAGGCGGACCGGAAGTTCAGAGCTTCGAGCGAATTGTTCAACGCCTCTACGAAAGCATCTAATTCCGCCTGGGTCATTGGCGTCGACAGGCAGCCGAAAACTCCGCGTGGCGAAACGATGATTCCCCGCTGCAGCATCAGATGGCACAGCTCACCGTAAACAGGATAGGTTCGAGAGAAGCCGCGCAGCGAGCGATAGTCGATGAGTTCGTCGCCTGTGAGATGCGCCAGAAACAATGACCCTTTCCCGCACACCTGCGCCGGCAGGCCGCGGTCGCGAAACATGCGCCGCAGGCCATCGCGAATATAGTCGCCCAAATTGTTCAGCCGGTGGTAGGCTTGAGCCGTCATCTGCCGCAGAGTCTCCAGGCCCGCGGTGACGGTCACCGGATTCGCGTTGAAGGTGCCGCCGTGATGTACTTTGAGACTGCCGGTGTGATCGAAAACGGACATCACATCGCGCGATCCACCGACTGCGCCCACTGGGAATCCACCGCCGATAATCTTGGCGAAGCTCCCCAAATCAGGATGAATCCCAAGGGCGTCGGCCGCGCCACTATAGGAGAGGCGGAAGTTGAGAACTTCATCGGCGATCAGAAGGATGCCACAACGCGCGGTCTCCTCGCGCAGGAACTCCAGAAAACCGGGCCGAGGCGCGATCATTCCGATTCCCAGCGGCATGGGATCGAAGATCAGCGCGGCTAAATCGTTGCGATGCTGGGCGATTCGTTCCCGGCAAACATCCAAGCGATTCCAAGGCAGCACCACGACGTCTTCGGCAATGCTGGGCGGAGTGCCGCGCTCCGTGACCGAACGTGGAGCGTCCTGGTCACCCCATTCATCGGAACTTGGCCCCTCGCTGACGGCCACATAATCGTAAAGCCCGTGATACGCGCCTTCGAACTTCGCGATTTTGTGCCGGCCCGTATAAGCGCGCGCCGCTTTGACAGCCAGCATGACCGCTTCGCTGCCGGAATTGCAGAAGCGCGCCTGATCGACGTAGGGAACCCGCGCGACCAGTAACTCGGCCAGCTCAACATCCTCGGCGGTAGGCATCGTGAAGGCGGTGCCGAGTGCGACCCGCCGCTGGACCGCAGCGGTGACTTGAGGATCCGCGTGACCGAGGATGAGCGAGGTGTAGTTGTTGAGGAAATCGATGCGTTGGTCGCCGTCAACGTCGGTCACGCGGCAACCGCTGCCGCTCGCGGCGTAGATCGGATAGGGCGCGAGAGCAATGGAATGACGCGTGTTTCCGCCGGGCATGACCTGCGAGGCGCGGTCATAGAGCTGCCGCGATAGAGCTCGCTCAGAGCTGTAGGCACGAGTATTCGCGGAGTGCGCTGTAGTCCGGTTCATGCGATAGAGATGCCTAGTGGCCGCCGCCGGAGAGTTTCCGGTAGTACTCGGCGACCGAATCCTGATAGCCGGCGGGGATCTTGGCCGGATCGGCGTTGCGGATCGTGCCGCCCTGTTTTTCATCCAGCTGATGGCGCAGTTGCAATTCCAGGGCGTCCACCTCGCTGACGAGTTGTTGATGCATCTGCTCAACCAAAGCTGGATTCCCGGGGAAGCGGCTGGGATCCAGATTGCGCATTTGATCGATCAAGGATTGCAGTTGTTGCCGAGCCTCGGGACTATCCTGTACGGCGGCGCGAACCTGATTCAGCAGATTCAGCCCCTGGTCAATCTGGCGCTGCGTATCGGCCGGATTAGAACCTGGTTGGGGCGCCCTGGGGCTGCCGGACTTTCGGGCATTATTGCCGGTGTCAAAATCGCCAAAGATGGTGCTATCACGATTGCCGCCTCCGGCTCGATCGTCTGTCGGACCGGCCGCGCGGTTGCCAACCGTACCCGACTGGCGACCTCCCGCTTGACCGCCCTGTTGTCCACTCTGGCCGTTTTGCGCCTGCTGTTGGCCTGGTTGACCAGATTGACCCGGTTGTCCGTTGCGATCGAGTGGGCTGGTCTGAAACTGTTGGCCGGCGCGGCCGGGCTGGCCCTGTCCAGGTTGATTGTTCGGTTGAGAATTGGGGCGTCCGCCGAGGCCAGCGAGTTGGTCGCGCAGACGGGATAAATCGTCCATGGCGCGGTTGATGGCGGTGTCCTCAGAAGCGTGCTGAGCGGCGCCAAGGGCGTGAGCGGCGTCGCCCACCTGCTGACCGAGTTTTTGCAGGTCGCTGGTGAGGGCGGTTTCGGCAGGATCCGAGAATTGGCCGCTACGCAACCAATCCGAACTGCGTTGCATGCGGGTGCCCAGATCGTTCTCGTCCATACCATTGAGAGCACCGCGCAACTTGCTGGAAGCGGCCGGTTGCGTAGGCGCAAGCTCGCGCGCTGCGTCGCGCAATTGCTGCGTGAGGCGCGCCAGATCATCGGACACCTTTTGGCGATCATTCACCATTTTGTCGATGTCCTGAGCGGAGGGGTTGTTGGGGGGGCGGCCGGCGGTGCTGGCGGCCTTTTGCTGAGCCATCAAATCGCGCACGTGATCGGCTTGCTGTTTTTGCCGGGCCGCTAATTGATCGGCCGTTTGGGCCATCGAGTTGAGGCGGCCGGAGGCATCCTGCTGCTGTAATCCGCCCAGCAGATCGGTGGCTTGACGCAAGCGGTCGGCCGCACGGCGGGAATCGGCCGCGCTGGCATTTCGCGAAACGGCGCGCCGCATGTCCTCGTTAGCTTGACGCAACCGGTCGAGCGCCTGTTGGGCGGCCTGTTGACGGCTGTCGGCGGCCTGGTCCGCGGACTGCTGCGGATCGCCGTTCGCATTATCCTGGCCAGCCGATTGCCCGCTGCTGCGGCTGGCGGACGCACGTTGACCCGACTGTCCACTGGATTGCCCGCCCGATTGTCCCGACGCTGACTGGCTCTGCCCGCTCTGCTGGCTCTGACCGCTCTGCTGGCTCTGTTGCCCCTGCTGCTGACCTTTTTGGCCGTTCTGAGCAAGTTGTTGTTCCATCTGATGCTGGAGCTGCTCAGCCTCGCGTTGCAACATTTCCTGTTGCCATTTCTGCTCGGCGGTCTGCGTGCCATTGCGTTGCTGCTGGGCGAGGTCCTCCTCGCGCTTGGCCAATTCGTCCAGCTTTTTCAGCGCATCGTCGATCTCTCGCTCCTTTTGCTCCTCGCTCGAAGCGGCGCTTTGCCGGGTCTCGTATTGATTTTTCTCGGTATCGAGCTCGAGTTCGAAGAGACTGGCCAGATCGCGCGCCGCGCCGCCGCCTCCGCCGCCTCCGCCACCGCGTCCGAATGCCACCTCAATTTGCCGGAAAGTGGCTTCGGCGCGCAGCAGGTATTGCAGCGCCTTTTGCTCGTTAGGAATCGCGTCCTTCCACTTCTCCTGCTGCAATTGTTGCGCGGCCGGCGCCATGGATTGGGAAGCAGCGGTCATATCCTTCTGGAAGTCGCTGATGGCCTGTACGGCATCGGTCAACTCGCGGGCCTGCAAGCGGCCGGAAAGCGACATGGCCTGATCGCGCAAGGTCGATTGGGCCTGGGACAGCAACTTCGCGATGTCGGCGGCCTGCTGCTGGGTCGCGTTCTTGTCTCCCTGTTGTTTGAAGGTGGCCGATATGATTTCCTTCTCCCGCTGCGAGATCTCCGCGGATGGATCGCCGCCCCCACCGCCTCCACCCCCGCCGCCGCCGGATTGCTGCGATTGAGAAAACTCGCGTTCAAAGGGGTCGGCCTGAATGAACATCATGTCGGTGTGAGCTTCGGCGTTGCCATCCTTGGCCGTTGCATACACGCTCACTAGATCGCCCGGAACGAGCTTGAAACTCTCCAGCGAGATGGTAGTCGAGCCGTCGGCTTGCTTCTCGCCCTTGCGGCGGAGCAGATCCACGGTGGTCTCGGGACCGCCGTTGACGGAATAATGCAGCGCGATGTCGTGAAGGCCATACTCATCGGTGGCTTTGGCCGCAACCGTTACCTCTTCGATCGGGTTAGCGTGGTAGTCACCTCGTCCGGGACGCACTAACGAAATCTGAGGCGGATTGGCTTTGCGGGCCTCGATGAAAAAATCCTCGCTGACGCGAACGGGTTGGCCTTCCGCGACTCCGGCGACATGATAGACGCCGTCGCGATCCATCTTCACGGCGCCGTGGTAGAGGTTATTCTGGCCGCCGGTAAGCTGGATGGGCTGTCCGTTATCAAGCTGGATCTGGGCGCCTTGAAGAGGCCGGTCGGTCGAGACCTCGAGCTCGGCCTGGGTGCCGATAACGGCGCGCAGATCGCCGCCGCGCTCCTCGATTTCGGGCGGCATGCCGGTCCAAGCTGGGTAATGATAGGTGACGCGAATCTGCTTCACCGCGGGCAAATCGCTGACGCGGATATTGAAGTGCTTCGAAGTCATCGCTCCGGCGGTGACATAATATTCGACGTTCTCGGGCAAACCGGCAAACAGAAATTCATAGCCGCCGGCGAAACTGCCCGAAGGCCTGGACTGCATCGCAATTTCTTCCCACTTGGAAGAACTTTGATAGCGGGCATGCAACTTGACGCTAGGCGAGCGCAGGCCAATGGGGAGCGCCGACACCATTTGATCGGCGTGGCGGCGCACGACCGCGTCGCCCGGAGTCACGCGCAGGTCGTAGAGCGCGGGCTGGTCGTGGTGCGGGCCGGTCCACAAGAGCGAAGCCCCGTAACCGAGAAATCCGGGACCGCCAGCGATCATCCAGACCAGGATCAGGCAGGCGCCGACGGCGGTGCCCAACGAGGTCCAAAGGCGGAAATCGGTGACCAATTGCTGAGGCTCGGCGGATCGGGCGACTTCAAGCGTATCGCCGGCTAGGAGTTCAATGAAGGCGTCTCGACCGTCGCGCTCAGAGAAAGTGGTGAGGCGCTGCTGGAACTGTGGGAAGGCTGCTTCGGCGGTACTGATGGCCCGGCGGCGGGTCAGGCGTCGGAACGGCAGCGCCAATCCGGCGGCAGCGGCAATCGCCAAAATCAAGATCAGTGCGAAGCGGGCGGCGGTCACGCTTCCATGCGAGAAGGCGAGCGCGTTGGCGATAGTCACGAGCACCAACGTCGCGACCAAAGCGCCGCCGGTGAGGATGGCCAGGCCGCGCAGCAACGTGCTCCAGCGCAGACGTTGTTCCAGTTGCGCGATGTATGCGTGAACTTGTTCGCGGGAACTCATGGAACCTCCAACCGCGTGGGCAGAACGCTAACAGCTAAAGGATATCGCACTAGAGATGCCGGCGGGATTGCCGAGCGGCGCCACGACGCTGTTTCGTTCTCAGGTCAGATCGATGCGGAAAACATAGGCGCCCGATGGGCTGTTGAGCGGCGGGAACCCGGGATGCTGATAGGCGGGATTGTCGATCGACCAGCCGGGATGCTCGCCCGCATCAACGCCGTAAAGCTGACCGTTATACACCGCCACGTCGTGAATGTCACAGGAGCCGGGCACGAATTCCACCACCTGGGCCACTTGACCTGTCTTGGCGTCGTACTTGACGAGGCCCGGCGTGTAACCTTCATAGCCGGTGGTGCCTTCCTTTTGATGTCCGGTCACCTGCCAGATGAAGCCGTTGTCATAGGCGATGCCGTGCAGCCGCTCGGCGAGGCCTGGCACGCGCGTCGACGGGAACATGTAATCGACCTCCCACGTTTTGGGATCGATGCGGATCAACGCTTCAAGGCGATTAGAATCCAGCCAGATTTTGCCGGCGTCAGGCTGCCACGTCATGCCGTGGGTTGCGCCGCCATCTTCTTTAGGCCCGAATGGAATTTGCCGGTGGCTTATTTCCTTGCCGTTCATGTCGGTCTGGAAGATCCCATTAATCGGCGGGGTGGGGTGGTCTTTCTCCGAAGCGCCATTTGCGCCGCTCCACACATAACCGCCACCAAAGCACATACCGCTGGTGTCCTTGCAGTTGGTCATCACCGTGTGGAGGAGCTTGCCGTCCCAATCGATCAGCCAGGCAGCCTCCTGTTTGTTGTCATGGCGCTGTTCCTGAACCCAGAAACCTCTCTTTTGATCGTGGTCGATGTCGATCGCATTGGGCCATCCGGGGGGCGTGAGAAACAGTTTGGTGGTCTTCGCCGTCCGTTTCGGGATTTGCTTGCCGTGCGCGCCAGTACCCACGCGACGGCCAAGATCATCGGTCCCCGGCTGGTGCGACGCCGCCTCGGATGATTGGGCGAGCGCCGAGTTGGCGCCAAGGCTCGCGCATAGTCCAACACCGGCGCCAAGCAACTGTCTTCTGCCTATGAGGTTTTTCACTGGCGTTCTCCTTTTCTGGCGATCCAATCCTCGCATAGGCTTACCGTAGACCGATTAACGGCTGTTGTCAACATCCCGAAAAATAGCTCACCGCCGTTTGAAATCAGAGACGACGAAGCCATGTTGCGAAGATTGGTCGCCTTTAGGGGCAGGACAATCGTTCGGAATAACGTCGAGCTTAGATTCGCCGCGCGGCTTGGCGCGACAAAAAGGGGCGCTTATTCCTTGAACGGCACTTCCACTTCTAAGTAGCTACCGGGGTGCGCCGCATTCACTGCTGCGACGATCTTTTTAACGAGCTTGGCGATGATCTAGCGGTAGCTTGGGGCTTTGTCGAGAGAACGCGCCACGAACGCCATCAAGCTTTCCAGCTGTTCACGGGTCACTGGAAACTGCTCGATTACTTCGTCAACGCTCATACCAGCTTCGAGGTTCTCAAACAGAACCTTTACCGGCGTTCGGGTTCCGCGCAGCACCCAGGCGCCACTCACCTTGCCGGGAATGCTTTCCACGGCGGGACACTGGGACCAATCGAGAGTTGCCATATTCGTACCCTACTTTCATCGTAGCCTTTTACAACGGTTCGGGGCTCGAATGGATCTCTGGGTCCATCGCGAGACACTCAATAGGCGGGACGCTATTCCTCGCGCTGCGTTCCCAGGTAGCGGCTGGCCAAGGCCGATTCGGTTAGAGCTGCAGCGAGTACGAGCAGCATGACGTACCACCAGAAACTTTGCGGCGTCTTTCCTTGCGCCTCTGCACCCGCAGCCGCCGGGCCAGCCGTCGACGCTTGCTCGGAAGATTGGCCGCTTTTGCCCTGCCAGAGCGCCAAGACATCGCCGGGGATAACGTCGAGGTTCGATTCCTTAGGATCGGGGTTGACGCCGACCTCGTCCTGACGTCCATTGGCGAGACGGAGCTGGTAATAGCCGGCCTCGGTGAGTTGCAACGATTCAGCGGACGCGGCCTGGTCCAAGGTGAGCGGGCGCTTGCCCTCCGGGTCGGTCACCTCGACGCCTTGGGCTTTTTCTTTGGCATTGCGCAGTTCCAGGTAGGCATCTACTTGGCGCGCGCCGCCTTGTCGCTCGCTGCCTGCAAGGTATCGCGCAGTCTGCTCAATAAACGGGACGAAGGCTGGATTCAAGGGGAAATCGTTAGTGAGGTTGTCGAGCCCGGAGGTAAGCAGGACGACGCGCCCCTCGCCGATGCGCTTCTCCAGCAACAGCGGCGTCTGGTCGCCTAAGCGAGCGATCACGCGAGCGGCGCCCGGACCGGAACCGGGATCGACATCGAGAGCGTAGAAAAACTTCACACCCGGCCATCCGCCGGTTTTGGCGACGGCCGGATAGGAAGAGTCGCTGGAGCCGACTGTCATGAAACGATCGGGAACACGGCTATAGTCGCGGGTCTGGATGATGTGCGCGCCAAAAATCGGAATCTGCGAACGTGCGCCGGCGGATGTACCGGCGGCGATGAGAAGACTGCCGCCGGAGCGTACGTACTGGGTGAGTGAATTTTCGAGAAGCGAAGGCAGCGCATTGACATCGGATAGAACGATGAAAGCGTAATTGGACGGCTTGCGGTCGGCAGCCTCGCTGACATTGATCGATTCGAGGATGAAGGCCGATTGCGCAGCCGCCGAGAGTGCCGCGCCGACGTAGAGCGGCGAACGGTTGTCGCCGTAATTGTGAATCAGCAACGCCTTCTGCGGATCGGAACGCTGGACGGCAAAGCGGTGGAGGTCATCGGCCGGCAACGCGTCGGCGGAGTCGATCTTTACCTCGCAGCGGCTAAAACCGTAGGGAACTTCGAGCGCTGGAAAGTCGACGGTGGCCCGTCCGTTGGCGGGAACAGCGACGGTCTTAGTGGCAGTGGTCTTGCCGTTCACGACCAGCGACACGGTGCGTTGGGCGGCTGGAGTGCCGTAGCCCGCGATCATGGCCTGTACACGAACCGGCTTGGCGTCCTTGCCCCAGACTTGTCCAGGAGCATCCACGGATTCAACCGTCCAGTTGGGTTGTGCCTTCGAGACCACGGCATGCGGCACCAGTTGAACGTTCGAGGGCAGCGCCATATCGGAAAATGTGGCGGCCAGCTCGCTGCGCTGCATGTCGCTGAACAGATGCAGCTCGATGGGAGTATGCACCGACTCGGCCATGGCACGGACGGCGCGCGCCAGCTCCCCGAAGTTGCCGTGGCCATCGCCGGGTTGAACGGACTGCACCGCGACACGCAACGCCGACTGATCCTGGATGGGCTGTGTCATCAGCCGCAGCTGCGATCCAAACGCAGCCACCTGGGCGCGGGCGGGACCCTTCCCCGACAGCACGCCGACGGCCGCGTTCTTGGCATCGGCCAGACGTGTTCCAGCACGCATGCTGAACGAATTGTCGATTACCAGCAGCACCAGCCGGTTGCTGTAAAGAGCAGCCATGCCCCGGTTGATGAATGGATTTGCGAAGGCGAGGATCAACAGCACCAGGTACAGGAGCCGCAGCGATAGCAGCAGGAAATAGCGAAGCCGGCGGTGATGGGTCGAGCTTTGTGTGCGCGACTCGAAGAACATCAATGAAGGAACCGGCTTGGGTGTGGTCTTTAGCCGCTTCAACAAATGCAGGTAGAGCGGAAGCGCCAGCCCGGCTAGACCAGCGAGGAACCAGGGCGCGAATAGGCCCATTTCAGACGATCCCCCACTTCCGGCGCAGCCACCACTCCGAAAAACGCAGAAGCAGCAACACCAGGAAGACCAGCGGCAGATCCCAGAGATCCTTGGTCTCGCGAACTGTCACGCCCGCTTCGGAAAACGGAATGGCGCCGGCGAGTTTGCCGAGATCCGAAGGCTTCCAATACTGCCCGCCGGTTTGGGTGGCGAGCCGCTCGAGCAGGTCGCGATTCTGTTCGGTATGGAAATTCTCCACAACGCCGTCCATGCGTTGAAAAGTTAATACGTCGCGGCCTAATTCCTTGAGCGTGCGTGTGCCGGGATCGGCGCGCTGGGCCGTGACCTCGGTCAAGTAGGCGCCCGGTTTGGGAGCGGACCACGCGGCTTGGAACTGGCCGGGATTATCGGGCACCGGCGTCATCTCCACCAATGCGCTTACGCCGCTCGGACCCAGGATATGAGCTTCCACTTTGGCATCGGGAGCAGGATTGTACTGTTGATCGCGAACCCCGGCAGTAATAGTGACGGCGCCATTGTCGAGCAGCATCTGAGCCGGGACGGAAGCTACGACGTGGCCAGGAGTATCGGAAACCAGCCACCTCAAGAGCTGCTGCCAGAACAGATCATGAGCGGTGTCGCCCAGGGGCGAACTCATCTGCCAGCGCCAACTGCCTCCGGTGGCCATAATCGCGGTACGGCCATGACCGAAATTTTCCGTAATCAGTAACGGCAGCTTTCGTCCTTCGGGCGTAATCATGTTGGCGAGAACGGCGGCCCCCGGCTTTGGAATGCCGGGATCTTGGTAATCCATCAGATAGGGCAGCTTTTTCCATTTAGCGGCGTTAGCGGCGGGGTCGTCTACGATGCGCGTAACAATACTGTCCATGCCGGCGGGCGCCAACTCGGCAGTTGCGTGGGTGGTGCCGGTCTTCGGATCGGCCTCGCGATGAAAAGTGCCGGTCTGGATTGGCAGCGTCGTCGGAAACAGGTCGGTTAGGTGCGTGGCGTTCCAGCCCCCGTCCGCCAGCGAGAACTGACCGCCCAGCAGCAACAGCCCGCCGCCGCGCCGATCCACGAACTCATGGATTAATTCCTGCTGGACGGGGTTGAAATAGCCCGCTTCCACCGACCCGATGATCAATCCTTGATAGCCGAAAAGGTCCTCAGCTCGAGCAGGAAAGCCGCCGGCCAGCTCCTTGGGATCGGAAATTCCCTGGCGATATATTTTGTTTTCGCTGGTGCGAACCATGGAGACGATCTGCACCATGCGGTCGTCCTCTTCGGCCTGGCGGATAAACTTGTACTCCCAACGCGGTTCACCCTCTATGTAGAGAATGCGACGCGGGTCGGCGCCGACATTCACGACGCGGGTCAAAGTATTGTTAGCCGTGTTCTCCTCGTTTGCCAGCGGACCGGCCGAGATTTGGAGCGTTCTGGCGCCGGCGCCCCCGATATCGAACATCAAAGTCTCGGTCTGCAGGTTGCCATCCGGTCCCAGGCTGACTGCGCGGGAAGCCAGGACCTTCCCTTGACCCGAACTGACGTCGCGCACCGTCAGATTGATCTTGGCGCCGGCGTATCCGCGCTGATGCAAGGTGATCTTGGCGGCCAGGCGCGAGTCGGCCAGAGCGCGGGGAGCCACGACGGCATCATCCAGCTCCACGTCATGCGCGGCGCGCTCGCGTCCGAAGCCCACGGTGTGAACGGGAATGTGGCGGGCGCGAAGTGCGTTAATGGCGTCCGCGCTAATGCCTCCGGTGTTGTCGTCGCCGTCGCTCAGCAATACCACGGCGCCGATTGGCAAGTCCGAAGTTTCATCGCTCAACTGTTTGAGGCTGTCGCCGAGGCGCGTAGAGGGAGCGCTGGGTTTCAGGTCCTTGAGGCTGTCGATACGGGCGGGTACGTTGTCGACGCGGTAAAGGCGCGTTTGAAAGGTGCGGTTGAGGCTGGCCAGGACGCCGCTGTCAAGAGCTTTGACGGCTTGTGCCTGGCGGGTGGAACCATCCTCGGATATGGCCATGCTGCGAGAGTCGTCCACCAGCACGGCGATCAGGTTTTGTTGTGGCTTCAACTCGGCAATGGTGATCGCAGGATGCCACAACAGCACCAGCAGCACTGCCGCCAGGAGCGTCTGCAATCCCCAGATGATCCAGGCTCGCCAACTCCGCATGACCGGCGCGGCTTGCGCCAGGCGGGAACGGATCAGCCACGCCAGACCGGCGGCCGCGGCCAGGATGAGAAGCACCAGCATCCACTTGGGCCAAGCCCCCAAGAGCGCAAACTGGCCGCGCGCATACACCGAACGCGGGTACTTAAGAAAGAATTCGAACATCGGCCCGGGGGCTGCTTGCGGACTGTAGGGAGAGGCGCGGGCGATTCATGTTTAATGGGTCACGTTTTAATGCGTCATGGAGTAGGTGATGTAATTGAGGACGATGCGAAAAGCGAGGCCCGAAAACTTCTCGGGATACTCCGGGTCATCGGCCCACTCCCAGGCGTCACCTAGATGCATGTTGGCGCAGATCGCCACCATGATACGTCCGTGGTCGTTGCGGATGGCGCGCCACTTGGGGACGTAGCCGTCCTTCTCATAGGTTCGGCCGGTGTTGACGTAAACCTCGCTAGGAATCTGAAACTTTTCGTTGATGTCGTATAGGACGTGGTAGATCTCGTCTTCATCCTTGAGATCCTCGACGGGCCGATCGGGCAACACCATTCTCATGCCGGCCATGAAATGCTGCCAGTCGTCGGTGCCGTGGAAGTCGTCCACCATCAGGAAACCGCCCTTCAAAAGAAAATCGTGCAGGCGCTTGGCTTCCTCCTCGGTGAAGGTCCAGGTGTTCACCTGGACGGCATAGATCCAAGGATAGTCGAAGAGATGGTCGCTATCGAGATCGACGACGTTCAACGGCGATGGAGAGTTGATGTGAGTCAAACGCCGCAGGGCAATCAGGCAATCGTTGTCGGCCTTGGGATAGTCACGCGACCAACCGCCGTAAAAACGGCGATACCCGAAGCTCTGGCCGCCGGCATAGCTGGAATTGTATTGGAGGCGGCTCCAATAAAACTCCGAGGGCACGTTCGGGCCGCCGTAAGAGTATCGCCGGCCGTAACCCCCGTATCCTCCGAACTGCATTGCAAACAGGCCGAAGCTGAATGAAAACAGGAGGGGCCGCGACAACGTCATGGATCATTACCTCGGACGTCTTAAAGCGTAGCAGAAAGTGGCGGAGGATCTCCAGGGGAGGGCGGTGCGGGCAAAGTCGGATCTTATTCGCGCATCGCATCGTTAGTCCCTTGATCGAAATCGCGATCCGATTTCTCTGGATCCGGGATATACAAAGTGATGTTCGTTGGAATTACGACCGGCGCTCTTTTGCGAGTCTTTCCGCCAGGAAGACTTTGAGAAGCGACTGATATGGCACGTCGCGGCGATTTGCCAGGACCTTCAGATCTTCGATCATTGAGACCGGTAGACGCAAGGATATGGTCCGCAGAGATGGCTTCAGAGCAGGCAGTTTCCTACGCTTCCCGGCCGCCCAATCCACGTACTCGGTAGAGTCGGCCGTGGCCCAGAATTGCCTCTCGTCGTCCTCGCTTTTGAAATTAGGAATCCTTTTTTTCATATTGGGTATAGATGACCCTTTCGTTCTGGTTCATGTCACGGACCGATATCACACGAATACGGCTCCGCCGCACCGTGAACGCCAGGAACAGCAACCGTGCGGCGTTCGTGCGCCCGAGCGCATAATAACGCTTCTCTTTCTTCGAGTGTCGGAGGTCGCTTCTCACCACCAAGGGTTCGTGGAAAAACACGTCCTCAGCCTCTTCGGGGGTCACTCGATGCCGGTCCCAGTTCTTTCGTGCGTTGGCTTCGTCCCATTCGAATCCCGTGCAACCTTCCAATGGGTCCGCAGCCGGCATAAATTCAGTATATAACCAACATATACAGCATTTCCACCGGGCGAGCTTTTTAACTCTACCGGCACATTATACTAAAATATAACTCAGGAGCAAACGATTGCACACCACTAATCTACGCAAGGTCGGCGGCTCAATCATGTTGGCCGTACCACCCGCGCTGCTCGATATCCTGCACCTGCGGCCCGGAGCGAAGGTGGGCCTGGCAGTGCGTAGCGGCCGGCTGGTCGTCGAGCCACAGCAACGGCCGCGCTATTCGCTCGACGAGTTGTTGGCGCAATGCAATCCGAAGGCTCCGCGCAGCAAAGAAGAGCGCGAATGGCTGGATGATAAGCCCGCGGGTCGCGAGCTGATCTGATGAAGTGCGGCGATATCTGGCTGGTCTCACTTGATCCCACCCAGGGGCACGAGCAGAAGGGTCGTCGTCCAGTCCTGATCGTGTCACCGGAGGCATTCAACCGCGTAACGAGAGTGCCCGTGATTCTCCCAATCACCAGCGGCGGTAATTTTGCAAGGACAGCCGGTTTCGCCGTGACGCTGGAGGGCGCCGGAACGAAAACGACGGGAATTATTCGCTGCGATCAGCCCCGCGCCCTCGATCTCGCCGCGCGCAGCGGCAAGAAGGTGGAAAGCGTTCCCGATGCGATCATGGATGAGGTGCTGGCGAGGCTCACCCCGATTTTCGAATAAAGTGAGAGAGGGCATGCAACGACGTGACTTTCTCAAAATCGCCGGGCTGGCGGCCGCTAGCGGCCCGCTGATCGGCCAACAACCGCAATCTTTTCTGGCGCCCGCTGGCTCGCAGGACGTCGCCAAGACTGATTTCACGCTCGAAATCGCGCCTGTCACGGTCGAATTGGCGCCCAATCGCATCGTCAGCACCATCGGATACAACGGCGCCTCGCCGGGGCCGCGGCTGCGGATGAAGGAGGGCGTGCCGGTCACGGTGAACGTGGTCAATAAAACGGATGTCCCGGAGTTCGTACATTTTCACGGACTGCTCATTCCCTCCGACGTCGACGGGTCGGAGGAAGAAGGCACTCCCGCAGTGCCTCCGCACGGAAACCGCCGCTATCAGTTCACGCCCAAGCCGGCCGGCACACGCTGGTACCACACTCACACCATGTCGATGGACGACCTGCACCGCGGCAGCTTTACCGGAATGTTCGGCTTTCTGATCATCGAGGGAGCGAATAATCCGGGCCGCTACGATCAGGAACATTACCTCGCGTTGCGCGATTGGGAGCCGTATTTCACCAATCAGGCGATGGATAACGACGATCTCGATCCAGCGGGCGCGCAACCGGAAAAGCCGGCGGTGCTGGATACGCGGCAGCCGGGGATGGAGGTGGCGGCCGATATTTTTTCGATCAATGACAAGGCGCTCGGCGCCGGCGAGCCGATCCGCGTGAATCCAGGCGAGCGCGTGATGTTTCACTTTCTGAACGCCAGCGCAATCGAGAACCGGCATTTGGCGCTGCCGGGTCACAAGTTCAACGTGATCGCGCTGGACGGAAATCCCGTACCCACGCCGACGGCAGTGGATGTGTTAATGCTTGGTCCCGGCGAGCGCATCGATGCCTGGGTGGAGATGAATCAGCCCGGCGTTTGGATTCTGGGCGCGCCCGAGGATCCGGTACGCGAAGGAGGTTTGGGCATCGTCATCGAATACGCCAATCAACACCGCACTCCGCAGTGGACGCAGCCTCCCAAATCCATTTGGGACTACACGCTTTTCGGAAAGCCACCATCGCAACCGGCGCCCACCGAGCGATTGGATATGACATTTGAAAAGGTGCCGCGCGGGGCCGGCAAATTCAATAGCTTCACCGTAAACGGCAAACAATATCCTCACGACCAGGAGTTTCTGCTCAAGCAGGGCGCGCGCTACCGGCTGACGTTTCATAACCGCACGGACGATTCGCATCCGCTGCATCTGCATCGACACCAACTGGAGATCGCCGAGATTTACGGGAAAGCCACCGCGGGCGTGATCAAGGACACGGTGGTGGTGCCAACCTATGGACGCGCCAGCGTGGACTTTACCGCCGATCAGCCGGGACCGACGTTGTTTCACTGTCATATCCAACAGCACATGGATTATGGCTTCAAAGCGTTGCTCCGCTACTCGTAAGGGGGGCGCGGTGTTTACAAAAGCACGATCGAATCGTTATATACTTTACCTGCTTAGCGTTCGCGGACCAGCTCGCTACGCCACCCTTTGGCGCAGTTGTTGAAAGGAAGACGAGAATCATGATTTACCGTAAGGCGTTGGCTATATTGCCTGCAATAGTATTCACTCTGACTAGTTTGGCCGTTGCAGCCGATTCCGATATTAATGTCTTAAAGAACAATGGCTCTCTTGACCGGCTATTCAAAAAAACGGGTGTGTACAACGCATCGAGCTCGGGTAAGACGCCGAGTTTCGTAGTCGACCCCTCCTGGCCGCAGCCGCTGCCGAACAACTGGCTGCTTGGCCAAATAGGCGGGCTCTATGTCGACCAGCACGACCACGTCTGGGTCTACAATCGGCCGCGCACCATGTCTACCGACGAAGCTGGACTGGAAGGCCCGGTGCCAGGCGCCACCGATGAAAAGGGCCAGCCGATCGACGGGCTAGGCCAAGAACGCGCTTACGGTCCAGTCTCGGATTGCTGCAAGGCCGCGCCTTCAGTTCTGGAGTTTGACACTGACGGCAAGATGCTGCGCGCCTGGGGCGGTCCGTCCGATCCCGGTTTCATCGGCGGTAAATGCAAGGCGGAGGCGGGCTGCATCTGGCCGACCAGCGAGCATGGGATTTACATTGACCAGAACGACAACGTGTGGTTGTCGGGAAATTCCGCGGCGCCCAACGGCCGAGGCGGCGCGAGCCGGCGCGATCCCCCTTGGGCGACGAACAAGGAAGGCGGCGACGGCTTTTTATTGAAATTCGATATGGACGGCAATTTCAAGCTGAGGGTCGGCGGAACTCCTAAGGGACCAAACAGTAACGACACTAATGGCGGTATCAATGGGACGCCACTGCTTTATCAGGCGGCGGACATGGTGGTCGATCCCACAACTAATCGGCTGTACGTCGCCGACGGCTATGGAAATCGCCGGGTCCTGATCGTGGATGCCAACACCGGTAAATACATCGGCCATTTCGGCGCCTATGGAAACAATCCCGTGGACGAGGCAGCCGCGAAGGCCGCCGGACCGTGGATCTCCGACTATACCAAAGGCAACAAAAAGCCTGAATTTTTCCGGAATCCCGTGCACTGCGTGAAGATCGCCAATGATGGCAAGATTTATGTCTGCGATCGCGGAAATGATCGTATTCAGGTGTTCGATAAGAACGATCCCGCGCTTGGCAAGCCGTGCAGCAATCGGACCGGGGAAGCCGGCAAATGCGGTTTCCTGGCTGAGCAATTTATCAGCGATCACACCAACATAATCGGAACCGCCGTTTCAATGAACTTCTCCACCGACAAGGCGCAGAGTTGCCTCTATGTCGGAGACAACGCCAACATGACAATCTACATTCTGAGCCGAAACAATCTGCAGGAGCTGGGCCAGCTCGGACGCAGTGGCAGGACGGCTGGCGAATTCCACTACCTGCATCAGGTGAGCGTGGACAGTAAAGGCAACATCTATACAGGCGAAGTCGATACCGCCAAACGGATTCAGAAGTTCCTGCGCTATGGCGCGAACGGTTGCAGCGGCACCGGATCGTCTACCGTGGGCGGAGTAGCGGCCTCGAAGTAATACGCGCGCCATCCTCGATTGCGGCGCCCTGCCGCTCCCGTTGACCTAGCGAGTCTTGTAACTCTTGCTGAAATTATTGCGGCCATTGGTAACCGTGTAAGCGCCGTCGGACTGCACCGTCAAGCGCAGCCAATTCCCCTGGCACTGCCCAGTTGGCTCCATGTTGGCGATCTGCTTCTCCTCGCTTTGGAGTTGTTTATCCGCGTTGAGCGAATAGTGCCCCTGCCAAAGGTCCTGTAAACCTGGAGATTTTCTGAGGGTCTCAAAAGTGAAGGCTGCGCCGCCCTTGCGGGAACCGTTGTTCATGAGCGCCACGCGGGGCTTGAGAGCCCAGACCAGCTGAGGCGATCCCGAACGGTCAAGTCCATGGTGGGTGGTCAGATAGACGTCAACTGTTCCGAGCATGTTCACCGGGCAGGCGAGCTGCTGTTCCTGCAGCCAGGGCAAGTCGCCTAGATCCACAAAGCGGAACCTGTTATAGGTCAGCAAAATTCCAACGCTGGATCCATTCTCCGGGTCTTGATCAGTCGGTTTCTGCTGCGCGTCCTTGCACAGGGCGGCGTTGGGGCCTCCGCCATTGATCGGTCTCGTGATGGCCTTGCCGGCCGCCGCGACCACTGTAATATCGAGCCCAGGAATTGGGATCTTGTCTCCTGGCTGCAGAATTGTCCGATTGCCATCGGCAACCTGTTTGTACGCGCTCCAAAGCTGAAACATGGCTGGCCGATCGGACTCCAGCTTCAGCTCACCGTGGTCCAGAAACTTTCCTATCGGAATCATCTTGGACAGCGCCGGTACACCCCCGATATGGTCTCCATGATAGTGGGTGATAAGCAGATAGTCGATCTTGCTCAAGTGAGCCACATTAGTCGCCAGGTCAAAAATCCGCTTGGGGTCGCGGCCCTCGGCGCCGGCTATGCCAGTATCGATCAGCAGGGATTGTCCGGAGGGCGCTACGATCAGCGTGCTCTGCCCGCCTTCGACATCCACCAGGTAAATGTTAAGGTCCGCGGCTGTCAAAAAGACGGTCAGGGTCGTCAGCAATAAGAAGACTTTCGACATTGTTCGTCTCCAGCCCGCAAGTCTATCATCTCTCTCACGCTTCGATCCATTTCTCGATACGGTAGAATCGTCTCTGCTAAGTACATCTGTTCGATAGGATGGTTGGGCCAAATGTCGCTTCGAATCCAAAAGGTTTTCGTGATCGCGGTTGGTTTCAGCACCGCATGTATGCTTGCTCAAGAGCACGTAGCCACGAATGCGACCAACCCGCTGGCCGGAAGTTCGGTTGCGGTGGCCGCCGGACAGCGACTTTATGGACAGGCCTGTCAAGCCTGCCACGGCGGTGAGGGGCGCGGCGATCGAGGCCCGGCGCTTACAACCAGCAACTTTCCTCACGGAAGCGAGGATGTCGATATCTTCCGAAATATTCGCACGGGCATCGCCGGCTCGGGAATGCCCGCCTTCCAGAAAATGACGGACGATCAGATCTGGCAATTAGTCAGCTACATCCGTAGCTTGAACGGAAGCGCCGCTGGAAGCCATGAGGTAGTTTCTGGCGACCCAGTAGAAGGCGAGCGGCTCTTCTACGGCAAGGCCGGCTGCGGATCCTGCCATGCAGTCAACGCAAAAGGCGGTCTGCTAGGTCCGGATCTCTCGGCCGAAGGCAGGACGTCGGCGCAAATGCTGCGAGCGAAGATCCTAAACCCGAATACGGATATGAACCCGAACGCGCGAGGCCGCCGGGGACCGAACGTAGTGGTTGTCAAGACCGATGACGGCCGCGAAATCCGAGGCGCTCGCCGGACCGAAGATACCTACTCGCTGCAGATGACGGATACCGCCGGCAAGCTTTTGCTCCTCGATAAGGCGCACATCCTTGAAGAGCGCTACGAATTCAAATCGCTCATGCCGGATGATTTCGGCAAGCGTCTGTTGCCGGCTGATATTCAAAATATCGTGGCCTATTTGAAGACCCTGATCGGCCGGGATCTCGCCAAGACTATCCAGGTTAATATTCCGGGCGGGCTGCCGTATGAGCGGATTCGGAATTCCGCCGCGGAGCCTCAAAACTGGTTCACCTACTGGGGCGATTACCAAGGCAGGCATTATTCCTCTTTGAAACAGATCAACACGTCCAATGCCAGTCAATTGCAGGCCAAGTGGACCGCGCAGTTGCCCGGGCAGTCTAGCCTGGAGGCGACGCCCGTGGTGGTTGACGGCATCCTGTACACTACCGGCTCACCGGGCACCGTGGTCGCGCTGGATGCCCGGACAGGGCTGCAAATCTGGAGATATCAACGCCAGCAGAAAGCCGTCAATCCTTACGAAATCAACCCGTTCAATCGCGGTGTAGCGGTGCTGGGGAATCGTGTTTTCTTCGGTACGCTGGACGCCGCCTTGATCGCGCTGGATGCAAGGACCGGCCTGCCTCTCTGGGAAGTCCAGGTGGACGACACAATGAAGGGATATAGCTTCACGTCGGCGCCGCTAGCGATTAAAGACAAGATAATCACCGGGATCACGGGCGGGGAATTTGGCCTTCCGGGATATGTGGACGCTTATGATCCAGCGACCGGGAAACGTTTGTGGCGGTTCAATACCGTCCCCAGGCCGGGCGAATTCGGCCACGAGACCTGGTTGGGCGACAGTTGGAAGCGAGGCGGCGCTCCCGGTTGGCTCACCGGAACCTACGATCCGGAGTTGGACGTGCTGTACTGGCCGATCGGCAATCCGGGCCCGGATAGTGATTCCGAGATTCGCAAGGGCGACAACTTATTCTCCTGCTCGGTGGTGGCCCTCGATCCGTCCACCGGACAACGCAAATGGCATTATCAGTTCACTCCCAACGATAGCCATGACTGGGATGCGACCGAGGATGTGTTGTTAGTAGACCGCGTCTTTCACGGAGAAAAGCGGAAATTGCTTTTGCAAGCAGACCGCAATGGCATCTTCTACGTGCTTGATCGAACCAACGGTAAATTTCTTCTGGGTAAGCCATTCGTCCACCAAACCTGGAACAACGGATTCGACGAAAATGGCCGGCCCAAGATTATTCCCGGCACGGACGCGAGTCCGGAAGGTGCCGAGGTTTATCCTTCCGGGGGCGGCGGCAACAACTGGAGGTCGCCATCGTACGATCCGTCCAGCGGCTGGATGTATCTGGTGTTTACGGAATCCGGCCAACGATACGTTCGCCAGTTCGAGGAGTATGAAATTGGCAAGCAGTATTGGGGCGGCAAAGGCATGCGAATTCCCGAGGCCATCGAGACTGCCGGCGTCATGGCTTTGGACAGCGAGACAGGCGACGTAAAATGGCGCTATAAGATCTCACAAGCGTCGTTAGGCGGTGGAGTGCTGGCCACCGGCGGCGGAGTGCTGTTTGCCGGCGCAGGGGATGGAAATCTGATCGCCCTGGACTCAAAAACGGGCGCGCCGCTATGGCGCTTCCAGACTGGCAGCAGGATCGGAGCGTCCCCCATGAGCTACGCAGTGGACGGAAAGCAATTCGTGGCAATTTCGGCGGGCAATGTACTCTATAGCTTCGCGCTGCCGGACTCGACGAAATAGTTTCGGAACCGCTTAGATCCCGCTGGCCCGGATCCAGAAACTTTCCGTCCATTTTCCGCCTGGAGGAACACTCTGGAGGTCCGGATATTTCCCGTCGTGGTTCAGGTTTACAGCATTGGTCAGCCCCGCCATGGGCTCGATACAGACGAAATCGCGAGTCTCGCCGGCCGGCGCGGGCGGGTCCCAGATTAAGGCGACCGGAAACTTAGGTCCGAGCATTATCTCAATTTTCTTCTCGCCGGACTCGATCCAAAAGTGAGCCCGCCCATCCGCATCGCGCTCCAGATCGGTGAATCCTGTATCGAGGTTGTGGGCCTTGAGCGGCAGCGGATTGGGCAGATCGATCGGCTTGAATTCGCCGGTGGCAAGCAAATGATCGTCGGCGACTACCATCTTCCTTGCTGGCAGATGGACGGTCCACTCATCCCGCGAAACGTCGGGAATGCGGTAATAAGGGTGATATCCGAGGGAGATCGGCATCGCTTCGGCGCTGAGGTTCGTGACAGTCACTTGTACTTCCAGGACGCCGCCCGCGAGCCGGTAGGTCATCTCGTATTCGTGAGCAAAGGGCCATTGGGCCATGAGCTCAGGATATTTCCAGAACTCCAGTTTGCTGGTTACGTGCGCCGCTTTGGCGTCCGCCACGGCTTCGGTCACGTGCCAGTAAGCGGAACCCGATAGCAATCCATGAATCGGGATGGGACCGCGAACGTTGCCAAGCGTCATGTTGAACGGATACTTCTTGCCATTCGCCCAAAACGCCGGCTCCGCCAGGCGGTTCGCCCAAGGAGCAAGAAAAGGTATGCCATTCAGTCCCGGTGTCTTCTGCGTCTGAGACAGGTCGGAAATCGGGAAGTACAAGATATTCTTCCCGTGCACTTTCATTTCGTATGCCCGATTTCCGATCGACGGGAGAATCGAGACCTCCACGCCGCTAGCCGTGTCGATCAGGTGTACTACGGCAATACCGTGATCGTAGGACTGCTCGACCTTGTAATTCTGTGCGATGGCCGCGACCGAAAAAATGAGCAGCAAAGCCACATTTTTCATGCCACTGAGTATCGCATATAAGTCATGTCTCATCGATTCTCTTTTGCCCGAGGCGTGGTTCGGGTATTTGTCGCGATATTGTGACCCGATTAATCCGTCCTTGTAGATGATAAACTTATAAAGCCCGGAGGGAGCACGAATGTCAAAGCTTTTCGCATTTGTCGGATGCTTGGTGCTGGGTAATCTGGCCTTGAACGGCGGAACGTACACCAACACGGGTAGCGCGACTACGTCATGCGAGTGGGATGGCGCTCCGCCGGTTCCGCTGAATCCACTTTTGCTCAATGCAACCGGGACAAACATAAGTTTGACCTGCCCGAATCCCTGGACCGGCCCGGGTGTGACCGGTTCGGTCGGTCCTCTTATGACGCAGGCATCCGTGGGCGTCGGTAACGACCGTAATTCAACATTCGCATTTCAAAGCACATTTATGGATTCACTCTTGCCAATTGGAGGAACCGGTCAAGGCACGGTCCAATTTACGCTCACCTACACTTGGGATAGCTTCGGCGACAGTGGCAGTGGAACGATGTCTGGCGATTTCATTATCAACGGAAGTCAGCTATGGAGCGAGAGCAATCAGACCTGTCTTTTCGGAGAGCCATGCTCTGGGCCGCCGCCTTTGAACCCTTTTATCGTTACCACCGTCATCGACGAGCCAATCACCTACGGCGTGCCTTTCTCTTTACAAGCGGATGTATCATCTGATTCGGATGCCGGCAGTGGTGGCCTTTACATGGTGCAGAATTCATTAGACATCTCGCCCGTTCTTATCACTGGGGGCCAATTAGTCGAGCTTCCTGAGCCAGCCAGCTTATGGTTGTGCGGTTTTGGATTGCTTGGGGTGTTGTTCCGGTTACTATTTCGTTCCACCGCGCATTAAATTTTCTTTCAACGCAGGTAGGCCCTTCATCGCCAGTCGAGCTCTGGGAGCACGATGAAGCCGCTGTCTCATGATTGTAAAGCGTGGTGCGGTCGAGAGGACTTGAACCTCCACGAGATTGCTCCCGCTAGCACCTCAAGCTAGTGCGTCTGCCAATTCCGCCACGGCTTCAACGAGTTAGCAGGGTCCTTCCAATCCGATTTTGGTCCGCCATGGTCCGCCGTTGGTCCGAGATGGCAATGGTCTGACGCAGGGTCAGAAGGCGCGCGACCGGCCCGTATTTCGGGAACATTAAAAATCGTTCTCTTAGCCCCAAGCCTTCTTTTTGGATTGGTTCCGGGGGCTGATTACCGTAAAGTACATTACTGTAAAATGCCTGGACGGTCTGTAACTCCACCGGCTGTGCTAGATTCGGGAGTTGCGCATATAGATTCAACTCCATCTGGAGAGGCCATGGCTGAACCCATCACTATCCCCATCTCACTTTTTGAATTGAGCATTATTTACGTGCGCCCCTCCCTAAGACTCTGGCTTGACCGCGCGGTGATTCTTGAAAAGATGTTTGATGCCTTCGCGCCGTGGAATCTTAACATCGATGATATGGAGGGCGTTAACTCTGGCAAACCTTCTGAGCAGGGATTTAGGATTAAACTTCCCGCCAAAGGAATCACTTTCTTCTTTGGGCCAGCGAGCTGCAAGTTTACGAAAGAAACCGCGACGTGGGCGGAGGCCGATGATACCCTTCATGTGCTCAGTGTTGGCTTGGACGTATTGGTTAGAACTGGCGGAGTTGAACTCGGCAAACGCGCAACGTCCCTGGCCCTCCACCTTCAGCCCAGAAGTCTTTCCTTTCGCGATTTGCTTCGCCAATTTCTATCGCCGTCCCTTGCCAAGCTTGAAAACGCAGACTTAGAAGCAATGGCATACGTTGTGCGCTGGAAGGGACGGCGAGTAACGCTTGACGGGTCTGCCGCTATCGCAAACGCGGTCTTCCTGCACCTGGAAAGGGACTTTGAACCGGCGACTTCATTCGAGGACATGAAAACGACGATTTTCAACGATGAGACAGCAATGCTAAAGCTCCTCAACGTAGAGGAGGTGGTACCATGAATGCGCTCTGCGAGTTGTCTGGCTCGATACAGCAGGGCATCCCTCTTCCCACGTGTGACGCTGAGAGACCAATGCCCATCCCTTTTGGTCGGAATGCGGTCGACGCACTTTTTACTGGCAACGCCGCCGCCGCACTTTTTACTGGGAATGCGGCTGCGGCACTTCTCCAGCCTATCGGCGGGGGTTTAGAGTATGGATCGCACCAAAACGACCTTGATTGGTTGATGCAGCCGCCTCGGAAACCGGCACATCCAGCCGGCTTGTATTCCTCGTCTCTCGAATACGCTCAAGCTTTCTGGCAGGAGAGCCGAAAGAAGCTCATGGACGAAGTGAATGCGCTTAAAGCTCGATACGCTTTTCGCAACGAGGCTGCCATCATAAACTTTTGTTCTACTCACGCCGCCGCCGCTGCACTCTTAGCCGACGCCGCTGTCGAATTGAAGCGTTCATTCGGGCAAGATGCCATTTTGAACCTTGAGTGCCTTGCGGAAGACGATGAACCCGCCTCCCTTTATGCCATCGTGGTTTGGCGCGCTGACGCTGAACGCGCGGAAGCCGCTCTTGAGGATTTCGACGACCGCTGGTGGTTGAACCAAGACGCACAACCAGGAGTCACTTTTACTTACGAACTCGCATAATGGCCACGCCGGGTTTTGATTGGTCCCGTTACCTTACCTTAGCGACACAGCTTTCCGCGAACGCCGATGAAGCTTCGCAGCGCTCGTCTATGAGCCGCGCCTATTATTGCGTCTATCACAAAGCCCTAGAACGTGCGGTCGCAAATGGGTACGTCGACCAGCGAAAGCATTTTGAACTCTGGGAGTTGTACAACAGGAACAGTCCAGACAGAGATTGCCGCAAGCTTTACGGTATGGGCACTCGCATGAAGAAAGAACGCGTTGACGCCGACTACGACCGCACTGCGGGCCGAATTGCAGACCGAATGGCCGTCCAACTCCGTCGGGCGAATAGCTTTTTGTCCCGACTCGCGGCTCTGCCCCCTGGACTTCCCAAACCTTAGAAATAGTAATGTGCTCTACAAAAATGGTCGGACGCGTATGAAAGCCCGCATGGGTTACCAAGTGATTGAAAAAACAGATTTTATGCCCCTATCCCAGTCCAGGATTGGTTGACACTCCATACTAACTGTGGTCATTGCCGCGTTGGCGAATGTTGGCATGTTGGCACCTTCGGAAGAGTAACGTGACTTGCATCAACTGGCGGAGGCAGCAGTTAGATGGCCAAAGGTTTGACAAGGCGTTGACCGCAGTGTTATGGTGTAAATGGCGGAGCAGTTTAGTAGCTTGCAGGTGACTTGAGCGGATGGCCACGGACTATCGGCTACAGACGGTCACGCAGTAACGCAGCTACCGTCCAAGCTCGAACCGTCGTCCTGACGAAGAGTCGAGTATTCCGGCTTCTACAGAACACTGGAGGTGTCTCGATGACACCAACATCCTTCGGCGACAGTCGCGAACTGTTTGCCTTTCTACCAAACGACCAGGTTGAGACTGAACGTCTCACCTGGTTCTTAACTATCGTTCAAAATAATCCTTCGCGTGTCACTCACCTCGAAGGCCGCATCACACAGCTACGACGACAAGGACGTAAGCGGTATGGAATCCGAAAACTCTTAGAGGATTTCCGGTGGGAAACACCCAAAACCGCTGGTGACAAAACGAAAAGAAAATGCTCTAACGATTTAAACAGTCTCGCTGCACGCTATATGATTCGAGAACATCCTGAACTCGCGACGTTCTTTCGTCGGAGGCCAATGGGTAGCAAGGCTGGCGAGCATACCACTTGCTCAAACTGTGGTGTGCACGGCCCAGCACAAGCTGCCTACTGCTGGCGGTGCGGTAGCAAGGTAGCTGCATAGTCAATCCTGCTGGTGGTGGTGGAGATTATATAACTCCATCGCCACCGCATTTAGAAAACAAAGGAACCACAATGTCTTCAGACAATCTCATTTCAGAATATGCCAACACGCCAACGCAATGGCAACCCCCAAAGCCAATCGCCGCCGGTCTCCACCGTGTCCCACCATTCGACGCAGAAATAATCCTTCCGCCACTAGCCGCCCGGTGGTGCAAGGAAATCACCTCGCCAATGTTTTCCCCCGTAGAGTTCGCGGTTGTTCCCCTACTCACCGCGATCGGCGGCTGTATGGGCAATGCAGTCCACGTGCAGCCGAAGCAAAACGACGGAAGGTGGAAAGTCATCCCAAACCTGTTCGGTTGCGTGGTGGGCAAGCCCGGAGCCACTAAGACGCCAGTGGCTCAATCCGTCCTTGCGCCGCTCCATAAGATCGCCGCGGAGCTTGCCAACGACTACCAGCAACGCCTCTGCGAGTATGAAGCCCAACACGATGACCACAAGAAAGCGGAGCCAATAGAGACTCGAATCCTGACAGGGTTTTCATCAACCGAAAAGCTCATCGAGCTGGCTCAGCAAAATCCCGATGGCTTAATCTGTATCAGCGACGAATTATCAGGATGGCTAGCATCCATGAGCAAAAATGGCCATGAAATCGAGCGTAGCTTTTGGCTCACTGGATGGGATGGTAACTCGGCCTTCGACTACGACACAAAAAAGAGCGGCCACCAGCACATCGACCATTTGACCCTAAGCGTGATCGGCGGTATCCAGCCTGCCAAGCTGCGAAGCATCCTCCAAGCGGTCATTGACGACCCCAGCCAGAATGATGGCCTGATGGAACGTCTGCAACTTTTCGCGTGGCCCGATCCAATCACAGACTGGGAGTATGTGGACACGCAACCGGACGAACGGCTAGCCGCGAAGGTGGAACAACTCTTCAGAAACATCCTGACACTCCGAGACAGTCTCGACAGTCCGCGTGTGCTCCGCTTCGATGCGGAGGCTCAGGAGGTATTCGTCGCGTGGCTGACACGGCTCGAACACCGGAATCGCCGCGATGAGTCCGCCAAGCTGACAGGCCACTTCAGCAAGTATCGGTCATTGTTCCCCAGCCTAGCCGCGATCTTCCAGATCATCGAAGACACCACCAGTCTCACCATTACCGCACTGAACGCACGCCGTGCCGAAGTAATGTGTCGATGGCTAGCCGAGCATGCCTTGAGAATCTTCCAGAGCGTATGGGCTAGCGAAGGCGCACAGACGCTAGCGGAGCATGTCGAGGCCGGTGACCTGGGTGAGTCGTTCGCCTACCGTGACGTGCGACTCCACAGATGGTCACATCTTGGCACACGATACGAAATTCTGAATGCCATCGAAGCTTTGATAGCAGCGAACTGGATTCGAGATGGCGGTAATCGCAGATTCCACGTCAACCCACTGTTGAAATGTGCCTACGTGCCAACGCCAGATTGAGCGAGCAATCGCTGACTGACAGCCGCCCGCGCGAGCGTTGACTTCGAGAATCCGAGAATTCAGGATCTCTAAGCCGGAAAAACAAGTGACAGTGGTGACGCTCAAGCAGGGCGTCGCCGCTGTCGCCCCACTAGTTGAAGATTCCGCCGAAGCCGACGCTGATTCCGGAGGGTGAACTGGATTCCGGGATGAACCGACCCCGCGAGGCGTTGCGCATGCTTACCTCATGCAGCAAGCGTAGCCTAAGACTATTTCTGCTTCTGTTGAAGACGGCTGTCCTGTTGCTTTGGATCACCTTTGATGGCACTGTCGAGAATCGTCTCCATTATCGTGTCGCCGAATGCTTCTGCCCGCGACTTGAACGCTGCGACAATGGAGTCTGACATCATTTCAACGCGGTAGCCGGAATTAGCGGCCACCTGCTGGAAGGCCGCCTGGTACACACGTAAGAGCAATTGCGGACCAATGCTGCTATGCGTCAATTCCTTGAAGGCAGCATCCCCCACCAACACCGCAACTCCAGGGGCAGCCCGTTCCACTCCCTTTCTAGACCTATGCCCGCGCAACGTGTTCCCGATCAAAGCATCATAGTAAATCTCGCCGCCGTAGTAGTCTCGCAGGCGCTTCAGTTGCTCACCCAACCTGCGGCCATCGCCACCCTTCGCGGAACCGGTCTTGCTCTTGACCTGATGGAATCGCAAAGTCCCCTCCGCATCATAAGGGGGTTGCACGATGTCGGCACCGGGGAACGGGTTGGTTTCAAGGTCAAGCATTTCCTGGTGAACGCCACGTGGCTCTGGCACCCTGACATTTCCACGCATTTCCCCCAGCACGTCTTCATGAAGATGTCCCAGCAACCCCTCAATAATCATCAGGGCTTTGTGGCCGACGGTGGTTGCAATAGCACTTGTGAAATCCCCGCCGTGCAAAAGGATTTGAGTTGCGGCTAGGATATAGGGGTCCAGCACGTCCCCTGGGTTCCGTCCACATTCAATATCCTTCGCTGTGCGTGGAAACGTCACCACGATGTCTGCAATCTTTTTGGTTATCCGTTCGACAACCTTATCTGGGTACTCGAAAGCACGAAGCAGGTGTAAACGCTGGGCTACGGCGACAGCCTGTAGACGGACTGCATCTTCCGGGATGCCTGCTGATCGCAGCAGGTCCACCATGAGAGCACCAAGGTCCGAATAGGGCATATCAGCCAGATATTGGACCGGTTCTTTAGTCAGCGTAGGCGGAACGGATACCTTCAACTTCAGTTCATCCAGAACATTGGCTAGGAGGGTCGCGGCACTGCCGAACGCTTTAGTGATATTAACCTGCTGTGCCCGCCCCAATCGGAGACGCACCGCCTCAGACACCCTGTGGATAGGGTTCTTCTCGTGTACGAACAACAGCCTGTCAGAGTCCGCTGGGTGTTTCACGCACTTGTTGGGGGGGCTTCCGTTTGTTTCGTGCCGAATTGCGCAGCTTCAGCACCGCCGCTTCCAGCATGTTTGGGACGGTCTGGGCATGCCGCAAGGGCAAGCGCTTCAGATTTACAAAGCATCCGCCAATAGCTCTCCCTAATGCGACAGGAACGGCATTGCCGATTTGCATGTATTGCTTATTCATGGCTCCTGTGAATGTCCAACCATCCGGGAAGCCTTGCAGCCGCGCGCACTCTCGAACTGATAGCGGTCTGGTTGCGGATGGATGACACATGCCACTGGCTTTTCTGTTTGCGCGGCCAGTGATTGTTGGACTGGGCACATCCCACCCCAGCCTGCGGTAGAAACCTGTCTTGCCCCCACCTGCGTGCCAAGCCTGTCCCAGTGCTTCCTTCTGGATGTCCGTCGGGAGAGAACGCCATGTGCCGCCGGCTGGAACCAAATCGTAAAAGCGCTTTACGCCTGTCGTATATTCTGAGTGCGGCCCTGGACACTCCTGCAAGTCTTCGATAGCGTTCCTAACCGTCTCGAAGGGCTTGAGGTCGGGGCCGTTCGTGGGGGCCGGAAGGCTTGGGGGCAATCCTTCTTTGCTCCCGAGCATTACGAATCGCAGCCGGTGCTGCGGTGCGCCGTAATCCGCAGCGTCCAGAACACCGAATACGACGTTGTACCCAAGTTCCGTGTCCTCCAGATCGGCTAAGAGTTGCCTGATGGCTGTTCCGGACAACTCGTCAGCATCCAGCGTGAAACCTTTGCTGGCCAATTCACCCGTGTTATACCGTTTTAAGCTCCAATGTTTCCCTGGCCTGTTCTTGATTTCCCGGTGTCTGACAGCCGCAGTCACGATGTTTGCTACATTTTCGAGAACGAAGAACTTGGGCCGCACCTCCCCGATCAATCGAAGATACTCATAAATTAGATTTCCACGTGGGTCGGAAAGAGCCGCGCGCCTTCCCCCAGACGAAAAGCTTTGGCACGGGGGGCCACCCACCATCAAGAAAACCTCTCCGTCGAAATCGCGCGCCTTTCGAAGGTCAGCAGCGTGTAGCTTAGTCACGTCTCCATGCTTCTCTGCCAATAGCGTCAAGTCAGGGCGATGTGTTCGGATGGTTTCGCAACATGACGGGTCGATTTCGACGGCCAGGGTAGGTTTTAGACCGGCATCTTCCAACCCAAGGTCAAGGCCCATCGCACCGCTGAACAGCGACCAAATTTCGTGCTTCGCTTTTACGCTGGCGTTGCCCGGTACGTGCGTTCTCGTTCTTGCCGTGTTCTCTGGACTGCGTCGAACAAGGCGGTTAACTTGGCGCTGTCCCTTGTTTGGCAGCCCCATATTAGTAGCACCTTCCAGTTTGACTGCCGCAGGTTCCGGATGCATTTAGCATCGCGATTGCGATTCCTTTGAATTTTCGCCTGCCAGTATGCCGCATTAGACTCCGGTTTCCTTCCGTCCTTGCACTTTCTGCAACCGTGCCAGAAACAACCATGAACAAAAACACATATCTGATGGCCGGGCATCACAAGGTCTGGGGTTCCCTGTAAGCCCCGAACATGTAGCCGAAACCGCACGCCATGATGGTGCAGGAACCGCCTGACAACCATTTCAGGGGCAGTATCCTTGCCCCGTATACGGGACATTATCCGGCTTCGAACTTCTTGGGAAACCCTATCCATCAGACGCCCACACGCGGACCATCGTAATACATTTTCACACCACAATGTTTGTGGAGTGCAACGGGGGAGGAATACCGTTCAGTGTACCAAAAGGGCACTTTGATGCTCCACTAGCGCGCCTCCGCGAACGGCTTTCCCAAGACCGATTAGGCGAGTAGCAGCCGCTCACAGACACCACCAATCAGCTCAGCCTCCCGAGCCGCTCCGACGATGGTGTAATCAGCTGTCGTGCTTGTAGCGACGTGTCCAACTAACTTGCTCGTCTCGATGCTGCTGGCTCCGGACTGCTGGAGCAAACTTGCATGGAGTCGCCGGAAACAATGCCAGCCGGTTCCAACGGGCAGGCCAAGACGGCGCAATGCAGGCCGCAACTTTTCACGTAGCTCGTTCCGTTCGTCGATGGGTTGTTCCCCACCGAAGATGAAGCCGTCTTGTGCTGGCATCAATCTACGCAGTTCGTCCATCAGTGGACCAATCCGCCGAGGCCGCAACGATGCTGGCGTCTTCGGCGTGTCCATGTTGCCTCTATACCAGCGTCGCCGCACACAGACTACCTGCCTGGCCCAGTCAATATCAGACCACCGCAAGGCAATCGCCTCACTCACTCTCAATCCGGTGACCGCCAACAGTCGCACCAACAGGCCAGTGTCGGCGTCCAGAGCCGCTACAAGCGATTGCCACTGCTCAGCCGTTGGAATGACCTTGGGGTTTTTCACCGTCTTTTGGGGAAGCGTAATGCCGATTGTTGCGTTATGGTCAAGTGCCTGCCATTCCACTGCCGCTCCCAGCACGGCGGACAGCACTGTCAGGATGCCACGGCGAGACCACCATGAGAGGCCGGACTTGGACACTAGGAACTGTTCAATCCGAAGCCGGTTGATTTGTTCAAGTTCGTAATCGCCGAAGCCCGGTAGGAGGTGGTGCTCAAGGTGCTGTTGGTAGAGAGCCTGTGTGCTCGCCTTCAGCGAAGGCAGACGCAGCTCCCGGAACCTCTCCACCAAGTCCCTGAACTTCATATTGCCGCTATCGTGCAACTCGCCCTTGTTAACCTTCGCCAACATTTCGAGCCTCTTTTTGTTCGCCTGCTTTCGTGTCGTCTCGTCACGAAACCCAAGGTCGAAGTTCCGGCGTCGTAGGCCGGTTGGTGTAGGCACGAACAGCCGGAGACGCCAGTAAGGGCGAGGCACGTCTTTGCGGAGTTCAATCTTGGGTTGCTGGTTTTTCATGCCAGCAGTATGAATCGGCGGAAATCAGAAATCAAGAACCATTTTGGTCCGCCAGTGGTCCGCAGAGTGTCGCTGAGAGGCGACCATTCGTTGTAAGTTATGGTGCGGTCGAGAGGGCTTGAACCTCCACGAGATTGCTCCCGCTAGCACCTCAAGCTAGTGCGTCTGCCAATTCCGCCACGACCGCATTGCAAAAATCGCTACTTCTTCGGAGCCGATTGAGGTTGAGCAGGCGCCGGCGGCGGAGGAACCGTTACTGGAGATCCTACCGGTGCTGGCGCTTTCCCAGGCTGCGCCGGAGCCGTCTTTACCGGCGCCTTCTGCCGCTCCAGAACGCTGTTTGAGGATCCCGCGTTGCGCGTAGCCAGAATTGCCAGTGACAGCGACGTTATCATGAAGACCGCCGCGGCAATCGTTGTGGCTTTCGAAAGAACTGTCGCCGAGCCACGCGGACCAAACGCGGTCTGCGAACCCATCCCCCCGAACGCGCCCGCCAAATCGGCCGCCTTGCCGCTCTGCAGCAGCACAACCACTACCAGGAAGAAACAAACGATGACGTGAATAATCGTCAGTAAGATAGTCATACGAATTTCCTATGGAGGCTTCGATCTTCCAGCGTCTGGGGATGAAACCGACTCGAACTCTTCTCCAGTATAAACTAAAGACTATAGGATTTGTTTTACCTCCATGCTTCGCAAAAGTTGTCCATTCCTCGCGCTTTCGGTAGCCTTGGCGGGCGCGCCGGATTCTCCCGCGCCCAATCCGCTGGATACCATTCGCGCGGGAAGTTACTCGCACTCCACCAGTTCCCGCCGCAATGCCAGGCTTCTTAACTGGAACATCGACCGCGGTAAGCATCTGGATGGCATCCTCGCCACCATCCACGAGAGCAAGCCCGACCTTTGCATTTTCCAGGAAGTGGACCTGGGCGCGCGCCGCACCCAAGGCACGGACGTCGCCGCAGAGCTCGCCAAAAACACCGGTATGAACTACGCGTTCGCGCCCGAGTTTGAGGAGCTCAGCCAAAGCACCCAGGAAGGGGCCGCTTATCACGGCCAGGCGACCCTCACCAGCATGCCCATCCGCTCGTCGCGCATCTTGCGCTTCGCGCATCAATCGGGCTTTTGGAAGCCCAACCATCTGTTGCCGTCCTCGCTGCCGCTCTGGCAACGGCGCGAGGGTGGGCGCATTGCGCTGGTTACCGAACTCGACAACGGCGGCAAGCTCCTGGTGGTCTATAATCTCCATCTCGAGAGCCGGGGGAGCGAACAGGGCCGGTTGCTGCAGCTCAACGAAGTCCTGGCCGATGCCGAACGCTATCCGGCGGAAACTCCCGTAATCGTGGCCGGCGATCTCAACACCAAGATCCGCACTTCGCCGGTGATCCCGCGCCTCAGGCAGGCCGGATATCGCAGCGCGTTTGGCGATCGGAAGGTACGGACGCACATTATTATTGGAGCGTTGGACTGGATTTTCGCACGCGGCCCAATCCAATTTGACGATCCGCACGTTTATCCCGAGGCCCACGCGTCCGACCACTTCCCGATCTCGGTCGAAGCGAAATTCTAACGCCATGAACACGGCCTATCGGGAATTCGCGCCGACTGGCCGGCTCAGACAATATGTCGAGTGCTTTTGGACCGTTAAGCCGGGTAGCGCATTTCCGGAATATCCGGTACTTCCCGACGGCTGCGTAGATATCGTCTACTCGCGTAGCTTGGCGCGCGAACCGCAATTGGTCGGCACTATGACCAACGCCCGGAGGTTTGCTATGCCGGCCGGGGATTTTCAGTTTGGCGTGCGATTCCGGCCCGCCATGTCCCGGGCTTTTCTGGTGTTGCCCGGTCCGGTAACCCTCGATCAGTTGATTCCTTTGAGCGACCTCTGGGGCGCCGGCGCGCGCCGCCTGGCTGAGCAATTATCGGAGGCGCAATCCGTCGCGCAGCGTGTCGCTCTTATCGAAGGAAGCCTTTGCAACCCCGGCGACACCAGCTTAGTCCAGCGCCTGTGCACGTCGATCGTGGCCCAAGCCGGCCAGGTGCGCATGGACGATCTGGCCTTTCAGGCCGGGATTAGCCCGCGCCAATTGCGCCGGCTTTTTCTGGAAGAAATCGGCCTGTCGCCCAAGCATTTCTGCCGCGTCATCCGCTTCCGGAACAGTCTTTCGCGCTGGTCCCAGGGCGGCCGCGCGGACTGGACGCAGGTGGCTCTGGATTGCGGGTATTACGATCAGGCTCACTTCATCAACGAATTTCGCCAGTTTAGCGGCTACACACCCGGCGAATTCGCCGCACTCGAACGCTGACCGATTTTTCCAATCCTTTTCGGCCGGGAGCGATTAAGATAGCCGCATGAAGATCACACCAATCCTATTTGTCGATGCCATTGAGCCTTCGCTCGAATTTTGGGTGGGCCGTCTCCAGTTTGAGAAAACCGCCGAGGTTCCGGAGGGCAATCATCTTGGGTTCGTCATTCTGAAGCAGGGTGACTCGGAGATCATGCTACAAACGCGCGAAAGCATCAAAAACGACGTCAGTGGGGCTAGCCAGGCTGTGCTTTCAATGACGTCCGCGCTATATATCGAAGTGGATAGCTTCGCCGATGCGCTCGACCGCATCCAAGGCAACGAGGTATTGGTTCCGCAGCGCGATACGTTTTACGGCATGCGAGAGATCTACGTTCGGGAGCCGGAAGGCCAGATCGTCGGCTTCGCGGCTCGCATTCCGCAGACCGCCGGCAAAGGCTGAGGAAAGGATAAAAACAACACTAGGCGGCCACCCAACGTAGAAAGTTTACATCGTCGCTACACTCCAGGCCTCGACAAATGGGTTAAGTGCACCGGTTTAGGATTGGCAGGTCGATTGCATTAACTGAACGGTTAGAGGCTATGAGACCTCTCCTTGTACTCGCGATCGCGACCGGCTGCGCATGGGCCGCCAGTCCGCAGCCGGACGCGGCCGGGGTTATTCAGCGCTCTGTCCAAGAAATGGAGAACAATTGGAAGCGGGCGCCCGAGTACTCCTACCTGGAGCGCGACGTCGAGAGCAAGCATCATTCGCCACCCACCATCGAAACCTATGAAGTCTTGATGATCGACGGATCCCAATACAACCGTTTGGTTGCCATCGATGACCATGCTCTGTCTGCTAGCGAGAAGGTCGAAGAAGAAGAAAAGCTGCGGGCTGAGATTCTGAGGAGAGGCAGCGAATCCGAACGGGAGCGCCATAAGCGCATCGCGAAGTTCCTCAAGGAAAGGGATCAGGATCACGGCATGCTGAAAGAGATGGCGGAGGCCTTCGACTTTCGGCCGGCCGGAGACGCGACTGTCAACGGGCACGATTGCTGGGTATTCGATGCGGAGCCTAAGCCCGGCTATCAATCCAAGAACCATGAGACGAAAGTTCTGTTGGGAATGAAGGGCAGGCTCTGGATCGATAAGAGCCAAGACCAATGGGTTCGGGTGGAAGCCGAGGTCGTGCGGCCAGTCTTCTTCTTTGGCATCGCCAAGGTTGGCCCCGGGACTCGCTTCTTCCTGGAGCAAGCGCCCGTTTCGGCCAATCTGTGGCTCCCCACGCATTTCAGCGTGAACGTGAAGGCGTCGGCCCTCGGATTCATCAACGAAGATTCATTGGACGATGAGACCTACCGTCAATACAAGCCCATGCCCACCGTCGCCGCATTTGAAGCACACAAATAATCAGCCAGCGTTGCCGCCCGAAGGAAATCGTACAATCAGGTGGTATGCCGGAAGAAACCCAGCTATCCTGCAAAATCTCGTCTAACGGCAGCGCGGAAGATCGGGTCTTCGGCTTCAGCACGCGCGCTCTGCACGCGGGGCATCGTCCGGATTCCGATACCGGTTCCCGCGCGGTGCCGATTTACCAAACTACGTCGTACGTTTTCGAAGACACCGAGCACGCCGCCAATTTGTTTAACCTGCAGCGCTTCGGCAACATCTATACCCGCATCATGAACCCGACCACGTCCGTGTTTGAGGAGCGAATGGCGGCTCTGGAGCGCGGCGTTGGCGCACTGGCGGTATCCAGCGGGCAGGCGGCGCAATTTATCGCCATCGTCAATCTGCTCGGTCAAGGCGATGAGATCGTCGCGTCGAAAAATCTCTACGGCGGAACATATACCCAGTTCGACGTGAGCTTTCGGCGTTTAGGAATCAACACGGTTTTCGTTGACCCGGATGATCCGGAAAACTTCCGGCGCGCCATCACGCCTCGAACCCGCGTAATATACGGCGAGACGATCGGTAATCCGCTTCTGAACGTCCTGGATATCGAAGCCATCGCGGCCATCGCCCACGACGCCAATTTGCCCTTGATGATCGACAACACCTTCGCCTCCCCGTCTCTATGCC
>Ga0182024_10000104_pt1 | contig 171188 bp, 135 predicted proteins | sample P32metaG_FD_120480 | JGI IMG/M metagenome (GOLD analysis project Ga0182024, IMG submission 120480) | Permafrost microbial communities from Stordalen Mire, Sweden - P3-2 metaG (Illumina Assembly) | ecosystem: Environmental > Terrestrial > Soil > Wetlands > Permafrost | place: Sweden: Stordalen... | reverse complement strand
TGGCGCAAGCTCAACTTCTCTTGATCCAGTCTCAGAACGATCTGCAATCCTCGTTCGCGCGACTGTCCGCTACCTTGGGATATTCGGATCAGCGAGTATTCCAGCTGGCTGACCAACCGGCGCCCGCCGCCCCGCCCGCGGATGTCTCGGTCCTAATTCAACAAGCTTTGAGAGATCGTCCCGAACTCGTGGGCCAGCGATTCACGGTCGGTTCGTCCGAAAGTTACGCGAAGGCGGAGCGAGACCTTAAGTTGCCAACGGTTTCTGCTCTCGGAGCGGCTGGACTTGTTCCTTACAATCAAGCTCCTCTTGCTCCGCGTTATGCCGCGGCGGGATTCAACGTGAATATCCCGATATTCAACGGTCACTTGTTCAGCGCCCTCCAAAGCGAAGCGACGTCACGTGCTCAAGCGGAGAACCAGTACCTTCGGGACTTGCAGAATCAGATTGTGCGTGACGTTCAAACCACGTGGCTTAATGCCAACTCCGCCTTCCAACGGCTCTCGGTTACCGAGCGGCTGTTAAACCAGGCCAACCAAGCTCTTGATCTGGCGCAATCGCGTTACAGTCTCGGCTTGAGTTCCATCATCGAACTGAGCCAGGCTGAATTGAACCAGACTGAGGCGCGTATCGAACAGGCGAGCGCCATCTACGACTATCAGGCGCAGTATTCTTTCCTCAACTATCAGTTGGGTGCTTTGCACTAGCAGGTTCTCCCAAAACTAGAGAGGGTCACTATCGCTGCGATGTAAAGAAAACAAACGGTCTTGTGAAGTAGGCAAACTGACTACTTTTAATGAAACGCCGAATCGCACTCTGTGGTTTCAAGCCTCGACCGAGCATCTTCGGCATCGATCAAGCCTCCCCAAACCGAGTTGTTCTCATTTGGGTTAACAAGTTGGTATGGAGCGACGGGCGTGAATACTAATCCTCCGATATTCACCGGTTTTATGTTTGGCGCACGCGCCAAAGCGGCGGACTTACAAACAGAAGCAAATCGCCAGCGGCTCTCCGACCTGAGGAATAACATCGCTCGCGACGTTCGTAACGCTTGGCATGACACCAATCGAGCCTACGAACGGCTTTCTGTGACCCAGCAACTCCGCGAGCAGGCCAACCTGGCCTTTGACCTCGCGCAATCTCGCTACAATTTGGGACTCAGCTCCATCGTGGAATTCAGTCAAGCCGCTTTGCAAAAGACCGAAGCGGACATTGAAGACACCGACGCCCAGTACCAATATCGCTTGACGCAAATTGTCCTCGCCTTTACCATGGCCGGACCGAAATAACCTGTTTCTTGGTGCAGAAGGTTAGAGGCTCGTCACTTGGACGCTACGAAAATGCATTCTTGTCTCCTTCAAGGATACTTGGTTCGCTTGCATCAGCAGGCCCCTTTCGGCCTGTTCACCTGCTGTTGAACCCATCCCTAATTTTCGTAACTCCCATCCCAACTGCGGTTTAAATCGAAGCTGCGCCGGTGTGTTACAGGATATTCATATCGGATTCACGTAACCGTAAGACGCAGCCTTTACCGTTCTGGGCCACGCGACACGATTACTCCGGTACATCTTGAACTTTGACTAAAAGAGAGAGGCAATGAAAAAACTAGCTGCACTCACACTATCGCTATTCCTCACGTCCGGAATGGCATTTGCTGATACCCCAAAGGATTCCGACGCTTCTCCGGCCAAGAAGGCGCCGGCGGAGAAAGCCAAGGAAGCCAAAGAGTCCGATAAGTCGAATTCGGCCATTGCTGCTGAGATTGAAGAGCTGCGTCAAACTCTGCAATCGCAACAGGAACAATTGCAATTGCTGAAGGAAGAACTCGCCAAGCGCGATCGCCAGATCGATGAAGCTCGCGAAGCCGCTGCGGCCGCCAATTCGCGCGCCAGCGAGGCTAGCGTAAAGGCTAGCGAAGCGGTCGCGAGCAGCGCCGCGATTCGAAGTGCTTCAGCAACCGTCAGCAGCAACTCCGTCGCCAACACGGCGGGCGACCCGGTCGTCGCTCAGCAGGCCTATGATCCTAATGACCCGAAATCTAAACCGACGCCAGACGGACCCGGGTCTATACGGTTCAAGGGGGTTGATCTGACGCCGGGTGGCTTCCTCGCGGCGGAAACAGTTTATCGCAGCCACGCCACGGGCGGGGATATCGCCACCCCGTTCACCGGCGAGCCGTTCTCCGCCAACGATCTCGGGCATATAAGCGAGAACGCTTTCACGGCCCGCCAGAGCCGCGCCTCGCTGTTGGCACAAACAAAAATCGGTTCCACCATGGGCACTGGTTATTACGAAGGGGACTTCCTGGGTGCCGGCACGACTTCCAACAACCGCCAGACCAACAGCTACGTGTTTCGCCAACGCCAGTTGTGGGCGCAAGCGGCCTTCGACAGCGGGCTCATTTTAACCGGCGGTCAAATGTGGAGCTTAGTGACCGAAACCAAGAAGGGCATGTTCAATCGTCAGGAAGACCTTCCGCAGATGATTGATCCCAATTACGTCGTGGGCTTCACCTGGGCTCGTCAGTATGCATTCCGTGTGGTGAAAGACTTCGGTAACAAGTTTGCCTTGGGCTTTTCCATTGAAGGCCCGCAGGCCACCATCGGAGGTCGCGGCTTCTCCAGCGTGACCACCATCAACTCTGCCGTTGCCCCGGCGGTGATTCAGACCACCGGCGCGACCAGCGCGACCACCGGGAATTTTTTCATTAACGCTCCTGGAGCGGGCGCCGGCCTCTATAACGCTTTTGACGCGACCGGCTACACCGTTAACAAGGCTCCTGACTTGATCTTCAAAGCCACTTTCGATCCAGGCTTTGGTCACTATGAGGTATTTGGAATCGCCAGCTTCTTCCGCGACCGTACTTATCCTTGCGGTGTGGTCGGAACCAACGCAGGCGACACTGTGAAACCGGCTGTCCCGACTGTTATTGGATGCCCATCTCCGGAGCCCACTGTTGTGAGTAGCTATGGTGCCATGAATAGCGGCGCGACCGGCGGCGGTGTCGGCGCCAGCGCGTTATTCAGCCTCTTCAACAAAAAAGTGGACTTGGGCGTGAAGGCCGTTGCCGGAGACGGAATCGCTCGATATGGCGGAGCACAACTCGCTGACGCCACGGCTCGCCCTGACGGCTCGCTTGCGCTCATCCGCACTGCGCACGGTTTGGCAAGAATTGAACTGCACCCCACCCCCAAGCTCGACCTTTATGGTTACTGGGGTTTGGAATACGCCTGGCGCGCAGGTTATTCCGGTTATGACGCAATTACTATAACCAAGACCACCGCCATTCCTGCCACCAGTACCACCACCGGCGGCGTGACAACTACCACGCCCACCATTCCGGCCACCACCCATACCGTCATCAGCACCACCGGCATCGGTGGCTACGGAAACTTCGCCGCCAACAATAGCGGATGCGGCGCGGAGGGCGTTCCCATAAACGACTTCAATCCGTCTTCAGGGGCAAATTGCGCCGGGGATATTCGCTTAATTCAAGAACCGACCATCGGCTTCTGGTACAAGTTCTACCAGGGTCCGAAAGGCCGCTTCCAATTTGGCGTTCAGTATTCCTACCTTTCTAAGGTCGCCTGGTCCGGGACTGGTGGAGTGCCCACCGGCGGCTCCGCGATCTCTCCGAAGGGCACTGACAACATGGTTTGGACTTCGTTCCGCTATTACCTGCCATAACATCGGCGGGGCGTCTCCCTTAATAAGGGGCCGCGGAAGGGCAGCTCCCCCGGGGCTGCCCTTCTTTTTTTTGTTTAAATGTGTGGCTTTGGGAATTGACGACGAGATGCTGGCGCCGTCAGCTAGAACTCTGCTAGAACTCAGCTAGAAACGGTAATTCACTTCCGTGAATCCCAGCAGGGCATTGCTATTGCCGGGATAAATTTTTTCGATAACGGCGCGTCCTTGGGCATAGCCAAAATAAAGCCCCAGCGTAACGCCGTGGGTGAATTTATAGTCCGCGCTCATGTCGTAAAGATTTGCCAGCCCCGTCGAGCCATTCGAAGGTCGGCCGGAAAACCCAAACGTCCAAGGCTGAAATGCGCCGCCGCCGGTGTACCACAGATCGTGGCTGTCGGCCAGCCAGAGGCCATGAACGTCGGTTCGCAACACCAAATTTTTGCCGGGGCGCAGCATCAACTCTGCGAAAAGGTCGCGGTTATTCATTTCATTGAAAAATGGAAAACGTGCGTAAACGCGTGGGGTAGGTAACACGGCAAAGAATGTCCCGTGCGTATCATCCGTCGGATTGCCATCTCCACTGGAGTAAAAATAACCGCCGCGAATCCAGGGACGAACCGCTGGCGCAATATGGGGCTGGAAACCAATCTCAGCAGCGCCCGCTGCCGACCGCTGCGTAAGCGTGCCCCAGCGCCCAGTTTGTAACGCGCCCCAGCCAACTAGATCGACGGTGCCGGCCGGCGCTGACCGCGCCGCAATAAAATGCCCGCCATACGTGCCAATATCAATTGGCTGCAGATCCAGATTGCGCGCGGCGGCAGAGCGATTGTCGGTTTTTACCAGGCCGCGGTCATCATGATAGAACAGACCGAACGCGCGCCATTCCGCATGCGCGTCGCCTTTATCCATCTCACGGGTGACGGAAACATAGGCGATGGGAGTGTTCACCCAGCCCCAACCATCCACTTGAAAAACGCCACGCGTCGGAATCGCACCGACAGCGGTGAAATTCCACTGGCCACTCGCGTAAACGTAGTGCGCGCCGTCAAAGCTCCGCATCACGTCCGAAAAGCCAAAAGTGCCAATCAATCTTTGCGCGATGCGATCGTTCTTCACGGAAGCCAGCGTGGCATCGAGTGGTTTCACTTCACTGCCGTCAGTAAATTCAAAACGGCCTAATTGCATACTGGCGTGGTCGCCTTTCAAACGGACGAAGGCTTGCTTGGGAAAAATGAAAGCTGCAAATTGATTCTTGTCGTTGGCCGCGTAATACGCAGCTCCCAGGCCCAATTGTCCCTGCGGAGCCGGATCAACCGCGCGGTCCGGGACCCCCAGCAGGACAGGAACGGCGAACTCCACGGTCCAATCGAAGTTCTGCCGCTTTTGCGACAATGCAAAGCGCATCAGCGTGCCGGAATAGCTGTAAAAATTTTGGCCCTTCGCGGGAAACCAGTCCCACACTTCGTATCTTTCGCGAATGCTGCCTGAGAAAGTGACCGACCCGATTTGAAACGGCGGAGGATCGGATTGCGCTCGGACACAATTCCCGAAACTAAGAATGCATAGCGTCGCCATCAGGAATTTCTTCAAACAGGTTTCCAATTTCATAATGCTGGTCAGCTCCCGGCAAATAACCTTGTGCATGCGGATTTACAAACACACCCTGATTCAAAACTTCGCCGCACTGAGGGCGCGACGAGACTCAATCAACTTGAAAATGGAACGTTAAAACTTGCGGAGATTCTTATTTCTAATGGAGGGAAGAGCAATAATTCAAAAACACTAGACTGTCGACAGTAATACTCGCGGATACCGGGGCGGATTCCAGAGGAAAAACAATCAATTTAGCAAAGGGGAGATAGGGACCAGAGCCAGGGGTGTTCTGGTCCCCAGGTAGGACATGAATGGAAGATCAAACGCGGCTAGTCTCGCAGCTCAACCGCTGAATCCGCATGAAGGCCGTATGAATTTTCTGTGACACGCGAGGAGGTTGTGGATTCTCCGTCTTCTCGCGGATCATTAGTCACCAGCAAACCCCGGCCGTGTCGCACATCCAGGCCGCGCACCCAAAAAATAATGTCCTCGGATATATTCGTGGCGTGATCCGCGATGCGCTCCAAATGGCGTGTCGCCAGCACGTATTGCAAGCCCGGGGTGATCATCGCTGGTTCCTGCATCATGCGTCGCAGCAATTCCTCAAAAATGCGATCGCGATATTGATCGACGGCATCGTCGCTCTCGAGTACCTGCAAAGCCATCTCGACATTCTTGAAAATTAAAGCTCCCAAGCTCCTGCCCACCATGCTGCGCACCGCAGCGGTCATGGGCACCAATTCTTCTATCACCGCGATTTTAGGCAATTCGCGCAAGGAGATGACGCATTGGGCCAGATTCACAGCGAGGTCGCCGATGCGCTCCAGATCGTTAGTGATCTTCAGCGCCGCGACGATCAGCCGCATTTCATCGTCGTTAAAGGTGCATTGCCGCAACAAGCGAATAGCGTGTTCATCGATAACCACTTCCATCTCGTTGATGCGTGGTTCAAGCAAAAATACTTCGCCCGGCAGGTCGGCTGTTCGCGAACTATCGACGTTCACGAGCGCATCCAAAGCGCGATTCATCGCGCCTTCCACAGTGCGCGACATCGAAACCAGGTAATTCACCAGCGTGTCGTACAGCACCACCCCGGTTATTTCGGTAACGCTCGCCATAGGCTGGCCTCTTTCGGAGCAACTCAGCGCGAAGGGGTCGCTCGCTCCGCACAAGTGTGCGGCCGGAAGTATTACGGGATGTTCACATGCATATGAATGGTCGAATTATTTTTGGAGAGGGTGTATCGAAAATTTGCGGGCGCTCAGAACAACGAAAAGCGTAACGACACCCAGTTACACTGAAGGGCTCCGCCCGCGGTTATTTCTCAGTTGCGTCGCAGTGGAAGTTGCAGGATGCATCGCCCCATGGGCATCGAAAATCGGCACAGAGAAATGAAAATGTGAGCCTCTGCCAAGCTCACTTTCCACCCAGATGCGCCCACCTTGCGCTTCGATCAAGTGTTTTGCGATCGCCAATCCTAATCCCGTCCCGCCGGCCTCGCGCGATCGCGCCGCATCGACGCGATAGAATCGCTCAAAGATGCGAGACTGATCTGTGCGCGGAATGCCAATGCCGGTGTCCGACACCGTGAAAACCACTTCCAATTCGTGTGCTTCCACACTCAGTACGATTTGGCCGCCCGGCAGCGTGTACTGCCGCGCGTTATCCAGGAGATTTTGCAGTACCTCCGCTAACCTGCGGCGGTCTCCCGCGACAGCGGGTACATTTGACGGCACGCTGACCGACAGGTTCAGCCCATTTTCCAGGGCGCGGTGTTGTGCCGTTGCAAGGCAACTGTCCACGATTTGCGAAACGCTGACTTCGTCAATCTCCAGTTCCAAGCGGTCAGAATCCATCTGTGAAAGACGCAGCAGGTCTTCGGTCAGCCGAGCCAGCCGCCGGGCATGCTCCAGAATTATTTCCAGGAACCGTACGCGATTCTGAGCATCGTCGATGGCTCCAGCCAGCAGCGTTTCCGCGAATCCTTGTATCGCGGTGAGTGGCGTTCTAAATTCGTGCGACACGTTGGCCACAAAATCGCGGCGCACACGCTCCAACCGGCGCAACTCCGTGATGTCGTGCAGCACCACCACCGCGCCGAGAGTATCGCCCGCCCGCACCGAAGCTACCGTAGCAGCAAAATATTTTTGCCGCAGCGTGCCAGTGACAATTTCCGCTTCAACACGCGATTCGCCGTGCAACACTTGCCGCACCGCCTCGATCAGTTCCGTCTGGCGCACAATTTCTACTAGCGCGCTACCGGGTTTCGGCGGAAACCTCAGGTTAAGTATTCCCGCGAATCCCTGATTGGCGAAAAGCAGACGCTCGGAACCGTTCACGACCGCGACGCCCTCCACCATGCTTCCCAAAATAGCGGTGGAGAGATTCCGTTCTTCCGTCAATGTGCGGATAGTCTCGTCCAGTTGCGCGGCGGTGCGATTCATCGATGCGCCCAAGGCGTCGAGGGCGTCCCCCGAACTATCGGCCGGGATGGCTTTGAAGTCTCCAGCAGCCACGCGCCGGGAAAAGTCTTTCAGGCGCTCCACTCGATCGGTGAAAACACGCGAAATCTGTAAAGCCGCAACTCCAGCCACCAGCAAAATAATAAACGACGAAAGCCACAGGCTCCGGCGAAACGATTGCAGCACCTCATCCACGGTTTCAATCGGTAAAGCGAACCGCAGAATGATCGGCGCTCCGCTCGCCATGTCGTGACGAACCGCGTAATACAGCAGGTCGCGGCCTACCGTCACGCTGTGGCGGATGGCGCGACCGCTGCCGTTCGCCAGCGCCTCACGAACTTCCGGACGAGTGGCGTGATTTTCCATCGTTTGCGAATCGGATTGGGACTCACCAAAGACTTGGCCGTCGCTGCCAATTATCGTTACGCGGGAGCCACTGGCCGCCATTTGCGAAACCCATTCATTTAATTTGGCGACGTCTTCGGGGTGGGCGGGCGGCAACGCAGGTAGTGCCGATGCTCGTGCCTGTGCGATTCCGGCGATGGCGGTCAGTTGGGAATAGGCGGTACGCTCGTAATCGCGGCGCAAAGCGCGTTCCGCGAAATAATCTACCGCCAGCAAAGCGCTAATGAGCAGCGCCACGAACGTAAGCCCGAGTTTTAGGAAAAGATTACGCCGCACGGGTTTCGAACAAGTATCCCGCTCCGCGCACCGTTTTCAAATGCATCGGATTTTCCGGGTCTGGTTCGATCTTTTCGCGCAAGCGGCGGACATAAACATCAACGCTTCGAGGGGTGACGAAACGATCCGTGCCCCAGACAGCGTCAAGCAACTGATCCCTGGTGAACACGCGATTCGGGCGCGAAGCAAGATAATACAACAAACGAAACTCAAGCGTGCTGAGCGGCACTGCTTTGCCAGAATGACTCACGCGATAAGACGCCGGGTCTATGGCCAATTTACCAATTTCAATAATGCGCGGCGAATCCGTGGGCGGTTCCGCGCGCCGCAAAAGCGCTTTCACTCTCGCAATTAATTCGCGCGGGCTAAACGGCTTGGTGACGTAGTCGTCGGCACCCATTTCGAGTCCCACAACACGATCCGCCTCATCCCCGCGCGCCGTGAGCATAAGAATTGGCAGGCGGTTGAGCGAATCATCGCGACGAATTTCTCTGCAAATATCCAGGCCCGAAAGTTTGGGCAGCATCAAATCAAGAAGTAAAAGATCTGGCGGAGTTTTTTTCAGGGAGTTTAAGCCGCTATTTCCGTCCGAAGTGGCGCTGACTTGAAAGCCTTCATTGGCCAGGTTGTAGCGCACCAGTTCCACGATGTCGCGGTCGTCTTCAATGATCAGGATGCGTTTCATGCTGATGGAGCGGGCCTTCCGGAGTCTGGGCGGCAGTGTATCGTACAGTGGCGCGTTGCGATAGGCATGTGCAGGATCTTGATGGTTCGGAATCTCAATGAACACGGCTCATTGTGGCAAAGGCAGTGTGAAGCGGATATGACGGCTAGATGAACGTAGCGTGAACGCGAGATTTGCCAACCGCGGTGCTTAAAAAAATTGACTTCAACAACCTAGGTGCTAAAAGCCAGAGCGAGCAGAGTTTTTTGCTCCAGTTCATGTGCCTTCGCCGAACCGGTAGCGGGGCTGGCGCTACTCGAGCGCTTCACGGAGCGCAACCGCAAGCCCAATCCTTTGGCCAAGCTCTCGAGGCGCGGCACCACATAAAAGAATCCGCCCATATTCCGCGGTTCTTCCTGCACCCAGATAATTTCGCGAGCGTTAGGATGCGCGGTGATCGCTGCAGCGATATCCAGCCGCGGCAGGGGATAAAACTGTTCCAGGAAAAAGATGGCCGTCTCCGTGTCATTGCGGCGTTTGCGTTCGGCGCGCAATTCGTGGCCAACCTTGCCACTGGCGATCAGAATGCGCTTCGCATCCTGTATTTCGCGGTCTGGGATTAATGGCAAAAAGCGTGGCTCCGCAAAATCCTGAATCGGCGAACTGGCGTCGGGATGACGCAGCATACTCTTTGGCGTAAAAACGATCAGCGGCTTGCGCCATGGACGGCGCACTTGCCTTCGCAACATGTGAAAATATTGCGCGGCTGTCGACGGCTGGCAGATCTGAATATTGTCTTCGCCCGCCAGTTGCAGAAATCGTTCGATGCGCGCGCTGGAGTGCTCAGGGCCCTGGCCCTCGTAGCCATGCGGCAGCAGCATCACCAATCCCGAAGGCAAATCCCATTTATCTTCGCCGGCACTGATGAATTGATCGATGATCACTTGCGCGCCATTCACAAAATCGCCGAATTGCGCTTCCCAGGCGACCAGCGCTTCCGGGTAATCCCGGCTGAAGCCGTATTCAAAACCGACGCAGGCAGCTTCCGACAGCGGAGAATTGGCGATCTCGCAAAATGGCCTATCTGGCGCCCCTTCCGGCGAAAGATGCGCGAGCGACAGATATTCTTCTTCGGTTTGCGTATCGACTAAAACTGCATGCCGCTGATTAAATGTGCCGCGCTGCGTATCCTGTCCGGTCAGGCGAACAGGAGTGCCTTCGAGCAAAAGAGATCCAAACGCCAGTGCTTCCGCGAAGCCATAGTCCACCGCGCGTTTCCCGTGTCCCATCTCCACGCGCTGTTCAAGCAATTTCACAATTTTGGGATGAACGTGAAAGCCTTCCGGCACGCGGCAAAGCGCATCGGTAATTTCTGTTAACTTCTCGAGCGGCACGCAAGTATCGACTTCCAGCGCCGCATCGTAGCGCCCGCGTTTATACGGCGACCAGTAATCCGGGAGTCTGCGGAGGTGCGGTAGTTTCTTCAGCTGTTGAGCCTTGGTTTGCTCTCCTTCGTACTCCGCGCGAATCTCTTCAGCCATTGCCGCCGGATCAATTCCGGTTTGCTGGGCATACAACTTCCAGAGTTGTGGATGACCTTTTATTTTTTCGTAAAGCAGTGGTTGGGTGATAGTCGGATCGTCCACTTCGCTGTGGCCATGGCGGCGATATCCGATGATATCCACCACCACGTCGCTCCCAAATTTTGCGCGATACTCCGCGGCGATCTTTCCGATGCGCACGACCGCATCGGGGTCCTCGGCGTTTACGTGCAACACCGGGACAGACTGTCGCTTGGCGATGTCGGAGGCGAAGCGCGACGACTGCGTCTGAACCGGACGGGTGGTAAATCCGATCAAATTATTCACGATGATGTGAATCGTGCCGCCAACGGTGTAGGCCTTTAAGTCAGCCAGATTCAAAGTTTCGGCCCAGATGCCTTGCCCAGCGAAGGCAGCATCGCCATGCATCACAATGGGCACAATAGCTTGCGCACTATCTCCGCCGAGGCGTGTCTGCTTGGCGCGCGCTCGCCCCATCGCTACCGGATCGACCGCCTCAAGATGGCTGGGATTCGATACCAGGTGAATTCCGATTTGCTTTCCCGTCGCGGTTTTAAATACGCCGGTAGCGCCCACGTGATACTTCACGTCGCCGGCCCCGAGTACACTGCGCGGGTCAACGTCTTCAAATCCGGAAACCACTTGATGAGCGGGCTTGCACGCGGTGTGCACCATCACGTTTAAGCGTCCGCGATGGCTCATGGCGATGATGCTCTCTTGCGCCCCGGTTTCGGCCGCCGCTTCCAGCAGTGAATCCAGCAGGGGGATCAAGGAGGTAACCCCTTCGAGCGAAAACCGCTTCGCTCCAAGGTAACGAGCCTGCAAAACCTGCTCGAACAGATCCGCACGGACCAGGCGCTCGAGTATTTTTCGCTGATCGACCGCAGGAGCGAGGCTCTCCAAACGCTCCGCGATCCATTGACGACGTTCCTGCTCGGGCAAGTGCATAAATTCGGCGCCCACCGTTCCGCAATAAATTGCGCGGGCCTCGTCGGCCTCCGGACCAGTCAAATTCAATTCGGGACGTTTTACCGGTTCAAGAAAGCCGAGCGGATCAAGATTGGCTTCGTAAAAGCCCCAGCGGCGGAAGAGCTCAAATACACGTTCGCGTTCCAAGCCACCGCCATTTTTTCCGCCGCCATTGGCGGTCTTCCTTGCGGATTTTGCAGGCTTTGCCGCGCGTTCGTCTTCGAGAATGGTTCTGTTAGCCATAACCGGACAACCTTCATTTTGCCACAGATTAAAAATGGCTGCCGGGGACCGTACTCAACGCTTAATAATTGGCTTTGTAAATGTTGCTACAGCGAAAGCTCCTAAGCAGAAATAGCAATATCTCAGGTACAATAGAGACGGACAATCTTGCGTACGAAGTAGTGATTACCAGTACCGGCGGCAAAGAATCTATTACGGAAACTAAGGTGTAAGCACAACGATGCCAGTACCTATTTCGCAGATGTGGACGGTAGCATCCTACGTCTTGAAACAGAAAATTCGGGGACGAAAGCGCTATCCCTTCGTCTTGATGCTGGAGCCGCTTTTCCGCTGCAATCTGGCCTGCGCGGGCTGCGGCAAGATCCAATATCCAGCGCATATTTTGAAAAAGGAATTATCGCCCGAAGAATGTTTTAAGGCTGTGGACGAGTGCGGCACGCCGATGGTTTCCATTCCTGGCGGCGAGCCGCTGATGCACTCGCAGATCGACAAAATCGTGGAGGGCCTGGTAGCGCGTAAAAAATATATTTATCTTTGCACCAACGCACTTTTGCTGAAGGAAAAGCTGCACCTCTTCAAGCCCAGCAAATACCTCACGTTCTCAGTCCATGTGGACGGCCAGCGCGAGCACCATGATTTCTCGGTGTGCCGCGAAGGCGGTTACGATCTAGCCATCGAAGGCGTGCGCGAAGCCGTAAAACAGGGCTTCCGCGTGACTACCAACACCACGCTTTTTGACGGCGCCGACCCGAATAGCGTCCGCGAGTTTTTCGATGAAATGATGGAGGTGGGCGTAGAAGGCATGATGCTTTCGCCCGGCTATTCCTACGAAAAGGCCCCGGATCAAAGACATTTCTTGGGCCGCGCACGCACTCGGCGCTTGTTCCGCGCCATTTTATCCAACCGCAAATCCACCTGGCAATTCAATCAGTCGCCGCTATTTTTGGAATTTCTGATGGGAAAGCGCACTTATGCTTGCACCCCATGGGGCATGCCCACCTACAACGTTTTTGGGTGGCAAAAGCCCTGCTATCTTCTTCAGGACGGATACGCCGACACGTTTCAGGAATTGCTGGACGCGACTGCGTGGCAGAATTACGGCACAGAGTCCGGCAACCCGAAGTGCGCCAATTGCATGGTGCACAGTGGTTACGAAGCCTCGGCGATGGATCACACTTTTAGTGGCTTAGGCGGCATCTGGGCTGCAACAAAAGCTATGCTGTCTGGGAAATACGAGGACCCCGATGCGCTAGCACTTTTGAACGAACCCACCAAGCCTGTTCATGCCTACAACCCGCTCGTGCAGATCGATTCGAGCAAGGGTCAACTGACAGAAACCAGAGTCTAGTTACTTCGCCGAAATTGAAAATTTGCGAGAGTTAAAGCCCGATCGATGACGGAAATAAATCCCGATAAATTAGAAGTCGCTCCCGGCACCGTGCATGGAGGCATCGAAGGGTGGGTGCCCGAACTTGCCAGCGACGACGATGTTCGCGTGGCCCTCGAAAAGGCTTTTGATTATCGCGGCGACGTCACGCTGACGCTCAAGAACGGCAGCAAAGTGGAGGGCTATATTTTTGACCGCGTAGCCGGTTCTTCCCTCGCGACCAGTTTTGTTCGGCTTCTTCCTAAGACTTCAAACGAACGGCGCAAAATCTGTTATGCCGATATATTGGCGCTCGCGTTTACGGGCCGGGATACTGCAGCTGGCAAGAGCTTCGAGGTGTGGATCCGCAAATATTGGGAGAAAAAGGCCGCCGGTGAGGGCAATTTGAACCTCCAGCCCGAGTCGCTGGAATAGCTATTCCGATGTTTTGGGCCCCGCTGGATCACTACACAAGCCGTTTAAATTGTGCAACATATGCAAAGTTCATCCTGTGCGAGATTTCGCGAAGCGCCTAGACAAACGGCCAATTTCGTAGTAATATAACCATGTGATCGAGTTCGTCCCTCGCCCTAATGCGGCTTGAGGCGGCGGTTTCAGCCTACCTGTTTCAGGCGTGAATATCCGAACCGAGCCATTCGAACGATAATCCAAGGAGGGCACTGTGCAGGCGATGCAGGAAGGTCAAACTATTAAGCACGACGTTTACGGTCTGGGAATTGTGACCGCGTCGGATATGGACCGCACTTCGGTCGATTTCGATGACCACGGCCCTAAGCTCTTCGTCACCAGCATCATGACCGCCGAGTTGATCGGTGAAGCGCCTGCAACACCTCCCAAGACCAAGCGCCGGCGCAAAGCTTCGACAGCCGCCAAAGCGGCCAAGAAAGCCGCAGCAGCCGCGGCCGCAAGCCACGCATAATCTTTTTAGCTGGATTCTCTGACCGATAGTTTGTAACGACGCCCTCGAATGAGGGCGTTTTTGTTTTTCTGTTAGGTTTTATGCGCGGATTCAGTTTGTTCGAATGCGTGATACGAAGAGCGAACCAGCGGGCCGGCCTCAATGTGTTTGAAACCCATGGCTTCGCCACGTATTTTAAATTCCGCAAATTCATCGGGATGCACGTAGCGAACCACCGGTAAATGTTCGCGGGTGGGCTGCAGATATTGTCCCAGTGTCAAAATATTCGTGCCCTGAGCCGCCAGATCCTGCATGGTCGCGAGCACCTCGTCTTTTTCCTCGCCCAGCCCCAGCATTAATCCCGTCTTGGTAGGAACTTCCGGATGCGCGGTCTTCGCACGGCGCAACAATTCCAGCGAGCGTTCGTATAACGCACCCTTGCGAACATGGCGATACAACCGCGGAACCGTTTCCGTATTGTGGTTCAGCACATCGGGGCGCGTCGCCAGAACAATATTCAGGGCATCCCAGTTACCGCGAAAATCGGGAATCAGAACTTCCACTTTGCAGCCTGGCACCCTCCTGCGAATTTCTTCGATGGTGCGGGCAAAGATTTTAGCGCCGCCATCAGGCTGGTCGTCACGATTCACGGAAGTGACCACGGCATATCGCAGGCCCATTTTTGCGACCGCTTCCGCAACGCGAAGAGGCTCGTTCTCATCAGGGGGGCCTGCAGGCTTACCGGACGGCACAGCGCAGAAGCCGCAAGCGCGAGTACAGATATCTCCCAGGATCATGAACGTCGCCGTCCCATGTTCCCAGCATTCGCCCATGTTGGGGCAACGCGCGCTTTCGCATACCGTATGCAGATCGAGCGTACGCATGATGCGCTTCAGGTCCTGGTACCGCTCGCCTCCAAAGAATTTTACGCGCAGCCACTCAGGGCGCGGCTGAGCCGTAGGAGCTATCGGTGGAGGCGCAGCCGCATTGGAAAGGATGTTAAAGGGTGCAGCCATTGGATGGGTTCAACGCTATTTTACACGCCGAACCAGCAAAGCGCCAAAAATAGCCGCAGCAGGTTAGAAAGCTTAGAAGGGCTGGCGCGAAGAGCGGACAAAATCTCGGAGCGTCGTAACGTTAGGGCCGTACGCGCCAATCCGCCCGGCGTCCACCGGGAGGCCCAGGCTTTCCGCCAAATCCAGATCCAAACCTGCATCATCGAGCTCAGACAGGCTGAAGCCCGCTGCGGGTAGCACGCGATTTATGCCCGTCGGGTAAATAGGCCGAGGCGGACGATGGCGCTGCCAGGGGCGGCGCGCCAGCTCGTAAAATTGTTTCCAATCGCGTTTGTGCCAGGTGGTCATTTGCTTTTTCGTGGCCCGTTACTATCTTTACTTAGACTCGCTATCACTAATGTTAGATACGTGTTGCTTCAACCGTTGGATGCAATCCTCGCATTTTGGGTTCCTCCCCTGTGTAAAATGATTGTCAACAGGGCGCCCGAAACAAACGCGAGCTACTGATATACTTCACATTCCCCCTATTCGACGTAGTTTCTTTCCTCATTGTTTCAAACACGTCATTACCGAATTTGTTCCACTCGCTAAGCCATCAGGAGGAGCCTGTAGGAAGTGATAGGAGCTAACTGTATGGAAAGGAATTGTGATCGAAAAATTCAAGGTGGGTTACATGCTGCGAGTGAACGCCGGTTGACAGCTCAAAATTGCTTGTCGGCGATGGTGCCGCGATTTTTGATTAATGAGGGAATGAAACAGGAAGTTGAATGCGCAGATAATTTAGTAGCCAAGGCAGGAAAGAACTGCATTGGGGCGTCGCAGAATGAAAACGCCTAGGATTTAAACCGGATTCTACCAGCGATTGCCTCGGTCCCCGCGATCACCGCCGCCCCGATCCCCGCGATCGCCACCACGGCCGCCGCCCCCGCCACCGCGCCCACCACCACCGCCTCCGTGGCCGCCCCGGCCTCCGCCATACCCTCCGCCGCCCCCACCTGGCCGCCCACCTCCACCGCCGCTTCCGCGTTCAGCTTGGGGCCGTGCTTCGTTCACGACCAGGTTGCGTCCGCCGAAGTTCTGGCCATTGAGGGAGTTCACGGCGCGATCAGCATCTTCATCGTTGTTCACTTCCACAAACGCGAACCCGCGCGATTGCCCAGTAAACCGGTCACGAATCAAATTAACGCCCGAGGGGGTTACACCAACTTGAGAGAACCACTCATTGAGCTGATCTTCTGTGGCGGAAAACGGCAGATTACCGATATAGAGCTTCTTCACCTGCGCACTCCTTCTTTCCGGAACCCCACTGCGAGTCGCGGAGCGCACTGAAGAAACATCTGTAGCAGGGCAGTCGTAAGACCGGGCCACCGCGGACGCAGACTGTGACTTCAGCGGTCAGTGGAATCCTCTCGAATATTTCCCACTTTTGCAACCGGAATGATTTTGTTGTCGCAATCTAAATCGTTGCTCGATCATCACAGCCGCAAACATACAACTTGAGCGCGAACTTCAAACCCTTAAGTTCGGTAGCTGGCGTTAATGCGCACATATTCCGCGGTGAAATCGCACGTCCAATACCGCGCCACGGCACTACCCGCGCGCATGTTCACAATGATTGGGACGTGTTTGGTGAGCAGACGGTTACTTGCGGCGCGCTCATTAAAGTTTAGCGGTTGGCCGCGACGTAAAACCGGAATGCCCGCCATCTGAATATCCACCAGCGAAGGATCGAAACTAACTCCCGAACGCCCGGCGGCGGCAAAAATCCGGCCCCAATTCGGATCGCCGCCGGCAAAGGCGGTTTTCACTAATGGAGAAGTGGCGATTGTCTCCGCGATGCGTTTCGCCGCAGTCGCGCTTTTAGCGCCACGAACTTCGATCTCGATTACGCGCTGCGCGCCTTCGCCGTCGGCCACAATTTGCAGAGCCAGCGAACGGCACACATCCTCGAGCGCCCCAGTAAAAGCTCGATGAGCGGCCGAGCCCAATTTAATGCTCGGAGCGCCTGCAGCACCGTTGGCTAGCACCAGCAGCGTGTCGTTGGTGGAAGTATCTCCATCGATAGAAATGGCGTTGAAGGTTCGCGAGGTAACATCGCGCAATGTCTTCTGCAACAGGCCGGGAGCGATGGCGGCATCGGTGATTACGAATGCCAGCATAGTGGCCATGTTGGGATGGATCATTCCGGCGCCCTTCGCACAGCCGACAAAATGAATTCTCTTGCCGGACATTTTGAAAGAAGCCGCCGCCGTTTTAGGGCGGGTGTCGGTAGTGCAGATCGCCAGCGATAATTCGGCGAAGGAGCGCGCCGAAGGACGCCGGTGCCGCGCAATCACCGGCAGCGCACGCAATATTTTCTCGAGAGGCAGCGGCACGCCGATGACCCCCGTGGAGCACACAAAGAGTTCTTCCGGTTGGCAGCCCAAACGCTTGGCCGCTTCGGCTACAGTGCGTTGCGACGCCGCGTGCCCGGCGGCGCCAGTCGCGCAATTAGCGTTGCCGGCGTTCACCACCACGCCGCGCATGCGGCCCTTCGATTTACGCAGATTTTCTTTGGAAATAAGTACGGGCGCGGCCACCACCAGGTTTTGGGTGAAAACCGCCGCAGCGGAAGCGGGTTCATCGCTGCACAGTAGTCCCAGGTCCAGCGCGCCTGTTTTTTTCAAGCCACATGCGGTGGCCGCGAAACGAAATCCGTGCGGCAATGAGGCTTCGGAAAGCGCGTGTTTCATCGCCGGTACATCAGCTGCGTGAGCTCGAGGCTCCCGGAAGAGGCCTCCGATCCTCCGCCACAAACGCAGATCGTTGTTGGATACCACTTATTGTTGCTGTCATGGTTTGGCTCCCAGTTTAGTTAATTTGGTTTCTAATTCTTCACACGCTGCTCGAACGGATTCGCGCGAAGTGCCACCAGGAACCGATTTGGCAGCCAAAGCGGATTCCACGTTCAATCCATCAAAAAAATCATCTTCAAACGCTGGCGAAAGCTTTTTTAACTCGGACAGTGGAAGCTGCGTCCATTTTTTATTTTCGCGTTCGGCTTGGCTCAAAAGTTTGCCCACAATATCGTGCGCCTGCCGGAAAGGGATTCCCCGGCGCACCAGGTAGTCCGCAGCTTCCGTAGCCAGTAATGCGCTGTTAGACGCGGCGCAATTCAATTTGTCCTCGCGAAACTTGGTCACGCTCAATGCGCCGGTGGCGACGGCCAGCATCGCCGCGACCTGATCGTGAGAGGCGAAAAGCGCTTCCTTGTCTTCCTGAAGATCGCGCTGATAGCCGCTTGGCAGGCCTTTCAGCGTTGTGAGCAGTCCTATCAGCGTCCCCGTAACTCGTCCGGTCTTACCGCGTATGAGCTCCCAGGCGTCAGGGTTTTTTTTCTGTGGCATCAAACTGCTGCCAGTAGAAAATTCATCGGGCAGCACGACGTAACCAAATTCCTGGGAAGCAAACAACACGAAATCTTCGGACAGCCGCGACAGATGCGTTCCAATACCCGCTAGCGCGAAAAGATAATCCAGAGCAAAGTCGCGGTCGCTGACCGCATCCAGACTATTCGCCGTGATGCGCGAGAAACCAAGCTCGCGCGCGATCGCTTCGCGGTCAATCGGAAAAGAACACCCCGCCAACGCGCCAGAGCCCATCGGGCAAGCGTCAGCACTGGAAGCCGCGCTCTCTAGCCGCGGAATATCCCGAAGGAACGCTTCCGCATGCGCTAACAAAAAATGTGAAAGCAAGATCGGCTGCGCATGCTGCATGTGCGTCATGCCCGCCATGGGCAGATGCAAATTTGCTTTGGCCAGTGTTACAAACGCGGCGGCCAACTCTGCGATAGCTGTCTTGATTTGTGCCACCGCTTCTTTGACGAACAGCCGAAAATCCGTGGCTACCAGCTCATTCCGACTGCGCCCAGTATGCAATTTCCATCCCAGAGGGCCTAACTCTTCGACCAGCGCCTTCTCAACAAAGTGGTGCACATCTTCTGCATCCGATAAGTCGAGAAAAGCCTTATCTTTTTGCGCGCGCTCCGCTATGCGATCGAGCGCCGCGAGCGTCTGCCGCACTTCTTCGGCATTTAGTATTCCCACGCCCTGCAAGGCCTTCGCCCACGGGCGATCCACCGCCAATTCGTAAGGTAGCAAACGCCGATCAAACGTGAACGAACTTTGAAACGCGTCGAAGTCCGCATTCGGCGCGCGTTCAAAGCGCCCGCCCCACAGCCGGTCATCTTTGCGTTCGGTCATTTTTGTAATTTCGGTTGCGCTCGCCAAATCATGCATCCTTAAAACACGTAACGTTACTCTTCAATTCCCACCTTCAGCTTTGGCTTTTGGTCTCACAGTAACAGGTAAAGCAAAAAGATTGATGAAGCCTTCGGCATCTTTGGGGTTATAGCGTCCCATTGTGAAGCTCGCCAGGTCGGTGCGATACAAAGAAAACGGCGAAACTCTCTTGGTAACGTTGAGATTCCCCTTCCACAACTTCAGTCCCACCGTCCCGGTCACGTTCCGCTGCGAAGCATTAAAAAATCCATCGAGCGCAGCGCGCAACGGCGAAAACCACAAACCGTAGTAAACCAACTCCGCGTAGCGCAGCGACAATGCTTGCTGGAAATGGGCTGTTTCGCGATCAACCGTAAGCGTTTCCAACTCACGATGCGCGGTGACCAGCAGCGTTCCGCCGGGCGTTTCATATGCGCCGCGAGATTTCATGCCCACCAGCCGGTTTTCGACGATGTCCGTGCGGCCCACGCCGTGCTTTGCGGCGATTTCGTTTAACGTGTTCAGCAAATCCACCGGCCCGAGTTTTGTGCCATTCACCGAAACCGGCGAACCCGCTTCGAATCCAATTTCCACCTCTTCGGCTTTGTCGGGAGCATTCTGCGGGGACGCAATCCATTGCCACATGGCTTCGTTAGGCGAATTTGCGGGATCTTCCAGCTCGCCTCCCTCATGACTGAGGTGCCAGATATTACGGTCCCGGCTGTAAATATTTTTCTTGCTCTGCTCCACCTGCACGTTGTGTTTCTGCGCGTACGCAATAGCATCTTCGCGAGAGTCAATATCCCATTCACGCCACGGCGCGATGATTTGCACATTGGGCGCGATCGCTTTGTACGCCAGTTCAAAGCGCACCTGATCGTTCCCTTTCCCGGTGCAACCGTGGGAGAGTCCGTCCGCTCCAAGTTTTAAAGCCACTTCGGCCTGGCGCTTGGCAATGACCGGACGGGCCATCGATGTGCCTAGCAAATAAGTATGTTCGTATACCGCTCCGGCTCGTAATGTCGGCCAGATATAATCGCGCACAAATTCTTCGCGTAGATCTTCCACGACGGCTGTTGAGGCGCCAGTAGCGAGAGCCTTCTTGCGAGCCGCTTCCAGATCCTCCTGCTGGCCCACATCGCCAATTACCGCGATGACCTCGCAGCCGTAATTTTCTTTGAGCCAGGGAATAATGATGGAGGTGTCGAGCCCTCCTGAATACGCTAAAACCACCTTCTTTGGTTTCGATTTCTCGTTACTCACTTAGCCTCTCTTCATAAACGATTCCGCTACACCAAGTCCCAAAACTCCGTGCACACACTAATATCCTGAAACGGCGATTCCCTTAATTAAAATTTCAATAATTCGATACCGCGTTCGCCCCGCAAACCGAACAGCGCTATCTCTAGCTGAACAGGGTGTGCAGGATAGCTTTCTGCACGTACATGCGATTTTCGGATTGGTCCAGCACCACGGACTGGGGTCCGTCAAGAACTTCGGATGTGACTTCATGATTGCGGTGCGCCGGAAGGCAGTGCAGAAATAATGCCTCGGGCACGGCCAGCGACATCAGCTCCGCGTTTACTTGATAAGCCCGAAACACGCTTTCCCGCACATCCCCTTCCGCTTCAAAGCCCATGCTGGTCCAGGCATCGGTGTAAACACCCTGGGCGCCGGCGACAGCCTCGCGCGGATCGGTGAACAATTCGATTTTCGCTCGCGTTTCACGCGCGACCCGTTTCGCTTCCTGGATTACCTCGCGCGCCGGCGTGTAACCCGGAGGCGTGGCAATACGCAGATGAACCCCCAGACGCGCGGCCAAAAATATCAGCGAATTGCACACATTATTTCCGTCGCCGACATAGGCCAATTTAAAACCGCGCAGCGATCCGGTCTTCTCTTCAAGGGTCATAAAATCGGCAAGCGCCTGGCAGGGATGAAATCTATCCGAGAGCGCATTCACCACTGGGATTTCGGTGTTGGCCGCCAGCTCTTCCAACACGCGTTGTTCGTAAACCCGCGCTACGATTCCATGCACCCAGCGCTCGAGGTTTCGCGCCACATCCGAAATGCATTCGCGTTCGCCGAGGCGCGCCTGGGTGTGATCGAGGAAGATGACGGAGCCGCCCATGCTCTGGATACCCACTTCAAAAGTTACGCGGGTGCGCAACGACGGCTTTTCAAAAATCAGCGCGATGAATTTGCCGCGCAATATGGATGCGTAGCGGCTCGGATGCGCTTTAATATCTGCCGACAGATGCAATAATTCGCGGGTCTGCGGCGGGTTCCATTCGGCTCCCGTGAGCAAATCATGGGACAACAAAGTAGGCGCAGCTAACATGGTAGCGGTCATAGTTTCACCTTGCGGTAGCGTATTTGTTTGACGGTTTGGGGGCAGACGTACTGACTTCCGCCGTCACGGATTTTTCTGAAACACCAGCTAATACGGCGCCGAACAGTTTGAGGAACTCGCGAACTTGCGCACGCGTCACGATAAATGGCGGCAACAGGCGCAAGATGTGATCGTGCGTGCAGTTAATCAACAGCCCGCGATTGGCGGCTTCTGCGACGAAAGGCGCGCCTTCCACAGAAAGATGCACGCCCAGCATCAATCCTTCAGCGCGCACCTCGCGTATAAAATCAAATTTTGCGGCTAAGGCCTGCAAGCCGGCTTTCAGTTCTTCGCCACGGCTGCGAACGTTCTCTAATAAATTTTCGTCCTCGATAATTTGCAGACATTCCAGCGCGGCGGCGCAAATCAAAGGGCCGCCGCCGAAGGTCGTGCCATGAAGCCCTGGAGAAATATAGGACGCGACCGTGTTGGTGGTTAAAATTGCGCCCAACGGCAAGCCCGCGGCCAAGGGCTTGGCAATCACCGCGATGTCCGGTTTCGATGCGAAGCGCTGGTACGCGAAATAACGCCCGGTGCGGCCCAGCCCGCATTGAATCTCGTCGGCGATCATCAGCGCGCCGTGCTCCGTCGCCAATTCGCGGGCGCGGTTCCAGAATAATTCGCTGACCGGGTAAATCCCTCCTTCGCCCTGCACGGTTTCGATCAGAATCCCGCAGACCGAGTCATCAAATTTTGATTCCAGGTTAGCCACATCATTGAAGCGCACGAATTCAACGCCAGGCACAACAGGCGCGAAGGGCAGCCGGTATTTTTCGGTTGCCGTTACGCTGATTGCGCCATAAGTGCGCCCGTGAAAAGAGTTCTCCAGCGCGAGAAAGAGATGCTTACGTGAGGGCTGTCCTGCCGCGTCCTGAGGCGTTCGCGCACATAAGCGCGCAAGCTTCATAGCGCCGTCGATTCCTTCCGTACCGCTGTTGCAGAAAAACGCGCGGTCAAGGCCAGACCATTCGGCCAACTTGCGCGCCAGCGGTCCTTGATAAGCGTTGTGATAGAGGTTCGAAAAATGAATGGCTCGTGCCGCTTCGCGACGAATCACCTTAACAATTCGTGGATGCGCATGGCCCAAAGCATTGACGGCAATCCCGCCGAGGAAGTCGAGATACTTTTTGCCGGCCGCATCATATACGTAGCAACCCTTGCCGCGCTCCAACACAAACGGCTGGCGCTTGTAGGTCGGCAGCAGGAATTTGTCCGCGTCCGTGACGCGCGAATCGGTCTTCGCAGTGGCAACCTTCATCCGCCCATGCTGTGAAAAGCGCGCACTTAATGATGCAGCCGATTTTTTTGGAATGTTGCGCATTACGCTGCCGATAGCGCCGTTTGCGCGGAATTTCGCGGTTCACGCATAACCAGAGTGCCGGGAACACCAGGTACTTCCTTGTGCCCCTGGGCCTCTCCCGACCGCGCTGCTAACAACAGCGCATCCGGCCCCGCGCCGCCCACGATGCGAACCTCGCGAACGCCACCTTCCAGGGCGCGTTTGGCGGCTTCCAACTTCAAGATCATGCCGCCTGAAACGACGCGGCACTGCACCAGTCGTTCGATTTCTTCACAACTGACCGCTGAGAGGACTTTCTCGCCATCCAGCACGCCGGCAACATCCGCTAAATAAATCAATTGGTCGGCTCCGATAAATTCCGCGCAAGCCGCAGCCATATGATCGGCGTTGATGTTGTACAGCTCATTGTCGGCACCCAAGCCGAGACACGGCGCAACGGGCACGAGCCCGTCATTCCACAGCGATTCGATAAAACTGGTATTCATTCCCGTGAGATAACCGACATAGCCCAAGCTGCCTTCCACTTCGTTGTGCATCATGGGCTCGGCTGTAAAGCACTGCGCATCCGCGGCAGAAACTCCCACGGCGGGCTGGCCCTCCGCTGAAATGGCGCTGGAGACTTTTTTGTTGAGCAACCCGGCAAAAACCATCACGGCGACGTCGCGCGACTCGCGATCCGTAACTCGCAGGCCGCTTACGAATTTACTCTCAATGCCCATGCGCTTCAGCGTGGCGGTGAAAAGGCGGCCGCCCCCATGGACCACCAGGATCTGATGCCCGTCCTTCGCAAGCGCCGCGACCTGGCTCGCCAGCGCGCGCACCGTCTGGTCGTCTTCCAATAATGCTCCGGCAAACTTGATCACGATTCTCATTGCAGTGCGGTGTGCTCCTGTATCCCCAACATGTGATTGAAATTTTGAACTGCTTGGCCGGCGGCGCCTTTGCCCAGATTATCCAGGCAGGACACGATCACCATTCGGCGCCCAGTTTTGTCGAGGACAAACCCGATATCGCAAAAATTTGTATGCGCCACGTGTTGCAGTTCGGGCAAGGACCCGGCACGCCATATACGCACCATCGAGCGGCCTGCGTAAAACTTGCGATAAAGAGCCTCGACCTCCTCGCCGTTTTGGCGCGCCTCCAGATTCACGTAAATGGTTGAAAGAATGCCTCGGCTGATGGGCAACAAATGCGTGGAAAAGGTGACTTGTGATTCATTCAGGCCGGTATGCTCCAGAATTTCCGGCGTGTGCCGGTGCGAAAAAAGATTGTAGGCCTTGAAATTTTCGTCTACCTCTACGAATTGCAAATCGCGCCGCAATTCCTTGCCTGCTCCGCTAGCCCCGGATTTGCAATCGCAGACCACGCTGCTACCTGCCGCGATCCAACCGGCATCGGTCAGCGGGCGCAGCGCCAGGATTACGCTGGTTGCGTAGCAACCAGGGTTCGCGACGACGCGCGCATCCTTTATTTGCGCTTCGTAAATCTCCGGCACGCCATAAACTGCTTCGGCCAACAATTCCGCGGGCGCAGCCGGCAATTTGTACCAATTTGTGAATGTTTCGCCGGAACGGAAGCGAAACGCTCCGCTCAAATCCACCACTCGTAATCCCGCTTCGACTAACGCGGGAGCCAGTGTCGCCGAAACGTCATGAGGAGTGGCCAGGAACGCCATGCCTGCCTTACTAGACGTTATTGCATCGACGGAAAAAGTTTGCAGCGGGGCGTCGCCACGCCCGCGCAGTTGCGGGAAAAGTTCGTCCAGACACTTTGCGCCCTGGGTATCCCGCAAATAGAACGTAGAAGTTTTAGCGGCAGGGTGGCGCACCAGTATCCGCGCGAGTTCAAAGCCGGTATAGCCCGTGACGCCCACCACCGCGATGTGATCGAGATTTCTCATTTCAACAAAGCTTCGATGCGCCGTTGAAGCGATTCGCGACTTTTTTTATTTGGGGTGATGATCAGCACGGTGTCGTCGCCCGCGATGGTGCCCGCAATTTCCGGAAATTTGGACCCGTCCACCGCGGCAGCCAGTGGCTGCGCTCCGCTGGGCGGTGTTTTCAGCACCAACAGATTTTCGGCCGGGCGGATATCCAATAGGAACTCACCCAATGCTCGAGCGAGCGGTGGAAGCGGCGATTGCTCTTCGGGAAGCACGGAAGCCGATTTGTAGCCACGCTGCGTTTTGATCAGCCGCAGCTCTTGTATATCGCGCGACAGGGTAGCCTGCGTTACCCGCAACCGTTGCGCCGCGAGTCTTCGCCGCAGTTCTTCTTGATTGACGATGGAAGCATCGCTCACCAAGCGAAGAATTTGACCGTGACGAAATGTTTTGCCTGCGCTCACGAGATCCTCAAATACAAATATACAGTCACATGTATTTTTATACAGTCATGAAGGGTTGGAGTCAACGGTTTAATAAATTTCTCAGTGATTTACTGTTCGAAAGGATCGGGAATGAGCTGGTCCGCGGGACAGTGGTGTAGTATTCGTCGCACTGGCCCTACATATGCTGGATTTTATATGCGCAGGATGTTACCTATCATGAACGGCATCTTAGCGCTCTATGACGAACGCTTGCGAAGTCTCAGGCTGCAAAATGGAAGTCCCACTTGCTCTACGCGAGCAACAGGTGTGCGTGCTGCATTTCACTTTGTCGGTGGAAAATAGCTGCGCGGGCATGCGCCGGGAAACGGCGCTGGGCAATGCACCGCATGAACGCCAGCGCGAAATCATGAAATTCATCGCCGAGCATGGTGAACGCCTCGCTCGCGTGGCCACCAGCGGTTTGCCCCTTACCGATGATTTAAAAGCCCGGATTCTCAGCACTTTCCTCACACTCATGAACCTGCGAGAAAACCTCGATCGCTCCAACATGAGAAGTTCGTTCGGGCGTACCAGCCAATTGCTGCGTTAGTTTCGCGCGCTGCAAGCCCGGTGAAATCTTACATTCTGTTGACTTTGACGTACTTGACGCCCGCTATACCACGAGAGACCATACCTCTAGGCCATCAGCACCGGAGGCTGCCATCTCGAGGCTGCTCGCCCGGCAGGGGTAATCCAATGACTCTCCGTACTTCTTTCCGTCTGACTTCTATCGTAATCGTAGCTTTGTTGTGTATGGCGCTGCATCCCACACATACCGCCGCGAGCCATGCGCGCATCATTCGGCTCAGTCTGGTCCATGGAGATGTGCGCATTCTTCATGATTCCAAGGGTGATCCGCTGGCCAACGACAAAGCCCCCTGGGAGCGCGCGGAATTAAATTTGCCTATTCGCCAGCACGATGTGCTGGCCACTGATAATGGCCGCGCCGAAGTGGAATTTGAAAATGGCGCGATGGCGTTTATAAGCGAAAATTCGGTGCTCGAATTTTTTGATCTGTCTCTCGATGATGGTTCTCTGACCACCAGACTGATTCTTCGTCAAGGCACCGGTTCGTTTTATGTGAACCCGGCGCGCGCCGATTATTTCAGCGTCACTGGCGGTGATTTCACCGCTGAAGCGGCTGGCCGCGCAAATTTCCGTATGGACAATTTCGATGACGGCAGTACGGTAGCGGTCATCAAGGGTCAAGTATCTGTAGTGCACAAGAACGACACCAAGCTTTTGGCGAGGGGCCAATCGTTTACCATGTCCGCGAACGGCATTTCTAGTGTCAGCAGCGCACCGCAGAGTGACGACTTTGATCGCTGGGTTTCAGGGCGCGAAGACAGCGTAGTGACCGCGACCAATGCGGCCATGCAGTATTCAAATTCTTCATCCTACGTTTCCGGATTTGGCGATCTGTATACCTACGGTGGTTTTTATCCTATCGCCGGTGTGGGATACGGGTGGCAACCTTATGGCGTCGGACTTGGCTGGTCTCCGTTCGACTACGGCAACTGGTTTTATGGGTCGCAATTTGGATGGTCGTTTATTGGAAGCCAACCATGGGGATGGCTGCCTTACCACTATGGCGGCTGGCTTTTCCAGCCAGGAATCGGATGGCTGTGGACTCCGACCGGATTCGGCGGCGGCAATGTTGGTGTGAAATACCACCCAGTTTCTGCGACGTTTGTGCGTTCCGGCAGTACGGTGGCAATGGTTCCCACTCATCCACAGGATAGTGGCAGCAAGACGCCATTAAATCTGGCGCGTGTCATGCCGCTGACATCTCAGGGAAATGCTGAGGCTACGGGCGACAAGTGGAAAGTGGTGAAAGAAGTTCCTGCGCAGGCTTTAGTTTCCCACGTATCGTCTACGACGGTGCCCGCTCGCAATGTACGCACGCTTGATTCCAGCAGTGCGGCAAGCCGATTTTCTGGGCAGTCTAACAGTTCGACGATTGCGTATGATGCCAAAGAGCATCGTTTTGTGAACAGCAACGTGAACGCGAGGTCATCGGTGACGACTTCGTCAGAGATGGCAACAAGGGAATCATCCACCAGCACCATGCCTGCTCGCTCCGTTGCGGTAGACAGGCAAGTTCGAGCGGTGACCTCGGCATCAGCCCGTGTAACTGCTCCTCCTCCTGCTCCCCGTGGTTATGGCAGTAGCCGCGGAGGATCCTATGAAAGTGGCTACAGCGCACGCGGCGGCTCCATCACGACGTCTACTCATTCGACCGCGTTGTCAAGTTCTCACGGCTCGTCCATGGGCGGCGGCCGCGCTCACTGATAGGAGAAATACTTTAATGACAGAAAGACGGCCGGATTATCGGCCGTCTTTTCTTATCTTTTCGCGCCAGGCTTAATCACAGAAAACCATTCCCGCATATCCCACAACGGCGGAAGGATCGCCTCCGCGGTCGGCTGACGTTGCATACCGAACCAATTCCGCGTTGCTAGCGTTTAACACCCGTAGAGCCGTGAGCATCGCGACCGCTGGGCCCAAGCCGCACATGGAAATATCTTCGTTTCGGCAGACATCGTACAAGCCCCGCGCATCCATGCTTAACAATTGCTCAATGGCTTTACCGTCTTTCGCGCGGGTCGTGGCATCATCCTCATAGTGATTCAGGTCCGAGCTGGTCACTAACAGAACTTCCTGCTTTTCCGCTGCGAGCACGCCACCAATTGCTGCTCCCACACTCACCATAGTTTCAAAGTGCGCCGTTCCCAGCGCAATTGGTACGAAACGAAAATCTGGGGCGAGCGTTTGGAGGAACGGGATTTCGACTTCCAAAGAATGTTCTTTGCTGTGCGCCAACGCATCTTCGGTTAGCAGCGGGCAAGCTGCTCCGAGCTTCTCAGCCAACTCCTGATCGATTTGCGCGTCACCCAATGGAGTACGCCACGCGCCTTGCGAAACAATTGCTGCTGGCGAACCAGGGGGACGATGCCTGACGCCGAGTACCACAATCTTTCTTGGCAGTCGAATGCTCGAAAATACGGCGCCTGCCACGTGGCCGGAATACATTAAGCCAGCATGTGGAACCAGACAGGCTTTTACGTTTCGAGACGCCAGTTGGTTTGTTTGGGCGATGTACTCGCTAATTTGAGCAGATAATTCACCAGCATCGGAAGGATAAAAACGGCCGGCAACAGCGGGCAGACGAACCATTTGCTTCGCGAATTAAAGAGCCTTTGAGGGTTTCCCTTTGAGCTTGATGACTTGTAGGCTGGCCGGATCGTACAACAACGTGACTTTATCACCGTATTGGTATCCGCCCTTATCGACAATTCCCTGCATTTTGGCGGCAGCTTGCGGAGAAAGAGCGAATGTCTGTATCGCCATATCATTACCTTTGGCGCGCACGGTGATCTGCGCGATATTTGCGTTCAGGACGTAACCTTGAAATTTGGTTAGTCCCGTTGGTTTGGGCCTTACCGCATTCACCACAATCGGTACGGCTGTATCCACCACTATTGGTACAACCGTCGCTGGCGTCTGCGCCTGAACGCGTGGGCACATTACCATTCCAGCGAACGCGAGTGGCAATGCGAATCCGGCCAGTTTGAGCAAACTCTTCATTCCATTTCATCCGTGGCGATTCGCAAAGACTTCAGGAATCGCACATCCTGCGGGGTCATCGACAGCCGCGCAGGAATCTTTTTATTCACTTCGCTCTCTTCCATGAATGAATCCTGATCTACCTGGATGCGCAGCGATTCCAGGAAGCGGCGGTCCTGCGTAGTCAGCGAGGTCGTTTCACCCGATGAAGCATCGCGCTTCGCCAAGCCGATAGTGGCGTCCAGCTTCAACACAATGTCATAGCCATGCGCGCGCACTCCTGCAATCGCGCCGGTAATACGGTCAGAATCGGACACCGTGTCATTGATCGCGTGTCCCAGTTCGCGGAGCAAGTTCTTCAGGTGATCGTCTAGTTGCAAGGCGGTTCTCCCCTACTCTTCGGCCATTTTAGGCCCACGTTTGATTGGATACAAGTGAGCTTCGGGTTGTTGTCTCCAATCCGTTCACAGGTCTTCAGGGCAACCTCGGCGGCCTGTTTACAAGCCAGTGCCCAGGATCACCATTTGGCGAATGTCTTTTACGTTAAGATACGAGCATGTCCTCCGCGGCCAGCTTGCCAGGCGCACGAATTAAACTCGGCGGCTTCCGCCGCTTGTGGCGCACGCTTAAGCAGCTTTTTCATGAAGTGATCGGCGCGCTTTTCGCCGTGCTAGCGTTTGCCTGGTTGAACGCCGCGATTCGCGCCTGGTCCCGTGATGCTGCTTATTGGCTGGTGGCCATTGCGGCCGTGGTTGGCGGTTTATTTGCGTTTTTTGCGATAAGCTCTTTTCGGCGCGCGCGAAAAATTTAGTGCGCGAGAGGACTTGCACAAAACGTTGATAATTTATGTCCGATTCTGATTCCAAATGGTCTGTGCCCGCAGTTCGCCGCTCAGAGCGTAAAGAAAAGTTCACCACATTTTCAGGCTTGCCGCTCGAACCTCTTTACACCGCCGAAACTTTGGCTTCTCAGAATCCTGAAGAAACCATCGGCTACCCCGGCGAATTTCCCTACACTCGCGGGATTTATCCCACCATGTATCGCGGGCGTTTTTGGACCATGCGCCAGTATGCGGGTTTCGCGAGCGCCGCGGAGTCCAACGAGCGTTATCGCTATCTTCTGGGCAAAGGCCAAGTGGGACTTTCGGTAGCCTTCGACTTGCCCACGCAAATTGGCATGGATTCCGATCATCCACTGGCGCAGGGCGAAGTAGGCAAAGGGGGAGTGGCTATCGATTCCATCGAAGACATGGAAATTCTTTTCGACCGCATCCCGCTGGAAAGAGTTTCCACTTCCATGACCATCAACTCCACTGCCGCAATCCTCCTTTGCCTGTATGTTGCGGTGGCAAAAAAGCAGGGCGCCAACCTCGTCAAGCTTTCAGGCACGGTGCAAAACGATATCCTCAAGGAATACATCGCTCGCGGAACCTACATCTATCCGGTGCGCGCGGCGATGCGTATCGTCACCGATATTTTTTCGTGGTGCAGCAAAGAGCTTCCCAAGTGGAACACTATTTCGATCTCGGGCTATCACATTCGTGAGGCTGGCTCCACGGCTATCCAGGAAGTAGCCTTCACGCTGGGAGATGGCATGGCCTACGTGCAAGCCGCTATTGATGCGGGGCTGCACGTCGACGATTTTGCGCCGCAGTTATCTTTCTTTTTCAATGCGCACAACGATTTGCTGGAGGAAATCGCCAAGTTTCGTGCGGCCCGACGGCTCTGGGCGCGCATCATGCGCGAACGATTCCACGCCAAAGACCCGCGCTCGTGCTTGTTGCGTTTTCACGCACAGACGGCAGGGTCTTCCCTTACCGCGCAACAGCCCGAGAATAATATTGTGCGCGTGGCGATCCAGGCTTTAGCCGCGGTACTGGGCGGGTGCCAGTCGCTACACACCAACTCGCTCGACGAAGCGCTCGCGCTTCCCACCGAGGATTCCGCACTGATCGCGTTGCGCACCCAACAGATCATCGCGCATGAAACCGGTGTTACCAATACGATCGATCCGGTGGCCGGGTCCTACGCCATTGAGCAGTTGACGAACGAAATTGAAGCTGGCGCTCAAGCGTACATCGACAAGATTCATGCCATGGGCGGACCTCTCAATGGCACGCTGCGCGCCATTGAATCCGGTTTCATTCAGGGCGAAATTCAAAAGGCCGCTTATGAATTTCAGCGTGCGGTGGAGAGAAACGAGCAAATCTTCGTGGGCGTAAACGAGTTTAAGGCGGAAGAAGAACGGCCCATTACTATTCTGCGTGTAGAAGAGCAAATCGCTCGCGATCAGATCGAACGGCTGAAAGCATTTTGTCAGAGACGAGACTCCACTCGAGTTAAGAACGTGCTTGCTGAACTGGCCTGCAGGGCTGCAGGCACTGAGAATCTTTTGCCTGCTATTCTGGATGCCGTTGAGAATAACGCTACGGTCGGCGAAATCTCGGATACGCTGCGTCGGGTGTTCGGCGAATATCAGGAATCTGTCGTAATTTAATTCTGTGCCTCTCAACCTTTTCTCAATTGCCGTGTGCCAGCCTTGTAGGCTCCTCTCTGTAGTATTCTTTCCGCTCAACCGACATGAAACTAATCCTTGCCTCCGCCTCGCCACGCCGCGCCGAAATTCTTCGTAACGCGGGCATGAGCTTTACGGTTATGTCTTCGGCTGTCGATGAAACGCCGATCCCCGGCGAATCCCCAAACGATCACGTGCATCGACTGGCTTCCGCAAAAGTGGAACTAGTTGCAGCGCGATCGGTAGGTCCCGCTATTGTGATCGGTGCCGACACCGTGGTTGTCCTAGACGGCCAAATCATCGGCAAGCCTCGCTCCACCGAGGACGCCCGTCGAACGCTGGAGCTGCTCTCCGGACGGACGCATTCGGTAATAACCGGCGTGATGTTAGTTCGCCTTCCCGATGTTGAGCACCGGGGTTTTGTAGAGACCACGCAGGTCCAGTTTTCCGCTATTTCGCCGGAAGAAATCTCGCGTTATTTGTCCACCGACGAGCCCTTCGACAAGGCGGGTTCGTACGCTATCCAAGGCCGTGCGGGCCGTTATATCTCGCGCATCGAGGGCTGTTATTTTAACGTGGTAGGTGTGCCGCTGGCGCGCTTGTATCAAGAACTCACCGGTCTCGGCTGGTCCGATGAATTTCGTGATTAAGATTCTCGCCGATCCTGAAGCACAATCCCTTTCCGGAGTTCACGGCTCGTTCGAACGGCGATGTCGGCGCGCCGACAATTGCACAAAATGTCGACACCGACGCTTGCACAAGCTGATGACAGTTGTGTCTTAAATCGAAGAAAGCCTCTTAATCGGCTATCGAAAAGTTTGTTTCACGTGAAACAGATTGCGTTCGAACCAGAGTGTCATTCGAATGCGCGACTGGTTCGAACGGACATCCAGCATTCGAATGCGGCTATCCTGCCGTGAAAACAAAAAAAGGCGGCTCGCCGGCCGCCCCTCTTACATTAGAAATTGTTCGCTATGACTTAAGCCTGGTCGCTAGCCGAATGCTATCCCAGCTTCTTTTCTTCAGCCGGCTTCTCCGTAGGAAGCGTCGGTTGTGTTGGAGGCACAACTGTCTGCGATTGCGACTGATTCCCGCCGTGCATCCCTTCCTTGAATCCGCGCACCCCTTCGCCCATCCCGCGCATCAATTCAGGAATTTTGCGCCCACCAAACAGAACCAGTATGACCACCAGAATAATCAGCCAGTGCATCGGAAATTCCATTGCCGCCTCCTGCCACTCTAATAATCGTCGAAAAGCCCGGTAAATACGCCTAACTGGAAGCTAAAGTATAACACGCTCGTCACCCATTCGGCGCGTCACCCTTTCCCGGTCCAGGTACTCCAGCAGGGGAATTGCGTATTTGCGGGTGATACCGGTCAGGTCTTTGAACGCAGGCACGGAAATGCGTTCCCCTCTGCTGGTCTTATACGTCACGAGCTGCTCTTTCAGATGAGCGAGCGCCGCTTGATGGAAAATCAGCTCGGGCGATACTCGTATCAAGCTTTTCTCGCGCAGCAGGATATGCAAGAGCTTTTCAGCCCGCTTGGCTTCGACGGACAGCCCGGCAAGCACATCTTTCACCGAAGGTACGGCCAGGCCGCCGGCCCGAAACGCCGCCTCGATTTTTTCCTTGGCGGCTTGCTCGTCAGGCTGCAAGGTGATCCCGCTGCCGGCGCGCTTAACAATTTCCCCGTGCACCTCTAATTTTTTCTGCGCGATTAATTCGGCAAGCGCCGCGCGAAATACTTCCGGTTTCACTCGCCGCCCTATACTAGACCGCAAATCTTCACGGGTTATTCCAGGCGAGAGCGGATTTTCGCGCTGAAAGCGTTCTATTTTTTCACTGATGGCGCTGCGCAGATGTTCAACGATGCCGGCACCTATCAACAATGGGCGCTCCTCGCCAATGCTCCTCACGATTTTGGCAGCAGACAGCGCCTTGATAGCTTCGTTGATTTCCGTTTCACGCCATCCGGTGTGCGCCGATAGGTCCTCAAAGCGCAATCCCATGGGTGCGCGCTCCACCATGGCCGTGAGCACCCCATCACGTGTGCCATCACGCAGAGTTTGCAGAAATTTGACTCTGCCGGAATCGCGCGAAAGCGGACGCCGCGCTAGAGGATCAAGAACAACACCTCCTCCAATGGTAGTGACTGGCGAAAATTGCCGCACAATGAAAGGTTCGCCCGCTACCAGCACCATTTCATCCTGCAGAACAAGGTGAGCCAATGCGGTTTGTGCGGGAGCGAGTTCCTTGATGCCATAAAGTAAAACTTCCGCGATAGTTTCGGCGGTTGAGGCATGAAAATGAACACGTCCGCGATGCTTGAGCTTGTGCGTTCCAGCCAACAACGTGAATTGCGCATCGATCCTGCGAGTAGCGCGAAAATTCCCGGGCTCCGCGAGGATCATCCCGCGTCTCACGGCAGTGTGGTCGATGCCAGCAAGGTTTACAGCGGTGCGTTGTCCCGCGGATGCCCGCGCGACAGCCTGGCCGCCGGTCTGAAGACCCCGGACGCGCAGCCGCTCAGAGCCAGGGAACAGTTCCACTTCATCGCCCGTCCCCACCGCACCGGAGATCAACGTCCCGGTCACCACCGTTCCAAAGCCTTTCATAGCGAAGGCTCGATCAATCGGCAGACGAAACGCTCGTGAGGCATCTTTGCCGCTGACTTGGATCGCAGCGTCGTGCAGGGCCCATTTTAATTCCGGGATGCCAGCGCCGGTTTTTGCGCTGACCGGTACGATTGCCGATCCTTCCAGGAAAGATCCACGCACATACTCTTCAATTTCCAATTGCGCCAACGTCAGTCCACTTTCATCGACGAGGTCGCTCTTGGTGAGCGCAACCACTCCGTGTTTCACGCCTAACAGCTTGCAAATATCAAAATGTTCCCGCGTTTGCGGCTTGATGGATTCATCGGCGGCAATCACCAGCAACATCAGGTCGATCCCCGCGGCACCGGCAAGCATATTGCTCACAAAGCGTTCGTGCCCGGGCACATCAATGAATCCAAACCTGATCCCGGCGTCTTCCAGAAAAGCAAATCCCAGATCAATGGTGATGCCGCGGCGTTTTTCTTCGGCAAGCCGATCCGGATCGGTTCCCGTGAGAGCTTGCACCAAAGAAGATTTACCGTGATCGATATGTCCCGCAGTGCCGACGATCACGCTTTTAAGATTTGCGGTCATAGAAATATATTCATCCGGAATTGTTCAGCTCAGACACGGCGCGGATGGTTGTGTTCGCTTTCGTGCAGCGCTCCGTCGGCTGCATGCTAGAATCTTGCCATCCGCAATGACACGTCTTTGTTGCACGCGATTCGAACGCGCGGCCCGCAAGCTCGGCTGGACGCGCATCGCTGGTCTCGATGAAGCCGGCCGCGGGGCGCTATTCGGCCCGGTGGTCGCCGCCGCCGTGATTCTGAATCCCAAGCGGCGCATCGTGGGCCTGGACGATTCCAAGAAACTGGTGGCGGACCGTCGCGACGAGCTTGCGCCGCGCATTCGCGAGCATGCGCTGGCATGGTCGGTCGCGGAGATCGATGCGTCACGCATCGACGCCTGGAATATTTATCAAGCCAGCCGCCAAGCCATGACCGCGGCCCTCAAACAGCTCTCCATTCTTCCCGATTATCTGCTGCTGGACGCCATCAAGCTGGATGTTTTGATCGAGCAAAAATCCCTGATCCACGGAGATGCCCGCAGCGTGTCCATTGCCGCTGCTTCCATCCTCGCCAAGACCCATCGCGATGCTCGCATGCAGGAATGGGACGCAGTCTATCCCCAATACGGCCTGGCGCGGCATAAAGGGTACGCCACCGCCGATCATCTGGAAGCCTTGCGTCAGCATGGGCCCAGCCCCTTGCATCGGCACTCCTTCGCGCCGGTACGGGAAGCCAATTGCTGGGCGGTAGGCGCTACCCAAATTTCGTTCCTGCAGGATGTAGAATCGCCGGAAGCAGCCGCGGAGGCTGCCATCATGCCGTTACAAAATGTGTAATCTGAACAGAAAATGGTCGTTACCAGTCTTCGCCATGGATTCGCCGCGGCGTTTCCAGGTTTGAACGGTGATAACTGGCTGCTCACACGGGACTTTGCCTTCATTGACTTGTTTTTCTTCAGCCTGTTAGCGTAACAGGATAGCGTTGCGGGTTACCAACGTACCCCAGCGAATCGAGGAGAACGTCTCGGACAGGTTCACGAGCATCCGCCGCAGTGACGCGTGGTTGCCCCGTGGCCGAACCAGTTAAAATGTCCCGGTTAACGCATGGCTTATAACAAAAGCAAATTCGTCGAAGCCGCCCAGAAACTGCTAAATCAGGGCAAAGTTGCGCAGGCTATCGCCGAATACCAGCAAGTCCTCAAATTTGAGCCCCGTGATCAAGTCACCCTGATGACCGTTGGGGAGCTGTACATCCGCCAGGGCGAAACTTTTCAGGCCATCGATTATTTCGAGCGCCTCGCGCAAATTTTTGTGGGCGACGGCTTCCTCACCAAGGCCATTGCCGTTTACAAACGCATCGCTAAACTCGCCCCGGAAGAAATTCGCCCGCTCGAAAAACTTGCTGATCTTTACGTGCAGCAAGGGGTGATGAGCGAAGCGCGACCGCTCTTTCTGCAGTTGGCGGAAATCCATCTGAAGCATAATCGCCAGCCAGAAGCCGTCAGCCTGCTGAAGAAGCTTCTTATTGCGGAACCGGACAATCTGCGCATCCAGGTGCGCCTTGCCGATCTGTATCAAGCCATGGGGCTAAGCAAAGAGGCGATGGATGCCTACGTTTCCGCAGCGCAACGTGCGTTAGCACGTGGTGACCACGCCGAATGCGAAAAATTGGCGGACAAAGCGCTAAAGATCGATCCCCAAAATCTGGCCGCAGTTATTGTCAAAACCCGTTCGTATTCAGCCCGCAACAATGTGGCGCAGGCGGCTGAACTCCTCGAACAAGTTCCCGACTTGGAAAAGGGCGGCGAACAGGCCGAGCTACTTCTTGATCTCTACATTAAGATCGTGAATTGGGATAAGGCCACGGCCCTGGCGCTGCGAATTTTCGAAGCCGACGAAAAAAACTTTGGGCTCACGCAAAAGGTTGCAGAGGCTTTACTGCAGTCCGGCCAAGGCGAACAGGCCATGGGTATCATCGAACGGACGCGCATCCCCATGCTGGATGCCGGGGAACATGAAGCAGTCAGCAAGCTGCTGAACGAACTTGTAGTGCGCTTGCCTGGCCGCGTTGAGCCACACGAATGGCTGGTAGACAGCTATGGCCGCACCAGCGATTCGTTTCGCATGCCCGATGCTCTGGCGCAGCTTGGTGATGCTTTGGTCGCGAATGGGCAGATGGACCGCGCCAAGGCAGTATTCCAGCAGCTGGTCGAGCGGGAACCAGAGAGCGAATCTGCCAAGCGCAAGTTGAACGATCTGCTTAAGAAAATGGGAATGCCGGTACCTGAAACGGTTGAGCCTTCTGTCGACGAGTTCAAAACCGAATTGCAGCCGCCGCCGGCACCCAAAGTTCGCCCGGATCTGCCACCACCGGCACCGGTTTCCGTGTCCGCGTCTGAACCCGTGACGCCCGCAGCAGGAGAACGCAGCGAAGCGGCGAGTTCGCTCGACGAAGACACGCAAAGATTTATCACCCAGTCGCTCACTGACGTGGACTTATTTGCAAGCTACGGACTTACCCAGAAAGCTATCGGATTACTGGAAGCTATTTTGCGGCGCGCACCGCGGCACACGCCGACACTTGAGAAACTTCTCGACTTTGTTCTCACCGCGGCGGATGACCGGCGGACCGCGGAACTTGCTGCGCGCCTTGAGAAGCTTTATACCGAACGCGGCGACCAGCATGGCGCCGAACGATTTGGCGAATTGCGCCGCCGTTTCCAGCGCTCCGCGGGTATCACGGATGAAGAGCTGGCTGCTGCCTGCGAAGCGGCTTTAACAGAGCGCTCTCATGTTCCAGCCGAGTCCACCGAGGTCGACACTGACGATTTCCCCACCTTCGAAATCGCGCCCGAAACGGTGGCCGTGGAAGATGCCTCTGAACCGATTTTGGAATTGATGTCTCGCGCTCCGGTGGAAGCAGCGTCGCAACATTCCAGCGCGGATGTGGACGAAGTGGATTTGTCCGACGAATGGTTGTCGGTGCTTAAGGAAATCGAGCCCGGACACCCTGACGCAGCAAATGCCGGGGCCGAAGCGATTACTGAAGCGAGCGCGCACGAAACAGAAGCTCATAAAAAGGTCGCTGATGAGACGGTTGTCCCAGCGGGGACTTCGTCATCTCCTGCTGAATTTGAAATTTTCGCGGATGCAGAAACTGCTGAAGTGGACGCGGATGCAGCTTCATCGCAAGGCGTATTGGAATCCCAGCAGCCGCAATCGCCGCTCGTTCCGCCTCCGGACGTTCCTGCGTATGCTGAATTCCAGGTGTCTCCTGAAGCTCCGCCTGAGTACGAGGAGCTTGCTGTCCCATCGGAATCTGCACAGTCAATTCCAGCGGACGCGAGTAAATCGGTAAGTACTCCTCAGGAAGTGGAAATTTCCGCGACGCCAGAAACTCCCGTCGAAGAGATATCGTTGCCGGAAGAAATCAGCCTTGGCGAACCTGTGGCTGAGGAATCTCGTCCGCCCGAAGAGGAAAAAATTCCAGAGCTGGCTGCTGTTGAACAGAGCCATGCGCCTGCAAAAACCAGTGAACCAGAGTCTGAATTCGAACTGGATCAGGATTACGACCTGATTCTGGAACCCGAAGAATTGGTGCCGGCACACAGCCAAAAGCCGCCCGACATTCCCGTCGAGGTCCATGCGGCGGAGTCCAATGCAGATCCTGAACATGCGCACGCCGGCCGAAATTCAGGCGGGCCGCCCGCCGGGAGTGATTTTGCGTCTGATCACTTCCTTGCCGATCTTGCGAATGAGATCGAGGACCTGGGGATGGGTGGCCTGACACCGTCATACTCGAAGGCGGCAACAGAATCGCCGGTCAAGAACATCGATAAATCGAATCTCAGCGACTCCGGACCGTTGAAGGAAGTATTTGACGAATTTCGCGCCGAGCTCGGCGAGATGGGTTCCGACGATGAGGATTTGGAAACACACTACAATCTCGGCACAGCATTCCGCGAAATGGGTTTGCTTGAAGAAGCCATCAGCGAATTTCAAAAGGTGGCAAAAGCTAACGAGCGCGGACGTCCTTTCCGATACGCGATGCAGTGCTGTACGCTTCTTGGTCTCGCGTTCATGGAGAAGGGCCAGCCGGGCATCGCGGCTATCTGGTACGAGCGTGCCCTTGAGACTCCCGGAGTCGAACCGGAAAGCATCCTCGCCTTGCGGTATGATCTGGGCATTGCCCAGGAATCGGCTGGCGAACCCGAAGCGGCGCTAAAAAGTTTTTCCAAGGTTTATGCGATGAATATCGATTATCGCGACGTGGCAGAACGTATCGCCGCTCTTCAGAAGCCCAGCCGCTGACGCCTGGATGTTCGTTAAGGCGGAGACTCCTCAGTCATGAATCGTGTGTTACGCGCATTGTTGATTATTTTATGTTTTGAAATGGGCGCTCTGCTGCTGTATCTTCCGTGGACGAATTTCTGGGAACAGAACTATTTTCTAAGCCACTTTCCTTCGCTTCTGCCAGTTCTGCTGCATCCGTCGGTACGAGGTGTGGTCAGCGGCATCGGAGTGTTGGACATTTTTTTGGCTTTTGGTTTGATCCGTCCGCGACCCGAAACTCCCCGTGTCCCATTCCGGTAAGCTGTCGCACGCACCGATTCTTTGTTATGTCACCGATCGGAAAGGTCTCGCTTCCGCCGATGAACATCGGAGTCAGGCGCTGCTCAAGCGCGTAGCTATTGCCGCGGAAGCGGGCATCGATTGGATCCAGATCCGGGAGAAGAATCTCTCGGACAAAGAGCTTGCTGCCCTCGCGCGTGATGCTGTTACGCAAACAAAACAGATAAATGAGCGCAACAGGCAAGCATCGCGAATTCTTGTGAATGACCGTTTTGACGTGGCTCAGTCCGAGCGCGCAGGGGGTGTTCATCTCGGCGAGCGTTCTTTGGCTGTCCACGACGTTTGCAAGTGCCTCGCTGCGAGGCCGGGCCCCGCTGGAGATGACAAATTTTTAGTGGGGGTTTCTTGCCACTCGGTGCAGGCAGCTTCCAGTGCGGCGCGCGATGGCGCAAATTACATTTTCTTTGGCCCGATATTTGCGACACCGTCCAAAGCATCATTCGGCGCTTCACAAGGCCTTGACAGGTTGGCCGAAGTTTGTCGTACCGTGTCGATTCCGGTGCTAGCCATCGGCGGCATCACTCTCGAAAACGCATCAGATTGTCTCGCCGCAGGAGCGGCAGGTATCGCGGCCATCCGACTGTTTCAAGATGCGGAAGATCTCGAGGCTATCGTCAGCTTCTTACGTGCAAGTTCCCGCTAGGCTCATCCATTCCCCATCGGGATCACGTGCGGATCAAGCGGGTAATGTGTGCCGGTATTCGGATCCAGGACGTCGATGGAATACTTATGAAGAAATATATGATTTTGAGGCTTGTCAACGGTCTCGACTGGAGTTTGGCCAGGATTATGAGGGTCCAACACGATGATCGTGTCATGAGATTTGAAAAGTTCCTTGGCGTGTGGCCCTTGAATGGTGATTGTAATTTGAAGGTTTGTATTGGCTACAGACCACACAATCTGGTCTCCTTCGCACGCAAAAATGACGTAGTTCGCAGGGTCGGTCAGCACATTAGTAGTTGCATCGACAGGGATTGGAATGAGATCCGGAGTCTGGCCAGTTTTGCACACCTGACCTAACTTATGCGGGCGACCGGCCGGCGTGGGGAGTAACGCCAGGTCCGGTTTGGCATCCGGAGCACATGAATATGAACGTGATTACCGCCGCGCGAATCGCTTTTTCAGAAACTGTTAGCTTTCTCATGAGCCCATCCTTTCTTCGCCTTGCGATAAAGACTTGCGAACACCAATTCCCTGCTAATGGCCTTATTTCCCCATCGGAATCACGTGCGGATCGTTCGTTGAAACTGATTCGCCGTTCTTGTCTCGGGCTAGGACCTGGTACGAGTAGTCTTGATAGAGAGTCACGTTCTTACTGACGGTTTGAGTGTCGGTAACTTGCTTATGGTGTTTATCAGCGACACCTGGGCCTGTATCGGGTTTCGAAGTGAAGCTGCCTTCACCAGATTCGAACAGGGTGTTGCTCTTCAGAGCGGCTGTGTCATCGAATTTTGCTGTGAAGGTCAAATCGTCTTCCGTATACCAACGGACCTTGTCGCCGACGCATACAAAAATGTATTGATCTGCCGGTGCTACCTGACCACTTTTAATTTCCACTTCCACCGTTTTATCCGGGCTGCATGCGACAAACTTCAGGTTGTAGGAAGTGGTCTTCTCCGGTTTGTTGGTATTGCAGCCGTAATTTATCATCGTGAATGCCGCAAGGACCCCAATACGTAGCGCCATTCGCCAAATTGCCTTACTGATCATGAATTCTTTCCTTTCATGTGCTCCTGCGAAATCAGGGCCCTGAAGCGTGGATCGTTTTCTAGCACTGAAAAATTTGGTGTATCCCGAATGCCGGCTGCAGGGTATCCCGCTGCCACCGCGCTTTCCAGCAGGTCCAGCGTTTTTTTCTGATCTCCCGCCTGGACATAAACCATTGCGGCGTAATACAGCACTTCTGGATCATGGGGAGCCAGTTTTTCCGCGTCGCGAATGCGAAGCTGGGCTCTTTGCTTTTCGCCTAGCATGGCGTGGTATTCCGCCAGGTAGCTCAACATGTGCGCATCCCGCGGATTGACTTTGCGCTGCTCCTCGCCGAGCTCCAGCGCCTTGCGGTAAGCGCCGGCGGCGCGCTCGCGCATTCCAGGCGCCCAATAATAGGCGTCTCCCAGGTTTCCCCAGATTTCATAATTTTTGGCATCCAGAGTGGTGGCTTCTTCCAGCGAGCGTGCCGCATCGGTATAACGCCTGGATTGGAAATAAGCGGTGGCCAGGTTGGACATTCCATCTCCGGTTTTGCGAATCTTCAAGGACCGGTTCAACGGCTCAATCGCCTCACTGTAGCGTCCTTGCTGGATGCGAGTAATGCCCAGGTTCGCAAACCCGACGAAGCTGTCGGGAACCAGCGAGGTAACCTGCGTGTACATCTGAGCCGCTTCCTCCAGCCGTCCATTCCGCAAATAAAAAGTGCCCAGTCGGTTGTATCCAGCCCAATAATCGGGCCGCAAGGCGATTACCGCCTTGTAGGACTGCTCCGCTTGCTGCAGACGGTTCAGACTCTCATAGGCGCGTGCCAGCCCACTTTGCGCAGCATCCAGGGTTGGTTCACTCTGCGCGGCGTGCAGATATTCTCTGGCAGCCAACTCGTATTTTCCGGTGCCCTGATACACGTGTCCGAGGCAGGTATGGCCCTGCGTCAGGCTTGGGTCTTTTTCCAACGAAACCTGGCAAGCTTTGGTGGCATCGTCCACTAGGCGCTTCTCGTGGGTGTGCTCGAATTTTTGCCAGTAAGCTTCGCCCAGGCCTGCGTAAGCGCCCGCGAACCCGCTGTCTTTTTCAAGTGCGTGACGGAATACGCTGATCGCGTTATCGACATTTTCTTCTTTGTCGTAATTCTGCAAATAGCCCAGACCGCGCAAATAAAAATCATATGCAGCCGGTTCAGAGGTGCCGTGAGCAGACAATGTTTTCTGCTCCTGAGGCTCCAGCTCCAGTTTCAGAAGCTCGGTAACCCGCGCGGAGACCTGGTCCTGCAGGGCAAAAGGATCGGATGCTCCCGCGGTAATGGTGCCGCCGCGAAGCTGTTCGTGCGAACGCGCATCTACCAGAGAATAATTAACGCGCACTTGGCCGGCAGCTCGCTGGATATTCAACATTAATCCGTAGTTCACGCCGAACTCTTGCCGTGCAGCTTCCAAGGTCTGAACGTGATGCGCACGCATTTCGCTCGGGGGTATCACCGCCAGGTGGTGGCGTTCGGACAATTCCGTCAACCCGGAAGTAAGGGTGTCCACCAGACCGTTATCGAACGCCGCCTCGCTTGGCTGCGAATTCGAATCATTCGTATCGGGCGTATCAGGGGAAATCACCGCGATTTGCACCCGCTCACCTGGAGCTTCGGTTGGGGTCGTCGTTGCGCTGCGGGGTCTTTTTGCCAGCCACAGGGCGCCGGTGATAATCAGCGCCAGCACGGCGGCGGCAGCCACCCACCACACAAATCCAAAGTGGGGTTTTTCTTTGACGGTGGAAACGATACTAACTGCCGATGACGGCTCCAGCGCTTCCAGTGCAGCGCGAACTTCGCCAGCTCGCTGATATCTTCGTGATGGCTCCTTCTCGAGACTGCGACGAATCACCGCCGCTAATCCCGGCGGCACCGTTTCAGGAAGCGCTGGAGTCGGCTCATTGATAATGCCGGTGCAAAGGCGATAAAGATTGTCTCCGCTGAATGGCTTTACTCCCGTAGCCATCTCATACATCACGATTCCGAGAGCCCATATGTCGCTGCGGGCCGAGGCCTCGCCGCCCTGCAATTGCTCTGGCGACAAATACGGCATGGTTCCTGCCAAGCCAACGGTGGTCGCGGTCGCCGCTTGCAACGTCTTGCGATTTACGTCATTTGGATCCGTTCGCTTGGCGAGTCCAAAGTCAAGGATTTTTGCGTCACCTTCCGGAGTAATTACGATATTCAGCGGTTTCAGATCCCTGTGAATCACGCCGCGGGCGTGCGCATGCTCCAAAGCTCCGGCGAGCTGGCGCGCGTACCTCACTACACTTGAGGTGGACATCCGGCCGTCTCGAATGGATTCGGAGAGCGGGCGGCCCTCAACAAATTCCATGGCGATAAACATCTCGCCCTGTTCTTCAGCGACCTCGTAAATGGTGCAGATATTTGGGTGATTCAGAGCGGAAGCGGTACGAGCTTCTTCTCGAAAGCGCTGGACTTGTTTGGGATCATGAACGATTTGAGGTGGGAGAAATTTTAACGCGACGGTGCGGCCCAGCGCGGTATCTTCAGCCCGATATACCACACCCATTCCGCCACTGCCCAAGGGCTCTAGAAGCCGGTAATGCGACACCAAGGCGCTCGGCACAGGCACCGCCAGGGGACCAACTCAACACGCCTGCACACTTCGCATCGTGCATTTGGAGAGATAACCGCTGGGCGCATATTAGGCTGCCGTTAACCCGCAAGTCAACGCGCAGTTCAGCGCGCTTTAATCTCTGCCTTCGCGGATCAAAATATGCAGATTGTCGATGGGATTTCGGTGCTCCCGAAAGGTAGGACAAAAAAACCGCGAACTCAAGCGCTGAGCCAGCGCCCTATCGGTCTCCACGATTCGGTGTGATCGCAGATGACCCGAAGCGCCGCCGTAAGCGGAATTGCCAGCAACAACCCCATTCCGCCCCAGATCCATCCCCAAAATAGCAGTGCGATGGTGATGGACAATGCATTTAGTTGCACCTTTTTGCCCACCATCGCAGGTGCAAGCAAATTATTCGCGAGCATATGAATCGCCATCAAGACACCCGCGATCAGCGCATATGACGCCGCAGAGGGGGACTTTGATAGAGCGATCAGGAATGGGGGCAACCAGGACAGTACCGCTCCAAAATAGGGAACCATGTTCAGTAGCCCAGAAACTATGCCGATTAATATGGGGTAGTCCAATCCCATGGCCCTGAAAAACAAACTGCTCGCAGCTATCACGATGAGCGTCATCAGCGACATGCCTACCAGGTAGTCGCGCAGCACGTCCCGCAAAGCTTCGAGAGTTTCCTTTACCGATGTTCTTCGCGAAACCGGAAATAATTGTAGAGTGCTGTGCCACACCGCCTGTTTTTCCGACAGCATAAAAAATACCAGGAAGGGAACGAAGGTGACCTCCAGGACGAGCCCGGACAATGATCCGATGATGTGCACCACCGTGGCGCGCAAGGCGTTTTCCGCGCCGGCAACGGTTTTCGACGGGCCTTTCTGCTGGGCAGGGGCCTCACTTGGCTCGCTTACTTGCCTTTCAATGCCATTCAATTTTGTTTCTACGGAATTCACGGCTTTCCTGAGTGTGCCGCTATATTTTGGCCAATTTGCCGCGAAGTCCGAGGTCCTCGAATATAATCCGTAGCCCACCGCTCCCAGAATTCCAATCAAGAACAACACGGTGATCATCGATGCGATGGTGCGCGGCATGCGCATTCTTTCTAAAAACTCCACAATCGGATCCAGGAAATAAGCTAACAGGATGGCCAGCAGCAGCGTTATGAGAACGCTTGCGGCAAAATAGAGAAACGTCAGAACGAGAGCCACTGCCAGAAGCTTTAGACTTACGTTTGAAATTGAAATACGAGGGCCAGGGGCTGGGGTAGGTCGAAGTTCCGCGGTGGACAAGAGAGGCTCCATGCACGAGAAGGTAGCATATCCGTGAGTGCTAGCTGCACATTGTGCGTTAACCAGTCGCTCAAATCACAATCCCTGCTTGCTGAACCGGGCTAACGGAAGCTACTCAATGGAAACAGAGAAGGGATTCTGGTCGTCGCAGCGCAATGACGACGTGCTAGACTTTTTTACCGGGCGCTCGCTCCGCGGAATTCGCTCGATTGTTACGACTTCGAATCGCGCTATCGAATAATTCAACAATGCCTAAATCACTTTTTGGTACCGACGGTATTCGCGGCGTTCCGGGCACCCCGCCGCTCGACGATGCCACTTTGTTTGCCACTGGGCACGCTCTCGGCGTTTATTTGCATCGCGAACATTCTGCCGCCCGGGTCCTTATCGGCATGGACACTCGCGAATCCGGCCCACACATTGCCGCGGTCCTCGCCGCTGGCCTATCGCAAGCTCGCGCATCGGTGGCCTTCGCGGGAGTGATCACCACGCCGGGAGTCGCCTGTCTCGTCCGCCAGAACGATTTTGAAGCCGGTGTAGTCATCTCCGCCTCGCACAATCCTTTTCATGATAATGGCGTAAAACTTTTTTCACACGCGGGGATGAAATTCCCGGACGCAACAGAAGAAGCGCTGGAGCTGGATATTATCCAGCATCGCGAGAAAAATAAATCCACACACATTTCCGCGCCGGGCCTGGTAGCCGATCAATCTTTGGATGTGGAATACCTTACCTATTTGCGAGAGCGCATTATTCCCGGCGCGAAGTTGAATGGACTTCGCATGGTGCTGGATTGCGCCAATGGCGCAGCCTATAAACTCGGTCCGGAACTGTTTCGTTCTTTGGGTGTGGAGGTAATCTCCATCGGTGACTCGCCTGATGGACGGAACATCAACGCCGGCTGCGGTTCGCTGCATCTGGAAGGGCTGCGGCAACGCGTTCTCGCGGAAAGAGCCACCCTTGGAGTGGCTTTCGATGGCGACGCTGACCGGGCTCTGTTTGTTTCGGCCGACGGACAAATCGTCAATGGCGATGGCGTGATGCTGGCGGTCGCACGCTACTTGAAGTCCCAAAATAGGCTCAAAGGCGACAGGGTCGTCGGAACCTCGATGTCAAATCTAGGCTTGGAGCGCGTGCTGGACGGTGAAGGCGTCACTCTAGCGCGTGCCGACGTTGGTGATCGCTACGTCCTGGAAGAAATGCTACGCAGCGGGAGCGTGCTGGGCGGTGAGCAGTCCGGGCACATCATCTTTTTGGACGACAGCCCGGCCGGCGATGGCCTGCTAACGGCTCTTAAGATAGCGTCGCTGGTTTCCATGAATGGCGGTCTAGCGGACTTGACCAAGGGATTGAAGGACTACCCACAGATCATCGTAAACGTGAAGGTTCGTTCCAAACCTCCGCTCCATTCGCTTCCTGAAGTTTCACGAGCCCTGTCCGACGCCAACTCCGCGCTGGGCCAAAATGGACGCATCGTTCTTCGATACTCAGGTACCGAGCCGCTGGCACGCGTCATGGTAGAAGCGGAACACGATTCGGATGTGCAACGGTTTAGCCAGTCGCTGGCAAATGCTGTTCGAGCTTCTATTGGTATTTGATCCATTGTGAGTCGATCGAACCGCTGCGTGTTCGAAGAAGCACGCCGATCTGCGAGAGCCGCCTTCACGATTCGTAAGTTGATTTCGTAAATACGCGCGCCATCAAAACACGAATAACGATATTGTAGATTTCATCATGAAGGTCTATTGCTTGGATACGCTCCCAAACAACATAGAAGCGCACTGAAATCTGTGAGATTTTGTAGGCCCGCGAGCACAGGCAGAGCGGTTGACCGGATGTTTGGCGCGGCTAACCATATTGCTTTCAACCACTTTGAATTGTTATTTGTCTGGACTGCTCGCTGGCACAACACTTGCTCTTCTGTTGGCAACTTTTAAAAAGATTGGCTTCCCGGGGTGGCCGGAACCGAACCTCGACTCGGTTTACGGTTTTGGGGCGTCAATTTAAGAAGGGGGCTTGCACCAGCCCCCTTTTTTCATTTCTGGTGCGATTCCAATTCTCTGTCCGAACCCTCCCGAGTCTATTACTTCGTCTGTGCGAATTGACGTGAGGGCTTGAGCCCAGATCACTGTTTCGTGTGGGGGATTACAACGTGTCTCATAGTGGAGAAGTTGATAGGCCAGTTCGAGACATCGCACGCCTGCAGGGCAAGGTATGGCCGGAAAAGGTGAGCGGCCGGTGGGGGTTCCGGCCGCTCGGGCGTGGGGATGGAGGGAAACGTAATCCGAAGTTGTTCTTAACTTCCCGTCGCTATGCTGCGCTCGCGAGCAGCACAACGGCACACAGGAGCAGCCGTAACCGCCCCGGAAGCCGCGATCAACTCCCGATCACAATTGCGATTGTGCTTCCCATGCGCGTGTGGGTCGATAGTTCCCTCGTTCTATCTCGACCGGTACTTTACGGTTCATTCTTCGGTACCGTTTCACAAAGTACCTTCGTACCGTGGCCCTAGACAGTTGCGAACTGCAAGCTGCCGATCGGCGGTTTGCCAGGTCTTAATCCCCTAGTTTCTCTTGAACCGCAGCGCCGGCGGTCGCGTTCCAGATCAATTTACGGGTTTCGAAGGTCTGGATAGCTTCAACCCCTCGCCACTTCCCACCGCGATACGTTATTCTTTCCTCCCATGCATGACCTAAGTTACTTTCGCGAGCATCTCGATCTTTTCGCCGAGATGGCCGCCAAACGTGGCACGACTCTTGATCTGGATGCTTTCCGCGCTCTCGACAAAGAGCGTCGCGAGCTCATCACAAAAAACGAGCAGCGCAAGGCGCAACGCAACAAAGCCAGCGATGAAATAGCTCGCCTGAAAAAAGAAAAACAGCCCGCCGATAGCATTATTTCGGAGATGAAACAAGTCTCTGAACTCATCAAGCAATGCGATGAGCGCATTACTCAGCTTGACGACGCGCAACGGGAGCTGTTGCTCACGATTCCCAATGTCCCTCATTCCAGCGTGCCGGTGGGTTCCAGTGCGGCGGACAACGTGGAAGTTCGCCGCTGGGGCACCCCGCCAAAGTTTGACTTCACGCCGCGCCCGCACTGGGAAGTCGGCGAGCGCGCGGGAATTTTGGATTTGTCCGCCGCGACCAAGATCACCGGCGCCCGTTTCGCCGTCTACAAAAGCTGGGGAGCACGCCTAGAACGCGCACTCGCGAATTTCTTCCTGGATGTACACACGCGCGAACACGGTTACACGGAAATTCTGCCACCTTTCCTGGTGAATAGCGCCTCGCTGATGGGCTCCGGCCAATTACCGAAATTCGCGGCGGATCTGTTCAAAATAGAGGGTACCGATTTCTGGCTCACCCCCACGTCGGAAGTTGAGCTTCATAATCTTTATCGCGACGAAACTTTAACGGAAAGTCAACTTCCTATTTTCCTCAGCGCCTGGACGGCTTGTTTTCGCTCGGAGGCCGGCGCCGCCGGGAAAGACACGCGCGGCATTCTTCGCCAACATCAATTTCAGAAGGTTGAGCTTTTCAAATTTACGCACCCGGAGAAAAGTTACGAGGAACACGAGGCTCTGGTTCGCAATGCCGAAACGATTCTTCAAAAACTGGGGCTCCACTATCGAACGGTGCTTCTTTGCACTGGAGACATGGGCTTTGCTTCCGCTAAAACCTATGACATAGAAGTGTGGCTACCGTCTGCAAGTGAATTTCGCGAAATTTCCTCCTGCTCCAACTGCGAGGCCTTTCAATCGCGTCGCGCGGGGATCCGTTTCAAGCCGGCTGGCGGCGGCAAAAGCGATTTCGTGCATACGCTGAACGGCTCGGGGCTAGCGGTCGGACGTACCTGGATCGCCGTCGTTGAGAACTATCAACAGGAAGACGGTTCCGTGGTGATTCCCGAAGTATTGCGACCATACATGGGCATCGACCGAATTCCGGCGTCTCCGACGCCTAAGCGTTAGGGCAAGGTTCGGACACTCTTTCTGTTCATAAGTCCTGTAAAATTAATAACTTAATAGGACTGCGGAGGCGTCGTCTTGGCAAACGGCCTACTGGAGGTGGCTTCGCAACTTACTGAAATTGCACCTTTTCGTTTGACGCGCCCTTTTGACCTTGCATACACTCATTTCACCGCGTCCTTTGGTGAGTTCCGGGCTATCGACTGTGGTTGCCTTTCTGTTGACCCGATTGGAACTCGCTCATCATCAATAGCTCGTAGATATGAACCGACACGAAGCACAGAGTAAGCTATGAACTTTTTCGCTCGATTGATCAGGTTTTTGTTTTGGGTGGTGATTGTCTCGTGGGGCGTTCGCGTAGCCGGACGATTGATTTCGGGCTTGCTACAACCCGGCCAGAGGCGAGAGCCATTAAATCCCAGGGGTGATTTGAATGCCGGAGAAAGCGGACGCCTGCTGGTGCGCGATCCGGTCTGTGGTGTGCACATCGCGGAGGTGCTGGCGATTCCTCTGCGTGAAAATGGTGAGTTGTTGCATTTCTGTTCGTTAGCCTGCCGCGATGCCTATCTAAATTCATCGCATAAGCTAGCGGCGAACGCATGACGTGGCGTGAACTATCAGCAGTTGTTGTCTACCCAACGTTTTGAATATTGCACTAGACCAACCCATTTGAGGAAAGGACCCGAGCCGATGGCCACGGTCGCAAAGCCCACAGCCCCGACGAGACAGATTGGCGCGCCCCCCATGGTGCCGCGCATCGCTCCGCGCGAGGACCTAAACCCCTTCCGAATTTCGCAGATTCAATTTGATATGGCCGCGGAATTTCTAAAGCTTGATCCTGGCCTGCGCCAGATTCTTCGCACGCCCAAGCGCATCCTGGAAGTTTCCATTCCCACCAAAATGGACAACGGCCAGGTGAAAGTTCTCACGGGTTATCGCGTGCAACACAATGTGGCGCGCGGACCCGCTAAGGGCGGTGTTCGTTTTCATCCCAACCTCACGCTCGACGAAATGAAGGCTTTGGCTGCCGGGATGACCTGGAAGACCGCAACCGTGAACGTGCCTTTTGGAGGCGCGCAGGGCGGCGTAATTTGCGATTCGAAACGCATGTCCAAGGGTGAGCTGGAACGTGTGACGCGCCGCTATGCCAGCGAAATTCTGCCGCTTATCGGGCCGTACCTGGATATTCCCGCTCCTGATGTTTATACCGATGCGCAGACGATGGCGTGGATGATGGATACGTATGCAATGACCGTGGGCCACGCGGCGCACGGGTCCGTCACTGGGAAACCGTCATCCATCGGCGGTTCGAATGGCCGTGAAGAAGCCATGGCGCGGGGGCTGGTGGCCGTCGTGGAAGAAGCGTGCAAGCTCAAGAAAATTGCGCTGCGCGGAGCTACTATTGCTATTCAGGGCTTCGGCCATTCAGGAGCCACCGTCGCGCTGCTCTTTGCCGAGAAAAAAGCCAAAATCATCGCGCTCAGCGATACTCGCGGAGGCGTAACCAATCCGCGAGGCATCGATCCCATAAAGGCGATCCGCTATAAAGAACGCAGCGGCACAGTTGTAGGCATGCCTGGCGCTACGCGCACTACCAACGACGAGTTGCTCACCATGAAATGCGACATCCTAGTGCCCGCTGCTCTCGAAAACGTCATCACGTTGAACAACGCGGAAGCTATCAAAGCTCGGATCGTTGCCGAAGCCGCCAATGGACCGACGACGCCGCACGCTGATGAAATTCTCGCTCGCAAGGGAATTACCGTGTTACCGGACATCCTCGCCAACGCTGGAGGTGTGACGGTCAGCTATTTTGAGTGGGTGCAAAACCAGCAAGGGCTGGTCTGGGACGCCGAAGAAGTAAATGCTCGTCTGCAAAAAACGATCGTGCGCGCTTTTCATGAAATGGTGGAAACTATGCGCAAACATCACGTCCCGCCGCGCGCCGGCGCGATGATTCTGGCGGTCGGACGCGTCGCCGAAGCCACGCTCGTCCGTGGTTTGTTCCCGTAATAAAGAATTATTTCGGAGCGAGAGCGAAGCACCACAACTGTTAGAAGTCCTACTCTGCACTTTTTCGAAAACTTTTTCTTGCGTCATACCTCTTGCGCGCGTAGATTCGCAATTGCCGGTGCGTTTTTGGTTGGTTCCCAAAAGCGCCCGGCAATTTTCGCTTGGAGGGAATGACGGCGAAAATCGCGGTGCTGGTTTTTTGACGTGAAACTCGTCGCGCCGCAAGAGACTAAAAATTTGTGCGGCTTGCTATGCGAGTCGCTGAGGATTAAGCACGAAAAATGTCTAACCACATCAACGTGGCTCCAAATTTATTGCTCACCATCGCGGGATTCGATCCTTCTTGCGGAGCGGGAATCGCGGCCGACCTCAAAACGTTTGCCGCGCACGGTTGTTACGGCGTGGCGGCAATCACTTCGCTGACGGTGCAGAGCACTGAGGGGGTGCAAGCGGTCCACAATACTCCCAACGCCGAATTGCGCGAGCAGCTGGAAGTGTTGGCCAAGGATTGCGATATCGCCGCGGTGAAGATTGGCATGCTCGGCAATCGCGGAAACGCTGCGGTCGTCGCCGAATTCCTGGATGCACACAAATTCGCGCACGTAGTCCATGACCCGGTAATGAAATCCTCCAGCGGGGCGGAACTGCTCGATGGTGCCGGGATCAAATATCTCATCGCGGAGTTGCTTAAGCGTTCCACGGTAATCACTCCCAATGTGCCCGAAGCAGAAATTTTGACTGGTTTGGAGATCAAAGATGTGGCCGGAATGGTAGCCGCCGCCAGGAAGATTGTTGAGATGGGGGCGCACGCCGTAATCGTAAAGGGCGGTCACATGGAGCGGGCCGTCGATGTACTTTTTGACGGGGAAAATAGCACCCTGTTGGGAGGCGACCGGGTAAAAGGGAACAACACTCACGGAACGGGTTGCACCTTTGCTTCAGCGATTGCCGCGCAGCTGGCCTCTGGCCGCGGACTGGCAGAGGCCGCTATGCTCGCCAAGGCTTACGTCACGAAAGCCATTGAAAAGGGATACGCCATTGGCAAAGGGCGCATTCCCTTAGATCATTTTTACCGGCTGCGTGCTGAACCTCCTGCGCGCGGCATCCATGAAGTTCCGCAACACGGGATGCACCCCGCGGCTGAGCCCACTGCCCATTAATTTAAGTTTGGAAGCTCATTGAAGCGCTACCCGTAGGAGAGCGGAACGCCCTGGAGCCAGACTCAGCTTTGCAAGCACCTCAAGGATGGCACCCGACTTCAAAATGAAGAGTGCCGAACGCGCTACCGTTTCCAGACCACACGGCCGGCCACAATGGTGGCCATTGGCGCACCCTTGAAACTGCGTCCGTCAAATGGCGAATTCCGTGATTTGCTGGATGATTCCTTGACGTTATAAGTCCACTCATGGTCCGTGGAAAAAAGCGTGAGGTCTGCCATCTCGCCCCTGGTAATTTTTCGCTCCAGACCAAACACTTTCGCCGGGCCCGTGGTGAATAATTCCACCATGCGCATGAGCGTGATCTTCCCGCTGTGCACGAGTTCTAGCGCAAGTCCCAGCGCCGTTTCAAATCCCAAAATGCCAAAAGGCGCGCGATCAAACTCGACATCTTTCAAAGCCGGCTCGTGGGGCGCGTGATCCGTTGCTATGGCATCCACGGTGCCGTCCGCCAGTCCTTCTAGCAGTGCCTCACGGTCTTCGCGCGCGGCCAATGGCGGATTCATTTTGAATCGCGAATCGTATTGCACGTCTTCGTCGATCAAAGTGAAGTGATGAGGCGTGACCTCGCAGGTGACTTTCAACCCACGCTTTTTCGCCCAGTCCACCAACTCCAGCGAACTCCGCGCGGAAAGATGCGCAATATGCAGTCGGGCACTCGTCAATTCGGCTAGCTGAACGTCGCGGGCGACACACACCGACTCGGCTGCGGCCGGCATTCCGCGTAAACCGAGTCGCGTGGAGGTAACCCCTTCGCGCATTACCGCGCCATGCGCCAGAGAAACATCTTCGGCGTGCTCAATGACCGGAAGATTGAGCGACTGGCAATAGTCCATGACCTGCCGCGCGAGTTTTGCCGTAGCGATGGGCTTCCCATCATCGGACACCGCAACGATTCCAGCTTCTTTCATCGCTGCAATTTCCGCGATGTTTTCGCCTTTGCTTCCCACCGAGGCCGCGCCGATGGGCCACACGCGCACGCTGCCGGTCGATTTCGCGCGATCCACAATAAATCGCGTAACCGAGGCGTTGTCATTCACCGGTTTCGTGTTAGGCATGCAGCACACCACGGTAAAACCGCCGCGAGCCGCCGTTCGCGTTCCGGTCTCAATGCTTTCCGAAGATTCCTGGCCCGGTTCTCGCAAGTGCACATGCATGTCGATGAAACCGGGCGCAATGATTAATCCGCCCGCATCGAAAATTTCGGCGTCTCGCGCACCAGTAATCTTTTCTGGCGCGCCAATCTCGGCGATTTTCTCACCATCAAGGAGAATGTCCTGTGCCGCGTCCGTTTTCGTCGCCGGATCCAGCACCCGACCATTTTTAATCAGCAGCATGCGTGGATTCCTTTTTCTCTGGCCAAGCACTCGGACCACCACTCAATGCTTCATCGGCGACGGGGCTTTGTCCGCCTTCCGTCGCGCCGGACATCAGCAAAAACAGCAGGGCCATGCGCACTGCAATGCCGTTGGTTACCTGTTCGAGGACACATGATTGCGCCCCATCCGCCACCTCCGGCGAAATTTCCACACCACGATTCATGGGACCAGGGTGCAGGATCAGCGCGTTTGGATTGGCCAAGCGCAACCGTTCGGCATTCAGTTGATACAGCAAAATATATTCTTCCGCGGAAAGCGTGGGCTCGTACATCCGTTCGGTTTGCACCCGCAGCACCAGGATTACGTCAGCGTCTTCGAGACCCTCTTCGATTCGCGACACGCGACGAATCATGGTCCCGGGAGGACCGATTTTTTCCAGCTCTCGAGGGACCCACATCGCTGGGCCGCACAGGGTGAACTGACAACCGAATTTTCCCAGCAAGTGAATATTTGAACGTGCCACGCGACTGTGTTGAATATCGCCCAGGATAGTTACTTTCAAATTTTCGATCGAGCCACGCCGGTCCCGAATCGTCAACGCGTCCAACAATCCTTGCGAAGGATGCTCGTGCGTGCCGTCGCCGGCGTTGATCACCGGTATATCGAGATTGCGCGCCACGAAATCTGCCGCGCCAGACGCCGCGTGGCGCATCACCAAGCAATCCGGTTTCATGGCATTGAGGGTATAGACGGTATCTAGAAGCGATTCGCCCTTCTTCAAGCTGGACGCCTCTGCTTGCAGGTTCATGGTGTCCGCGCCCAGCCGCGAAGCCGCGGTATTAAAACTTATGCGGGTGCGCGTGGAATTTTCGAAAAACGCTAAAGTCACGGTCTTGCCACGCAACGTGGCTAGTTTTTTTAGGGGATGGCGCTGGATTTCCTGAAACAGCTTGCTCTGATCCAGCAGAAAAGTTAATTCGTCCGCGCTGAGCGGTTCAAGGGCCAGGAGATCGCGAAAGCGGTAGGTCACATCGTCACTTATCGAATTACGGCAAAGCTTCTAACGTCGAACAGCGTGATAAAAATATTTCTAGGGCTCCAGCCGATCGACCAGCACGACACGCTCTTCGGTGTCGATCTCTCGCAGCCGGACTTCCACAATTTCTGTATCGCTGGTCTGAACGCCGCGGCCCACGTACTGCGCTTCGATGGGCATTTCACGATGGCCGCGATCGATAAGTACGCAAAGCGACACGCGCTTTGGCCGTCCCAAATCGAATAAGCCATTCATCGCGGCGCGAATAGTTCGCCCGGTATATAAAACGTCGTCTACCAGGACCAGGTCCATGTTATCCACGCCAAAGGAAATATCAGAAGATTGCAGCACCGCATGCGAAGCCACTTTAGACAGATCATCGCGATACAAAGTAATGTCCAGCGTTCCCACCGGAACTTCCACGCCATCGATCCCGCGCATGGCTTTCGCGATTCGCTGGGCCAAGGGCACGCCTCGCCGCCGCACGCCGATGAGGGCCAGATGCTTCGTGCCGCCGGATTTTTCCACAATTTCGTGCGCCAGACGCTGAATGGTGCGATCGATTTCAGACGCCGACATGAGTTGAGATTTTTCGACGATACGCATAAGTTCGCGTAATCCTATCATTGCTGTCGCACTGCGGCCAATCGAACCGTACGATAACATTTGAATGATAGACTGCCGAGGTTCTTGTGGAGGAATTCGGAATGGCTGCTGGGGTCTCAGTTTTTTTCGATCGTGCCAATAAAATCGTGGCGATGCTGCTAGCTTTGGTGCTGCTCGCAGCGTTGTCGGTAGCAGCGCAAGGATCTTCAGCACAGACCGCAGCCCACAAAACCAGCACGAAAGACGCCTCCAGTGATTCGAGTAAGCCAAAGCTGGTGGTCATTCTGGTGGTCGACCAGATGCGCGGCGATTACGTGGATAAATTTCAGCACCAGTGGACAGGCGGTTTGAAGCGCCTCGTCAACGAAGGAGCGTGGTTTCACGACGCTGCGTACCCTTATGGCGCCACGGAAACTTGTGTGGGCCACGCCACCATTTCCACGGGGTCATTTCCGGCCAGCCACGGGATGGTTGCCAATGAATGGTGGGATCGCGAGCAGCGGAGGGACGTGACGTGTACCGGGGATGCGTCCGTAAGAAATATAACTTACGAGGGCGCGAGTACTGCCGCTACCAGCAATCCTGTGGGCAATGCGCCGAGCTCAGCACCAAATGTTTCGGGAGATAGCGCCGTCAAAATGCTGATCCCTGCGTTTGCAGAAGAGTTGAAATTCCAGGCTGGGACGGGCACGCGCGTGGTCACCATGTCGCTCAAAGCGCGCGCCGCGATTACCTTGGCTGGACATCAAGCTGATTCTGTGACGTGGTGGGATGGAGCGACCGGCTTATGGCAAACATCGTCAGCATACCCGCAGGTGGCGTTCATCGCAGAATTTGTGAAATCGCATCCGGTGACGGACGACTACGGCAAGACATGGGCGCCTCTTCTGCCGGAGTCAGAGTATCTGTACGACAAAACCGCGTTCAATGGCGAACCGCCGCCAGGTTACGGCGCCGAATTCCCCCATACTTTACGCGGAACTCCGGAGAGTAAAGGGCCAGACCACGCGTTTTATTTGCAGTGGGCCACGAGTCCCTACGCTGAAACATACCTCGCTCACATGGCGGAAGAGGCGGTTGACAAGCTCGAGCTCGGCAGGGGCCCGAGCGTTGATTTTCTTTCTGTTAGTTTTTCCTCTGTCGATTATGTCGGGCATACTTTTGGTCCACGCAGCTGGGAAGTCCAGGATGAGCTGGCTCGTCTGGATCGCGATCTAGCCGAGTTTTTCAGCCATCTTGATAAAACTGTTGGACGCGGCAAGTATGTCGTGGCCTTTAGCTCGGATCATGGTGTCGCGCCTGTTCCGGAAGATCTGCGCAAGGCCGGCATAGATGCAGGGCGGCTGAATGTAACGGAGGTAAAAAATCGCATCGAACAAGCCCTTGAACCGCTTCATTACGCGAAGCCTTCCGTAGCTGATGTTGGAGGGGCTGACGTGTACTTCACTTCCGGCACGTACGCAAAGTTAAAAAGCGACCCGCCCGCGTTGCAAGCCACGATCGAGGCTATTCGAGCCACCCCCGGAGTCGCGCGTGTATATCAAGCTGAGGATGTGGATGACCGTCCGGCCACGAGTAACCCGATTCGGGCGGCCGAAGCCGCTGGGTTTTATAAATCGCGCAGCGGTGATTTGCTTATCGTTCCGAAGCCGTACTGGATCTGGGATTATTCGGCGCCCGGAAAACCAAGCCGCAGCGGGGGCACTTCGCACGGCACACCGTATTCTTACGACCAACGCGTTCCAGTAATTTTGATGGGCTGGGGAATCCGTCCCGGGAAATATTATGAACCGGCCACGCCTGCCGATATAGCGCCAACGCTCGCGACTCTTTGCGGAATCACGCTGGCTACGCATGACGGGCGGACGTTGTTCGTAGCACTTGAGGGCTCGAGCTCCGCGCACGCGCTGTCATCTTCGCAGACTCGACCAACCAGCGATTTCCACACCGCGGACCGCTAAATCACTCCTCAGAACAATGTAGTCTTTCGGTCGGGAAATCGCGCCCTCACGCTCGCTCTTCGTGTTATCCTGCACCCGATGTGACCTCCGCTGGCCCTGTCGATCTCAGCGTTAACATCGGCGCTTTGCGCCTCAGAAACCCCATTATTGCCGCCAGCGGCACGTTCGGCTACGGCCTCGAATTTGCCCATCTTGTCGATCTAAAAACGATCGGCGGATTTGTTACTAAAGGGTTATCCCTCAACCCAATACAGGGTTCTCCCGCCCCCCGTCTGTGCCACACACCTTCCGGGATGTTGAATGCTGTCGGGCTCCAAAATGTGGGGGTCCGGGGCTTCGTGGCGGAAAAACTTCCGGTACTAAGAAAATACGATACCCCCGTATTAGTTAACATCTTCGGGTATTCACCTGAGGAATACGCGGAGGTCATCCGCATCCTGGAAGATGCACCAGGCGTGGCGGCATATGAGTTGAATATTTCCTGCCCCAATGTGAAACAGGGTGGCATCCAATTCGGCAGCGACCCGACGACGGTTTCTCAAGTGGTCAGTGTTGCCAAGCGAGCAGCGGCCAGCCGTCCCCTCTGGGTGAAGCTGTCGCCTCTCGTTACAGACATTGGGGTTATTGCCAGGGCGGCCGAGGACGCTGGCGCGGATGGGTTGACGGTGGCCAACACCTACCCGGCCATGTCGATTGACGTCGAGACCCGTAGGTCCAGGCTGGGGTGCCCTACTGGGGGTCTTTCTGGCCCCGCTATTAGGCCTATAACCCTACGGTTGGTCTGGGAGGCAGGTAAAGCCGTCAAGATCCCAATTATAGGGTTGGGGGGTATCGAGACGGTCGACGACGTGCTTGAGTACTTATGTGTGGGGGCTGTGGCGGTTCAAGTTGGCACAGCCAGTTTCGTAGAACCAGGGGCAGTAGAGGCGTTATCTACAGGGTTACAGCAGCGGATTCTAGGGTATAAGCTGCAGAATATACAGGATTTAACTAAAGTTTTGGTACATCAGTTGGATTGACCGGTAGGACAGGCCGCTGTACAATTTTCGGTATGATGATGCTAAATAGACACAACATTAAACGTTATGTCCACATCCTCTACTCCACGTTCCTATGGATCCCGGTGATGTTTTTGGCCGCGCAAACCATAAACGCGCCCCTAGTGGCACGATCCAACGAGCCAGTTGAGCCCCTTAAGACCTGGGTGGGTAACGCTAGCTGGTACGGCCCGAACTTTGATGGCAAGAAGACGGCGAATGGCGAAGAGTTCGATTCCGAGGCTTTAACTGCTGCCCACCCTAACCTCCCATTTGGGTCCATCGTCCGCGTCGTAAACCCCAAAAACGGAAAGTTTGAAGTGGTACGCATTAATGACCGAGGTCCTTATCAAGAAGGACGCGAAATTGATGTATCCTATCGCGTGGCTAGAAAAATCGGCCTGACCCAAGCCGGGGTTACCAAGGTCCGGCTGGAATTGATGCAGTTGCCGCAGCGGCCTTAAAGAGCCCCGGAAGGTCGGGGCCACAGACGTGACCTTGACCTTTGACGCTCATCCACGAAGTAGCCTGATCGTAGCCCTCGATTTCGATTCATTATCAAGCGCGGTAAAGTTCGCAAAGAACATTGCTCCGTTCGTGGGCATGTTCAAAATCGGCAGCCAGCTTTTCACCGCGGCCGGACCAGCGGCAGTCAAAGAGATTGCCGCGCTGGATGTCGGAATCTTTCTCGATTTAAAATTCCACGATATACCCAACACCGTAGCAGGCGCGGTGCTATCTGCGGCTTCATTGCCCGGAGTTGAGTTGCTTAACGTTCACGCGCTGGGCGGGACTGCCATGCTGCACGCTGGCGTTCAGGCCATCAGCGCGGGCGTGGCCATGGGCGCCAATCGCGCCAGGCTGCTCGCCGTTACGATTTTGACCAGCATGGACGACAAATCCTTGGAGGAAGTGGGCATCGCCGGCCCGGCTGTAGATCGCGTTACCAAGCTTGCTGTCATGTCGCAAAAAGCGGGTGTGGATGGAGTTGTGGCTTCCGTTCAGGAGGCGGAGGCGATCCGCGAGGCGTGTGGGCGCGATTTTCTGATTGTAACTCCCGGCGTGCGCCCGAAAGACGAATCCTCTTCAGCTCAGCGCGATGATCAGTCTCGCACCGCGACTCCGGCGGAAGCGATCCGTGCCGGCGCGGACTTCATCGTGGTGGGTCGACCGATTCTGGCGGCTCGTGATCCTCGCGCGGCGATCCAAACTATCGTCGGCGAAATTGCCGCCGCAAAGTAATTCCCGTAGGTCTTTCAACCTTAATTCACCGTGCTGGCAATTTCCTAGCGCCTTTCCTTGACCGCGGTGCGAGCCGCCGATAAGCTTGTGTTTCTTCCTTCCAGATGAAAGGTTCCATGGATCAGATTCACGTTACGCTACCCGACGGCAAAGTTCAGGAAGTGCCCAAAGGCACCACTCCTCTCGAAATTGCCCGCAAAATATCGCCGCGCCTCGCGGACGCCGCGCTTGTCGCGCGCATTTCCGCCGGCAATGGAATGCCCGCAACTAACGCTGCAGACCAGAGCGAATTGATCGATCTGCGTCGTCCGCTCGACTATGATGTGAAACTGCAAATCCTCACGGAGAAAGATGCCGATGCGCTGTACGTATTCCGTCATTCCGCGGCTCATCTTCTGGCTGCCGCGGTTACTGAACTCTTCCCGGACGTCAAGCTAGGAATCGGGCCGCCCATCGATACGGGCTTTTTCTATGAATTTCTGCGTGAAGAACCGTTCACTCCGGAAGACCTGATCAAGATTGAAGCGAAGATGCGCCAGCTTGCCGCGCAAGACTTGCCCAACGAACGCAAACTTCTTTCGAAGCCCGAAGCGATCGAGCTATACAAAAAAACCAATCAGACCTTCAAGTGCGAGCTGGTGGAAGAAAAAGCCACCGAGCCGATGGTTTCCTTTTATACCACAGGGAAATTTATCGATTTTTGCCGCGGGCCGCACATTCCTTCAACCAAGCGGATCACGGCGTTTAAGTTGATGAGCGTTGCCGGCGCTTATTGGAAAGGCCAGGAAGCGAATCCGCAGTTACAGCGCATCTACGCCGCTGCTTTTTATACGCAAAAAGAGCTCGACGAATATTTGCATCGTCTCGAAGAGGCCAAACGGCGTGACCATCGAAAGCTCGGAGTGGAGCTCGATCTTTTCAGCATTCAGGACGAAGCCGGTCCGGGACTTATCTTTTGGCATCCCAAAGGCGGGCTGATCCGCAAAATTATGGAGGACTGGCTGCGCGACGAGCTCTTGCGGCGCGGCTACGATCTGGTCGTTACGCCACACATCATGAAGCTGGATTTGTGGAAGACCAGCGGTCACACCGGCTATTACCGGGAAAACATGTTTGGCCCGGTAGAAGTCGAAAAAACCGACTATCAATTGAAGCCCATGAATTGCCCGGGACACATTCTCATCTACAAAGCCAGGATGAAAAGTTATCGCGATCTGCCTGTCCGTCTCGCGGAGCTTGGCACTGTTTACCGCTACGAGCGCAGCGGCGTGCTGCACGGTTTGCTGCGTGTTCGCGGCTTTACCCAGGACGACGCGCACATTTTCTGCATGCCTTCGCAGATTGAAAGCGAAGTGGAAGCCTGTATGGACTTCGCCTTCGCGGTAATGAAAACGTTTGGCTTCGACAAATTTGAGGTTGAACTCAGTGACTGGGACGCGGCCCATCCCGAAAATTACACCGGCAAACCGGAAGACTGGCAGCGCGCCACCGCCGCGCTGGCCGAAACCATGACGCGCATGAATATCCCGTTTAAAAAAATCGATGGAGAAGCGGCATTCTACGGCCCCAAAATCGACGTCAAGTTAATCGATGCCATCGGCCGCCCCTGGCAACTCACCACGGTGCAATTCGATTTCAACTTGCCGGCCCGCTTCGGGCTGCAATACATCGGCGAAGATGGCGCGAAGCACGAGCCGTTAATGGTTCACCGCGCGTTGCTCGGCTCCGTTGAACGGTTCTTTGGCATTTTGATCGAGCACTATGCCGGCGCTTTCCCACTGTGGCTCGCTCCCGTGCAAGTTGAGGTTTGCCCGGTCAGCGAAAGAGTTGCTGATTACGCTCGCCACGTGACCGACACGCTTAAACGTCACGGCTTCCGCGTTCATCTTGATGATCGCAATGAAAAATTGCCCGCGAAGATTCGCGATGCGCAGCTGCAGAAAATTCCGTACATGCTGGTGCTTGGTCCCAAGGAATCCGATGCCGGGACCGTTTCTGTCCGCCACCGCTCTAAAGGCGACCTGGGCCCGAAACCGCTCCCCGAAGTGATCGAGTCGCTAAACAAGGAAGTGGAATCCAAATCTCAATAGCGTCCGTCAGTTCGGAGAACTCCCGCGCACCGGAGTCCGCATGTCGCAAAAAATTCCACGCCGCATCTTTGTTGCGCTAGCCGGAGGCGCCCTCGTTTCGCCAAAACTCTTGTTGGCAGAGGTTAATCCGCCCACCGTGCTTGATCATATTCTTCTCGGCTGCAACGATCTCGACAGTGGCATCGCCTTCGTCGAAGAGCACGCCGGTGTGCGCGCGGCGTTTGGCGGCGTGCATCCTGGCCGCGGAACCCGCAATGCACTGCTCTCTCTTGGTGAAAGACACTATCTCGAAATCATTGCGCCAGACCCGCAACAAACTAATGTGCCCGACAGCTACGGCCTGAAAAAATTGACAGAGCCGCGGCTTGTCGGCTGGGCTGCGCATCCGGGCGACATCTCCCAATTCGCAGCTCGCCTGCGGTCCGCCAACATCGCCTTCGATGGCCCGACCCCCGGCTCGCGTAAACGACCGGACGGCCGGCTGCTCCAATGGCAAACCGTGAATCTCAAAGACAACTACTTCGGTCTCTTGCCCTTTTTCATCGAATGGAGCGCGGGCACCATTCATCCGTCAACTGACGCGCCCTCCGGTTGCAAAATCGAGAACTTCACGATTTCCAGTCCAAACGACGTTAAGCTGCAAAGCCTGTCCTCAAGACTTAGTCTTGATGTTCAAGTCCAGCATGCTGAAAAGCCACAGCTTTCTGCCCGTATCTCGGGACTCAATGGTCACGTCATCGAGCTCAGGTCATGATCAAAAGCCACCGTTGCTAGCTAGCTTGTGGACCTTGCATTCCGGCTTGTCCGACTAACGTGCTCGCATGCTATACTTTGAAACCCATCCCATAGCGCTTTTATGCAGTGGGTAGTGGGCTTAATTTTCGGCCTTGCGGGCTTCGATGTTCCGCAAGCGCCTCGTGGCATTAGGGGGAAATATCGCAGAACGTACTTTCCGGCAGAGCGACCGCATTCGCGTAAATGAACGTATTCGGGCGCGCGAAATCCGGGTTATTGATGAAGACGGCGGCCAGCTCGGCGTCATGCAGCCTTTCGAAGCCATAAAAATGGCTAAGGAAAAAGGCTTGGACCTGGTGGAAATTTCTCCTACCGCGGACCCACCGGTTTGCAAGATTACCGATTACGGCAAGTATCTGTACCAGGCCAACAAGAAAGCGCATGAACAGCGCAAGAGCAGTCGTGGCTCGCAACTGAAAGAAGTAAAGTTTCGTCCCGCAACAGCGGAACACGATTATCAGGTTCGCAAGAACCAGATCATTCGCTTTCTGGGAGAAGGCCACAAAGTTCGCGCCATGATTTTTCATCGCGGCCGCGAAATGGCTCATCAGGAAGTCGGTCGCGCCAAAATGACCCGCTTGCTGGGCGAAATTGGCGATAATGGCCAAGTGGAAACCATGCCGCGAATGGAAGGAAATGTTTTGGTGGCGTTGTTGGCGCCTAAGAAAGGCGTTCCCGCGAGTAAGCCTGCGGGGCAACCTGCTAACGCCCAGCAGTCGCAGTAGCGCATGTCACGACGCCAAATAAATAAACGAAGTTATTCGTGAGAGGATTTTAGAGATGCCAAGAAATCGTTCTAAGCCGAAGATGAAGTTGAAGACGCACCGGGGCGCTAAGAAACGCTTCAAGGTGACCGCCACCGGCAAAATTCTTCGCATGCATTCGGGCAAGCGCCATTTGCTGGGCACCAAGAAGCCTGGCCGCATGCGCAAGCTGAAGAAGCTCACGCTGGTGAACGCCGCCGACAAGGCCAACGTCAGGCTCTTGCTTCCGTACGCCTAGATCGAACTGTGGGAAAAGATTTCAGCGTCAATCCATCGAAGCTGATGCAGTGGCAACAAAAAGTCGGGTGCAAGCCCGCGCCGTTCCGTTGAAAAGCGAAATGGCATCGCGCCAGGCAGCGCTTCACGGGTGCCTGCCGGCCGATAATGAGCCGAATTATTTATTCGCCTCGCGGTGAACATGGGCGGCTCAGCAGTTTCTACCGGAGACAAACCCGTTGCCGTACGCGTGTTCCTGCGCGTTTGCGCAGCCCGTTGTCTCCCATTTCATTAAGGAGAAACCCAGATGGCACGCGTAAAACGCGGCACTAAACGCCGTGCGCGGCGAAAGAAATATCTCAAGCGCACTAAAGGCTTTTTTCTCACCAAGAGCAAGCTGTATCAATCCGCGCAGGAAGCCGCCAATCGCGCGGACCGCTACGCATTCCGCGATCGCCGCGTAAAAAAACGGCAGTATCGCCGCCTGTGGATTCAGCGCATCGGGGCCGCCGCGCGGTTGAACGGCATTACCTACGGGCAACTCATCCACGGTCTGAAAGCCGCCGGGGTGGATTTGGATCGCAAAATCCTGGCCGATATTGCGGTGAAAGATGCCGCCGCATTCAAGTTGCTCGCGGATCAAGCCAGGGCAGCCGCGCCGCCGCAAAAGAAAAAGAAAACTGCCTAGCTCTTTTGCGCGCTGATCATGTCGGCGCTTTTGGGCTGGGGCGCGCGAATAAAAGTTAGAAACCTGGAGCTCAGGTTCGTACCTCAACTGCGAACCTGAGCCACTCCGGGTCGTCGTGAGACACGCTTTCATGAGTGCTGCCGACAACATCCTCGCGAAAAAGCTCGCTGATCTCGGCGTAACCACACCGGATCAGCTAACGCCTTTCTTCGCGCAAGTGCGTTCGCGATTCGACGACGAAGCGGCTCGCGTTCACGACGAAGAATCGTGGAAGCTTTTCCGCGATGCCTGGTTAGGACGCAAGTCCGGCGTGCTCACCCAAATCACTGAGAACTGGCTAAAACCGGCTGGCCCGACGCTTAAACCTGCCGTGGGTGCGGCATTAAATCAGCTGCGTGCGCACGTCGAGCCAAAAATTGAAGCGTTGCACGCTTCGATAGATTCCGGCGGCGACGCATCCGCCAGCCCACGCGATCGCGTGGATCTTTCGCTCCCGGGAGTTGTTCGCCCGGTTGGGTCGCGTCATCTAATTCGCCAGGTCTTCCAGGAAATTGAAGATATTTTCTCTTCCATTGGCTTTTCCGTCGCCGAAGGCCCGGAAATTGAAACGCCTTACTACAATTTTGAAGCGCTCAACATTCCAGAATTCCATCCTGTGCGCGATGACATGGACACCTTCTATATCGACGTCCCGTCCTCGCATGGAAAGCAATCGGCCACAAGCCTGCTGTTGCGCACACACACTTCTCCAGTGCAAATCCGCACCATGGAGAAAACCAAGCCCCCAGTGCGTGTAATCGTGCCCGGCAAGGTTTATCGCCGCGACAATCCCGACGCCACGCATTCCTTCATGTTCCATCAGATAGAAGGCCTGGCTGTTGATACCGACATTACTTTCTGCGATTTCACAGGCACCATCGAATATTTCGTGAAGCAATTCTTTGGCCCCGGCGTGAAAACGCGTTTCCGCCCCAGCTACTTTCCGTTTACTGAACCGTCCGTGGAATTCGACGCCTCCTGCATCTTCTGTAACGGCACCGGTTCGAATTCCTCCGGCGCGACATGCTCGAAGTGCAAAGGCTCGGGCTGGATCGAACTTTTCGGCGCTGGCATGGTGGACCCCGCGGTGTACGGCTTCGTGAATTACGATCCCAAAAAGATCAGTGGCTTTGCGTTTGGTATCGGCATCGACAGGCTGGCGATGTTGAAGTACGGCATCGACGACATTCAGGTATTTTTTCAGAACGATGTGCGCTTTTTGCGGCAATTTCCGTAAGCGAGGCTTCTCGGACTGTGACGTTTGCTGACGCTAAAAATCGCTTTTCAAACCGCGTGGGAGATTACTTGCGTTATCGTCCGCATTATCCCGAGGGTGTGCTGGATTTCCTGCGCTCGCAATGTCATCTATCGCCCGCGCACGTCATTGCGGACATTGGTTCTGGCACGGGATTTCTGTCCGAGCTGTTTTTGAAAAATGGCAATCCAGTTTTCGGCGTGGAGCCCAATCAGGAAATGCGCGACGCCGGTGAAGATTACTTAGCGGCCTATCCGCGCTTCACCAGCATCAATGGATCGGCGGAAGCAACTACGCTGCCGGATTCCTGCGCTGACTTCGTTACCGTAGGTCAGGCCTTTCATTGGTTCAAGCCGGAGCCTACCCATCGCGAATTTGCACGCATCCTGCGTTCTGGTGGCTGGGTCGCCATTGTCTGGAACGACCGCACGCTATCAACAACTGGCTTTGCGGTGAGTTATGAAGAGCTGCTGGTGCGCTTTGGCACGGATTATTCTCGTGTCAGAGATTCTTACCCGCGAGCAGAAGACATCCGCGCCTTTTTTGCCCATGAAAAATTTTTGACGCACCAGCTTCCCAATTCTCAACATTTTGATCTCGAATCATTGCGCGGCCGGTTGCGCAGCAGCTCCTATGTCCCAACCGAGGGCGACCCGAATTTCGCGCCAATGATGACGGCACTCGATACGCTCTTCGCCGCTCACCAGCAAGATGGCCGCGTGCTCATGGAGTTTTCCACCTGGGCGCATGCAGGCCAGCTGACTTCGGGTAGTAATCCATCATGAAGGTGCTTTACAGCTGGTTGCAGGATTTCGTGTCAGTCAGTGCGTCGCCAGAAGAACTAGCTTCGCGACTGGCACTCTCCGGAACGAACATCGGCGGAATCGAAAATGGTCCTCACGGCGCGGTGATCGACGCCGAAGTCACGTCCAATCGGCCTGATTGCCTGAGCCATTACGGCATTGCGCGCGAAGTCGGCGCAATTTACAAACTACCGATCAAACAGGTTTCGCCTAAGCCGCCCGAATCCGTTGCCAAAACGGCCGAAGCGACAAAAGTGGAGATCCGGTCGGCGGAATTATGCGGACGTTTCACCGCGCGCGTAATTCGCGGCGTGAAAATTCAGCCTTCTCCAGCGTGGCTCAAAAACAGACTCGAAGCGTGCGGCGTTGCCAGCATCAACAACGTTGTCGACGTTTCGAATTACGTCATGCTCGAGTTTGGCCATCCTCTGCATACTTTCGACTACGACAAGATACGGGACCACTCAATTGTGGTGCGCGGCTCGAATCTTCGACCTTCCATCGCGGCAAACGCTACCGGCGAAAAAATCAAAACGCTGGACGGCATCGAGCGGCAACTCGATCCCGGTACCTGCGTAATCTGCGATGGTGACGGCTCGCGCGTAGTGGGCATCGGCGGGATCATGGGCGGTGCCGAAACCGAAATTTCCTTTTCGACCAAGAATGTTTTGATTGAATGCGCGTGGTTCGATCCCATCGCGATTCGCCGCGCCGCTCGTTCGCTTAAACTGCATACCGAAGCATCGACGCGATTTGGTCGAGGCGCCGATCCTGAAATGGCCGAGCTGGCTTCGCGCCGGTGCGCGGAACTGATTTTGCAGCTAGCGGGCGGCGAGCTGCTTGAGGGAGTCGTCGATATCTATCCCGGAAAGCGCGCGCCAAAAAAACTTCAGATCACCCGTGCTGAACTTCTTCGCGTGATGGGCTCCGACGTTCCCGACAAGGAGATCGAATCGATCCTTAGCGCGTTGGGATTTGCTCCTGTGCGCGTTGATCAAAATCGTGGCGTGGCCGGCTCTATTTTGGCGGCCTGGGAATGCACGCAACCTTCCTGGCGTGCCGAAGTGTCTCGCGAGATTGATCTGATCGAGGAAATTGTTCGCATCTACGGGCTCGATAGATTTCCGCCGCGCTTGCCCGCGTCGCGACAAGGGGCCGCGCGCTTGCCGCATTACGAAGCCGAAATGCGCTTGCAAGAGCGGCTAATCGGTCTGGGCTACCGCGAAATTGTTACCATTCCGCACGTCGATGAAGAACGCGATGCGCTGTTCAGGCCTGCTGATGTCACTCCCGCGCGCTTAGCGAATCCGCTCTCCGAGGAAGCTGGCGTTCTGCGATCTACCGGGACAGTCACAATGGCCGGCGCGCTCGAATGGAATTTAAATCATGGCCAGCGCAACGCGCGCCTGTTTGAAATCGGCAATCACTATCGCTTAAACGGCGGCAAGCCCATTGAAACACGCGTGTTCACGCTTGGCGCCACAGGCGCCACACGCGAGAAAAATCTGTATGAACCCGCTCGCGATTATTCGTTCGCCGATTTAAAGGGTGACCTCGACAATCTTGGCGCGCTGGCCGGCGGCTTGCGCTGGGAAGAAACCGCCACTGAATATTTGAATCCAGCGCGGCGCGGCGCGCTTTTACTGAAGGCCGAATCACTCGGCGTGGCTGGCCAACTTTCCCGGCGCATTGCTGAACGACTCAAATTTCGCCAGGACGTTTTCCTTGCGGAAATAAATCTTGGCCCGTTCTATTGCTCCTTCTATGGCGTGAAAAATTCGCGGCGGTATCAGCCGATCCCGCGTTTTCCCGCTGTTGAGCGCGATTTCTCCCTGTTGCTTTCTGACGGCACTCACTTTTCGGACGTGGGCAAAACTATTTCGGCGCTGAACATTTCAGAAATCGCCTCCATCGAAGCCGCGGATTTATTTCGTGGCAAAAATGTTCCCGCCGGAAAATATTCCCTGCTCGTTAGAATTGCGCTACGGCCTCGTTCGGCGACTCTAACAGACGCGCAAATCAACGACATCTCCGCACGCATCGTCGCCACGTTGGAAAAGGAATTAGGGGCGCAGTTGCGTACCGCATAAGCCACGATCGTTATAAAAATCGTTCCCGGGCTAATCACTTTTTCAACAACCGTCCGCGCCATGCGGCCAATGACTATGTTATCTTGGCCCAGTCACTCCATAGAAGCGAGTCTTACACGTGCCCGTAAAAGCAGAAATTTTTGGTCAAACCTATACGATTAGAGGAGAGCTGGACGAGGACTACGTCCTGAAATTGGCGCGCTTCGTGGACGAAAAAATGCGCGCCGTGGCGAATGCCACCGTGACTGTAGACACTCAAAAAGTTGCGGTACTCGCGGCCCTGGCCATCGCCGACGAATTACACAGTGCACAGCGCGACCTGGGCTATCGCGAAGGGGTCTTGCGCGAACAAGCGGAGCGCTGCCTGGTACTCGTTGAGCGCGCCTTAAAACAATCCGCCTAATAAATCCCCGAAGTACTTCAACCCTGCATTACTGCGACCAGGAAGTTGGAGTGCGATCCCATCGATGCTTGCGCAATTCAGCGTGCAACTCTCCCGGCAACGGCTCGCGAGTACTCGCGCCCAGATTCGTCTCTACGTGATGACGTTTGCGCATCCCAGGAATAATGGTACTCACGTCTGGATTATTCAAAATAAAACGCAGGGCCATTTCCGGCATGGTCATACCATCTCGCAATAAGGGCTTCAGAGCGTCTGCACGCTCTACGCTGCTCCTCAGGTTTTCCGCTACGAAATAAGTGTTGCGCCAATCGCCGTTGGGCCATTTGCTCTCCCGCGTGATTGTTCCCGTAAGCGTTCCCTCGTCGAACGGCACGCGCGCAATCACGGCCACATTTTTTTCGCGACACGCCGGAAATAATTCATCTTCCGGATTCTGATCGAAGATATTGTAGATAACCTGCACCGCATCGATCAGTCCGGACTTCACTGCCCGAATACCATTCCAGGGCTCCCAGCGATTGATGCTGATTCCCACCGCGCGCACTTCGTTCCCGGTGCGCAGCTTTTCAAGCGCCTTCAACAATCGATCGTCGTCGAGCCAGTGATCTTCCCAGGTGTGAAACTGAATTACGTCCAACTTGCTGATGCCAATATTTTTTAGGCTTTTGTGCACATACTCTTCGATGTAGTCCGGCGGATACGACTCGTCCACGGAAAATCCCCGTTGGCTCGGCCATCGGCGATTCTTGGGCGGAATCTTTGTTGCGGCGTAAAGCGTTTTCAGCGGATTGGCGCGAATAATTTTTCCCAGCAAGGTTTCGCTGTGACCATCGCCATAGGCCCACGCGGTATCAAAAAAATTGCATCCCAAATCCACGGCGTGTTGCAGCGAGCCTAGTGACTCCTGATCCTCCGATCCCGTCCATCCCGCCATGCCCCACATCCCGTAACCAATTTCGCTGACATTCCAATCCGTGCGCCCAAATCGCCGGTAGTTCATCAAAAGTCCTTTCCAACTGAAGTCCGTTCCATTATAGCTAGCAAGCCTTTCAACATCGTAGGCCCTGTGAATTTCTTTGATTCTGGCTCTGTGCGCGTGCAGAATCTCTTGAATTAAAAAGGAGTGTTCATGACCAAGACAAATCTGCGGGTGGCGATCTTTGTAGTCGCAGTGTTTACCGCCATCATTGTTGGTCGCGCGCGCACCGCCGGGCCTCTCGATGGCGCTGCTGGGTCTCAAGTTTCTGTGTCTGGTTACGATGTCGTCATCACGAGCGGCCGCGTGATGGACCCTGAGACCGGGCTCGACGCCGTGCGCAACGTGGGCATCACCGCGGGGAAAATCCGAGCGGTGTCTGTGGAACCGCTAAAAGGAAAGACTGTTCTCGACGCTAAAGGTTTGGTCGTCGCGCCAGGCTTTATCGATCTTCATGAGCATGCGCAGGAACCGCGCAACTACCAGTTTCAGGCTCACGATGGTGTAACCACTTCTCTCGAACTCGAGGTCGGCACCGACGATGTAGACGCATGGTACGCCAAGCGTGAAGGCAAAGCTCTCATCAACTTTGGTGTAAGCGCGGGGCATATTCCGGTACGCATGAAAGTGATGCACGACCCGGGAAACTTTCTTCCCACCGGCGATGCCGCTCATCGCGAGGCCACTCCGCAAGAGCTGGAAGAAATAAAAAATCAAATTCATCACGGCTTGCAGCGCGGCGCGCTGGCGGTCGGCATGGGCATCAACTACACCGCGGCCGCATCGCACGATGAAATTGTGGACGTCTTCCGCGTAGCAGCAGCGGAAAACGCCAGTGTTCACGTGCATCTCCGCCATGCAGGCTTAAAAGAACCGACGACCGGATTAGTAGGCATCGAGGAAGTCATCGCCGCTGCTGCGGCAACCGGCGCCCCTTTGCACGTCGTGCACATCACCAGCATGGGCCTTGCAAATACGCCGCAACTAATTGCCATGGTAAGAGGCGCGCAAAATCATGGTCTCGACGTGACCACCGAGTGCTATCCCTACACCGCTGGCAGCACGAATCTCGAATCCGCTATCTTCGATCCTGGGTGGCAGGAGCGCCAAGGCATCACCTTCAAAGACCTTCAGTGGAGCAAAACTGGAGAGCGCCTCACCGCTGAAACTTTTGAAAAATACCGCAAGGAAGGCGGCCTGGTCGTTATTTTTTCCATTCCGGAAGCAGATGTTCGCACCGCGATCGCCGATCCCATAGTCATGATCGCCAGCGATGGCGTCCCGGGCACCAGCGCAAAGGTCCATCCCCGGGGCCAAGGCACGTTTTCTCGCGTTTTGGGCCACTACGTCCGTGAAGAAAAGACTCTCGACCTGATGACCGCTCTGCGCAAGATGACCCTCATGCCAGCGCAACGCCTGCAAAAACGCGCCCCGATGTTCAAAGACAAGGGCCGCATCCGTGAAGGCGCCGATGCGGATATCACGGTCTTCGATCCACAGCGTATCATCGACAAAGCCACCTTCGAAGATCCGCTCCAATACTCCAGCGGCATCCAATTCGTCCTGGTGAACGGCGTCCCGGTCGTCTCAAACGGTGAATTAGCTGAAGGTGTCTTTCCAGGTCGACCCGCTCGCGCGCCACACGCGCAGTAGCTGAGCGCTCCGGCACTAAATCCGAACCGAATTGGCCTATGGCGAATGTTTACTGAAACAATTAATCCCGTATTGCGTTTACTCAATCGGGGTATGCCATGAACACTCTTTTGCAAGACGTCCGTTACGGTGTCCGCATTCTCGGGGAAAATCCCGGCTTCGCAGCCATCGCTATCCTTACCCTGGCCTTGGGCATTGGTGCCAACACCGCTCTGTTTTCCGTGGTCAATGGCGTCCTGCTCAATCCGCTCCCATTTCCTAACCCCGATCAGCTGTACGAGCTGTACTCCAAAATGCCGGTCGACGAGCATTCCTCGATTTCGTACCCCAATTTCCTGGATTGGCGAAAGGACAATCACTCCTTCTCCACGCTTGGGGCTTTCCGCTCATCGGACATGAATCTAACGGGTGCTGGCGAACCGGAACGATTGCACGGCCATATGATTTCCGCGGAGCTTTTTCCCACCCTCGATATTCCGCCAATTCTTGGTCGCAATTTCCGGCCCGAGGAAGATCAAGCGGGCGCGGCACCAGTCGCCATTATTAGTGATGGACTTTGGAAACGTAAATTCGGTTTATCGCCTGAAGTTGTAAACAAAACCATTGCATTGAACGGCCGGGCTTACACCATTGTCGGGGTCTTTCCAGGACGGCTGCCCATTTTCAGCGCTAGCGACGTTTATACTCCTGTCGGCCAGTGGGATGATCCTACCTTCCGCGATCGTCGCGTCGGCATGGGCATGTTTGCAATCGGCAGGCTCAAACTGGGAGTGTCCGCATCTCAAGCGCGCGCTGACATGCAATCCGTGGCACAAAATCTCGCCGCCGCTTTTCCCGATGTTGATAAGGGTACCGGCGTCACAATCGTCCCGCTTAAGACTGACGTAGTAGGCGACGTACGCGGCATCCTGCTGGTCCTGCTTGGGGCCGTCACATTTGTGCTGCTCATCGCGTGCGCCAACGTAGCCAATCTTCTGCTCGCCCGTTCCACAGGCCGTGCTCGTGAATTCGCGATTCGCTCGGCTCTCGGCGCAGGTCCCGCACGGGTGATACGCCAGCTCTTGACCGAGAGCGTCTTGCTCGGCATCGCAGGCGGCGCGATCGGCCTGCTACTTGCCGTGTGGGGCACGCGCGCTATTCTAGCCGCGCTTCCGGACGTATTGCCACGCAGCGACGAAATCAATATGAACTGGCACGTCCTGTTGTTCACCGCGGCGATGTCTCTTTTGACGGGAATTTTTTTTGGACTGGCCCCAGCACTCAAAGCGTTGCGGCCTGATATGCATGAAACCTTGAAGGAAGGCGGACGCGGTTCAAGCGGTAGCCGTCACCGGACGCAAAGCATCTTCGTGGTAGTGGAAGTGGCCATGGCGATGGTTCTCCTCGTTGGTGCAGGGCTGATGATTCGGAGTCTCATCGCGCTTACCAAAATCAACCCGGGTTTTGACGCGCGGAACGTCCTTTCGTTCGAGACCTCCATTACATCCGATAAGGACGTCACGCCCGCTCAGCTTCGCGCGAAATACCGGGAGAGCGTACGTCAGCTAGAATCCGTACCCAGCGTCGAATCAGCCGCGTTAGTTGGGGGCTCCATCCCAATGACCGGCGACTCCGAGTTGCCATTCTGGCTGGAGGGTCAGGCCAGACCTGCAAACCAAAACGACATGCCTTTCACCATTTTCTATCTCGTCACTCCGTCCTATCCATCCGCCATGCGCATTCCCGTGCAACAGGGCCGTTTCTTCAATGATCGCGATGACGAACATGCCCCAGCGGTTGTCGTGATCGACTCGAGCTTTGCCCGCAAATACTTTCCCAATGAAAACCCGGTGGGTAAGCATCTGAATATCGGGCTGGTGGACATCCAACCGGAAATTGTTGGAGTGGTCGGCCATGTGGAGCACTGGGGACTGGGTGCGCGTGGCCACGAGAGCCTTCAAGTGCAGTTGTACATGCCGGTATGGCAGTTGCCAGATAAATTCTGGTCCTTGTTTGCCAATGGCGCTGGGTATGTAGTGCGTACCTCCAACGCGCCGCTCGGAATTTTGAACAGCATTCGCCAGGCGGTGGGAAGCGCCGATAATAGCGCGGCGATCTACGGCGTGTCTCCGATGCGGGATATTGTCGCCAATTCCATCTCCACCCAACGGCTAACCATGCTGCTTCTTGGGGTTTTTGCCGCCCTCGCCCTGACGCTTTCCGCTGTCGGCATTTACGGCGTCATATCCTATCTCACCGGCCAACGCACACATGAAATCGGCGTGCGCATGGCGCTTGGCGCGTCGACTAAAGATGTACTCCGGATGGTCCTGGGCGGCGGCATGCGCACCGCACTCATCGGCGTGGGCTTCGGTATCGCCGCGGCCATCGGCTTGACGCGCCTGATCGCCCAGCTGATCTATGGCGTCGGCGCGACCGACCCCATTACTTTCGCGGCCGTAGCCGCGCTGCTGACCGGCGTAGCTCTACTCGCCTGCTACATTCCCGCGCGCCGCGCCATGCGCGTCGATCCAATCATCGCCCTACGCTACGAATGAGGGCAGAACTTTTGAAGTTTATCGTGTAACTAAGTATTTCCCGGATCGTCATCTTTAACGTAGAGATGCTGCGCTTGTAGCTCGCAAGCGCACCGGAGTATGCTTCCCTGCACTCCGGTAAAGTGAAAGGGGAAAAAATGAACTGCGCACGATTCGTTTTATTACTCTCTGTTGCCCTATCAGTGGAAACATCGACCAAAGCTCAGAAAGACGAAACCAAGCCTTTAACCACTACTAACGAGGCGCAGGCCAGCAGCGCGCCGGTCACAAATCCCGTCAGCACGACCGTCAAGCAGCAATTGACGCGTTACAACAAAATTATGGTCGCCGCTGCCGAAGCCATGCCGGCAGATAAATATAGCTTTAAACCCACGCCGGAGATGAACACGTTTGGCCACCTCACGATTCACATTGCGCAAGGCAACAATGCGCTTTGTGCGCAACTTTCCGGCAGCCCCGCGCCCACCTCGGACAAACTTGCCGACGATGATCCCAAAGACAAGCTGGTGGCGGGACTCAAGGCTTCCTTCGACTTCTGCACCACCGCGCTGGCCAACGTTGACGATTCGAAACTGAGTGAGCCCATGACCCTCTTCGGCAGATTCCCTTCTTCGCGTGCCGGGGCGCTCATAGCTTTGAGCAATGGCTTCGCCGATCACTACGGTGCGCAAGCCATTTATCTGCGCTTAAGCGGAATTCTGCCGCCCACCGCCCAGCCGAAGAAGTAGACCAGCCGCGACGGCATCCGGCGTGCCACAAGCCACCTCGGATTTTTTTAGTTAGTGATGCGAAGCGCTTAGAAGTGGAATCCCAAGTCCACCGTTTCCGACCGCGGGGTGACAAAGTGCGTGCCACTGAACGTGGAAAGGAAGTTAAAGAGCGCCTCCTTGTTCGTCAGGTTGATAACCGTAAAGCGCAAGCTCCACTTATACCGGTCCCCATGTAGAAGATCATCGTCGCCCACGCTGACGTCAAACAAATGTCGTGGAGCAACTCGCGGCGGATTCTTGTCATCATTCTCAGTTCCATCCGCTGGAATCGTCAGGCGCGTTGCCCCGCGTGGCGTCCCCGCCGGGCAACTCGTAATTGGCGCGGTTAAAGTAGCGAAAGTTGTGCCGCAAAATAATCCAATCGCCGCTTGTTGGTCGCCATCAAAGGTGAGTGCAGTCGCATAGTCGGGTACCGCTCCTGCTACTAACCCGCTGTCATATCGCCAGTTGAAACCCAGCCAAGGCCCGCGCTTCCAGGGCTGGTATTGCAAATGCGTGGTCTGGTTAAACTTTTCATCGTGATCGATGCGGAAAACCGAACCACCTTGCCCCACGGTCACTCCCAAGCCTCCGACTTGTGGCGGGAAGTAACGGGCGGCCACACTGGACATCACCACCAGGGCCGTAAATCCGTGGAAATCAGGCATGCTGGCGCGCACCAAAAAACCCGGAATCTTGGAGTTGTGCCAGTCGATGGGAAAGGTGATTGGAGTGTTGCCCAGTACGCTGAAGTCGTACGCATTATGGGTGTACTTCCAGATGTACTCTCCGTCGAGCACCAGGTATTTTCCGAAGGCTTGCTCCAGACCGGCATGAAACTCGTTTCGGTATCCCGCGGGTGAGTTCGCCGGGACGCACGGAATCAATGCCGCAATCACGGGTACGTCGCAGCCCCTCGTTGAGATGATCAGATTTTCGTTGAAAGGAGTCTCCAGAGTTCGCGCATACGAAAGGCGCAACACCGTGTTAGTTGGCTTGATATTGTAGGCAATTCCAATTCTCGGCTCGGCCTGACTGGCTGCCGACAAACCGTTGTATATGTCCCCGCGTATTCCGAGATTAAAAGACCACTTGCCCTTGGTAATGGTGTCTTGCACGTACATCGAAAGTTCTTTTATGTCGGCATGGCCGCGGAAAGTAAAAAGGCTTCCTCCGCGCGTTAGATCAATAGGCAATAGCGTTGTACAAGGTGGCGCCAGCGCAGTGCCCCCTACGAAACACGGCGCGCCAGCCGCATCCGTCGTTGACGGAAGCAGATTCGCATCAATGATCCCCAAGCTGTCGTTTTCGTTCAAAAATGTTTGCTGATAGGTGACCCCAGCCTTGATGTTATGCGCCCCTTTCACATAGGAAATATCGGAACGGATGCCAGTATTCATCAGGTTGCGATCCTGGCCGATGGTCTCCGAATTGATAGGACCGAGATCGGCAAAAGGATTGTTGCTTGGATAGTAGTTGTACTGATCCCGGCGCACGTAAGCGCCCAGTGTGAATACCGCAGTTGTGCCAATCAGCCTGGTCCATGTGGGAGCTATGTTGAACGTTCCAATCTGCGAACGTTGATCGGTATTGCCCACCACATTCCCATCAGGTCCAATGACATTCAAATTGTCGTAGGTATTTGGCGTCTGAAACCACGATCGGGTGTACTGGAAATTTGTGTGGATGGTGTCCTTTGGAGTGATCTGGAAATCGACCCGGTCAAATAAATTCTCTTCATTTCCCTTATCGTGGATCGGCGCGAACTCCGGAGGATCAAGGAATCGGCCGCTGTTTAGACCGCTCACCGCGATGAAATTTCCCCACTTCGCTCCGCCATAGGCGAGGTTGAACTCCGCGTTTGCCGTGCCGAAACTTCCGTAAGAGGTGGATACGCTTCCAGTCGGCGTTGTGACCCCTAGTCCCGATCGCGTCGTCACTTTAATCACCAGGCTGGTCTTATCGCCAAATTCCGCGGGTGGAGCGCCCGAAATGACTTCCAGTGACTGAATGGAATCGGACGGAATCTGATTCGAGAATACTTTGCTGGTTTGATCCGAAATGGACTGGCCATCCACGGAAAAAGAATTCTGCGCGTGATCGCCCAGCCCGTGCATATTTCCATTGGAGTCGGCCGCTACGCCAGGTGACGTCAGTGTTACCAGCGACGTGACCGAGGAAGACGCGCTCTCCAGCGGAAGTTTGTCGATCAACGCCTGATCCACGTCGGTGTGAAAAGTCGATTCTGTCTCGACCAGATCTCCGCCGTTGGCTTCCACCGTCACGCTAGTGGCCGCCGCCCCGATCTTTAAGGTGACCGGCACACTGGTCGGTACCGTCGAGCGCACTCCTACATCTTGTGTGAAGGAGTCAAATCCATCGGCCGTCACCACCATGTGATACGGATTAAAGGGTAAGTTGCTGAAACGGAAGTTGCCATCTGGTCCGCTAACCGTAGAGCGCTTCAATCCAGTCACTGGATTCGATAGTTCCACGGTGGCGTTCGCCACGGAAGCCCCGGACGGATCTTTGACCGTTCCGTCGATTGATCCGGAATTTCCGGATTGAGCCGCAACCTGGGAGGCACAAAATAAAATGACTAAAGCCCATATCCAAAGCCTGAACCTTTGAAGAATCATTTCCGTCTCCTGCGACCTTAGCCGGGTCGGGATGAATTGCTGTAATTCATTTTCCGCTTGGAGATATAGCGGTGCGCCGCTGCCTTTGAAAAATGGCAGAGCAGCGCGACGGGAGCCCTTCAATTTAGATAGCTGAAACTATGCAGTTGGAGGCGCGCGGGAAGGAGAATCGTGACCGAAGAGCTCTTTACGAAACGGTAGAATGGTTTCGCGAACTACGCCGCTGATCAGGAGCGGCGCTGCTACTAAGAGTGCATTTATGGCCGGTCCCGAACCGATGTGTGCGGCATGGCAAACCCGGCAAGCCGCTTCGTTTTGTCCGGTGGCGTGGTCGTGAACCACGATCTGCACCAGGAACAAAACGATGCAACAGGCAATGCCCAGGGCCAGCGCTCGGGCTATAAGACTTCTAGGATTTCGGGACTGGCGCATTCAATTCCAAACCAACTTTAACCTGTTGTACCGGTACGAGGCACCGATAGTGCAACCGCATGCATTTTCTTATGGAGGCCCCAAAATCTGGATGGGCCGACACACTTAGCACACGGTACCCACTAAGATTAACATTAGGCCCAATTGGTTGTTACCTCAAGGAACAAAACCGCGAATTTGCCTTCATTTCCCACTTCAGTGTTTGATCGCCAAGTAGCTTTTAGCTTCCTTCAACTCCGGCCGATCAGCCGCCGGGCCCGAAATCCCTAGCAATTGCGAGTAGTAATCTCGCGCAGAGCGCTTGTCGCCTGCCGCCTGGCTGGCTAGCGCGGCGCCCAGCAAAGCGTCGAACCGGTTGGGCGCCTCCGCCAACACCATCTTATAAGCAACCATTGCTTCGGTCGGCTTCTTTAATTCCAGCATTAAGTCCCCCAACATTTCGCGTGCCGGCATGGTCACGGAGTCCAGGCCTTTGGCATCCTCGCGGTCCGCCGCAGCGCGCAGCAAACTTACAGCCTTCTCGGAATCGCCCTCGGCGTACGCCAACCAGGCTTCCGCTTCGCGCAGGTCAGTAGCTTTCTCCTCGGAAACGTCATAGCCGGTAGCTTTACTCTCTCCTTCGCGATGCGCCACGACTTCTGCCAACTTGCTTACGTCCTCTTTGGCGGCTGCCACGTCGCTGCTTCGCGCTGCTCCTATCGCGCGCGCCCAGTAGGTGGCGTCTTGTGAATTTCTTCGCTCAGGAACCGTGAGCGCCGCAGCTTCTTTCCATTGGTGAAGTTCCAGTGCGTTGCGCGCATCCACCACCGCCCGATGGTCGGCTTTTTCTCTCTCGCCAGAACCGGGCACGTTCATCTCTTCCGCTGACAAAGCGCGCGCCTTGGCTTCCTGTCCACTTTGCAAGTATGCGTAATCCAGAAAGTCCATCGCGTGGGTCTGATAATGCGATTCGGATTGATGCATTTCCGTGGCATGGGCCGCCGCGGCAGTTGCCGCTATGTTCGATGCGATCGATTCTTGCCACAACCCAAGCCTGGTAAAAATGTGCGACGGCATGTGCAAGGCGTGCGAGGAATCCGGCGCGATCTTCGCGTAAGCGCGCGCCGCTGCAAGCCCTTCGGCTGCGAACTGCGGTTTGTCCGTGGCGTGAATCAAGTAATGCGCTACACCGGGATTGTCTGGGTGCTTCTGGAAGAGCGGCTCCAGAATGGCTATCGCTTTTTTGCGGTTGGCGGTGACATCGACGTCTTCATCCGCCAACGCCACCAGCGACAGCGCATAAAACGCACTGGCCTCTACATCCGTTGGCGCTCCCGAATGTAATTGCGCCAAGGCTTCCGAGTATGCGGTAGTCCTCTGTGTGTGAGAGAGCTTCTCGTCGTCCTGATAAAACGCGGCCGCTGCGGCAATATATGCGCGTTCCCGGGGAGTAGGGGCGCCGAGTTTTTGAGCAGCTTCCACGCTCTCTAAACCTTCTTTGAGCGTGCGGCGTCCAGGAAAATCCCAAAGCTGGTGATAAAGCGCCATGGCCGCGCCCCAGTGCGCCATCGCGCAATTCGTGTCCAGGTCCACGCCGGCCTTGAAGGCGCTCTCCGATTCCATATACTGAAACGAATGTAATAACGCCAATCCCTTCAGCAACGCCGGCTGCGCTTCCGCTTTGCAGCTATTGGGAAAATCGACGTGCCCAAGTTGCTCTGAAGTGGATTCACGCGAGTCATTCGCGGAGGCGAAAAAGCCATTTAGGGGCAGTCCTAGACACAGTAATGTTCCGAGGAAAAGCCCAAGATAACGATGCACTATCATGCGCATGCGAAGCCCTCCGTAGCCGTTACACTCCAAGCTTGCTTTTGCGACGAGGTAACATTAGCTATCTCTGCAGTGATTTTAGCAGTTCTGAGCGCCCGCACCGAGTTGTCCTTGCCGGCGGTCTTAGGCGCCGACTTACCAGAGAAAAGTACTGAACTCAGCTGTAAGGGCACCTGCGGCATCGACGGTTGTGCGCTCTTGCCCGAGGCATGCCACGCTCGAAACGTACTGCGCCCCGGCCTTCGACCTTCCCGCACCCTTGCTGTTAGAATACTTACTGGAGCGGTTCTTCGAAGCAGGTGAGGGAGCGAAAGCTGTTTGAACCAATGACGAATCTCTGAGGCGCTGCGGACAGACAGCCTGTGTGCACGGCCTGTCCCGTTGGCTGGTCAACGCGGCAATCGTGATGACCGGCGAGCGGGGCAGGAAAGCCTAACGGTTGGCTCGTGGTGCCCACCTAATTCAGAGGTTCACGGCCTAGCTCCCCACGGCCAAGCAGTCCGCTCTATTTTTTTGTCCCCGTGATGTCCGGGTCCGATCCCCTAATTCGCTAGAGGAACTTCACTAACGCATCGGTCGTTTCCTTTGGCCGCTCTTCCAGGATCCAATGGCCGGTATCCGGCAGTACGATCACTGTCACATTTGTAGCAACCAGCTTCATTTGCTCGCCAAGTTCCTTTCCCAGTGACTTGTCTCCGCCGATCGAGAGCACCGGCATGGTCAGCTTGGTCCGCGACAATTCTTCGAAGTCCTTGGCCGTTTGCGGCCATGATACAAAATATTGCCACGCCGCCCTCATGCGACCCGGCCGGGAGTACGCATCGATATACGCTTTCCGGTCGGCTTGGGGGAGCGAACGATTCTTGTCCGCGGCTAGATCGTCCCAAAAAAACGAAAAATAGATTGGCTCCCGACCGGCGACCAGCGCTTCCGGTTTCGGTCCGTTGAATCGAAAATGCCAGATCGAAGGATTGTTATAGATTGGTTCCCAGCCTGCCACTCCCGGCAGAAATGCATCCATCACCGCAAGTTTCTCCACTTCGGCCGGGAACTGCGCGGCATACGCGTAGGCCACCATGAGCCCGATATCGTGTCCCACGACGCGGGCTTTTTGGATGCCCAGCGAACCCACTAGCGAATGAATGCTGGTCGCCGCAGCTTTCATGTTGATTCCGTTTGCGGGGACCGAGGAGTCGCCAATTCCTGGCAAGTCGGGCGCGATCACCGTAAATTTTTCGCCGAGCACCGGCAGAATCGGCGTCCACATCCTCGAGGTCTCGGCAAAACCATGGAGTAGAACTACCGCTGGACCATGTCCACCGATGGCGTAGTGCAATTTTAACCCGTCAACATTCGCATCCTTAGAGGCGAATCCTGCTGGCAGCGTACTCTGACTTTGCGCACACGCTGGAAATAACGCGATGAGCAGGATGAAGAAGAAAGTTCCTACACCGAATTTGAGTCTCATGGACCTCCTTGGGATCAGCAGTCAAGTGCTGCACAATATAACAGCAGCAGTCATCTTGCATGCCATTCGTAAGTTGCTCGTGCCGGGCCGTGTCATGTCGTTGATGCGCACATGGATGTGTACTACGATTTGGTCCCTATATGACGAAAGCTGTGCAATCGGCGCCACAAATGGTCAGTCCTACGCTTCGCGAAGCTTTGCCGAATTCGGAAGCTGGGTTCCTGTGGGATTTCTGGTATCCAGCGATTCGCAGTTCGGAAATAAAGGGTAATAAGCTCGCCACCGCCATGCTGTTGGAAGTGCCTTTGGTCTTGGGACGCACTACGGAAGGTAAGGCGTTCGCGATGCGGGATGCTTGTCCGCATCGGGGAATCCCATTGTCGTACGGGAGGTTTGACGGAAACGCGGTGGAGTGCAGTTACCACGGGTGGAAATTTGACGCGTGTAGCGGGCGATGCCTGGAAATTCCGTCGCTTGCAAGCCAGGACAAATTACGTGTTGATCGAATTTTCGCGGGCCACTATCCATGCACCGAACATGATGGATACGTGTGGGTATATATGACCGCGCCCGGATCGCGGACGCCTGAAAATGTACCAGAGGCGCCACGGCTGCCGGTCTTCAGCGAAAAATATAAGATCACGCGGCTGTCTTGCGAGCTTCCATCGCACGTGGATCAAGGAATCATCGGTTTAATGGATCCGGCGCACGGCCCGTTCGTTCACCAATCGTGGTACTGGCGCAGCCGGCGAAGTATTCATGAAAAAGAAAAGCGCTTCGAGCCCATTCCCTATGGCTTTCGTATGAGCAGGCACGAGCCATCATCCAACAGTGCGCCGTACAAATTGTTGCGATATTTTTCAGGCGAAGCCACCACCACGATGATCGATTTTGTCTTACCCAACATGCGCCTGGAAGAAATACGCAGCGGCCACTTATGGTTTTCGAGTCGCGCCACGGTTACTCCGGTACGGCGGGACTTATGCCGCATCGATTTTGTGGCCGCCTGGAATCTTATGAGGGGGATGCCATTCGTCGTGCCGGTTTTCCGCGCGTTTGCTAAAAGATTCTTGCGACAGGATCAGGAGACGATGATCAAGCAGGCGGAAGGGTTGAAACACAATCCTCACTTAATGTTGATCGATGACGCGGATCGCCCCGCGAAATGGTATTTCGCGCTGAAGGCGAATTTGTTGAACTCCCGCAGCACCGGCGAGCCGATGGAGCATCCCATGTCGGGCCCGGTAACACTTCACTGGCGCAGTTGACAACTCAGATGGGTCGAGCGATCTTCGGAAAGTCCAGCCAGACTTTTATTCCGCAAAAATGAGCGCCCTCGGTGCAGATGGGTGTCGTCACGCCCGCGCGAACATAACAAGGTGGTCCAACATATCGCGCTAACTCCGGATGCACTTCGCGCAATTGATCAAGCTCGTCCATAGAACATTGATAGATCTCTTCCTGGGCATTAAAACAAGTTCGCATGGTCCATTTATGCAGCAGATGAAGTAACGATCCGGTTTCAACGACGCGGATCGCTTTCGCGTTGGGCAAAAGATATAACGCGAGCTCCAAAGGCACACCTCGATCAATCAATTGATTCTTGGCCTGCCAGGCATCCTGCATTGCGCGCTCATAAACCTCGAGTGCTTGAGGATTTTGTGCCAGCAATTTCGGAGTGATGAAGTCAGGCGTGCGAGTGTCTGTGAGAGTGAGCAACGGGCGTGAGCCGGGAATCATTCTGTGCCGCTGATCCTGACTGTCAGCAGTGTGGCTGATTTTCTTCGCAAATGTGTAGTTGATGTGTTGCAAGGCACGCATCATGGGAGCGTGCACGCCAACATTTAATGTTTCCAGGCGATATAAATTCCGCGCCGGGTTAAGCAGGCGATCGATAGCTTCTGCGTCGGAACATTGCGCTGCAGTGACCCCAACGACAGCACGATAAGCTTGCGCGATCACACTCGGCGCGTTGGCGGAATAATCTATCAGCTTGGAAGTTTTGCCGCGAAGATTGAAATCGAATTCACGTTCAAAGCTCCCGTCTACGCCCGCTTTTCGATTGCTTGAAGTCGATGTGCCGTTGACGCCGCTAGGTTCGCGATCGTGATCACTCCATTCCGGAACTTCTTCAAGGGGTTCCGTACCGAAGCGATCGAAGAATTGAGCGTCCACTTCTCGCACGTGCGCGACCATGGCGCCAATCACCGCGCGCGCTTCGTTGGGCGTATCGCATGCCGTAGTCATCCGCCACAGCCGATGAAGAACAATACCGGATATGGTGTGCACCATGGTGGTAAAGGCTGCTACCGGTAGCACGTAACGCGCGACTTCTATGGCGCGTTTTTCAGCGGACCGCTCGATTTTGTGAGCGCGCTTGGGGTGCGACATCGGCCCGATGTGCCAGATGCCTGACAAAATAGCGCGCGCGTCCCCGACCAGCAACGCTGATAATTCGCGATAGTAATCCCACGCGCGCGCGATGGTTTGCTCGTAAATCTCCTTGCTGTCTTCATCAAAAAATAGCGATAGCGGCGGCACGAAGGCGTGCGCGCGATCCAGGCGGACGTAGCGCTGGCTCTGCTGCTCAGAATTATAGAAAGGATGGGCGTGAAGAAATGACCAGACAAACTGGCGGCTGACATTTTCGAGTCCAAATTCGAAATGGGCGTGCTGGTAGACGGTGTGATGCCCGCTGTAGAAGGTGCCTGCACCGATATTTAGCCGCTGCTTGTCAGTGATTTCTTCCGAGCCAATTAATTTCGACGCGTAGCAGGTACGCGCCGCAGCAATGGCGGAATCATAGGGATGTGCAAAAGAATTTCGCAGGGTTATGCGCGGCGGAGCTGTCTCCACCAATTCTCCTGAACGCGCCCCTTCGAACATGCGAGATTGATCGGCCACGATGGAACGTTATTCTACACGCACGGCTCAGAGTGCACGAGCACACTTAAGGCGTCGAAGAAAAAACGCCCGTGAAAAATGCTTGTGAAAGGTAACCAGCGGCAGCTACTTCTTCGCGGCTCCGGCCTTGGCGGCGGCGTCGGCATATTTCTTCGTGAAACGCTCGACGCGCCCGGCGGTGTCGATAAGCTTCTGTTTGCCGGTAAAAAAGGGATGGCAACTCGAGCAGATTTCCACTCTCAACGTGTCGCCCTTTATGGTCGAACGTGTCGGGAAAGTGTGACCGCAAGCGCAATGCACTGTAACAGCGTGATAGTCGGGATGAATGCCGGGTTTCATGGGTCTCCAATCCATCGCGTCCGGTCTGCACGGCACTGTCGGATCCTGCCGCGTCGCTAGGTCGCGAGGCAGTAACCATTGTACGCGAGGCGTTAAAAGTTTACCAATCGAGAGGTTTAACGGATTTGCGAACAGCGATCTAGTTGACGAACGTGCAACCGACGCGGTAGCCCAGATTGGTGCGCTGTGACCAGACCGGTTTTAGATTGACGCGCACCGGAGGAAGAATCGGAACGTGTAGGACCGCGAGAATATTTTCGGTCAAGCCCTCTGAAGAATCGAGCTCGAGAGCCACGCCACCAAAGCCCAGATCCAACACTCGAGCGCGACGCGCGCCTTGCTCTCCGAGGACCGCGTAGGCATTTGTGCCGGTCATGGAGACGCGTTCGGCCTTGCGCGGTGTCGTAAAAGCCCGCGGGGGCTTGGGTACGGAAGATAATTTTGAGGCTTCGGGCTGGCTCTGCGAAGGTGCCGGGGGCGCAGCTTCCTCTTGTTTTTCCGGCGTACGTTTAGTCTCAATAGAAATTGGAGGGGGCGCAGGGGTTGACGCTGGTCGCTCCGTCACGGGAGGAGTTGCCGCCGGCGGTTGTTGCGTAGGCGCAGACTCAACAGGTCGTGGCGCGGGGGTCTCCACGGGTCGCGCGCGGTGAACATCCTTGCGTTGATACAAACGGTCATCAGCGATGCGCACCAGTTCTTCGGTATTGTCGGCGTCTTGAGGATAATTCGCGACGCCATAATCCATTCCAACGGTAACGTTGAGTTGCAGCGATTTCAGGGTATCCGCAAACACCGTCTCGATACGACGGCTGAGCGCCAGTGCTTGTGCCGCATCGGTTTGTGGCAGGACCAGCGCGAATTCATCACCGCCAATTCGAAAGGCGAAGTCCGAAGTGCGCAATGCTTTCTTCAGCGTTACCGCAGCCATGCGAAGAACCTCATCGCCTCGCGGGTGACCATGCTTATCGTTTACTTCCTTGAAGCGATGCATGTCCATCATGACCAGCCCGAGCGGCTGGTTATAGCGTTTTGCGCGGTTTAATTCTCGATCAAAAAACTCATTGAACACGCGACGGTTGTAAAGCTCCGTCAACGAATCTGTGACGGCGTTCAATTGCAGTTTCTTTAAATCGTCATATTCAATGAGCACCGGAACGCGAAGCATCCCAGCGGTGGAGAGTACATCGATGAGCGCGGTCTTTAGCGAAACGGTGCGGTGTAGCGCATCGCTCAATTGACGCCGGCGCGTAAGCATCTCTTCCCATAGTTGCAGGCAAACGCTCTCGCGCAGATCCAGATGGGTGACCGCGCGTAGATAGCGTTGGAGAAATTGCCCTCGAGCAGGCAGATCGAGAGTTTCGAGCGTATCGGTAAGCAACTCGAGATAGGAATCTTCTAGCGATGAACGCGAGGGCGCTGGGACGCCGGGGCTGGGCATATCGGGTCTAACCTAACCTTTGCCTGTCCCCGCGGGGGTGGGGTGAATCACTGAGGCTGCTCTTCAAGGAAGCATGCCTGAGTCCAATCAAAATGGGACTAGACCGCGACGCCCGGGCCACAGAATCAGGAAAGTGTTTCGCTATGCTATTACAAAAGCGCGGCATACGGCAAACACGGGTTTCAGGTATAAAGAGAATGGCCGATCAGAGTGGCCGATTGGGCTTTGGATTAGGCTGAAAAGGATACAAATTTACTCAATTGCCCTGAGGAATTCCAATCCGAAGAGGCGCATTTCCCCGATGCTCTCTTGACGTAACACACGGGCGACCATCGGCGGTGTTTCATTGGGTACGATGCCTGAGGAAGCCGGTGAAGGAGCGGGAATGGTCAAATGAACGACTTGATCCCTGCGGAGCTGATATGCGGATGTAATGCACGCGCCGGTTGCGCTGATGTTTAGTGTCTTGGTCAGTTCAATGAATTCTGCCCCGGAGGTATCAGTGGCGCGTAAAAATACCGGGACCTGCAAACGAAGACGAGTTGACCGCCGGGTCGAAGATGAGTCCAAGCTTTGGGTTTCCTTGATCAGATCGAATTCCACTTTCTCTCTCTTAGTACTAGGGACCTAGTACGGATATAAGCATCTTTAGTGCCACACAATAACTTCCTCAGGTATCGCAAATCATTCATATAAATCGATTTAATATGCCTCTTGCTCCACAATTCGGCCCTAAGGGGACTAGTCTTCTCGGGATATCCAGTTGGTTTCCGATATTGTGCAAATGGAACGCTTTTACCATTGACAGCCCCTAACCCCTTTGCGAGTATGAGCCAACCTACATAGGAAAATGTTTGCCACTTAATGACGGACCGGCGGATGGGATTGAAATGTCTGTAGATACAGGTACTTCTTCTTTAGCGGACCGGTCGGCTACCAAACGACGATCGATGTCCCCGGAATGGTCCTCTGAAACACTCCCAGCCAGCCTGGTTCATGGACTGCTGGATGCGGTCAACAGCTCGCTTCTTGTAGCTGATCATGACGGACGCGTACTGATGCTAAACCAGCGAGCGCGTCAGTACCTACTATCCAAGGGCCTGGACAATCAGGAGGCGCTAAATCTTTTCAAGGATATTTTGAAGGTCGGGTCGGGACATATCTTTAAATTGATTGAAAGCGGCGAGCGCCGAATGGAGCTCGATGTCGAGTTTGCGGATGTAAAGTCGCGAGCTCTGGTGAAGTGGATGCCCGATCCCGATTGGCTCGTAGTGCAACTGGAGATTCCCACCAAAGAACAGAACGCCGCAGCCTCCGAAGCCGCAACCCAACTTACCGTACAAGAATTGTTGCAGGAACGCGAGATCACCTACCGCAATTTGCTCGCGGCCTATTTGAAGCTCCAGGAAGTGAACCGTCAGAAAACCGTATTTCTGGCGTCCGCGGCGCACGAGCTAAAAACCCCGCTGGCAGTAATTAAGGGGTATTACGATTTATTGCTGACCGGTTCATTGGGCCGCCTGACCGACAAACAGCAGGATATTCTCGAGGAGTCCAAGGATAGTTGCGAGCGATTGGTGCGTCTCGTCTCCATGTTTCTTAACTATTCCGCGTTGGAAAGTGGGAAGTTGGTCTTGCAACTTCGCGAGAACGATTTGCGCGATTGTCTTGATGAATTAGCGAAACGTTGGTCGGAAGCATTCCAGCGCAAAGGTGTGAAACTTGATTCAAGTTTCGACCCTTCCATTCCGACTTTTCGATTTGATTATCAGAAAGTGCAACAGGCCGCGGCTAACCTACTGGACAATTCCCTGAAGCATACCCCCGCGGGTGGAAGCGTCACGCTGCGTGCGGGACCTCATTTTTGGGAGCGTCGCGTAGCCGGCGTGGCGCCGACTCAGGAACGCCGCCGTTTCCGGCTGCCACGGCCCAACAGCGTGGAAGTCAGCGTAACCGATACTGGTCCAGGCATCGCCGCGGAACATCACCAGGAAATTTTTGAAGATTTCGTCAGAGTGGATCGCAACACCTCCGGCATGGGCCTGGGCCTAGCTATCGCCAAGCGGCTCATCCAGGCGCATCGCGGCAAAATCTGGGTCGAAAGTGAACATCAAAAAGGCAGCACTTTTACATTTTTATTGCCGATGGACCCGAGCTAGCTCAAAAGATTTCTCGAATTAGAAAGGTAAATATGTCCGCAAAAGAGGTTAAAGAAAAAATTCTGGTCATCGATGACGAGCCCAGTATTCGAAAATACCTGCAGACTCTGCTGGAAGTGGACGGTTTTGAGGTGGAGGCCGTCAGCTCTGGAAAAGAGGGCATCGAAAAGATTACCGCTGGAGAGCGGCCCGACTTCATTATTCTTGACGTACTGATGCCGGAACTCAGCGGCATTGAAACGCTCAAAGAACTGATGCAAATCGACCGCAGCCTGAACGTGATCATGCTCTCGTGTTCGAATGAAGTTGGCACGGTCGTGGAGGCCATTCGCATCGGAGCGCACGACTATTTGACGAAGCCCTTTGAAAAAACCGAGTTGGATGCGGCGATGTTGAAATCGCGCCAGAAAAAACAACTGGTTACGGAAAATCTGGCGCTTCGCGATTACTGCGAACAGATCACCGAAGACATCAGTTTTCTGGCCGCCAGCCCGCAAATGGTTCGGATCCGCCAACAGATTCTTCAGATCGCTCCCGTGGATGTGCCCGTTTTCATTTGCGGGGAAAGCGGAGTTGGCAAAGAAGTAGTGGCGCGCATGATCCATTTGCGGTCGAAGCGGCGCAGCCAGCCTTTCATAAAAGTGAATTGTGCCGCGTTGCCGGGAGAATTGCTGGAATCCGAATTATTTGGTTTCGAGCAAGGTGCGTTTACGGGGGCAGTGCGCGCCAAACCCGGTAAGTTTGAAATGGCCAACAAAGGAACCATTTTCCTCGATGAAATCGCGGAAATGACCACTCATTTACAGGCCAAACTTCTGCATGTTCTGCAAGACCACCAATATTCCCGCCTCGGCGGGCGGCATCTGGTGGAAACAGATGTTCGCGTCCTGGCAGCCACTAACGTCGATGTTCAAGAGGCCATGAAGACCGGCCGATTCCGGGAAGATCTTTACTACCGGTTGAATGTGTTATCGATCAACGTGCCGCCGCTGCGCGAGCGCACTTCGGAAATACCACTTTTGTTCCGTCATTTTCTTCAGAAGTACAGCGAGAAATTCGGCAAAACGCCGCAAGGCCCGTCAAAGTATCTGTTGGACGCCGCGGTGAATTATCCGTGGCCAGGCAATTTGCGTGAACTTGAAAACTTCGTGAAGCGCTACGTCATCCTAGAGGATGACGAGGGCAGTTTGCGGGAGCTGGTAGAAATGTCTTCCGCAAGACAACGCACTTCTCCGCGCGCCGAGCCTGCTGTCCATCGCGAACCGCAAGGACTGAAAGCACTGGTGCGTGGCCTGAAGGACGAAGCGGAAATGGAAGCCATCGCCGATGCACTGGAGAAAACTCGCTGGTGCCGCAAGGATGCTGCGAAAATGCTGGGCATCAGTTACAAGGCGCTACTGTATAAAATGCGCCAGTTTAATCTCGATACGCCGCGCACGAGGCGGGTGAGCGTGCCTGCCCCAGCAGCGGCTGAAGAACCCACGACTATCGGAATAGGGGGTCGGAACGAGTAGGCTCGCTTCCCAGTACGAGCCGTTTATCTTTAGAACAACCGTTCCGGCGGTTTGCTGTTACAGCGTGGCGGCTTCGCGCGATTTACAGTAAGGTCACTCGTAAGGAGGCGCGAACCAGGTCACATTGCCGCCGCGTTTACTGAGGATGCATGGAATGTCGGAACGCCGCAATGCCCGGAGATACGATTTATCTCTTCCGGTAATGATTCGCATTCCCTCTGAAGCCGCCGACGTACGAGTGGCTGGGCTGCAGAAGGGCGAAACCCTGGATATTTCCACCCGCGGCCTGTACTTCATCGTCGAGCAGGATTTAGAGGCTGGTTCAGAGCTGGATATTACTCTCACGTTACCCCCTGAGGTTACCCACGGCTCCGAAGTATTCGTAAAAGCGGCAGGTAAGGTCGTACGTGTCGATCCCCGCTCAGAAGCACGGAATATGAGGCTTGGAGTGGCAGCGGTAATCGAGCGTTACGACATCGTTCGCGGTGATGAGACCCTTAGCAATTAGTACGGCCGTACTTCGAAGAGAGGGCTAGGGACAACCTTGCCGAGTAATCTGCGAGAGCTGCGTAATCGCGTCGCTGTTACCCTTTTTCGCTGCCGCTCTCAGCAATACCCGAGCTTGATCGCAGTTTTTCGTCACGCCCGCCCCAATTAAATACAGTTTTGCCAAGGTGACCTCAGCTGAGGTATTTCCCTTGCCTACCTCGGTCCAAAGTGCACGGACTTCTTCGGCAGGGTCCAGGCTGCGGATATTTCTGGCGGCGCTATCTTCAGCGCCAGGTGCCGGTCGTTCATCTCTAAACGGGGTTTCCGGTTTTGTTGGCCGGGAAACAACTTGTTCGCGATCTTTTTGTGGCGGGACGGCTTCAGGTTTGTTATCGCCACTGGTTGCCGATTGCGATTCTGACGCAGGATTGGCGTCCTTGCGAGGATTTGCTGGTGCTTGCTGCTGAACTTCTTCCGCGGGTTTTGTATCGGGAGCCTGTGCTTGGGAAGTTTCCGAGGGCGCAGATAATTTCTGCCCCAAGGAAATTAACGAGCGGCCAATCGTTTCGCGGAAGCTGTATAACAGGATAGCCAGCAACAGGAGGCATGCCACTCCGGCAGCTATAACAACACCATTGCCCCTAGGGCGCTGGTCTCCCTGCAAGGCATCGGGATCGTTCCATTCACTAACGAGCCATGTGGACCTCGGCAACGCCGCGGCGCTCACATCATTTGGGGGACTCTGGGCGACCTCGCTTTGCGGCGCTCCGCTGCCTAGCGATTGGCCAAAATTTTGTCCGAACCCAGGCAGAGCCGGCGCTTCTATCATCAGTTCGGGGAGCAAAGGTTGAGGCCGCTCCTTCCTCAGATTGTGATCGAGAGAGAAGGACGTGCCAGTACGTGCTTCAACAGGCGACCGTGCGGCGGGTGTACTTAACTGCGCCAACCATGCTCTTAGCAAGTTGAGAAACTCTGTCGAAATATCGGTGAACTGCAACCCTGCCACTTTGCCCTCGTCCTTTGTCCATTTAATCTCGCCATACCCTTCTAATTTCTGGGTGCCATTAATGACGAAGGAAAAGGGGATACGGCCGCTGGGACGAACGGAAGTCACGGCCCGAAACGTGAATCCTTCCTCGGAGACGGTCAGCATCATGCCGCCATTCCGGGCCTCCAATTCGACATACACTAATTGGTCGAGCTTTATGCTTGAAAATTGCGAAGGCACAGATTTATCAATCATTACTCGGACGCCTTACCTCTAAATGGCTGCGGGACAGTGCCGGGGACAAATAAAACGTACTCTCGGCGATTCGCTGGTTCGGCATTTAACGGAAGACTTGGCGCGAACAACAGAGCGATTCGACCGGCCCGGGCAGATTTTACAGTGTGCCATATATCACTTGAGGAAGGGTACCCCGGATTTAGAGCCGCTGAGGGCGGTGGAAAACTGTTCTTTTATGGAGCCAACATTTTCCCGTTCAGTACCGCTATGGCTTAACGTCTTCACTCATTAGTACTAGTACCCAATATCTTATGATGGGCTATGTCCAATAGTATGAATAATTTACTTTTGTGCCTGGTTTTTGATGGATTGCTGTGCCGTTGGCGAATTGGATGCACTCTTCAAGACACCAGCCCATGATCACTGCCGCGACAACCCGAACCAGTACCCCAGTTAGCACTCTGCCGCCGGACCAAGTCCTGTTTGGACGGTCTGCGGCTATGAATGAAGTTCGTATGCGGGCCGAGAAAATATGCCGCACTAATATACCGGTTCTTCTTTGCGGCGCAGGGGGCACTGGAAAAGAGGCCATGGCCCAGTGGATTCACGCCCGATCGGCGTTTAGTCAAGGCCAGTTCATAAAGGTAAATTGTGCCGCGATACCGGGCAATCTACTCGAGAGCGAACTGTTTGGGTATGAAAAAGGAGCATTTACCGGCGCCCACGTTTCAAAACCGGGACGCGTGGAGTTGGCACACAATGGCACGTTGTTTCTCGACGAGATCGCCGACCTGGAAATGGGTCTGCAAAGCAAGATTTTGCACTTCCTGCAGGACGGCTGTTTTGCGCGGATCGGAGATCAGTCTGAACGAGCTGTGAATGTGCGCGTAATTTGTGCCACGAACAAGGACCTGGAAAAAGAAATTGCCGCTGGGAACTTTCGCTCGGATTTGTTCTACAGAATTAACGTGATTCGCTTTCGTTTACCTCAGCTTTGTGAACGCAAAGAAGACATTCCGGCGTTGGCGGAATACTTCCGCACTTTGCATGAACAACATTTCGCCATCGAATCGAAACCTCTTAGCCCGGAAATGATCGAGTATTTGCAAAATGCCAATTGGCCCGGAAATGTCCGCGAGCTTTCCAATGGCATGGCCCGCCATGTCTTGATCGGGCCGGAGGCCGCTTTGGGTCAGGCCGTGGCAGCCGAGCGAGCATCCATCAAATCGCAAATCAAAGTGGCGGTCGGGGCCGTACCTCTGAAACGCATCGCGAAGGCTGCAATACAGGAACTGGAGCGCAACGTGATTCTGGATTCCCTGCGCGCCCACCAATGGAACCGGCGCAAAACTGCCGCAGCATTGCAAATCAGTTATCGCGCGCTCATCTATAAAATTCGAGACGCCGGGTTGACTTCCAGGCGTCCAGCGCGCGTCCCAGGACGGTCCGAATAAAATCCTCTGGCAAAATTGTTAGCGAACGTACCCGCCGCACAAATTTTCATCGACTATTAACTATAATTACTTAGTTAATATGGAATACTATTAACAAGTAGTAAAGACGGGGCAGCGCTTTTGTCCCTCGGGGCAGGTACTACCTGCACCAAATTGGGACGACCCACCAGTAGTTCCAATCACGTCCAAAATTTAGTCTTCCCTTGGTGCAGCTCGGGGGAGAAATGGCTAAGTACTACAAGGGCTCTAGGCTACTAGGGCGGGGGAATTTCGCAACATCGAATTTCGTGGGAGCGCTGATTTTATGGAGCGCGGTCCTCACCATTTTGCTATGGACCAGTGGCTGTACGGGAATGGTCAACGGACAAAATACCGCCCAATCCGCTATCCAGGTAGTGCCGCGCTCTTTAGATTTTGGAAGCGTAGGGGTAGGGAAACAGGTTTCACACGCCGCGACCGTCATAAACAATAGCAAGGCCACCGTAACGCTGACGAAAGCCAGCGTTTCGGGTACCGGCTTTTCCATTTCGGGATTGCAATTTCCGGTTTCCCTACATCCCGGGCAACAGTCCAATTTCACTGTCTGGTACAAAGGAGGCCGAGCGGGCAAAGCTGACGGTACATTGAGCTTCAGTGGGGAACCTGGCTCTCCGGACCCCGTCGTTCTCACCGGGTCTACCGCTAGCCCCGCCCAGGAATTGACTATTTCGCCGACCAGCCATGACTTCGGAAACGTAACCGTGAACGCGGTCGCAAATTCTGCCTTAACCCTGACAAACTCGGGCGCGGCGAACCTAGTCATTTCTCACACTGCGGTCTCGGGAACGGGCTTTGAGGCGAGCGCGATTAAGACGCCAACAACAGTCCCGCCGGGCGGCAACGTCGTTCTTGACCTGACGTTCTCATCCAGAACCGCCGGAATCTTCTCGGGCGCAGTGACCGTTTCAAGCGATGATCCGAATAATCCAACAGAGACCGTGGCCCTCGTCGGGACTGCTACCAGTCAACCCGTCGGGAGGTTGTTCGCGACCCCCGCAGCCCTCAATTTCAACAATGTACAGCAGGGAAGTACCGCTTCGGCGGTGACCGCGTTAAAAAATACTGGAACTGCCAATGTCACGCTTTCGCAGATCAGCTTGACCGGGTCAGGATTTTCCACTTCCGGTATTGCTACCCCAGTGCTGGTGGTGCCCGGCGAAAGCCTGACTTTGACGGTGAAATATAGCCCCACCTCGGCCAAAGCTAGCAGCGGTGAAATTTCCTTAATCAGCGCCCAAGGCGGAGTTACTAGCGTTAGCGTTTCTGGAACAATGACGCAGTCAGCACTCAGCCTATCGCCGGCAAGTATTAACTTTGGCAGCGCGGTCACTGGTGTGGCCAACACGCAAACGGTTTTTGTCGGCAATCCCGGCACCTTACCCGTGACGATTTCGGCATTGAATATTTCTGGCACCGGCTTCAGCACTTCCGGTATGACCCTTCCCCTGACACTAGGGGCAGGCAAAACGGCTAGTTTCAACGTGCAGTTCGATCCCAAATCCGCGGGAGCGTCCACCGGAAGCTTATCCCTGGTGAGCGACGCCTCCAATCCGTCGTCTGCCATTGCGCTGAGCGGCGCTGGCGTGGCTCCAGGTTTGAGCCTGGCTGTGAATCCTCTCAACCTAAATTTTGGGAACGTAAACGTGGGGAGCACCGCGTCTCGCACTGTGACGGTTACGAATACGGGCAACTCCAACGTGGTGATCTCGAGCGCATCTTTGACGGGAACAAATTTATCGTTGTCTGGCGGATCAGCGGTGACCTTGTCGCCGTCGCAGAGCATTAACTTAACGGTGCAGTATTCGCCCGCCGCAGCTGCGTCTACGACAGGCAGTCTCGCTATCGTCAGCAACGCTAATGGAACTCCCGCAGTCATCCCGATTTCGGGGAGCGGCGTAGCCCAAGCTCAGCACACCGTGGTCCTTTCCTGGAATGCCAGCAATTCGGCAACTGGATATAACGTCTACCGGAGCGCAACGAGCGGTTCTGGATATGCGAGAGTGAACTCCGGTCTGGATGGCGCATTGAGCTACAGCGACACCAGCGTGCAGAATGGCTCAACTTATTACTACGTCACGACAGCGGTTGACGCTTCAGGACAAGAGAGTACGTATTCCAGCGAAGTATCTGTGCTTATTCCCTAATTGTGCGAAGTCCCACTGAGGCTCGGGGAGCTTGTACGCAAACAGGGCTCCCTGACCCGGTTAACTAAGTTAATTTGCCCATTGCCCGCAGTTCAGCCAGATAAGGTGGAAGCGCCTCGCGCCAGTGGCGCACGGTAATTCCGAGCGCATGTAAAGCGGCCGGGGAGAGGGCCGAATACGCCGGCCTTTTTGCAGCCCGTGCCGCTTGCACAGTATCTATGGGTTTTACGGGATTGTTTTTGCCGGCTTGCCGCAGAATTTCCTGTGCAAATTCGAACCAGGAACATGTACCAGAATTTGTGACGCTTATGAAACCTCGCGCATCCGCATGAACTAAACCGCGGATAGCTACGGCAAGATCGTGGGTATAAGTCGGAGAGCCAACCTGATCTGACACCACGGACAATTCAGGGCGGGTTTCGGCCGCCCGTAGTATCTTTTCAGGGAAACTCGATCCCGATGCGCCAAACAGCCATGATGTGCGCACGATGCACCAATCTCGCAGGCTAGCTTGTATCGCTTGCTCCCCGCGAGCCTTCGATTCGCCGTATACGTTGATAGGAGCTATGGGATCTGCCGGTTCGTAGGGGCGTGTTCCTTTGCCGTCGAAAACGTAATCAGTACTTATATACAGGACCTTCGACCCATACTTCTCCGCCAGCACGGCTACATTTTCCGTGCCTTTGCCATTCACTGCGAAAGCGCCCTCGGGATCGCGCTCGCTGCCGTCGACGTCTGTATACGCGGCGGTGAGCACAATCCATTCCGCACGCGTAGCGGTGATCAAGCGCTCCACTTGTTCGTAGTTTCGTATATCGGCGTCGCGTGAGGTAGCCGGTATCAGCTCATCGTCCTTCCATTCCTGGACGATGTCTTTTCCCAGCATTCCGTTGGCGCCAATTAGAAGTACGCGCATTCGCTACTTGAATTGCGTCTCCCAGTCGTAGCCGATATTGGGATCGTTGTAGGACAGGCGAAGCTCGTCCGCAGGATTATAGTGACGGTCGGTAAAGTAGAGCAGGTTGATGGGCTCAATCCCAAGTGCCTTGTAGCCATGGCCAACGCCAGGGGGAATCAGAATTTCCCAGGGGCGAAAACGGCCGACATACAGCGTATTGATCAAGCCAAAAGTTTTGGAATGACGACGCAAATCGCAGAGAAAAATCTGGAGCATGCCAGAGACCGGAGCCCAAAGATCGGTTTGCTCTGAATGGTAATGAATGGCTTTGATAGTTCCGGGATAAGTAAGCGTAAAAGAAACCTGAATATTTCGTATACCGTCGGGCACCATGCCGGCAGCGAGCCCCTTTCCAAGACGGGCAAGCTCGGTGAAAAAACCACGATCGTCGGGGTAGACCTGCAGCGGTTCAATGCGTACGCCGTCAATCAAATCAGGCGAATCCGCTTTGGCAATTATTTTGCCCAGTGTCTTTTCCGACCGTGCGCGGATGGCCAGCTCAATGCCATTCTTGGTTCCGAGAGGAACGATTTTTTCTGCTGTTTGCTGATTCGTAGATACATCCACCGGCATAGTTACATCTCCTGAACGACATTAATCTTTTGTTTACGCTACTGAGCCGGACTAGCCGCCTGAAGTTTGTTCCAATGCGCGTCGCGATTCGTCGGCGATGGGAGAGCTTGGATTCAAACTGATCACTTTTTCAAATTGTACGCGGGCGCGAGCGTTGTCATTTAATTTTTGATAGGTAACGCCCAGATGGTAACGATAAGCGGGATTGTCCGACGCTTTCTTCACCGCCTCTTCCAGCAGGGGCTGAGCCACCGAGTACGCACCATTATGATAATACGCCCATCCCAGAGTGTCGGCGGTGTTTGGCGAATTCGGCAATCCTCGCCGCGCCGCCTGCGCTAGGGTCAGAGCCAGATTAACGCTACCGTTATGCTCCAACAGAATGTAAGCGAGATTGTTGGCGGCCTGCGGGTTATCGGGCTGTATCGATAGCGCCTGCTGGTAGATGGTTTGCGCCTTTTGCCAGTTGCCAGCGCTTTCATACAAGCCGCCGAGCGCGACCTTAAGCGCGGCGCTGTTAGGCGCAATTTCGCTAGCTCGCTGGTACGTGGCGATAGCCTCATCGCGTGCGCCGCGACTAGCTTGTAGCTGCGCGAGCAAGACCAACGCATTCGCATTTTGCTTGTCAATTTGCAGAGCGCGCTCAAGCGACTTTTCCGCCTCGGCGGCCTGCTTGTTCTGAGCCAATGCCTGAGCCTGCAACACGTATAGTTGAGGGTTGTTGGGAATCTGCTCGAGGCTGGTTTTGAGCAATTGCAGAGCGTCGTCCGGCTTGTTGCGCCGAAAATCCACGTCCACCAATCCCTGAATAGCCTCGATCGAACCGGGTTCGTGGCTCAATGCCTGGCGATAAAATGTTTCGGCTTCATTCAAACGTTTCTGGATGACGCGCAACTGCCCAAGCTTTACGTAGCCCAAGGCCTTGTCGGGTGCAATGGTGACTAACTGATTGAGGTCCGCTTCCGCGCTCGCAGCGTCATTTTGATTCATGCGCGAGGTAGCATCGAATAAATACCCTTCGGCCGCGCGCGGCGCGATTTTTTTCAACTCCGTGGCGATGTTGTGCAACCCGGACCAGTCTCCTCGTTGCATCGCGATTTCACCAAGCGCACGCCACGCTTCGTATAGTGAGGGACTAAGGCGTACAGCTTCGCGCAATTCGCTCTCCGCCTCCAGAGGCTTTCCTTTTTGCCGCAGCGCAAGTCCCATTTGGTAATGCGCGAAAGCGTTGTCCGACGATGCATGCAATGCCTGTTGCAAAGTTTGAATACTATCGTCCACTTTCCCTTGTTGCAGCTGGATTTCGCCTCGCAGTGCTAATGCTTCGATATCCTGCGGCGCGCTCTTAAGAAGGTCATCAGTGAGGGAAGCGGCCTCATCGATGCGATGATTTAGCACCAGTAACTGAATGTAGGTCTTGCGGACTTGGCGGTCCTTAGGATGCTGTGACGCCAAGGCTGAAAATTCCGCGAGGGCTTTGGAATTTTCCCCGCGTCCTAAATAATAATCACCGAGCATGCGGTAAGCAGCGGGATCATCCTTTAATTGTTCTTTAGCTTCTAGCAGGGTCTTTTCAGCGAGCGCATCCTGGCCCTGGTTCATATACACACTGGCCAATGCAGCGCGTGGCATCGGATTCTTGGAATCGCGCGTCATTGCCGCTTGAAATTCCTCGGCCGCCTGCGTCCAGCGACGTTGCTGTTCATAAAAACTTCCGAGCGTCATCATCGCCGTGATGCCGGTAGAGTCTAGAGTCGCGGCCTTCTTGAGAGTCGCTTCAGCTTGTTTTGCATCTCCAGTCCTGGCCTGCAGAAGGCCCTGGTGCAGGAGCACGGCCGGTTGATCGGGCGTCATCATCGTAGCTTCTTGGGCTTCCCGAAGCGCATCTTTGGTGTCTCCGAGAGCCGCGTCTGCGGAAGACAAGACTATCTGTGCGTCAGCATTCTTGGGATTACTCTGGAGAATCGCTACAGCGCGATCCTTAGCCTCTTGCGCTTTCCCTCCGCGCAAAGATAACTTCGCCAGCTCCAATTGAGCGGCCCAATTTTGCGGATCCAATTCGACAGTGCGAGAGAATTCACGAAAGGCCGAGGCGAAACTGCCCGTCTTCATTTCAGATAGTGCCAGCTTGTAGTGCGCGGGCGCATAGTGCGAGTCGACTTGCAGGGCCTGCCCGTAATAGATGATGGCCTCAGGGTATTTACCCTCATTAAATTCGCGGTCCCCACGCGCCATAGCTTTCTGAATGCGGGTGGCGGGATCCCGATGGCACGACAACATCAACGACGAAGCAGGGAGGAAGAGCGCGAACAGGAGTATCAAGCGTCGAAGGTTTAAGCTCATAGTCTTTGAAGCGTCACACCGCGCAACCACCATGCAATTTATCCTCCTCGAATGCGAAATAGAAGGATAACTTCAGCGTCGGGTTCTAAGGTCTACTATCAACCGGTGATACCCGCTGGACCGCGGACAAAGCAGCCATAATGTGGCACATCTGTTCCACTCTGCGCTGCGCATGAGTTACCGGGCCGGACGGCACCTCAACAATATAATATTGCCTTGCTTAAGCCTATGATATAATTGGCCTTAGTAAGAAATGCGTTGGCCGCACCTGAAGCTCAGGACAACCGGGTTGGCATGGTCCGTGCATCGTATAGATGCGACAACACACCGCACCTAGAGTGTAATATAAGCTTCCCTGTAATTTGAGCGCTATGGAAGAAATCTAAGAGGTAGACATGGCTGCAAATCGCGAGCTGAATTCGACAGACGCAAAACGAGTTTTGAGACGTTATTGGTGGATTCTGCCCATTAGCGTCGTCCTACTGACCATAATTAGCTGGGTTGCCGCCAACGTGCTGCCCAAGCGCTATACCTCACAGACCATGGTGCTCGTGGAGCAGCCTACGGTGTCCTCGAAGTATGTAGATCCGGTCGTCTCTGATGATTTGAATCACCGCCTGGCGACCATGCAGGAACAGATTTTGAGCCGGTCACGTCTGCAACCAATTATCGAAAAGTTGAACCTTTATCCGGAAGATAAAGGCCGAGTGCATATCGACGATTTGGTGGAGAGACTTCGTTCGGCCGTAGCCGTTAAGCCTGTAGAACCGATGCCGGGGACCGGACCTCACCAGTTGCCGGGTTTTTATATTACAGCGACTTTTGAAACCCCCCAGCTCGCGCAACAGGTTTGCACCGAAATTACCTCCATGTTTCTGGAGCAAAACGCCCGTCAGGCGCAGCAACAAGCAACGCGCACCACGGATTTCCTGGGTGAGCAGCTCGCTGAGGCAAAAGCAAAACTGGATAAAGAGGACGCTAAACTGGCGGATTTCAAACGTCAATATGGCGGTTCGCTGCCCGAGGAGTCGCAAGCCAATCTCTCCATTCTTACGGGCATGAATTCTCAACTGGAAGCCAATACCCAGGCCCTGAGTCGAGCGCAGCAAGAAAAAAGTTTTAACGAGTCCATATTGCAACAAGAAGAAGCCAACTGGAAAACACGAACCACCGGCGGCACGAATCCGGATTCGGCTGACCAGCAACTTTCTCTCTTGCAGGATCAGCTAACCAATTTGCTCTCCCGGTATACGCCCGATCATCCGGATGTGATCAAGACCCAGAGCCAGATTGCCGAACTCAAGAAGCGCATGGCCGAGCCGCCAAAACAGCTGCCTGCCAACGCCCCCGCGCAATCAACCCATGAACCTCCCCAAATTCAACTGTTGCGCGCAAAATTGAAGCAAGACGATTTGACCATCGCCAATTTAATGCGTGGACAGGCGCAGATTCAGACTCAGACAAAAAATCTCCAAAATCGCGTGCAAGCGACTCCCATGGTCGAGCAGCAGTACAAGGAAATTACTCGCGATCATCAAACCGCTTCCGATATCTATAATGATTTGCTCAAAAAGAGCCAAAGCTCAACGATGGCAGGCGACGCTGTCCGCAAGCAGGACAGCGAACAATTTACTGTCTACGACCCTCCAAATCTTCCAACGCAACCGTCCTTTCCCAAGAAGCCTTATTTCCTTGGCGCAGGCGCATTCGGCGGCCTGGCAATCGGTTTTGGTATATTGTTCCTCCTCGCCACGATGGATAAAACCATCCACAGCGAACACGACGCGGAACTTTTCTTGCAACTCCCGGTGTTGACGGTGGTACCCACTTTAGCTGTCGCTGGATTAAACGGGAATAACGCAGTGGCCGACCGCAAAGAGCACATTTTTAGCGGAGTCTAAGCGGCTACGCGGAAGATGAGGAAGCAATGAGCAGGATTCACGAAGCGCTAAAAAAGGCCGCACAGGATAAAGCTACGCAACCGCCGAGGGTGGTAACTGCTGACTTGGTGGAAGGTGCCGCCGAGATCAATCGTCACATCGAACCGCCCGAAGACGTCATGCGGGTCGAAAACATGCGCGTCCCGGGCATCGATACGCGGTTCAAGGAAACGCGTTTCCTCAATTATGAGGAACTCATTAAACGCTGTAGTCATCCGCAGTGGACACTGGATGCGAGAAATAGCGTTTTCGTGGGCGGTGACAATGATCGCGTCGGCGCAGAACGCTTTCGCACCTTGCGCTCGCGCTTGTACCAGATCGCAGGAACTCAGCAATTGAAGAAATTGCTTGTTACCAGCAGTATTCCGGCGGAAGGAAAAACTTTCGTTGTGGCGAATCTGGCTCAGTCGATTGTCCGTCAACCGGACCGTCGCGTCCTGCTGATTGATGCCGATTTGCGCGCTTCCAGGCTCCATCAGTCCCTCGGCGCACCTAGCGGGCCCGGACTTACCGATTACTTGCGCGGGGAAGTCGACGAATACGCGATTATTCAAAACGGGCTGGAGGGCAATCTCTGTTTTATTCCAGGCGGCCAACCGGTTTCTAACCCTAGCGAGTTGCTCCTGCGCGATAAGATGAAGCATTTGCTGGACGCGATGAGCGAAATCTTTGATTGGGTCATTCTGGACTCACCCCCAGCTTTACCTGTTCATGACGCCAGCATGTTGGCGGACATATGCGACGGCGTGTTGTTCGTCGTAAGAGCGGGAAGTACCGATTCTGAGATAGCGCAACGGGTATCGGCGGAATTTCGCGACAAAAATTTGTTGGGAGTGGTACTGAACCGCGTCGATTCGGCGGATACGTATAATAATTATTATTACGGCTACGGCAGCGATGCGGAAGGAATGGCAGCGAAGAAGTAAGGCGGGCTTATTTTTGACCGCGTTCTGTCGATTAACTTTCGACCACAGGTGCAGTTAACTTCACTGCTGCGGAGTGCGAGTGGCGCTCGCCGGTCTGTAATATCAAATAGACCGGAACCATCAGCAGCAGGCCAATCATAAAAAATACCACTCCACCCTCACGGTGGAGATTGCCATATAGAAATCCTGGATCCACATACGTTGCTAACACCGTTAGCGTAACAATGCGGATGCCGTTCTTTACAATCATTACTACAAATCCGGCAAGCAGGAAGATCACTTGTTTCCACCAGGTCCGCAGAAAAAAGTGACCAACCAGGATCGCTAGAACCAGCAAAGCGATGCTGGAGCGGATGCCACTGCATTCCCGCGCCACCTCGATACTGAAGCGCGGTAGATGGAACACGAAACCCTCTCGCAGCACTGGCAGCGGTGTCAATCCAAACAACAATGCCGATATTTCCGCCGAACCTTTTTGAAGAAAATATACAACCCTACTGAGAAGAGCTTCCGGTAAAGGAATAAAGAGAAACAGGAACATCAGAGGGAAGCGCGCGGCGTTTAGGGCCTCTCCTCCGAATGACAGTGCGAAGCCCGCGATCCATACCAGCACCAGGCCAAACGCGCACAACGATGGCGACGCAGGCTGAGTTCTAATGCTCCAGAGAAGAATTGCTGCCCCAGGAATCAGCAGGGTGAGGCAAACCGCGACATCGGAAGACGGGCTTCTAAAGATCCGTCTCCGATCGATGAACATCAACCAGGCAGCTATAAATGGAATTAGAAGGATATGGGAAGCATCGTCGTTCCCGAATGAATAACGGAGGAGAGAAGCGAAGCCGGTCCAGGAAATTGCGATGCTACAGAATAACCATAGTACGAAAAGCAGCCAGCGCCGGTTCGGGTGATTTGCAAAGCTCAAATGGAGACTCCGCCTGAATCGAAACGCACCGCGATATTTTGTCGCGCGTCACACCGGTTCCGCGAATGACAATTGATTGCGCTTGGCCGAAACACTATTTGCTGAATGTCTCAGTGCGACGGACATAATGGCGGTCGTAATAGTTGCGATATTCACCAGAGCGCGCATGCTCAAGCCACGCAGTGTTCTCCTGATACCAATCCACGGTGCGTCGAATGCCTTCTTCAAACGAAACCTTGGGCGACCAACCTAGTTCTCTCTGGATTTTTGAGCTGTCCAAGGCGTAGCGCCGGTCGTGCCCGGGCCGGTCTTTTACGTATTGCATCAGCGATTCCGGCTTGCCGAGATGCTTGAGGATAGTGCGGACAATTTTGAGATTGGGCTGTGGCACGCCAGCTGATACGTTATAAATCGTTCCGGCCTCGGCCTTATCTAAGGCCAGTGCAATGGCGCGACAGTAATCCTCGACGAATAACCAATCCCGTTCCTGCATGCCATCGCCATAAATCGGCAAAGTCTTGTCGTCGCGCGCATTGGCGACTATCAATGGAATGAGCTTTTCGGGGAATTGATAAGGCCCGTAATTATTGGTGCAGCGAAGAACCACAGCCGGAACCCCGTAAGTATTGGCATACGCGGAAACAAAATGATCCGCGGAGGCTTTGCTGGCGGCATAGGGGCTTCGTGGGTCCAGCACGGTTTCTTCCGTGAAACTGATTCCGGCGGGCGCGCTGCCGTAAACTTCATCCGTGCTGATTTGCACGAATTTCGGCAGCTTGAAGCGCCTCGCGGCGTCCAGTAAACATGCCGTCCCCAAAATATTGGTGCGCAAAAACGGAGTGGCATCTTCGATGCTGCGATCTACATGCGTTTCCGCCGCGAAATTTACCAGCGCGTCGAGGCCATTCTTAAATACCGCATCCACCGCTTGCTTGTCGGTGATATCCCCTTTAACGAATTGATAGCGCGGATTTTCCGCGATATCCGCAAGGCTCTCGGGGTTACCCGCATAGGTGAGGCTGTCAAAATTGATGACGTTAACATCGCGTCTGCTGTTCAACAGATGCCGGACGAAGTTTGAGCCGATAAATCCCGCACCGCCAGTAATCAAGACTTTCAAGCGAATTCCTCCTATGGCTCATGGCGAAAATATTTGCGACAGTTCGTTTGTAGAAGCGTCTAATCCGAAGGTCTAGTGTGCCTCGGTGCTGGGCCTCGCCCCGGAGTCTTATTCGCTCCGGTGTCCGCCACCAATTTTGTAGCGTGCAGCAACGATTCGAAGGTGCCCGCGTCAGTCCACCAGCCGTCTAGAACGCTGTGTGTCAGGCTTTTCTCAGCCAGATACATATTATTTACGTCGGTGATCTCCAGCTCGTTGCGCCAACTGACTTTTGTCTTTCCTATCTTTTCGAAAACAGTGGCGTCGTAAAAGTAGATTCCGGTAACCGCGTAATTCGACTTTGGAGCTTTGGGCTTTTCTTCAATGCCCATAATTTTGCCATTTACGATTTCGGGGCAGCCAAATCGCTCAGGATCTTCAACTTCTTTTAACAGAATGTGCGCCCCGCCGGACTGCTTTTCGAACGCTTCCTTTGCACCGATGATGTTGTTCTCGATGATGTTATCGCCCAGCACCACGCATATTTTTTCCCCTTCCACGAAAGGCTCCGCAAGGCGCAGTGCATCGGCAATGCCGCCTTCCCCTTCCTGATAGGTGTAGTGAATGCGATGTAACTGGAAGTCTTTGCCATTGGAGAGCAGCCGGAGAAAATCCCCAGAGTTTTGACCTCCGGTAACAATAATAATGTCCCGAATGCCGGCGTCGACCAGCGTCTGGATGGGATAAAAAATCATCGGCCGGTCATACACCGGCAACAAATGTTTGTTCGTGACACGCGTGAGCGGGTAGAGCCGTGAGCCCTTTCCGCCTGCAAGTACAACACCCTTCATGGTTCGCTCCTATGCCTGTCTACTAGCGTATCGATTGTCTGGCGGCTTCGTTGCGAATAATCGCTCTTGGTTGTCTTTAAGAAAACGGGGTAATTCATTTGTTATCCGCGTTCTCAACGCGCGGATGCTAGTGACAAAATTGGTTGAGTGCGATCACGCGCCTCAGTGAGCAGACGCCGCACGATGGGCCACATCCCAGCGCTTTGGCTTGGAACTTGGTTGTAATCCACGCCATTGCTGGGAGGAAAAAATATGTCCATCGTATTATTCGAAATCCTGTACCGCGCCGGAACATTAGGCATCGTAACCTCGGTACCATCTCCATAATTACTACGCAGATCGACCGTAAACCCTTCACAATACGGCGAGCGACACACCTGCACGGTGGTAATGTCAGGAGAAAATGGAATTCTAAAACGGCGTGAATATGGCCAGATTTGGATCATTCCATTTTGCGTTTTTGAAAGGAAATTCGTCCGCGATATATCCTCGATGCCCATCCATTGAGTAGTACCAATGCCATTCACGATATTCGCCATAGATTCGAGTCGCGCGAAATTGGAAACGCAGTCCTGATGATGGGTGGCAACAATAACCGGTTGACCCAAAAATGCGCTGAGCCTGATCTCCGTTTCCGAAATACCGGTTCTGTGAAATACCGGAAATGCCTGGCTCCCGAAAGGTTGCGCTAACGAAAATCCTAAATCCGCCGGCCACAGTTTTTTGGGATTCCAACGCAGCAACGAGCCGATCGAAACGCAGGCAGCTTCATAGCCCAGACGCAGCATCAAGTCAGCGACGAATTCCGCGAAGGCGCCATGAGGAGCCGCCATGATGCGCGCAACGGCGACACCCGAGCGCGATTGAAGGTGTGCGATTCGGCGGAGGCCAGTTGCGAGAAGACTCAACGCGTCTTGTTCCTTGTAAGATCTCGCCAGCTCGTCAGCCACATGATTGACGCCGTGCATCATCAGCGAAAGGTGTTTTTTGTGAGTCTGAAAGAGATCAACCACCTTGCGATCAAAATACCAGGCATCCAGCGGGACGGTAGCTATGGTGGTGTGGTAGTTGTGAGCTGCAGCGTGATTCGCCAATTTCTCGAAATCGATATAGCCGTAACTCCGATGATGCAGGTTGGGGTCGTCTATGATGAAACTGGCGCGCGGTTCAGGGATAGGCCAGCCATCCGGTCCAAGCAGCGCCCGCAAAAAGTGCAACAAGGGAACCAGGGAAAACCAGCGTAGCTCTCGAAAGTAGCTATTGAAAAATTCGCCTTGCCTAAACAGCGGCACATCCACCCCGACGCGGTGATGCTCGCAGTCGCCATGCTGTTCCATCGTCCACACCGGCTGACCACCCACATTGGCCAGGCATTCAAAGGAATCAGGGACGCGCGAGAAAGTTACTAAACTGGAATCGGCCAGTGTCCTATTGCGGAACGCGCTGTGTACCGCTGGTGACGAGGTAAATGAGAGCGCCGATTGTGCCGGGAAAGAAATTGGCTGCGAAAGAATAACTTCGTAGCAGCTGATATTGCGTACGGATGCTTCATAGGCGGCCACGCCAGCTCCGCTTAATGCGATTAATCCCTGAAGCCCTTCATAGTCGCCCGGCGAGTGTGGTTCGAACGTGATGTCAAGCTTGGAGCCCAACATATCGAAAAGACTGCGACGAAGTTCGTATTGCACCGCCGGCGCTACGGCGACTCTTATTTTAGATTGGGGTAGCACGATTAAGTTTTTCCGAGAGGGCGAAGTTTTTTGGAAAATTCCCGCAACGAAATATTCATCTTCAATGGAACACCAACGCGAGCGATGGGCACCGCGGGATTACCCTGCACCATCATCATCGGAGGAACTGATTTCGTCACCACGCTACCGGCGGTAACGACCGATCCTCTACCTATTGTAACATTCGGCATAATAATCGCGCCTGGCCCGATGGAGGCGTCTTCCTCAATGACCACTCCATGCAGCTCGCGGAAATGCGCGATAATCACCGCGCGAATGCCGATGGCCGCTCCGGCTTTTATGGTTACGTAATCAGGATGCGATGTTTCAATGATCGCATCGTAACCAATCCACACGCCTTCCTCGATGTGAACTCCGCGCCATCGATGCAGCCGGACGCGCAGGCCGGTGGCCCCAGGCGCGCTGCGAGCAATATTTTGCAGCACTCGGTTCTTAAGGCCTGAGAGGAACCCCTCTGTGCTCATACTATGGGCGACTCCGATTCGTCCGGCCGTATACGAAATTCAATCATCATCGGTTGTTGATTCATGAAAGCATTACGATCGGCTGACTAATCTCAATCAAGCCCTGACATTCGTAACGTGCGGGTCGGCACTCTGCTGGTTAGCTTCCCAAAAAACCGTCGTATCGCGGCGGCAAAGGCCATCAGCCAACCTTTCAGAAGCAGCGACCGTGCATTTGCATAAAGGCGCGCGCGAAGGCATTTTTTTATCCAGAAGAAAATTGGGCCGCCGAGAAATGCATATCTTTCAAATCGAAAACGCGGACCACCCGGATATTCGCCAGCCTTCTCCTTCTTGATGAGCGCGAGCAAAGCTGGGATGAATGGAGGGACCTGGCGCACCGTATTTCCCGGGTGCACGCGATAACAAGTTGTTGTTGGCGACAAGATTTGAACGCAGCGCCCCGAAACTCCCAGCTTCATCATGATATCTAAATCATCCAGATGAAACAGTCCCTCGGTCCACCCACGCACTTGGTGAAATGTTTCCTGATTCACTACCGTAGCGCTGGCGCTGGCGCGGTGCATTCGATCTTTTTGAATCAGGTTCTCATATTCGACGAAAGTGATTTCCCGAGGGATGTCTCCGGTTTCCGGAGGTTGCGAGCCCTCAAAAAAAAAGAGACGACTCAGCACGATTGGCGCTTCAGTGGCTGATATCACCGTGTTGTAAGTGCTCAGCGCCCATGGCTGCAACAAATCATCTCCGTCGAGGAAAACGAGATAATCGCCGTTGGCTATCGAGGCGCCCAGATTGCGCGCGGAATTTGCCCCGATATTCTTCGTTGCGCAAACAAGGCGTACTGAATCTCCAAATGTCCTCAAAATTTCGACCGAACTGTCCGACGAAGCGTCATCTACCACAATTACATCATGCGCCTTGTAACTCTGGGCGAGAGCCGAATTCAGCGCGTCCTTAATGAATAACGCCTGGTTATGACAAGTGATAATTACGCTGAACTGAGGTGATATCACTTCGACCCCGCTAACGGTTTCCACCGCGTTGAGGCGGACTTTTCAAAACCATCTTTTTCGACCATTGCGTAGTCCGAGACACCTGAACTATGAGCCGAACAATTTCTATATGAATATCCAGCCCTCACTAGCCGACGTGCGGGTACAAAAGGTTTCCTGCCAGGCGCAACACGCCCTGCGGGCAGTGAGAAAACACTTTTTTACCCAGCTTCATCATCATCGAAGGGTCTTGTTCCGTACTTGGTTCTCGGGGAGGATATCGAAGATAGGTTAGCAATTGCCTTTTCGTCCCCCAACGGTCTTTGAATGTTACCAACCCTGTGTTGGCACATTCTGATCGGCCGAAATCGAGTTCCACGAATCCCTGTTCTTTCGAATAGCGGATCAAATGCCAAAAAAGAAACTGCATGCCACCGAGATTGTGCGAATGCGCGTCAGAGCAGCCGTACTTGTAAACCATTTTCTGTTTAAAGCTCAAAGTGAAGATCGACGCGATCGCAGTTCCGTCTTTCCTGGCGATGCGAATCTGCGCGTCATTACCCAGGCAATCGAGCACATTGCGGAACCACCTCAGAGGATGCGGTGGCACGTGTTGTCTCTGCCGGGTAATTACGTGAAGCTGGTAAAATTCCGACAGCATTTGCTCCGATGAGCCCACCTCCAGCGTTAATTTCTCGCGCTCCGCTCGCTGAATTTTCCGTCGAATCGAATCGCCGTGCAGTTTTTTATAAAGCTCATCCAGTGCCGGACGCAAATCCAACAAATGGATGAAGTAAGACTCTGCGCCTGGCGTTGCTTCGCTAAACGACAAGCTTAATGGCCGAATATCGATGTATTTAATTTGTCGGGCCCGCAACTCTGTTTGAGCAGGCGCCAATAGCTCATTCAATTGATCAACCGAGTCGACGAGTGGCTCGCAGTGATCAGAAAACGGCAGAGAAACCAGGCGTCGACCTGTTACCCAGCTCTTTACTCTGCAAAATAGCAGGCCATGAGTCAGGGGAGAATCCGGTGGGGTGCTTGTGTATGCGATCGGCTCGTAGCTATACGTTTTTTGTAAAGCATTAAGCCAGGCTTTGGTATGAAATATACCGGCCCTTGGCTGCGACGCAGCGAACTCTGACCAACGAGGATCTGTTAGTGGATCCAGCCGGAATATCTGGCTTGCGAGTTCTTTGGTAGTCATCCACGAGCACAGCAGCTTAGAGGCGTGATCATCACTATTTTCCTGTTTTGTGTCACAAAGCCCAGATAAACCGGGTGCGCCGCCATTAATTCAACGCTTTTTGATAGGCCTCGAGAAGTTGCACGCCTGCTTGATCCCACGTACAGCCGGGAGCTGAAGCCAGGGCACCATCTCGTAGTTTGTGCAGGAGATTGCGATCCTGATCGAGCATCTTTATTTGTTCAGTCAACGTAGGCACGTCACCCACTGAGTGAACCAGGGAATTTTCCATGTGCCGGCACAGATCCGTACACGCGTCAGATACCAGCGGGACACTTCCACTCCCGAGCGCTTCAGTGCAAACCAGTCCGAAGCCCTCTTCGATACTCGGTAAAATCATGATATCGCTGTTGCGCATGAGCTCGGGGATATCCTCCCGATGACCAAGCGCGTGAACACTCGGGTGAGACAGCATCGATTTCAACTTTTCTTCGTATGCCGGAATAAATCCGCCGGCGATCAGGAACTGACCGGTGTTCTGAGCTCCGGAATTCAACCATGCTTCAAGGGCAAAATGGAGGCCCTTGCGAACCGCGCAGACGCCAACAAAGATCACTCGCAATCCGCGATTTGTGCCGTCTTCCTTAGCATTCGGGAAGAACCTTTTTTCATCATAGCCGTAGATGTGGCGCAACAGCTTGTTGCGGCGAAATCCTTTATCGACGAAAGTTTTAACCACGAATTCGGAAGGGCAAAGCAACTTCGACGCTGCTTCATATTCCGCTTCCTCAATCTTTAGAATTCCCTCGTTATATTCGTGTTCATGGCCCTTCGGCAACGGCACGCCTATCCGTTCACACTCCTGTTGTACGACTTCGTACGCGAAGCGAGTATTTGCGTTCGGCCTCTCCAGCACAGTAGGGATGCCCAGCTTTTTTGCGGTTTCCAGCGTTCGCAATGAGCCCACGGGCCACGCATGAATGATATCGATTTGTTTTGCCATCCGGTGCAGCCGTCGAGCGACTACCGCGTCGTGTATTTCGCAAGCTCGGACCATGCCCACAAGCTTGTAGGGAATACGAAACGGACCTCTGGCGAGAGTTGGCACGATTTTTACGCGTTCGGGTATCCCGCGATGCAAAACTCCGGGAAATAGCGTGACTTCGGCGCCTGCCTTCGCGATGCCGCGTACTTGTTCCCAGGCTGTGTAACAAATTCGGCCCGCGCCTATCTTATGAGGAAAGCTGTAGAGAACGCGGATCGGCTTTTTGTTTGCTCTTTCAGGTGGCATCTAGAACCTTTGTACGATAGCAATAATAAAGTTGGAAGACTTGGCTACGAAAGTGAATTCAATGATGGCGCCATAACCTTATCCGGAATGCTGGGGGTTGAAGACACCGGCATGGAGTGCCCATTACCATTGTCGAGAAATTCTCTGTGCCATAATTCGAGGACTAGCAGAGAAAAAATTTCTTTCGGATAGGCGCCGGATTCGGCATTGTCACGCACAAGCTTTTCGACAGCCGATTTTTTAAAGTAACCCCGGTCAATGGTTTGGCGATCCAGCAAGATATTGCTCACTGAGTCGCGCATCTCAGTGCGTAACCAAGTTTCGTAGGGAACGGGAAAGCCGGCCTTTTTACGGTTAAGAATTTCAATTGGAATTTGCTTCGCGAGGCTTCGTTTCGCGACGTATTTCATTGAGAAGCCGTTGATCTTAAAATTTGAAGGCAATGTAGCGGCAAATTCCAAGAGCTTGTGGTCCAGCAAAGGGACTCGTAACTCCACCGAATTGGCCATGGTCATTTTGTCTGCTTTTACGAGGAGGTCGTCCGGTAGCCATGTTTTAGTGTCGACATAAAGCATGCGGCTGAGCAGATCGTCGGAGCGATTTTGCTCGAGCAACTGAGTTGCCGGCAGCGCGGAGTATTGCTTGTTGCTGGATGCGAAAAAATCACTGCAATAGAGTTCCTGGGAGTGGGCATTGAAAAATCGAAACGGGCTTGAGGCTCTACTGTAGTAGTAGGACTCAAAGGGAGCACTAAACAGCGAGAGATAATTCCCCAGTTTTTGATAGCCGCTCAATTTGTAAAGCACAGAAAGCGTCGGGGGCAGGGCCCCCTTGAAGGGGCCAGCCATGCGTTTGAGGCGTTCGATCCAAAGCATGGCACGATAGTTGGGGTAACCGCCGAACGCTTCATCGCCGCCTTCTCCGGATATCAGAACCTTAACGAATTTGCGTGCCAATTTTGATACGTAATAGAGGGCCACTGCAGGAGGTTCGCAAACAGGTTCCTCCATGTGCCACACGTATTTTGGCAGGAAATCCGAGAACTCTTTGCTGCTGATGGAAATCTCGTGGTGTTCCGAGCCGTATTTCTTGGCAGCCATACGTGCGAACGGGCGTTCGTCGGCAAAGCCAGAATCGGCGAATCCCACAGTGTAACTGCTGATTGGTTTGTCCGTTTTTTTAGAGGCTAAACTAAGCATGGCGGTCGAATCGACTCCGCCGCTCAAAAGAAAGCCCACCGGAACATCCGCTATCATGTGCAGCCGAACAGATTCTTCCAGGATTTCTAAAAGCTGTTCTTCCGCGTCTTTCAATGTTACCGAACTCGAAGAAAAATGAAGGTCCCAATACCGCTTGACCTCTGTTTTCCCGTTTTTTACCACCATGAACGAAGCCGGGGGAAGTTTATAGATACCCTTTAAAAGTGTTTCTTCTCCGGGGACGTATCCGAAAGTTAGAAATCGATCGACAGTAGAAGGCAAAATCTCGCGTTTGACTTGCGGGTCTACCAATATGGCTTTCATTTCCGAAGCAAACACCACGCTCTGCGAGGTCACGCCGTAGTAAAGAGGTTTGATGCCAACCCTGTCGCGGGCCAGCAAAAGTTTTTGTTGGTTTTGATCCCAAATCGCGAAAGCGAACATGCCCCGTAACGATTGGATGCCAGCTTCGCCGTATTCTTCGTAAAGATGCACTATTACTTCGGTGTCGGCTTTGGTGCGAAAAGCGTGGCCTCTTTTGAGCAAGTCTTCGCGAAGCTCCTGATAGTTATAAATCTCTCCATTAAAAACTATCCAGACCGTACCATCCTCGTTAGAGAGAGGTTGGTGGCCTCCAGCCAGATCGATGATCGATAGGCGACGAAACCCAAGGCCAACCGGGCCGGAGAAATAGTATCCATCGTCATCCGGGCCGCGATGCACGATGGAGTCTGCCATCGCCTTCAGCAGCGATTGCGATACTTCGTTATTACGGTCGAAATTTATTTTTCCGCAAATGCCGCACATATGGTCCTCACCACTTATCCCTGGGTTGATGTCTTTAAAACTGCGCCGTCCGCTCCGTACGACCATTTCAGCACAGCCAACCACTTAGAAGTAGAGTTCTTAATGGACTGTTTTCTCAAATCGTTCCCTGCGAAGGGCTTCGCGACCGACAAAAGAACAACCCTTAGAAGCGCCGCGGTGCCCATCGTAGCCCTGAATAACGAACCGTATAGCGAGCCTTGCCGTTTGACGCAAAACTTATGCACCGCTTTGAATCTCATAATTATCGACCAATTACTTACATTCACTCGATCGCTGCTGCGCCCGCCATGATGAATTACTTGCGCTGTCCCTACATAGTAATTACGCAATCCGAGGGCTTTGACCTTGTAACAGAGATCTAAGTCCTCGGCATACATGAAATAGTCCTCGGTGAACCTGCCCGCGCGTTCGAATACGTCGCGCCGGAGCAGCATGTAAGCTCCAGAAATAACTTCCACCGGAACAGGCTGTTTACTTTCGGAAAAAAGCGCACCTATGCTCCAGAACGAACAACTGGGCCATCGCAAACGGAGATATTCGTAATCGAGCACCTGATTCGGGATAGTCGGGAACGTTTGTATGCAGCTTGTCTGTACTGATAAATCGGTGTTCAGCAGCTTGCAACCGATCACCCCAGGGTCGGGAACTGAAAGAGCCTGATCAAGCATGGTCTTGAAGGCGTTATCGATGAGTTCCGTATCCGGATTCAGGAATAGAACATATTCCCCCGAGGACTTGGCAAAGCCCAAATTGTTTGCACCCGCGAAACCTAGATTAATGGCGCTTTTTATCACCACAATTTTCGGGAAATCCGCGTTCAGCGCTTCGATTCCAGGTTCCGGCGAAGCGTTATCCACAACAATAATCTCAAAGGACAAATCCCGAACGTGTTCATAAACGCTTGCCAAACATTTCCGCAAATAACCAAGCGAATTCCAATTCACGATGATGATGGATAACTTCATTTTCTTTGGAATTGACGAACTAATCGGGCTTTGCGCGGTTATTTCCAAATGCTGTCTCTGCCGGTTAGGCGCGCCAGTTGTTGCTGCCGAAGATATTTAATGGTTTTAGGCTCGTTCACTTGCGGTATGCGTTTTGTGTAACCGGTAACGAAGCCATACAGCAACGCAGCCGACCCTACAAAATAAGGTCGCACCACCAGTCTGCGTAGGCATTTCACCAGCATAAATACTGGGTGATAGCCGCACACATAATTGGCTCGCCCGTTTTTCACTAGATTGGCCCACGTGCCGTCGGCCGCCCCGGTGTATCGATGATGCAAAAGATGTAAGTCTGGAAAGCTTCTGGTTGTCCATCCAAGCATGCTGGCTTTGACTTCATCCATGGTGTCCCAGCCAGGTGCAGGCCAAAATCCGCCAATGGCATCCCAACATTCACGCTTATAAATTTTGGTTGCTCCCCGGACGTGAAATCCGGGGTTCGATTCGAATGATTTCTGGCCATTGGACATGTAACACATCACTCCGCCGCCAACGCCGAGACGAGGCTCAGATTCGAAATAAGCGAAGCACTTTTCAAAATAATCCGGTTCGAACGATAAATCCCCATCTAATTTGACAATGTATTCCCAATCGCTACTTTGCAGGAGGTCATAGCCATCATTGAATGCATCTACAACACCGCCGCCCGCCTTGCGAAAACCACGGTTGGCGCGATGAACTGCGCGGATCCACGGATACTTCGCTGAATAATCATCAATGATTTGACCGGTCTTATCCGTCGAGCCATCATTAACAATAATCCATTCTGCCGGTCGAATGGTCTGAGTCAAAATACTCTCGATGGTCTTCGCAATGTAAGCCTCTTCATCGCGCACCGGAGTAATGATCACGTATCTGGTGGTGCCGCGGCCGTGCGAGGTTTGTGCGCAGGTCAACAAGGAGTTGTTTTGAGTTCTGGCGGTCATAATTCGCTTGAATTGCAGGGATTTACTTGCGTGATAAGCTTGCTTCGCTCTTGGGAATACGAGTCGCATTCTTGGCGATGGGAACGGGAAGAGTAAGTTTCGGATTAACATGCAGAGGCAGTGGTTGCGGCACTTCGCGGTCTGCGGCCTTTGTTGCCAGGATTGGCGCGGTTATGGCAGAGATCATGGCTAACAACGCGAACCACGAAATCTTAGTTTGGTCGAAATAACTGATTCCAAAATAGGCTACGCAGTGTGAAAAAAGCGCCACTCCCAGCAACCACACAAACCATTCCTCTCTACGATCTCCGTCCACGATTTTCCTGGCATCGCCCAGACGCCCAAAACTTTTAGAAATCAAAAATATGAAACAAATAAATCCCGCCAGGCCGCCGCTTTCGCCCTCGGCCACAAATTGGTTGCTCATGTCTTCCATCTCATAACCCCAGCTGGCAGCTTGATTCGTTCCAATCAGCCACCAATCGGAAAAGTGCCGGATAAACGAATCTACTAGCATAGCGCGGTGATAACCGGAGTTTCCGGCGACCAGGTCCACGCGAGCAATCAAAAACCAGACGGGGGCCTTCATAACAAGATGTAAAGCGATTAGCGCAGCAACCACGCCCAATCGGATGATGCGCATTTTCTTTCGCATGGGCCACATGCAGATACCGGCGATCGCAGCCATATAAGCCAATAATGGTGTGCTGGAGGCGCAGCACAATACCATTATGGTCGATCCGATTAATCCAAGTATTGCGGTAGTTTTGTACTTTCCGGTATGCCAAAGCCACACAAATAAAGGAATGAGCGTGGCTCCAAACACGCCAGCGAGAATGGAGACAGCGAATGGCCCGGACGCGCGGATCGAGCCTTCCCGCATATTGGGTACCATCGAGATGGAACCGAGATACCCGAATACATTCTGATTTCGCAACTTCTCGTTCAACATCGTAACGCCAAGAATTACCACTACCGCGGCAAAAGCTTTGATCACCCGGGACACATCCTCCTTGTCCCGAATAAAAAATCTCATGATCAGATAGCCGCCCAAACTATCCCAAAGGAACCCTGCCTGATAGATGGCGGCCCCAGGATCAAACTGAAACGCTATCACTGGAGACACAGTCCGAAAGATGATCCAGCAGAGAAAAAGTTTATCAACGGCGTTAAAACCGCCCGAGGCAACTTCACTCTTCGACGCGATCTTTGCAAAAATTATTCTAAGACAGCCAAATAGCACCAGTATGCGCAAAACGAAGAAGTGGACACCTGCGATGTACAACTGCTGACCCACCGGGGTGAGAAAAACACATAATATGAACGGAACCACTGCATATTTTCGAGGCAGTGCCAGTATTAAGATGATCGTGACGATCATCATGACCATTACCACGGGGTGCAGAAGTGTACCGGACGCTCCGTGTCCGAATGCGTTTGGGTCTATTTGCATTATTTCAATCCAACTTCAGACAAGTGCTCCGCTGGCGAAGTACTTTGCACCCCCACAACTGGCTTGGTATGCATCTTCGGCAGTTTCGAAAGCTTACCAGCGATGCGGGTTCGGTAGTTTTCTACTGCATAGAGAACGTTGGCCCTGAATTGCGTCGTCGCGGATTTACCGTTGGCAAGTTGAGCAAGCACAAGTCGCCGACGAAACTCGCTCAAACGTTTATTTAACAAACGCTCAAGTCGTTCCTGTCCGGTATCTTTGATCCGCGAAAGCATTCTTTCAAAAATCTTGATCTCATTTTCCTTCAATCTAATCTGATCCTGAACAGCCATTTTCGACAGGCTATTACTTGCGCCGGCGCGCCAAATCGTCAGAGGTTCACTAATAAACCCCCAAGGTCCTTCTAAAGATAACCTCAATGACAAATCGTAATCTTCGGCATTCCTGAGATCAGGGTCAAAGCCACCAACCTTTTCCAGCGCTTGCCGGCGCATGGCTACCGTCTGGTTAAAAAGTACGGATCTGGTAGCTAATACCTCAGTCACATTGAGCCAGAGCCCTTCCGGGTATTGCGAACTTATACCCGAAATATCAAAGGACAAAAGTTCCCTTCCATCCCCGTACAGATTCTGCATGATTGCGTTGCACAAACAGCAAGGTACGGAACTATCCAATCTAGATAGCAGGGACACCTGCCGTTCTATTTTGCTGGGCTTCCACAGGTCATCGGAATCCTGGAAGGCAATGATTTTCGCGTTGGACACCTCGATGCCGCGATTGCGTGCCGCCGAGGTGCCCGCATTTTCTTGATAGACAATGCGAATCCGGTTGCCGTAAATACTCAGTTTTTTAGTGGTGTCGTCAGTGGACCCGTCATCCACAATTATTATTTCGATGTCGCGGTAAGTCTGAGCCAGAACACTATCGATCGTTTCCGAAATTATATTGCCTCTATTGAAAGTCGGTATGATGACACTCACTCCTGGCAGGTTTCTCATCAGGCTAAAACACCTTGAAGTGAGAAAATAGGCCAGCAATAATCGCTGCGATCCCTGTGATAGTTATAAATGTAGCGAAACTCGCTAATTCGGTTTTTAACACCGGCTTGCAATATCGTCTTAAACCAAATAACAAAGGAATGTAATTCGCTACGGGAGCAACCGTTAAAACCCAAACAGCTGCGTAAAAGCCAAACCATCCAAAGGCAACCGCGAATCCCACACCCAGGAATATGAACTTATAAGTGTTTCCCATTGCAGCATATTTCGAAGTGCCTAAAGCAAAAAGCATGGTTACCGCGACAGACATAAACAGCTCGAGGGCACCTCTCACACCTAACAATTGCATCATCCAGCCAGCCATTGCGTACTTCGGTCCTAACACAAAAGTCACGAACGGATGGCTGAGAAGTATGAATCCAACCGCCAAACCTGCGCTGACAACCAAAAGCAAGCGACGAGATTTCCGGAAATGGCGTTGCGCCACAACCTGGTTTTCCCTAAGGGAGTCCGACATCATCGGGAAAAATACTTGAGATATGATCTGTTGCAGGCCCCTGGCCGCAGCCGAGCTTACGGAAATGGCGATGGAGAAACATCCCAGTTCCACCAGCGTGACAAACTTTCCGACAACCAATCTCTCGGCTTCCCCGCTAAGAAAGTAGGTCGCGGTCGATAGAAAAATACCGGTACCGAAAGCAAAGATATCTCGCGCCGCTTGCGGATCCCAAGTCAAAGACACGTGGTTTTTCGCAATCACATGACTAGAGACTAAAACCGCTAAAGTGCTTGCCACCCGGCCGACCACTAGTGCCCACGCTGTCGGCGAAATGAACGCCCATATTAGCGAGACGGCAAATCCAAAAAAGTCCGTAGACGCCATTAGCACGTTATATTTTCCCAGCTCTACGTGGCGCGTTAGAGACCACAACGATCCGCTGACAAACCCTCTAAGCAATACCGATACAGATCCCACGATAAGTAGCGTCAGCACCGCCGGTTGGTGGTAAAAACGCGCGAATGGGTACGCCAGAGCGGTAGCGATAACCCACAGCCCGACTGCTCGGATGGCTTGAATCAGGAAAGCAGTGTTAATGAATTTGGGATCGTCTCCGCGCGGATGCTGAACCACGTCCATCCCGATCCCCAAGTCCGACAGCATTTCCAGGCCGGAAAGAAATACATTTACCAGCGCCACCAGTCCGAAAGCCTGGGGCACCAACATGCGAGCCAACGTCAGCGTGGAAACCAGCCGCAGAACCTGCCCCGCGCCGTATCCGAACATCGTCCATGATCCACCGCGAATAGCGGTGATCACGCGCCGGGACGGACTTAGTCCTCTGAACCCAGGGATTCTACCAAGCACCTTGACGGCGCCCAGTTCAAGAACTGAGGGTTCCTTTACTACTTTCGACACCTCGACTTCGGGTGTTTCTAGCGGGGCCATTTGTTCCTTGGGTGGGAGTTTAGGTATGAATAGCAGATTACCGCAATCATGGCACACGCTTCAAAGAGCGTGTGCCATGAAGTAATAACAATTAAAGACTCGCAAAACCAACTGCAATAACAGCGTTATTGGACGATTACGGTCAAATTAGTTGGCGGACTCGGCGCGTTGTTACTGCTTGTGCTTCCTGCCTGATAAGCCCCGCGATCCCACGATCCGGAAGTCGGACGAGGATTGCCAGCCCGGTCTAAGTTGAGGGCAGCGATTCCTAGCGACGAGAGATTGGTGCCACCGTCCGCCCCTGTTCCCGCCCCTAATTGGAAATTTCCGGTCAAGTTCGGATTGGCTATCGAAGCATGGGAATCGAATCCAGAACTCGTCATCCATTGCGTAATGTTGGAATAAAACCTGATAGAGGAATTATGATCGACCATCACGGCTCCCGGAGCTTGGTTTGCGCCAGTTAACTCGTAAAAAAGGTTGTAATCCGAAGCTCCGATAGTCCCGTTGAGATTAGTAATGCCCAAGTCAGTTTTTGTGAATATGTTGTTTTTGATCAGGAATGTACCGTTTAAGTTGATTGCTGCGCCTCGGCCTGTAAAAGTGTTGTTATAAATACCACCGGAACCGGAATTTGAGATGACTGTGAGCATGCCGTTCGCGGGTCCACAATTGGGATTTGTATTTACGAGAATATTGTTGAATAACAGGGGCGCCACCCAGGTTCCACCGTTGTAGTCGTTGAAGATGAAAGCCGTGGCGTGATTCAGACCCCCGGTGCAAATGTCCCCCATGTCACCGTGGATATAGTTGTTGTACTGCTGTAAATTTGAGATCGTGCTGCCAGCCCCGACTTCGAACACGAAAATTCCGTTGTGGTGATTACCGTCCGCCCAGTCGTCCCAAGGGAAGGCGTCTGAAATATCGTTGTCATGGATTTTTAGTCCATTGACGCCACCTCTTACGCCGGCAGCAAGAATACCCCAGTTGTTGCGGGATGCCGTGTTGCCGTAAATTTCTCCGTTTGTAGCAGAACTATTCAACCAATTAAATTCGATTCCCACAAAATCATCGTGTGCTTCGTTGCCCGGACCGATGATGAAATTGCTGCATGCATCGCAGGCCATCCCAGTAGCGATGCCATTCGGGCCGGGACCATCTTCTCCCTGTTGCGAGGGGGAAGTGCCGGGAATGTGCACGTACAGGTTATCGACGTGCAAGTTCTTAATGATGCAATTTGCCGAACAGTTGGAGATCACCAAACCCTTGGTGTCGTGCTTATTTGCGCGTGCGGATCCATTACCGGTGTTCTGAATCAGACCGTTGGTCCCGCCATCGACAGTGATGTCAGTGTTTCCGTTGGACCAGATTGCTCCGTTGTTGTCGTTCCAGTAGTTGGTATTTGTAAGGGTGGTACCCGCCTCGAACAGAAGCGTAACCGGATGTCCGGGCGCACCACTGCCTCGAAAGGTGAGGAGCGTATCATTCGCACTTGAGTCTGTGAACGAGCCGCAAAGGTGCACAACCGTTCCCGGACCGATTTGCGCGCTACCGTTTCCCCAATTTGCGGAATTATTGAACCAACTTGGCGGATGGGTATTATTCGTGCATACACCCGAACCTCCGCCATCTGGGGTTATATAGACGTTACTGGCCTGCGCTGATGCACCGCCGGCGTACAGTCCCACGGAGGCGAGCAGAAAAAGGCCAATAAGAATTGGGCGTGCCGCTTTATTATAGATATTTGCGAAATTTTCGATTTTTGTGTTTTTGATCAAGACTTTCACGTTCCCTCTTTTGCCCTGTTATTCAATGCCGCCGCCCACACATTCAAAACTAACAGTGGCCGCTGGGTTCTACAACTGGACACTAGGCCAATGAAGGTGCAGGGAGGGGGACCTGTACTTCAGGTTTTCGCAGGCGACTACACCATTATCGAGCGAATGGCCGGTATGGCGTTTAAAAAACTTGCTGCTCAACGAAGTGTTTAATGATGGGTTGGTTACCAGCCGGAGCGTCCTCCGTTACTTTTACTGATTAGGACTAGGGCTCACCATTCTGAGACGAAATTTTGGACGCACTCTGAGTTCGTATCCATTTCCCGGAAGCATGGTCATATTTTTTGATGAGCACTGCGGGGTTGCCGGCAACCACGCTGCCGGCCGGAAAGGATGTGGTCACCACTGAATTGGCGCCCACTACGCTGTTGTGCCCAAGCACTAGCTCTCCCTTCGAACAAAATACTACCGCACCATAACCAAGCCAGCAATTACGCTCAATGGTAATCCGGCCACCCGCTGTCGTGCCTTGCGTGTGAATCGGCGTAGCGAAATTTGAGTACTCATGATTGTGATCCATAATGAGAACGGAAGGCGCCAGAAGAACATCTTCTTCCAGCAGGATTCGATTTTTACTAGAAATCGTTGATCTTCGACCAATTTTACATCCGCTGTTCAATACAATCTTGGGTTCTTTATCTTTCGAACGATATTCGATATTTAGCCATACGTCTCGAGCCAAATAAATCCTGTCTTGCAGGCTGATAAATCGCGCCATCGGTCGCCCGATTTCGCAGGAATAATGGATCGAGTTTCGCGTACCAAAAACAGGAAAGGGATACGTTCGCTTGAGCCATTCTGTGTGCAATCGAACCAGAGCCCTTGGAACGATTTGTAATGGGTCTTCCATCGGAGGCGAAATCAGTTTGTCTGGCAATGTCATCGAGGTGCCAGCGCCTGGTTTTGTAATCACTTCCATCCTTCGGATCCCGCGAAGCTGGCGCGCTGCATCAGCGACATATTGTGATGCGCGTATTTGTACAGCCATTGCGGCCAGTGCAGCCAGTCGTAACCGCCTTCTAACTTTGCGCGCAGCAGCGCTGCGTCATCCCAACTGTTTACGGGCAGCCTCGGCAAATAATAGCGGTTATCGTGCTTGCCCGCCCGTCCGATGATCGTGGAGACGCCACTCTCGAAGCCCAGGTTTTCCAGGATGCCTACCAGAAATTGGGTGAATGTTTTGTCTTCTTCGGGAAACGCAAACGGATACGAAAATGACTCCACCGGCGCTCCAAGTTTTTGTTCAATGGTTTCTTTTGAGCATCCCAATTCATATTCAATTTGCTCGGGGCTAAGTGAACGCAGATCCGGATGGCTAACGGTGTGCGACCCAAACTGAATCCCAGCCTGGTGTAATTCCGCTACTTCTGACCAGGTCAGGTAATCCACGCCGTCGATGCGCACCGGCGTATTTTGAATACGGCTGGTCGCCAGGAAAATCGTCGCAGTAAATCCGCACTGGCGCATGGTATCGAAAGCGTCGGTGTAAAAATCCCGATAGCCATCGTCGAACGTAATCACCACAGTTTTGGAAACGTCTTGTCCCGTTTCCATGGCCGTCCACATCTGCGTCAAATCCATGGTGCGATAGCCGTTTTGGCGGAGCCATCGCATTTGGCGTGCAAAGACCGGAGGCGAACAATTGATTTGGTAATAAGGATGAGATTTTCCAAACAGACTATCCGAAACGCTGTGGTACATGAGTATCGGCACGCGGGCTGCCGACACTGCGCGCATTACCCGCGCAAGCGGATGGGACAGATACACAGAGGCTATGCGGTCTATTCGCGGCATAAAAAAATCGGTGGAATACATTTATACGGCGCGCCCTCGGCGCGCCCCTTAGTGATCAACAACGGTCAGGCGACGTTGGATGGTTGTGCGGACGCCGCTTAACGCGCGGCGCCGATTTTTGAAGTGGCAAATTCCTTGACGCTGCTGGTCACCAGGGCCAGTTGTTCCTGCTCGAGTTGCGGGAACATCGGCAGTGAGACGATTTCCATGGCGACGCGCTCGGTAATCGGGAAATCACCTTTTTTGTAGTTCAGGTGCTGATAAGCCTTTTGCAGATGCAGCGGAATGGGATAGTGGATCCCGGTTCCGATCCCTGCGTCCGCGAGATGTGCTTGCAATGCTTCGCGGTCAGCTACGCGCACAACATATAGGTGGTAGACGCCTTTCGTCCACGGCGCTTCGACGGGAATCGTTACGGCGCCTTTTACCTCGGCAAACAATTCGTGATAGCGGTGCGCGTGTTCACGGCGCGACTGGTTCCATTTCGCCAAGTGGCGCAATTTAATGGAAAGCCATCCAGCTTGGATGGAATCCAAGCGTCCGTTGTAGCCCTCGATATCGTGATAATACTTTTTCGCCTGGCCGTGGTCGCGAATCATTTTCATGCGCTTGCCCATGGCTTCATCGTTAGTAGTGGTGGCCCCAGCTTCTCCACAGGCGCCCAGATTTTTGCCGGGATAAAAACTGAATGCCGCGGCCAAGCCGATAGAGCCGGCCTTTTTCCACTTATTTTCTTTCTTCGAAAAATACTCCGCGCCGTGCGCCTGGCAAGCATCTTCGATGACCACCAGGTTGTACTTGGCCGCCAGCTCCATGATGGGGTCCATGTCGGCCGTTTGTCCGTAGAGATGTACCGGAACGATGGCTGCTACACGAAGGCCGCTCTTCCGTTCGGTAAGTTTTTTGGTCTGGCTGTCTAAATCGCAGTTTGTTTCCAGATACTCGCGAAGTTTTCTGGGATCCATCGTGTAGGTGGACTCGTCAATGTCGACAAACGCGATTTGCGCGCCAGCCTGAGAGATGGCTTCCGTGGTGGCTATGAAGGTGTGAGGCACGGTCACGATAATGTCGCCTTGCCCAATGCCGGCGGCCATGAAGGCGAAGCGCAACGCATCCGTGCCGCTATTTACGCCGACGCAATATTTGCTATCGCAAAAAGCGGCAAACTCGCGCTCGAAATCTTCCACCATCGGTCCGCCGATAAACCCGGCGTTGCTGAAGACCTTCTTGGCAACTGCCAGCAGCTCCGCTTCCAATTCCTGGTGCGGGGTTACCAAATCGAGAAACGGCACTTTGGTTGTAGATGTCATCGTTACTTTTTCTCCTCTGAGATAAACCGCAGAAATTTTGCTGGATTGCCGGCCACGATGGCATTGTCCGGCACGTCCTTGGTGACCACGCTGCCCGCGCCGACGATGGCGTTATTTCCAACCGTAACTTTGCTGAGAATGGTTGCCCCTGAGCCGATCGACGCACCTTTACGCACCACGGTATTTTCTACTTTCCAATCGGCTTCGGTTTGCAATTCGCCTTCTGCGGTAGTGGATCGCGGGTAAGCATCGTTGATAAAGGTCACGCTATGACCGATGAAGACGTTGTCTTCAATGTTTACGCCTTCGCAGACGAAGGTATGGCTGGAAATTTTGCAACGCCGGCCGACCCGGGCATTTTTTTGAATCTCCACAAATGCCCCGATCTTCGTGTCATCTCCAACTTCACATCCATACATGTTGATAAACTTGGAGAGCTTGACGTTTTTTCCGAGCTTCACATCCGGGGCAATGCAAACGAATTCGTTCACAGCGTGACCGCCTCGCCTCGGTTTCGCACCGATTTATCGGCAGCTTCCAGGATGCGAACAACCCGCAATCCGGCAATGCCGTCATTAAAAGGAGTTTCATTTTTTTCGATGCATTTCAGGAAATAGGCGGTCTCGGCGCGCAACGCTTCGATTTGCTCCACTTGCGGCGCCCACATGTCTCCCGAACGGTAACTGACCAGCAACTGATGCAGGCTGCTAGGCTTCGACATACTCACGCCTTTGTCATAAATCTTGATCTTTTCATCAGCTTCCAGATCATTCCACACCAGCATTTTCTTCTCGCCGCCGATCAGCGTGGTGCGGACTTTCACCGGAGACAACCAGTTGACATTGATGTGCGCAATGACGTGGCGCGGGAAATATACGGTAATGAACGCTACATCCTCGACGCCATTTAAATGACTTTCGCCGGTAGCCACCACCGCGTCCGGCTTGTCGCGAATCACATGATCCATAATCGACAGATCGTGCGGCGCGAGATCCCAGATCACGTTCACATCGTGTTGGAACAATCCCAGGTTAACGCGCAATGAATCGTAGTAGTACAGGTCTCCAAGGGCGCCTTCATCCATCAACTGACGGATTTTTTTGACCGCGCCGGTGAACAAAAAGGTGTGGTCCACCATGATCTTCAATTTTTTGCGGTCGGCCAGCTCAATCAATTCCTCTGCTTGCGTCACACTGCAGGTAAATGGCTTTTCGACGAAGACGTGTTTTCCGTTTTCGAGTGCTTTTTTTGCCAACTCGTAGTGGGTCCAGACCGGCGTGACCACCGCGATGAGATCGATGGTCGATGATTTCAAGACTTCGTTTTCATCCGTAGTGAAGGCCATTCCCGGATGAGACTTTCGCAAGCGCTCCTGCGTTTTAGGGTTTTTGTCGCAAACCAGAGTTACTTCGGAAGATTCGTGAGTATGAAAATTGCGGACAATGTTAGGACCCCAGTAACCATAGCCAATTACACCGATGCGGATCATACGGCTCCTTGTGGATGTTCCATCCCTCGGCCTAGGAGGCGAAGCGAGGGACGCTTGCCGGGGCGTGGAGTTTCTAACGCTGCGAACCTGCGGGACTACTTTAAGATTACTGCATGCTTCTGAAGTTAAGAGAGGATTTGAAGGCGGCGTTTCCTAATGGAAACCATCAGTGAGCGCCATCGCCGGAGAAAACTGCGGACGGTGTTTGAACCAGAATTTTGACGTCCAACCAAATCGACCAGCCGCGGGCATACTTAAGATCCAGCCGAACCATGTCATCGAAGCGCGTGCGGCTGCGTCCCTCAACTTGCCACAGGCCAGTAATTCCAGGCTTGATTTCCAGCACCCGGCGACGATGCCACAAATCGTACGCCCGGAATTCATAAGCGATAGGCGGCCGAGGGCCAACTAGCGACATCTCTCCGCGCAAAACATTTAGGAACTGAGGCAGTTCATCCAGGCTGGTCTTACGAATGAATCTTCCAATGGCAGTGACGCGCGGATCCTTTTGGATTTTGAAAACAGGCCTGGTGCCGTCCGCGGCAGTCTCACCAATCTGTCCCGAGATGAATTGGTTGACGTATTCCTGATGGATCTTGGCGTCACAATTCGTATACATGGAGCGAAACTTCAGGAAGGTAAAGGGTTGGCCGTACTGACCAAGTCGCTCTTGGCGAAACAGAACGGGCCCCTTGGAGGTCAGCTTGATGGCAATCGCGATGGCCGCCAGAAAGGGCGATGCAAACACCAGGGCAGTGGCACTGCCGAAAATATCCATGGCGCGTTTAATACCGAACGCCAGTTTCTTGGAGTCTTCTTTTCGAGAAATGTCTGGATACAACGCGACGTTCGCTTCGGGATTCGATTCGCTTTTCCCAGGTTCTTCCGGGAAAAAATGAAACGAAACCGAAATCTTCGAGCTCTTTTCCTTGCCCACGGTATGCTGGAATGCAGCGCGCAGTTTCTCCAGCAGGCGTTCGTGAATGACCGCTGGCGAAGTTTCGCCGAGTTCCGTACCGATGATTCCGACCAGATTATCCTCAAGGTACCAACCGAGGATGTCTGTCTCGCGCGTTGAATTCGTCAGCGCAACGCCTATTTTTCCCAAAGTTCGATTCTTGTTGCCGTCTTCCAGGGCCCGCTTTACGTCCACTAACACCAGAACGAAGCGCTTTTGGGCTCGTTCAGCTCGTCTGCGTTCCAGGTACAACATGGATACGAATGCGTCTTCACTCAGTAAAGCACGCGCCTCGTTTTCCATGCTCGTGACCGGAGCATTCTCTTTCAGCTGAAGCTTTTGTGCAGCTACTTCACTTCGCAGCGCTGTCTTTAGTGAGCTCATCGTCCTTTTTTCCCGGTGCCTAACTGTCCCGCCACTTAAACTTTCAAACGCCCGCAGGAACTGTCTCTGCCACGCAAGTCCTTGCCGCCGTACGTTGGTTTCCCGCTCCCGCCAAAGGAGACAGCCAGTCCAGTTCAACCTCCAACGCCAATGATCGCTGTAATAATGTGACAGACAAGACGACCCGATGGTTACCCTTAAAATTCACTAAAATTCCCTGTAGGCCCGCTAGGTGACCATAGTTGATCTGCACATATTCGCCAGTGCGCAGGTAGGGCCATGGTTGAGTAGGGATTCCCGAAGTTACTGCAACTCGCAACGCCTCAATTTCAGAATCCGCAATCGGAATCGCCACTTTTCCATTTCCGACGACCTGTGTGACTCCTGCGGTCATCACCACCGGCTGCCGGCTTTCATAGTCGAATCGACAGAAGACATATCCCGGAAACAGCACCTGTTGAATCTCCTTGGTCCGGTCAGACCACTTTCTCAAGCTCTTATACGTTGGCAGAAAGCATTCCAGACTTCGATTTTCAAGCTGAGACGTTACTAGCTGCTCCTTTCGAGCATGAACCTGGAGCGCATACCACCTCGAACCTTCGCTTTTGCCGTGAGATTTAGTATTCACGAGGTCCAAAATGTAGTCCTTTAGATGGGCTACCGCCACAAAACTCCCAATCCTACTGCTGCATCCAGCATACAGAAGGCAATTAGTCTGCCACTACTACCGGGACTCAGGGATTCCTCGACCCCCGCTAGCTCGTTGTTAACTAACTTATTTTCAATATGTTGCCGGTACCAGTACAACGTCTGATTTTTCCGTTCACTGTCTTGCGAATGAGACCGTTATCTAAATGAGAAAACCGATACCGTATAGTTGCAAACAGCTTCCGAGCCACTTTCGCTTCCATTATCTGTCATCTCGCAATGTGGCCCTAAATGGCACATATCTAAGATGTTACACGTCCTATGAAGGTACCTAAATAGGGGTTTCACCTTAGAAAGCGTACCTTCGTCCTGAACTTCCGAAGGGTAATTTTGCTCTTTTTGGTCAGTTTTTACCGGATTGTCCGATATCGCCGTTTCGCAGCGTATCCGCTATCGCAGACGAGATAGTCTCAAGCGGTTCGCTGAAAAGCAGATTCGGGGGGGCGCCGACTTTGGTGGAGTATAGCCTAATTGCGAGAGGGCCGACACCCAAATAATACCGTCGGCCCTCCGGGATTTGGTCAGATACGATAAAATGGATATGTTAAAACGGATCTGTCGCGGACTTAACCGCTCGAAAAGCGGTCATGTATGCGGAAATTGGCAGCGCCGCGAATTTGGCGTACCACTTTGGACTCTGCCAGGCCCTCATGAACGAGGCCTTCGTGACTTGAGACCAGATCGCGCCGTTGGCGGTGCTCAGCACCACCGCAATGGAAGGCGTCATCGAGCGCGTCGTATGCCACCAACCTGGCGCGCCATATAGCATCTCCCCTTCGTCGAGAACAAACCGAAACGGCTTGGCTTTGGCAAACAGCGGAAATTTGCCCATATCGATTTCATCTTCCATCGGAATTTGCGAAACGTTTTCCGCTTCCTTACTCGAGTACATGTAAGGGGTCTGATCCGGAGGATAAATCACCCAATCCTTTCGTCCGTACACCTGGGTGATAAATGTTTGTGTCCACAAGTCATCGTAATGAAGAAAGGGGAATAGGCTGGCGGTTCCCGCTATGTTCATCTCCAGTCCCGTAACGTTCCTTAGCTTGAAATTCGGCAAACCCGGCAGCAGATACTTGCTGGCTAGCCAGTTGGGCTCCCAATAGGTCGGGCGCGGCTCTAGATCCCCCAGCAATTCGGGAAATTCCTTCGGAATTTTCAGGCTGAACAAATATTTCGCCCGCTGATCTGCGTTTGAAGTGGTGATCTCGTCGACATAGTCCTTCATCAGAATCTTGTCGCGCACGGTTACCGCCCGTTTGCGTTCGAAGACCGGCACTGTTCGTGTGCCATAATTTTCTTTGAAAAATTCAGGAGTCCATTTACCGATCGCTTTCCAATCCTTGCATGCATCTTTCAGCACCACCGGCCGATTCTTCAGCACATATTCATTAAGAAATTCTTTTCTGGAAAGGTTCTCGCGTTTATCGATGTCGCCCGCCGATTGCGCACGGGCTTCCCCTGTCCAGATATTCAGCATCCCTGGATCGTGCGTTTTGGTATCTATTTTCTGTTGCTTTGGAGCAATCGCCATGTGTACTCCTGATTAGATTCTGCGGATTAGATAAAGAGAATACGCCAGCGCAGTTCTTGTTCACTAGGGCATTTACCTTATCATCGTCGATTTTTCAAAGACAATGGTGGCTCCCCAGCTCATCAAAGTGCTGGATAACACTATGTAAAACAACGAGTTAACGCTACTGCCACGCCGGTATAACCAAAGCCAGCCGAGGATGCCAAGATTAATGCTGATCCCCCGGAAAGAGTATCTTGCACTTCAAAAATCCGAAACGTTCGCTACAAACTGAATTAGACAGAAATGCGATTACGGATTTACCGCGTCTGCGCCAAGCTATGCCCGAACATTATCAGTTGCCGCGTTCCAAAAACGCATTGATCGAATTTCTCCTTCCGCAATAATTGCGGCCGCAAATTCTGGCGCGGGCGTGAAAGAACGCAAGCTCCAGCGGTCGCCGTCCGCACTTCGAAGCTGTTCTGGTTCGCCCGGTTTCAAGGACACGTCGAAGCTGTCGAGCGCAATTTGTAACCCGTCCCCATGAGCCTTTACGTACGCCTCCTTGCGCGTCCAGCAAAGAAAAAAAGCCGCATCGCGCAGTTCCTCTGGAACTTCACGAAGCTCGCGCTGCTCCGCCGCCGAAAAATAACGCTCCGCGATTCCTTCACTGGCAAACTGCGGCTGTATTTTTTCCGTGTCGATTCCTATCTCACGCCCCATGCTAAACCCATAAAGCGCAAGACCGTGGGAGTGCGATAAATTAAAGCGCAGTTGATTCCCATCATCGAGTAACGAAAGTTTTCCATAACGTCCGGTTTTGAATTGCACAGCATCCGGCGGGCAATGCAGGTACTTTCCGAGCAGCTCCCGCAGTCTTCCCCGGGCAGCTATAAAGTGATCGCGATCGCGCGGGAAAACGAAGCGCTGGGCACGCGAAACTTCCCCTTCATTTAAATAGGAACTAAGGCGCGTGCGTTCCTCTGGCTCTATATCCAGCCAGGCGAGCCAAATATGTATTTCGTCTTTCGGGAGCGCGAGGTCTTGCGCAGGCCCGCACCAACTCACGGCTTCCATGGAAGCTGAGCATATCATTCGAGAAAGCGTTGGTTAACTGCAAGTGGGGCCAAATTAGTTGGATGATTAACTGTTGTACTATCAGCGTTATAGGGGCTATTCAACAAAGACAGCTTCCGGCAACGTTTCTGTTCCCTTGGCCGCTTCGTCGGGATGCGAATAAAGCCGCGCCTGTAGCTCCTCGGCCAGTCGCACGACTCGCGGCTCAACTAAAATATTCTGTTGATGTCCGGGCAATTCGCGAATTTCCAAATGTCCCTTGATGACCGGTTTCCATCCTAATGACCGGTCCGCGAGCATCCCTGGTAATTGTTTGCTGGCACGAAAGAGCAGCACATCGCCTTTGTACGGACGCGGAACATAATTCATGAACGCCCGATCATGTTCCATTCCCAGCAGTTCGAGGATGTAGGCCATCGAGGCACGCGTCTTCTGACCGTTACCGTTGGACATTTTTCTGTCGAAAGCGATCTGTGTGCGCGCTTGCATCACGTCCCGCGTTCGTCTGAGCCTGTCTCCAAAATAACCAAAGCCTCGTTGCAAAAGATTGTCGCGTTCGAGATCGATCCGTTTCGCGGTGCGATGCCACCATCGGTTAGCCGAGCCGCTTCCAGGCGCGAAAGAAGGCGCCCCCGGATGGGTAGTCTGGATCATCACCACTAACGCCACCTTTTGTCCCGCATTTTGCAATTGCTGCGCGGCTTCCAGCGCGACCAGCCCGCCGAAACAGAAACCACCCAGGAAGTATGGCCCCTCGGATTGGAATGTTCTGATCTCCTTCAAATAAGCGGATGCAATTTGCTCCAGTGACTCGTTCTTGGGGATGTTGCCATCCAGTCCGCGCGCTTGCAGCGCGTACACCGGCTGATCTTTATCGAGGTGATTGGCCAACGGATAATACTCGAGGACGTTGCCACCGTGACTGTGAATCAAAAACAGCGGCGGCTTCGAGCCCCCGGGCTGCAGTGGCACCAGAGAAGACCACGAAGGCTTCCAATTCTCTTTACGCAAAACTTCCGCGAGCGCTCCCACCGTCGGCGCTTGAAGCAGCGTCGCCAGCGGTAATCGCCGCCCATAAATGTTCTCGATTTCGACAATGATGCGCACCGCCAACAGCGAATGCCCACCCAGCTCAAAAAAATTGTCGTTCAAACCTACACGCTTCACTTTCAAAACCTTGGCCCACAATTGCGCGAGTACTTGTTCGACAGAATCTCTAGGAGCGAGAAAAGCTTCCTGGCCTTCGCTGCTCCTTTGCTCTGGAGCCGGCAACGCCTTGGTATCAATCTTTCCGTTGGGCGACAGCGGCAGCCTATTCATACCTACAAATGCCGCCGGTACCATGTATTCCGGGAGTTCATTTTTCAGGTAATCGCGCAGCTCATTAGTTGCAGGCGGCGCATCGCCTTGGGCTTCGAAGTAAGCCACCAGCATTTTTTCGCCCGGCCGATCTTCACGTGCGGTCACCACACATTGCTTAATGCCCGGATGTTTCGCGAGGACTGCTCCGATTTCGCCAAGCTCGATGCGGAAGCCTCGAATCTTCACTTGATGATCAATGCGTCCAAGATACTGAATCTCACCAGTGGGGAGATATCGTGAAAGATCGCCCGTCTTGTACAAACGCGCACCAGTTCGATTGCCAACCACGTCAGGAATAAATCGCTCCGCAGTCAGTTCCGGCCGGTTCAGGTAGCCGCGAGCGAGTCCAATTCCGCCGATATGCAATTCGCCGGACACGCCGATGGGTACTGCGCTCAAATTGTGATCCAGGATGTAAATCTGGGTGTTCGCTATAGGCCGGCCAATGGGAACGAACGAGCGTTGGTCATCTCGCCGGCACGCCCAATACGTGACGTCGACGGCTGCCTCCGTGGGGCCGTAAAGATTGTGTAATTCTGCATCGCTCGCTGCGAAGAACATGCGTTGCAGATCCGCGCCAAGTTCCTCTCCGCTGCAGAACACCTGGCGGATCGATGAATGCTTTGGCAATTTGGCGCTTTCCAGAAATAGCCGCAGCATGGATGGCACGAAATGCAGTGTCGTAATTTTTTCTTGAGCGATCAGTTGCGCCAGATATTCCGGGTCGCGATGGCCTCCCGGGCGCGCCATTACTAAGCTGGCGCCTGTCACCAGTGGCCAGAAAAATTCCCACACAGAAACGTCAAAACTATACGGAGTTTTCTGCAGCACTCGATCAGCCGCCGTGAGGCGGTAAGCGTCCTGCATCCACTGCAAGCGATTCACGATTGCTTCGTGAATGTTAACCACGCCCTTAGGTTTGCCAGTCGAGCCCGAAGTATAAATTACATACGCAGCATCGTTGCGAGTGGACTGCACGTCAAGATTCGTATCGGCTTCCGGCGCAATCTTTGCCCAATCGCTATCCAGGCAAATGGCCGGTACTTCATGCGCCGGCAATCGCTGCATCAGCGCCTTCTGCGTCAAAATCACCGGCGGTTGTGCGTCCTCCAACATCAATGCCAGTCGATTGCCAGGATAGTCGGGGTCGAGCGGCATGTAACATCCGCCGGCCTTAAGAATTCCCATTAGCGCCACTACCATCTCGATGGAGCGTTCCGCGCAAACAGCTACTCGCACATCCGAACCAACGCCCAATTTTTTCAAATGATGGGCAAGTTGGTTCGTTCGCTGATTCAGTTCTCGATAAGTCAGGTGTTGGCCCTCGGAGCTCAACGCCCGCGCATCAGGCGTCCTTTCCACCTGCAACTCAAACCAATTCTGCAGCGTTTCGACGTCATCGTATTTCACCGCGGTATCGTTCCACCGCACAGTGATCTCGTGGCGTTCCACTTCCGAGAGGATCGCCAGCCGGTCTATCGATTGGGTAGGAGCTGCCGCGATACTTTCGAGCAGCGTTTGCAGATGGCCCAGCCATCGTCTGATTGTGGAAGCATCGAAAAGGTCGGTGTTGTAGTCGCACTCCAGATATAACGAGTGCGGTCCTTCCACAAAGTTAAAAAACAAATCAAAGTGCAGCGCGCGCTTGGGATTCCGTTCGCATTCGAATTTCAAGCCCTCAAATTCTACCGCGCCAGGATCTTTATCGATGTTGAAAATTACTTCCACTAGCGGCGGCCTGCCTGGGCTGCGCGGTACTCTAATTTCCTGAAGAATGCTTCCAATGGTGCTTTGATTATGATCAAACGCGTCTAAAACACTTTTCTTCACTGCTGCAAGGTTTTGTTGAAAGCTGCCACCGGGTTCGAGGCGCGAGCGCACCGGCAGCAAATTAACGCAGTGGCCTACCAAGCAGCTCTGACCGGTGATCGCTTGACCCGCGACTCCCAGGCCGATCACCAGATCCGTTTGACCCGTCAACCGGTACAGAAAAGTTTTCAGTCCGGCCATCAGCAGAACAACGAGCGTTGTGCGCTGCTGTCCCGCGGTTTTCTTCAGCAATAAATGCAGCGGCTCAGGCAGATCCCGTTTCAGCGTGGAAGCCTGCGCCGTTCGTACCACCGGGCGCAGCCGGTCCGCCGGCAGCTCCAGTGGTGTTGGAATGTCCGCAAATTGTTTGGACCAATACGCCGAAGCGGCGCGCGCTTCTTGGCTATCGCCTTGGTTGGTGATGGCGTACTGGCGGAAAGATTCCGGAGCCTCCAGAACGGGTGCGGCTCCTTGCTTCAACGCAGAATAAATCTTTGCCAGTTCGCTGACAATCAGCCCACCTGACCAGCCATCGCACACCACGTGATGTGCAGTCCAAACCACCACCTGGCGGTCATTGGAAAGGCGCACAATTCGAACTCTAACCAGCGGCCCTTGAGTGAGATCGAAAGAACTCGACACCTCGGTCTCAATTAACTTATCAAGTTCCTGTTCGGGTTTTTGTTTCGCCGAAAAATCCAGCAGCGGCACGTTCAGCTTCACAACCGGATCTATCCGTTGCCATTGGCCGTCTGAGCTGAAGCTGGCAAGCAATATCGGATGTCTCTGAACGACTTGCTGAATCGCGGTGCGGAATAATTCCGCGTCAAAGCTTCCATGAAACTCCAGCTTCAACGATTCGTTATAGCCGAGCGCGGCTTCTCCGCCCATCTGCGCAGCCAGCCAGATTTCTTTCTGAGCTTCGGTTAATGGGAACTGATCGACCCATTCAGGGCCTGCAGTGACAGGTACGATCTCCCGCTCTTTAGCTTGCGCGCTCGAGGAGTGAGTCTTTGTCGTCGAAGTTTTCTTGGAACCGGAGGTTGGCGGCGGGAGAAAACCAGCGTCGACCATTGCCTGCAAACTCTCGCGGAACGCAGTCAGCAGCTTGGTCAGATCGGCTTCGCTGTGGGCGGTAGTGAGCACGAACGCGCGGTTGTCCCACATGTGAATTCCCCGCTCGCGCAGCATGTAATGCAGCAACGCTGCGTACTTCTGCTCGGACGGGAAAGTCAGCTGCATCAGCGAACTGAACTGCGAAATGTGATAGGGCGCCTGGAATTCCTCAATAATCGTGCGCAGTTGATCAGCAAGCCGCGCCGTTCGCGCGGTCAAATTTTTCTGCAGGTCGGGACCCTTTTCTTTCAAATGCAGCAGCACCGCTTTGGCGGCGGCCAATGCCAGCGGGTGCCGCACGAAGGTTCCGGCAAAAAATGTTACGCCCACCTCCGGAAACGAGGTGTCGCCATAATTCCATTGCCCGCCGTCCAGCGCGTCCATGAATTTAGGATCGCCGGTCACTGCGCCAATCGAAATGCCGCCGCCAATGACTTTTCCGTAGGTCGCCAGATCGGCGCGCACGCCAAAATAAGCTTGTGCGCCTCCAGGCTCCACGCGGAAGCCGGTAACAACTTCATCAAACACCAGCGCCGATCCAATTTCCTTGGTTACTTTTCGCAGTTCCTGCAAAAATTCTCGCGGCTGCAAGTCCAGTCGCCGGCTTTGCACTGGCTCGACCAGCACCGCGGCGATTTCTGATCCGCGCGCGCGCAAAATTTCGAGTGATTGCGGATTGCCGTAGTCCAGCACAACAACTTGCGAAACCGCGCTAGCCGGCACGCCCGGAGCGCTCGCGGCTGTGCGCGTTTCGCCATTCACCGTGAGCGGCCGGAAAAGTACTTCATCAAAAATTCCGTGATACGCGCCCGCGAAAACTGCAATCTTGTCTCGTCCCGTCACCGTTCTCGCTACGCGAGTGGCCGCCAAAACCGCTTCAGACCCGGTATTGGTGAACGCTACCCGTTGCATCCCGGTGAATTCGCGAACCAACTCCGCGACTTCTCCCGCGATGGGCTGAATCGGACCAATTTCGAAACCCAGATCCAGCTGCTTCTTTACCGCTTCCACGACAAACGGCGGCCGGTGCCCAAAAATGCTGGCGCCAAAACCCATGACGAAATCCACGTATTCGTTGCCGTCCACGTCCCAGACTTTGGATCCATCCGAATGCGTGGTGAAAATCGGATAGACCATGTCCTTCCATAACTGTTTGAACCCGCCCACGGAACGCGGGTCCGCAAGGATCGGACGATTTTTTATCGCTAACTTCTTCGATTCCGCGGTCCGGCTCGTATAGCGGGCAATGAGTTCTTTCAGCGCGGCAGTTTGCTCCGCGGTCATGGCCATATCCGCTGCGCGATCGATGGGTTTAAACGGCCCATGCGATTTCACTTCGGATTTCACAACCATCGGAATTGAAGATGTTGTCGCAGCCGCAGGCGCTGGGTTTGAAATTGGCGCTGCCGTAGCTGCTGTTTGTGCGGGCGCGCGGCCCATCAGCTGTAATACTTGCTGAGTCAATGCTTGTTGTTGTTGCAATATCTGCTCGAGAATCGAATTCGGTATGTCCCCCGTTCCAAAATTTCCCGCCGCAACGGTTTGCTGCGTTGTTCCGGTGGCCGCCAAAGGCGCTGGCGTTGCAGCAGGTGCAAAAGCTTCCGCGGGTAATGTCGCATCCAGGTGTTCTGCAATTTGTTGCAGTGAACCCAATTCCTCCATCAACTGACGGAAAGTTATGGATACGCCGAATTTTCGGTGAAAAACTTGTGCGGCCTGCGTCAACAAAAGCGAATCCAGACCTAACTCCAGAAGGCTCGTTGCTGGGTCCACTTGAGAAAGATCGTAGCCGCTAAGTTCTTCGAGCAATGCGCGTGAAGCGGCTAACAGTCGATCTTTGCGCGGAAGCGCCGGTTCTGCCGGAGTTGCGGCCTGCGGCGAAGCAACGGTTGGTTGTGCTGGTTGAATCTTGGTGTTTGCCGTAGCCGCAACACTTGTCGCAACCGCCGTTGTGGAAAGTTGTGCCACCGAGTTGACGACACGAGGCGCAGTTGCTGCCGATTCGGGCCAATAACGCTTGCGTTCGAACGGGTACGTTGGTAGCACCGCTCGCAGCCGTCGCTCGTTAGCATAAAATTGCTGCCAATCCACGGTGACCCCGCTCATCCACAGTCGCCCTAACGTGTCCAGCAGTCCGTGTGGTTCCTGCTCGCCGGTCATAGCCAGCGAAGCCAGCACCGTCTGCTCGCTCGCTTTCGCCGGGTGTTGTCGCGCCAAGGTGCTTAATGTTTGACCGGGTCCTACTTCGAGCAACACGTACTTCGAATCTTTCATCAACTCCGCAACGCCGTCGGCAAATCGCACCGTCTGCCGCACATGTCCCGCCCAATATTCCGGACTCTGGACCTCCTCGGCAGTGATCCACTTGGCGGTGACATTCGACACGTAGGGAATTTGCGGTTCGCCAAATTTTATTTTCCGTAGCAATTTGGTAAAAGGAGCCAATACCGGCTCCATCATCGGCGAATGAAAGGCGTGAGACGTGTGCAACCTTCGCGCCGCAATTTTCTTGGCCGCGAGTGCTTCTTCCAACTCGCCAATCGCCTCATTCGAACCGGAAACCACGCACAGATTCGGAGAATTGATGGCCGCAATAGCCAACTGCGGATTAAGTAGCGGCAGTACGTCTTTTTCCGGCAACCGAATCGCGAGCATCGCGCCACCCGGCTGTTCTTGCACCAACGCCGCGCGCCGCGTGATGAGCGTAAGCGCATCCTCCAGCGTAAATACTCCCGCAAGGCAGCCCGCTACGTACTCGCCCACACTGTGGCCAATCATGGCGGCCGGCTTGATCCCCCACGACATCCACAATTTCGCCAGCGCGTACTCAATGACAAATAAAGCCGGCTGCGTGAAGCGCGTCTGCACCAGAAGTTCGTCAGACTTTTTATCCGCGCCTGCCGCAGGGAACATCACCTCACGGATATCAGTTTTTAATTCGGGCTTGAGCAACTCTGCGCAACGATCCACTTCCTCACGGAAAGTTGGCTCGGTACGATACAATTCCGCGCCCATGCCGGCGTATTGCGCGCCTTGCCCCGGAAACATGAACACCACCGGAGGATCAACAAGCTTGTGATGGTGGGTGAAAACCCGCTTGGGATCCTTCGCCTCCAACGCCAACGCGCCTTCAGCAGCATCCGCGCACGCCATCACGCGACGGTGAGCAAATTCACTCCGCCCGGTCTGCAGCGTGAAAGCAGCATCTGCCAGTTCGCGGAGTTGCTTCGAACCTTCATTTCGCGCAGCAATCCCTTTCAAGTGTTCCGATAAGTTTTGTGTGGCGCGCTCTAGCGCGTCCGGGGTTTTGGCGGACAACATCAGCGACTGCCAAGGTCGCGACGGACCAGACGGCTCGGTCTGCGGAGCTTCTTCCAGCACCAAATGGGCGTTAGTCCCACCAGATCCAAAGGAGCTAATGCCCGCCCGTCGAGGAGCACCCCCCTTGCTAGGCCATTCCTGCAGCGCAGCATTCACGTAGAACGGCGTTTTCTCAATCTCCAATTTCGGATTTGGTTTGGTGAAGTGCAGGCTCGCGGGAATAATTTTGTTATGTAGCGCCAGCGCGGTTTTAATTAATCCCGCCACACCCGCCGCCACATCCAGGTGTCCTATATTCGACTTAACCGAGCCGATGGCGCAGAACTGCTTGGCCTGCGTGCCCATCCGAAAAGCTTTCGTTAAGCCGGCAACTTCAATCGGGTCTCCAAGTGGCGTCGCTGTACCATGGGCCTCAACATACGTGATCGTTTCCGGATCCGCGCCCGCAAGCGCCTGGGCCATCGCCACTACTTCTGACTGCCCTTCGACTCCCGGCGCACCGAAACTCACACGATGCGAACCATCGTTATTCAGCCCGACGCCTTTAATCACTGCGTAAATCTGATCTCCGTCCTTAACCGCGTCTTCAAGGCGCTTCAACACCACCACTCCGACGCCGTTGCTGAACGCCGTGCCCTCAGCCTTAGCGTCAAACGTTCGCGTATGCCCATCCGGCGATCCAATATTTCCTTCGTCGTAGTAGTAGCCCCGTTGTTGCGGAACTCTTACCGACACGCCACCGGTCAAAGCTACGTCGCACTGGAACATCAGCAGCGATTGGCAGGCCTGCCCAACAGCCACCAAAGAAGTAGAACAAGCCGTAGCGACATTCAGCGCCGGCCCCTTCAGTCCCAACTTGTAAGCCACCCGCGTCGTCAAATAATCTTTGTCGTTCCCGTACATCACCAGGTCGGACCCCACCAATTCCATCAGTTCCGGCCGTGGTTCCAGCGCATGATGAACGTAGGTATTCGTGCTGGCACCCGCAAATACGCCCACCGATCCAGCCATCTTGTCGGGCGCATAACCGGCCCGTTCGAGTGCCGCCCAGCATGTCTCCAGAAATACCCGCTGCTGTGGATCCATGACTTCGGCTTCTTTCGGATTTACTCCGAAAAAGGCCGCGTCGAAGCAGTCCGCATCCTTCAAAACTCCTCGCGCAGCGACATACTGTCCGCGACGCTTCAGTTCCCCAGCGTCCAAGCCAGAAGCAGCCAATTCGGTATCCTTAAAGAAGGAAATACTCTCGTGCCCCGCGACGAGGTTCGCCCAGAATTCCTCAACGCTTTCGGCTCCAGGAAAGCGCCCGGCCATTCCAACGATTGCTATCCCTTCCAATTGCTGTTCGTCGTTCATTCAGATCCCTAATACCCACTCGAAGCAGTATCTGGCTAACTCCACGCCACTTAGTGCAACTTCCCTGCCAATCCAAGCGCCCTTACTCAATGATTCTATAGGACTTAGGTAAAATTCTGTGCAAATTTTTCATCGCTCACAGCTACAGTGGACATTATCTTCCATAAAACGCTAGTTGCCCGAAGGTCCCCTCTATCTACTTCTTGGCTGGGGCTCGCATCTGCGACAGCGCTTTCTTTTGCCGCCGAGCTCGATCTCGCCACTGCTCCCCTTTTTCCACAGCCTGACCGGCAGGCTGGCTGAAATGCCGCGCCAAGGCCCTAACTGTTGGATGCTCAAACAGAGCCACTATTGGAAAGTCCGAGTTCAGCTTCTCTCGCAGTAGTTTGTGCATTTGAATCAAAAGCAGCGAGTGTCCGCCAAATTCAAAAAAGTTGGTCTCCACATTCACTTGCTCCAACCCAAACATTTTCTGCCATACCGAAGCGATGTTCTTCTCCATCTCCGTCTGTGCCGGCACGAAATTCTGCGTTTGCATCTCTGCTGCGGACGGCCTTACCTCGACAGCCGCTGGCCGCGGCGACAACAACGCCTGCAACTCCCCGACCCGCTTGTCGAAAAATACCGGCGCCAATTCCAGCAGGATCTCGAGGTCCCTCCTCCATTGTTCTATGCTGGCAGCCGCAACAGTCTTACGATCGTAAATCAGCGTTAAGCGCAGTCGCTCTCCAGGTTCCGCGACTAACAGCACCGGGTAGTTGGTATGGATCGGCGCAACAAAATCCTCAATCTGAACTTTTTCACTCAGTCGCCGCGCCGACTCGCCCACCGCGTAGTTCTGAAACACGATCAAACTGTCAAAGAGTCGGTAGCGCCACGGCACTTCGCTGCTGCGTTGTATTTCCATTAAAGGTGTGAACTGAAACGCATTTAAGTCCAGGACCCGGCTGTGCAATTTGCGGAAAAATTCGCCGCCCGTTTCATTTTCATTCACATCCACGCGGACCGGCAGATTATTTGTAAAAGGCCCAACAATCGATTCCGCTCCGGGCAAATCAGTTGGACGGCCAGAGAATGCCGCACCCGCCACTACATCTGTTTCGCCGCTCTGCCGGCTCAAAAGCAGCGACCAAACCCCCTGCACCAGCGTGTTGAGAGTCACCTGCAGGCGCCGCGCGGCGGTCTGCAGAGCGCTTGTTGCCTCCGCGGAAAGTTGAATTACCTGTTCCTGATAACGTTCACCTGCAGTATCCGTCGCTGGTCCACTTATTAGCGCAGTGGGCTTGCGGAATCCCGCGAGTTGCTCCTGCCAGAATTTGGCGGATTCCGCCGTCGACTGCTTGCCAAGCCACTCCAGATAGTCACGGTATGGCCGCGGGGCTTCGAGTTGTGGGGCAGCATTCCGGGCATAGGCTTCATAAAGCCTGCTGGCGTCGCGAAAAACCAGCGGCCATGACCAGCCATCCATCAACATGCTCGGAACGCTCCACAAAAACCGCCACGTCGTGTCGTCAAGTCGTACCACCTTGAATCGCATCACCGGCGCTTGCGTCAAATCCAACGCTTCGCCGCGATCCTGCTTCAGCAGCGCGTTCCATCGCTCGCGCTGTTCGTCGACTGCAGTGCCTCGCCAATCTTCCAATGTCCATGGCGGGCGCACATCGCGATGAACGGCCTGGACCGGTTCGCGCAACCCCGCGCTCAGTACAGTTGAGCGCAAAATCGTGTGCCGGCGAATCGTCTCATTCCACGCGCGTTCGAACGCCTCCGCGTTTAAATCCCCACGCAACGTGCAATGCCACTGATCGAAAGCAGCTTGATTGGAGCCCTGATTTGCGGAAAAGAACAGCGTCTGCATCGGGGACAACGGGTAGATGTCTTCAATCCCTGGCTGCTCGGCCAACAAGCGATCCAGCGACATCTGATCGAGCCGTGCCAAAGGAAAATCCGAAGGAGTACGCCCCCCGGCATCGGGCAATTGACAATGGGCAATCACTTCTTTCAGTGCATTGATGAATGCGTCCGCAAACTGCTGCATTCTCTTTTGCTCGTGGAGTGCAGGGTTGTACGTAAAGTCAAATTCCATCCGGTCATTCATGACCAGGCTGTTTATTTCTAGCGCGTGCCGCCGTTTTTGCTTGGGGCTGTGCCACGGCCCGCTTGATTCACCAGCAAAGCGCAGCAGTTTCGAGCCCTCAACTGCGCGATCGAATTGTCCCAGGTAATTGAAGACCATCCCAGGTTCCGGCCGCGCTTTAAGCGGCGTCCCGCCACTCAAGTAACGAAGAATTCCATAGCCAACGCCGCGCTGCGGCATCCGCCGCAATTGTTCCTTCACGGACTTCAACGCCTCGCCGGGCTGCCAATTTTCTCCGGAATCATTCAATTCCAAACGCACTGGAAAGATCGATGTGAACCACCCCACGGTTCGGCTGACATCCACATCCTCAAATAAATGTTCCCGTCCGTGCCCTTCCAGATTTGTGTACAAAGTACAGCTGCCGCTCCATTTCATCCACGCCCGCGCCAGCGCCGTCAGCAGCACGTCATTAATCTGCGTGTTGTAGATCGCTGGAACGGTTTGCAGTAACGCTCGCGTTGCATTTTCGTCCAGCGCGACCGAAACTTTTTTTGCATCGCCTTCGGTGTTCGCCGCCGATGCCGCCGCATCCATCGCAAAAGGTTTCAATGCATCAGCGACGGCGCTGGGTTCCGCGACTGCGTTCCAATAGGGCAATTCCTTGTTCAAGGAATCCGATTTCGTCAGTGTTTGCAAGCGTTCAGCCCAGGTCTTGTAAGACGCAGTTTTGGCCGGCAAAGCGACTTTTTGATTTGCTTTGATTTGCCGATACGCGGTCTCCAAATCCTCTAACAGCGGACGCCACGAAATCCCATCCACCGCCAAATGGTGCACCACAAAAAGCAACCGGCCGGGCCGTCCATCGCCCAAGTTGAAATACACAACGCGCCAAACTGGCCCATGTTGAACACTGAGACTGGCTTGTCGTTTCGCCGAAATCGATTCGATAGCCGCGCGCTGTTCCGGCTCCGAAAGCTTGGAAATGTCTTCCCATTCGAGCGGCGATGCCTCGGAAGTGCCGGAATAAGACATTTTCCAGTTGCCGTTATCCTGTACTGCTCGCAATCGCAGCGCATCATGGTGCCGGCTCAATTCCGCAAGCGCTTGTTCGAGAACTCTGCGATCGAGATTTTCCGTCACCGCAAAGAGAAACGCCTGGTTGTAATGGTGCAAATCCTCAAGGTTTTGTTCGAAGAACCACTTCGCGATAGGCGTGAGAGGTACGTCACCCGCGACTTCCGCCACGGAAGTGTTTTCACTTTCCGCCACACCAGCAACACCGGCGAGAGACGCGATGGTTTGATTCGCAAACAGCAGTTTGGGCGTCAGCTTCAACCCTTCGCGTCGCGCGGCCGAAATGATCTGGATGCTTAGGATCGAATCGCCGCCTAGCTCGAAAAAATTATCTTCGATGCCGACGTTTTCTACGCGCAGCGCTTTGGACCAAACTGCCGACAATGTTTTTTCCGCTTCGGTTCGCGGCGCGATATATCGCCTGGTCAGTTCGGGCCGCTGGCTTTCTGGCACGGGTAACGCCTTCCGATCAACCTTGCCGCTGGCCGTCAATGGCAGCGAATCCAGGAAAACGAATGCTGCCGGCACCATGTAGTCCGGCACCTTTTTTTTCAAATGCTCGCGAAGGACGCTTACCTCGGGCGCTGGTTGCGAAGTGACCACATACGCCGCAAGTCGCTTCACACCTGGTTCGTCTTCGCGCGCCATTACAACCGCAGATCGTACCGCTGGATGTTGTGAGAGAACCGACTCAATTTCTCCAAGCTCGATACGAAACCCGCGAATCTTTACCTGGTGATCGATGCGCCCTAGATATTCAATATCCCGCCCCGGTAAAAACCGCGCTAGATCGCCAGTTTTGTACAGCCTCGCGTCTTTGCGTCCGGTTACATGATCGGGGATAAAACGCTGCTCGGTAAGTTCAGGGCGACGCAAATAACCGCGAGCGAGACCCGCGCCGCCCACGTGCATCTCGCCGGGTACACCAATCGGGACTAATTGCCCGTTCTCATCCAGAATATAAATTTGTAAATCGGGGATCGGAACGCCAATCACGCTGCCGGAGTTCAAATCATCTTTAGAAAGCGGACGATATGTTACGTGCACCGTTGTTTCGGTGATCCCGTACATATTTACGAGGCGAGGCCGTTGATCACCGTGCCGTTCGAACCACGAACGCAAACTCTGCATCTCCAACGCTTCGCCACCAAAAATTACGTAGCGTAACGCTAATTCTTTCTGCCCCATCGATTCTTCCGCCTGAATCAGCTGGCGAAACGCGGACGGCGTCTGATTCAGTACCGTCACTTTTTCGCGCGCGAGCAGTTCGTAAAACGCCTCCGGTGACCGGCTTACCAGGAAAGGAATCACGACAACTCGCCCGCCATAAAGCAGCGGGCCCCAAATTTCCCATACACTGAAATCAAATGCGCAGGAATGAAATAACGTCCATGAATCGTGCTCATTGAACCGGTACCAACTCTCCGTCGCAGGAAACAGCCGCGTAACATTACGGTGAGTGATTAACGACCCTTTCGGTTTTCCTGTCGTACCCGAAGTGTAGATAACGTAGGCCAGATTATCTGGGCCGGATGTCGCCGGCAAGTTCGCCTCGTCTGATCGATCCTGTGGCGAAGCCTCCAACACGTCCTCAATGCATAGCACCTTTGCCTTGGTTGAAGGCAATTTCGAAGTAAGCTTTCGCTGAGTCAGTAATACCGGTGCCTGCGCATCTTCCAACATGAATGCCAGCCGGTCGGGCGGATACGCGAGGTCAATCGGTAAGTAGGCTCCCCCGGACTTCAGAATCGCCAGTATCGCGATGACGATTTCATTGGTGCGATCCAGGCATAGTCCGACCAATGTTTCTGGCTTCACTCCATACTCAATCAAACGACGTGCGATGCGGTTCGCTCGCGCATTAACTTGCTCATAACTCAGCGACACGCTGTCGCAGGTTAAGGCCACGGCCTCAGGTCGCCGTGAAACTTGTTGCTCGAACAATTGGTGCAGTGTCGCCCCACCATCCAACGGCAAATTGCTGCCAGCATTCGGCTGAGCCGCAGGGTTGTATTCCTCAACCAGTTCCTTGCGTTCCCGCGCGGTTAATAAGCCTACTGTGCCAACCGACGCGCTGGGCTTCTGAGCGATGCCTTCGAGTAAGTGCCGCAAATGACCGAGCATTCGCCGGACTGTCGCTTCCTCAAGGCGACGGCGGTCAAACTCAATTTTGACCGCCAATTCCTGCCCGTCGTAAGCCGCCAGGGTGATTGGGAAATTGGTCAGCTCATGTAACTCAACTTGTCTCTTTGCCCACTCGCCGCCCAGCTCGCGCATCTTTGTGTCGAGCCGATAATTTTCAAATACAAAAAGCGTCTCAAATAATGGCTGCGATGCCGGAACTTGACTGGCGGCCTTCACTCGCGCCAGTGGCGTATGTTCGTGAGGCCGCATCTCCAGCCACAATTTGCGAACATCTTTGAAAACTGAAATTAGCGCGTCGTCATCTTTAATCTGGACCCGCACCGGAACGGTGTTTATAAATAGCCCGACAGTTTCATCGGCGTTCGGCACAGACGATTTACGCCCGGCGCGGGTGGCCGCAAATACGATGTCTTCTTCGCGCGAATATTTGTGAAGCAATATCGCCCAAGCGCCCATAACCACAGTGTTGAGGGTCAGGTCATGTGTCTTGGCCAATTTTCGCAACGCATCAGTGACCGTCGCGTCGATCTGTTCCCACGCCTCCCCCTGTTGATAGGTATCGGCGTCTGGCGCGGATTGCCGATCAACCACAAGGGGTGTCGCCGCAGTAAAACCGGCCAGCTGTTTTTCCCAAAACAGTTCTGCAGAATCAAAATTCTCTTCTTGTAGCCAGTCGATATATCGGCGGTAGGGAAATGGTTCGGAGCGCTGGGAAATGACACCAGTTTTTAATTCCGCGTAAGCCTCAAATACTTCGCGCAAGAGTACCGGGTAAGAGCGGCCATCCAACAAGGCATGATGAAAAGTCCATACCAGCAAGAAAGATTCTTCGCCCCATTGAAACAACGTCAGTCGAAGCATGGGAGCTTCGCTGAGATCAAAACCGCGCACTCGATCGGCCTGCAGAAATTCCTTAAGCCGTTCACCTTGGAGCTTCTTCGAAAGTTCGCGCTCTTCGTGAACTACGAAAGGCACCGCTACTTCTGGCAATACTTCCTGCTGCGTTTCGCTGCCTTCCCAAACAAATCTGGCGCGCAAAACATCGTGGCGTCTTACCAGCGATTGCCACGCCATCTCCAGCCGCTGGGAATCAATCTTTTCAGGCAGGTGTACTACGATCTGCTCAATATCTACGCCAGAATGTGGTTCCTTCAAATAATGGAACAACATTCCCTGCTGCATGGAGGACAACGCGAACGCGCCGGAGAGCGAAGTGCGATTCATGGATTCGTCAGAACTCTGAATTGCCAAAAAATATTCACATCAGGATTGCTGGTTTGCTTCTCGGGTCCCGAGTTGGTTTCTGATTCTTACAGAATCGCGCGTCCGACCAAAAGTCTGTGATAGTGCGGCGCAACACCGGGTGCTATCAACCCAATTTCTGAGCTCGTTTTCGCCACTCGCGGTCCCGCCAGGACCTCTTCGCTCCCGCGCCGGTGAGATACATGCGGCTCGCAAGAGACACCAGGGGATTCCGTCTGCGCATGGACACGAAGTTGACGAGTTCATGCCAGTTCGACTGGTTGACCACATTGGCAGAGACAGAGATGCACGCCGACAACATCTTGGTGGTGTGCCACCAGTGGCTGGGTATGAACAACAATTCTCCCGGCTCCAGAATGAAAACCGTCGGTTGTGCATTTGCGAAAAGCGGGAATTTCGTTAAATCTGGATTGTCGATACTGTTTATCAACGAATTGTTTTGCTTTTCCGGCGACGGATATAGAAATTTTTCCTGGCTCGGCGGGTAAATAATGAATTGTTTTTGTCCGTACACCTGCATGAGGAACGCGTGAGTTCCCGCTCCGTCATAATGCAGCACCGGAAAAGCTCCGCCTTTTCCTCCAATGTATAGCTCCAATGCCGCCCCGCGGTTCAATACTTCGCTTACATATTTGACCATGTAATGATCGGGCAGCCAGTTTGGTTGAAAATATTCAGGGAGGGGTTCGATGTCCTGTTTTAACGATGGGAATAATTCGTACAGCACCTGATTGCGGAAATATGGCGCAGGATCCGCTTCCGTGGAAGAAAGAACGCGATCAATGAAGCGATCCATGGTGTATTCGACTGCGCCGTTCCCTTGCCCTTTGTAAGCAGCCTTGCCCTTGGAATTATCGTCCAAGGTAAATTTCATACTTCCAAATTCTCTTTTGAAGAACTCTGGGGTCCACCGGCGCAACGCTTTCCAATCGCGAAGGGCGTCCGTAACGATCGCCGGCTTATTTGCGTATAGATATTCGTTCGCAAATTGCTCGTAGCTCAGCTTTTCGCGGCGGTCGATAGAATTTGTCATACGCTTTCTCTCTTTCCCTCAATGCTATACATTTCGTTTATGCTTTAAGAAACCGCTCAGCGCTTTGCTTCCTAGCGGTGTTTCATCGATCGGCATGCACAGGCTCGATGGCCTGTGAGCCGGTCCTCGAAAAAATTTGTGTCGAGAGCGTATCCACTAGATTTAGATAGTCGCTCTTTCTGCGATCCCAGCTATGAAGATCCACATACCGGTATCCACCGGCGATTAACTTTTCGCGAAGGGCGCTATTTTCAATAACCTCGCACATCGCTTCGGCCAGCGCTTTCACGTCCCCAGACGTAAAAAAACGAACCACAGAATTATCGAAATAAAAATTGTCTATCTTCGTCCGTGACACGACTACCGGAACGCCTTGGGACATGAATTCCATAATCTTTGTGCTGTACGCTTCGTTGCCAAAGGAGTCCGCGCGCTTGGGAACCACTCCCAGGTCCGCATTGGATATCAGGTCCGCGATGGTTTCCAGCGGAGCGCTGTCAAAAATTTTCACCTTGTCATTCAGGCCCAACTCTTCGGTCAACGCGATTAACTCGTTTTTTTCGTCCCCCCCGCCGTAAATGTGAAACTCGCAGTTAGCCACTCGTTTTTGCACCAGGGCAAACGCTTCAATGGCTATGTCCAATCCCTGGTGCCATTGAAAACTGCCAGGAAAAATGACGATGATCTTGTCGTCCGTCCGGGTGCGGTCGCGGCTGTAAAACAGGGCGGGGTCGACGTGATTCAGAAAAACGGAACACTTTTCTTTAGGCACCGAACGCGACAGCAACTTCTCATACCACAAATGATTCGAGACGATTACGTAGTCCACAAAGGCTGCCGATGCTTTCTCGATAAATTTCAGCAACGAAATATAAAGATTGCCGGGCTTGGCGTCGAATTTATTGGCAAACAATTCCGGCACGATGTCATGAATATCCAGAATGATTCGCGCTCCGGTCATCTTCGGATACCACGCCGCAAAAACCAGAAAATCCGGAAGATTGTGTACATGCACGACGTCGTACTTGATGCGATGGTGGCGCTTGGTCATGAAAATCGAGGACACCACCAGAAAGCGCAATAGCCGCCACGCATAAGTCCACTTCCCGCGCTCGTTGCGAACCCGGTTTTGTACCCGGAATACCGTGACCCCATTGATTTCCTCGCTAACCAGTGGTGCATTGCCCCCGGTCAAGGCGATTACTTCAACCTGGTCGCCACGCTTGGCTAGTGTCTCGGCGTACCGCCGCACCCGATTGTCCGTTTCGTAGGTGTTGTGCACCAGCATGCACACTTTTTTGCGTGAATTCCGTTCTGCTAGCGGGATCGCGGAACAATAGAATCGCGCCACTTCGCATGGCGTAGTGCTCCAATACGCTCCCGCGTATTTTTCCTTCGCGTACGTTAGAAATTCCTCGTAAAACGCAGCGGGGAACTCATCCTTTTTCGGTCTTCCTTCAAAACACATGTAATCCGGATGCGTGTTGAGTAGCGCCATGCCCCCGCACGTCGCAACCCAATCGAGTTTTTTCTTCCAGATCTCGATGTTGGGCTCGCGCAGCACCACGAAAAGCGTGAAATCTTGAGGCAAGGTATAGGGAAGCTCTACAAAGCCACTATTGTTTGGACCGGGCACCCAGAATGGGAAAACCGTCCCAACCGCGTCAGGCTCTGGCTCGAATGGATCGGTATCGAACGTCGACGCGTCATATTCGACGCCCAGTTGGTGCAACCAGGCCAACTTATGCTGCATCAAGGGCGAGCGGAATCCGCAGGCATTCCACTTTCGCAAAAATTTTCTGATCTGCGAGGCTTTGGCCGCAAATTCCTCTTTGGATGCATAGAGCTTACCGTCATGCTGCAAGCCATGAACGCCAACTTCAAACCCTTGACGGATCATGTTCTCGCGCAAATCGGTGTCTAAAACGTATTCACCCTCCGGAACGAAATTGAATGAGGATCGGAACCCATTACGCGTTTCTAATGCCGCCAATTGTTCGACGCGCGCGAGCCCCTTGGCGCCCTCGACATCGTGAGTGAGAACAAACGCGAACTGTTTGCCGCCGGGCCATCCAGGCCAGCGCGGGGGGTGTATGCCGGCTTTCGGGTCAATCGGCCATGTGTCTGCATAGGTCGTGCGCCGGGAATGGGCCCGTTGCCGGCGTAGAGCCAGGCGTACTGACCAGGGTATGAATGGCTTCAAAAAGTAATAAATTTCATTCAACATGGCGGATCAGGTAGTCCCAAAATATTGTTACACGCTTTCTATGAGATGGGATTCGGGAGCAATCTTGGTAGGCGTTTCTATACATGACAACTCAGACACCAAACTACTGTCGGTTCCTAACTATGCCAAAGCGATCAACGAGCCGGATCTCAAAAGTTCACTTTTTCTCGCGTGATGAAGATATGGTCGGGGAACCGACCCGAAACCGTGAGAGCGCCTCGCCCAGGTTTTGTACGAAGGTCTCTGAATTGTAAACATCATTATCGATGCGCGAAGATCCCGGAGGCGGAATCGGCTCTAGCTCGTCCAATTGAAATTCCCGAGCAATATCCTCGACAATCTTTGGAGTGACCACCCGTTCTTGTTCCACGTAGGTGTTAATTAAGGCATGTTCGCATAGAAGATTCACGACTCGCGGGATCCCTAGTGAATACATGTGCACTGTATCCATCGCTTCGGGACTGAAAATCTGTTCCCCGGTGGTGCCCGCAATTCGCAACCGTTCGGCGATATAGGCGTGGGTCTGTTCCTTGGTAAGTGGCGCCGTCCTGCAACGCAAGGTAATGCGCTGTTTCAGCTGTCGCAATTGAGGCAGTTTCAGTTTTTCTTCGAGTTCAGGCTGCCCGGAGAGCACAATTTGCAATAGTTTTTCGGTGGAGGTCTCCAGGTTCGTGAGCATGCGGATCTCTTCCAGCACTGGGTAGCTTAAGTTCTGGGCTTCGTCCACGATGAGAACCGCCGTCTCGCCGGCGCGGTAACGTTCTAGGAGCCATTGGTTTAACTTCATCAGCTGTTGGCTTTTGGTGCGCGACTCACAAGCAATCTCGAATTCAGCGAGGATAAAATCGAACAAGTGGCTGGTATTCATCCGCGAATTAAAAAGAAATGCCGTGCGCGTCCGCCGCTGCCGCAGCCAATCCAGAAGCCGATTCACGAGAGTAGTTTTTCCCGTGCCGACTTCTCCCGTGAGAGTGATGAAGCCTTTACGCGTCTGAATGCCGTACATGAGGCCCGTCAAAGCCTCTTCAATTTGCTTCGTTAGATAAAGATAACGAGGGTCGGGATTGACGTTGAACGGGTTCTCTCTTAAGCCAAAGTAGCTTTTATACATGTCGATTCTCGCTAATTTCTCACTACTCTCTGTCCCCGGCTCGTCAACTTCATAAGCTCAACATGCCTTAACGTAAAACGAAGGGCCGCGTGTGCCACTGATACCCAGCAGCAAGTTGATGTTGGGTAAAGGTACCGCCCGCAGTGCACACTGAGATTCCACAAGCAGCTTGGTTCGTATTCGTAATGTACGCGGTGTAACCAAAAGAAAGATAGCCATTGCGGCCTATTGGCCGTTCCAACCCCGCCCCTAGGTAATAAGAGTTGTATGAAGGTATTCCAGTTCCTATAGCGGCAAACGCGTGTTCGCGTCCATATCCAAAATTCCCGCGCGCGGTCCAAAGCCGCGTGAGCTTACGCGTGGCATAGGCATTTATGTTGTCTCCGGTGGCCCCTTCCAGTACGCCGCTGCCGCCATTGGTACCGTGGTTGTACGCCAGACTCACGGCCCCCCATTCAAATCCGTAGGAGAGCGACGCTCCGATTGACAAGTTTGTTTCCTGGGTTTTCGAGTCGATCGGAACTCTGAAAGTAACGATCTCCGGGCCGGCAAAAAGCGCTAATCCTAGCCGCCCGGTGATCTTTCGACCGTAAGCCACATTAAAAACGTGGTCGCCTAGCGCTTGCGGTAAACCGGTAAAGTGATACGCCGTGAAGCGATACAAGACGCCCAAAGTATCGTTCTTCGTTACAGCGTAATTGTAACCAATGCTGCCGATTACGTCGTCGTTATCGATATTTCCCGGATCAGTAAAACGCAACAGGCCGTAGGAACCCACCATCGTAATTGACGAGCGCCGGCTTATTTCGAAATTCGCCTGCACCGCGAACGAATTGCTGTACCGCGGCCCATTGGCCAGCAGCACGGTCTGGTTGGGTAGGTACACGCCGCCAAGGAGCGGCGCTACCGGCGAAAGCAAACCGCCAATCCCGGGAGCTCCGATACCGGACAATCCTCCAAAGCCGAATTGGCTTGTCGGCAAATACGCCAATTCGTCAAAAAACTGTAGCTGCCAGCGGTTCCAGTTAAAGGACTGCGAAACTCCAAGTTGCTGGTACGTGCCATTCCCCTCGTTGTCGGTAGAAAAATACCCGCCGCCGGAATAATTAAGCGTTAAATGCGCATGCGGCCACGCTTCCAATAAACTTAAGTTTCCTGCCAGGTAGGTAGTGTCGAACCAATTTCCTCCGTTTCCGCCATTTTGAACGGTGGTGGCCACCTGTACGCCAGGGACCCAATAACTATGCCGAAACTCGACTGAACCTATTCCCGGATTTTCTATCCCTGTGAGTGGCGAAGTGTCCGGAGTCAGCGCATTTGGGTCAGTGGTCGTGTCCGGTGCGTTGGGATCAATCAATGGTGCATGTGCCGCGGGCTTCGGCGGACCATTTTCTTGTTGTTGCTCTGGTTGATCCTGTGCGTACGCGCCGCTGGCACTAAACGCGCCGCAAACCGCGGCAACCAGCGCGCTGCTCCGCAACACCGATGTAATCCAACTTTTCATCTCATTCCTTTACGGCACTACGATCACGTCGCCGCCCTCGAGGATAATATTCTGCTCCACGTTCTTACCGGAAACCGCTTCTTTGTAATTAAACGGGTGTTTCACTTGCTTGCCGTCTTCCATCCGTAGAATGTAAATCTTCTTTTCTCGCGCAAATTGCGTAAATCCGCCCGCGCTCGAAAGCGCTTGCAAGACCGTCATATTAGGCAGCAGCGGGAAAGCCCCCGGGCGTGTAACTTCCCCTGAAACGAAAATTCTACGGCTGTTGATTTCTGTTACGCCCACAGTCACTTGCGGGCTGGTGATATATTTCTTTAGACCATCCGCGATCTTCGCGGCCAGTTGTGTCGTCGTCAGACCAGAAGCCTGAACATCATTTACCAGTGGTAGGGTTATTTTACCATCGGGACGAACTGGTACGATCCGCGAGATGTCCGGTTCCTTCCACACGTCGATTCGGAGCATATCTTGTGGACCGATCTTATAGTCCGGATCCGTTGCCACAGTAGTCGCCTGGTTGGACCTAGCCGTATCGTTATTCTGGGGTACGCTTCGAACTGCCGAGGACCCAAACCCCAAAATTAGGCTTGCGGTGACGATTACGCCCACCAAACTGCTTTTCATCATAGTATTCTCCAGGCCATTCGCCTCATAGCTTACCCAGGACCGGCCCGCGGGGTCCCATGCGTGCTTAAGTGTATCTACCACCCGGCAGACTGTAAACGTGTTACAGAAACTGAATTTAGCCGCCAGACTTCCGAACACGAGATAACACCCTTGGTTCTGGTTATGAACGAGTGCTACCCATCCGGGTGCACGTCTAGTACCAGTCGCACCCGCCATATTATGATCTCGAGACGCCTAAGTGACACATATAAAGCAACTTCGTCTGTTCTGGTGTGCCGTCTACTTAAATTACACTCCATCTTTCCCATAAAGTGGCAACTACTTGCCTCGCATAGCGACACGAAGCTCTGCGTTTCGGCCATTAATCTTTAACTCAACCAGCTCCCACGCCCCCAAATCCAGCTCGTACATCGACTGTATACTTTCATTGGTATGTTCGGCGATCGATTGATCATCTGGGCCGTGCCAACCAAGACGTAATGAGTTCCAAGCTTAGGAGCCCTCGTGCAGCGCGCATTGTGGTCGGGATTTTTGCGTTCCTCGGAGAAATTCGCAGATCGACCCGCCTTGTTCGCCGAGGGCAAGACCCTCAAATATAAAGAGCTGCGTGAGATCGCCTGCCGAGTCGCCGCCACTATACAGGCCCGGGGCGATTCCGGCACGACACCTCTTACCGCGGTATTCGCGTATCGCAGCCCCACGGCCTTCATCGGCGTTCTCGGCTCCTTACTCGCAGGGAACGGCTACGTGCCGCTAAATCGAACGTTCCCCATTGAACGCACACAGGTGATGTTGGAGCGTTCCGGATGCCACTCCGTCGTGGTCGATGAGGGCTCGCTTCCCCAACTGGATAAGTTGCTGGAGACCGCCGCTTCACCCCTTCTTGTATTGAGTCCTGATGCTTTGGATTTCACCGCTCATAAACAACGATGGCCTCAACACACTTTTGTTGCTGGCCATGAGCTCAGATCCGCTGAGAGCTGGCGGGAGCCTATCTTCAAGATCGATTCGATTGCCTACCTATTGTTTACTTCTGGCAGCACCGGCATTCCCAAGGGTGTTGCCGTGGCGCAGCGTAACGTCACCGCGTTTTTGGATTACATGGTCGAACGCTACGAAATAACCGAATCCGACCGCCTGTCACAGATGTTCGACATGACTTTCGATTTATCGGTGTTTGACATGTTCGTTGCGTGGGAGCGTGCCGCCTGTGTATTTTGTCCCTCGCAAAAAACATTGATCAAACCCGGCAAATTCATCAAAGACAGCGAACTCACCATTTGGTTTTCCGTGCCTTCCACCGCTGTTTTCATGAAGCAACTCGGCATGCTGAAGCCGGGGCAGTATCCTTCACTACGCTTCAGCCTGTTTTGCGGAGAACCTTTGCCGGTTTCCTCCGCTGCCGCCTGGCTCGAAGCCGCGCCTAATTCCACATTAGAAAATCTTTATGGCCCCACTGAATTGACCATCGCCTGCACGTTATACCGCTGGGATCCCTCGCGCTCGCCTGCTGAATCAGAATTGGGCATCGTGCCAATTGGCTATCCGTATCCGAATATGGGCGTTCTCGTCGTGGACGATAACCTGCTCGAAGTTTCTCCTGGGCAAGAGGGCGAGCTCTTGATGAATGGCGCGCAGATGTCCCTGGGGTATTGGAAAGATGCCGCAAAAACGGCCGCGGCTTTCATGGTTCCGCCGGGCAAAAATGAAATCTATTATCGAACCGGCGATCGCGTTCGCCGCCCCGTGGGGAATGCCCCTCTAACGCACCTGGGCCGTATCGACTCCCAAGTCAAAATTTTTGGTCATCGCGTTGAACTTGGCGAAGTGGAATCCAAAGTCCGCGACGCATGTGGTTGCGATGGAGTTGTCGCCGTGGGATGGCCAAAGACAGACAGCGGCTTTGGCGGCGTCGAAGTCTTTGTTGAAGGCCGGGAATCGGCTCTGGAGAAATTACGCAGCGCGGTGGCTAAAGACTTACCTGAATACATGGTTCCTCGCCGATTTCACTTCATGGACAGGTTGCCCCGCAACGCGAATAATAAGTACGATCGCAAAGCGATGCAAAAATTGCTGGAAGAGGGCCTATGAACGCGGTGACCCCGGATGCGGTTCAAGATTTTTTGCGGGAATATTTAGCCAAGTCTTTGCGCGGGCAAGGTCGCGAAGTTCCCCCCGATCTCTCTGATGATTGTGATCTTCTACTTTCTGGATACGTCGACTCCCTCGGCTTACTAGAATTAATGACCGCCATTCAGGATCACTTCGGCCGCGAAATCGATTTCGACGATCTGGATGCCGAGCAAATGACCATCGTGGGGCCCTTGAAAAGATTCGTCGCCGAAAAACTCGCAAAAGCGTGAACGATTTCTCCGGTTGGCGGCTAGTTCAGCATTTCACGTCCTATCTCGCGAGCTGCCGGGCCTTAACTTCCCCGCACACTTCGGCCACCTCCGGTCTGGGCTGAATTTCAATAAGCTATAATTCCACTGTATGTGCTGGAGTCTCTGTTGACTGAAATTTCATCCGCCGTTAAAGCCCCTCGCTTATCAATCGAGAATTTCCGCGGAGGTTTTACGCAGTTGGCTTCCTTGATGCAGGCTTCCTGGGCTGAAAATTCCACCCAATCGTTGTTGTACACCTCTGAATTCCTATCCTCGTGTTTCGAGTATCCCGGGGCCGACTTTTCCCTGGCGCCCACAATCTACGTTCAATCCGCACCCGTAGCATTTGTGGCCGGCTTCCCACGGCTCGTAAATTTTAACGGCCGCAATCAAAAAATTATTGTCATCACCTTTTTGACTGTCTTACCCGAGTACAAGAAAAAGGGCTTAGGAATCGTTGTATGGAGTGAACTCGTTAATCGAGCCCGGGCCGCGGGTTTTGACGGCATGGTGAATTACTGCGTCGATGGCGAACCGATGAATGCCATGATCGTCGGCAGCTGCAACCGCCTGAAATTGCCTATCGCGCGCATTTATTCCGCGCGCTACATGTCTACCGTCTTGCGCTCCGCTAACCACAGCCAGGGCTCGAACGAAAATAACTTGCAAGCTGCCGACATTCTTCTCGACTTGGCCGCTCCACTTGTAGACAGTCAGCCTTTAACCCGCATGTGGAGCAAGCCTGAAGCCGCATGGCAGTGTGTCCGCCGCTCCCACTGCATCACCGAAACATTCTCTGACGGCGGCCGCTCCGGTTTGCTCACTGGTTACATCATGCCTATATCCGACAAAGCCCACACCCAGTGTCTTCTCATCGAAGATATTCTTTGGAGCGATTTGACATCAGAAGAGCGCACCATCCTGCTTCAAAAATTTCTAAAGAAAGCAGCCGGCGCCGGTGTTCGCCTGGCAACTGTCCCAGTTTTGGGTTACGCCGACATGGAGCCATTCAAAAAAGCGCGATTTCAGAGTACGCGCCGGGTTCTGCATGCCTATCTATCGTTGTGGTCTCCAGGGCATGCCGCTCTCCCTTCTGAGCCGCTGCCATCGATGTACCTGGATATTTTTTGAGATTCAGCATACTCAGTGCAAACCTCATGGAGTTAAGGCGATTACTTTGAATCTTATCGAAGCCTTGGAAATTTCGCGGAAGCCAGTTGCGCACGACGCGAAAATAATGCGCATTTTTTTGGCTTGCGGCTTCACTCCGTTGCATCTGCAAAACTTTTTGTCCGCTCATTTGCGACAGCTGTTTCCCGAAAATCGCATCGAGATTAAAACCGGCCTGTTCGGCGATTTAGCCGGTTCTCTGGAGCGCCTTGACGCCAAAGCTTTGGATGGATTAGCCGTCGCCCTCGAGTGGCCCGACCTGGATTCACGCTTAGGCATCCGCGAACTGGGTGGCTGGCAAGTCTCCGATGTCCACGAGATTGTTTCTTCGGTGGATCTTCAGCTGTCTCGATTGCAGCGTGCGATAAAAAAGGCCGTGGGCTCGGCGCCTGTGGTTGTCTCCCTGCCCACGATTCCGTTACCGCCGCTGTTCTACACTCCTCCAAATATAAATAGCGCGGAAAAAACAAAATTACTTTTGTCCCTCGCAAAATTTGCGGCGGCTATTTCCGGGGAGTCCGGCGTCCGCATCCTGGATTCACAGGCCCTCGATTTCGCCTCTCCACCCGCTGCTCGCTTTGATATTAAATCCGAAATTCTCAGCGGCTTTCCCTACAAATTGCCTCACGCTTCCACGCTTGCCCAATGCATGGCGTCATTGATGCAGGCGCGCAGTCCCAAAAAAGGTTTAATCACCGATCTCGATGACACTCTCTGGTCCGGGATCCTTGGCGAAGTTGGTGTTGAAGGTGTCAATTGGAGTCTCGAGCATCACAGTCATATCCACGGCTTATACCAGCAATTTCTCTCTTCCCTAGCGAGTGCCGGCGTTCTTATTGGTGTCGCCAGCAAAAATGACGCAGCCCTCGTCCAACAAGCCTTCGATAGCAAGGATTTGCTCCTTAAAAAAGAAAGAGTATTTCCCTTCGAGGTGCATTGGCATCTCAAATCCGATTCCGTGCAGCGTATTTTGAAATCCTGGAATATCGGCCCGGAAGCCGTGGTTTTTATTGATGACAGTCCCATGGAAGCCGCGGAGGTAAAGGCTGCATTCCCCGCCATGGAATGTTTGGTTTTCAGAAAAGATGACTATCAGTCTGTGTGGGACTTGCTCGCAAATCTCCGCGCATCTTTCGGCAAGACCGCCATTTCAAAGGAAGACTCCATACGTCTCGAAAGTTTGCGCAGCGCGGCACCTTTGCTCGATGCCTTGGGTCAGGATGGCAATGCCTCGGACGAATTTCTGAAACGCGCAGACGCTTTTGTTTCATTTGACTTCGCCAAGCGGCCTAAAGACAGCCGAGCCTTTGAATTGGTCAATAAGACAAATCAATTCAATTTGAACGGTAAACGTTTCAGTGAATCGGAGTGGACGAAATTCCTTGCCGATCCCTCCAGCTTCCTGGTCGCCGTTACCTACCAGGACAAATACGGGCCACTAGGCAAAATTGCCGTCTTATTGGGTAGGGTCAACGATAAGAAGCTGCACATTGCCGCCTGGGTCATGAGCTGCCGCGCTTTTTCACGCCGCATCGAACATCATAGTCTCAAGCGGCTTTTCGAAAAATTCGACGCCGACGAAGCAGTCTTTGATTTTCAGTCCACGGATAGAAACGGTCCGACGCAGGATTTTTTTCTGGAAATTACCGGCGAGCCACCGCGACCCGGCCTGAAAATATCGCGCACCTCATTTTTGGAAAAGGCCCCACCCCTCTTCCACCATGTGGAGGAATCGTAGATGCCTGAATTGGACGACCGTCTGACGCGCTGCTTCGCGTCAGTATTTCCATCTCTTCCGCCCGATCAGATTCCCACGGCCAGCGTGGAATCCGTCGCGGCCTGGGACTCATTGGCGGCTGTTACGCTAATTGCCGTACTGGAGCAGGAATTCGATACCCAAATCGATTTGATGGAATTGCCAGAGTTGACTTCATATCAAGCGGTCCACGATTACCTTCAAAGGCAAATAAAGTAGCGTCTGCATTCATCCTTATCGAACTTCCAACCTCTAATCTCTAACCTCTAATTCAGCACTAAAATAAGTGCAGTCCGGATGCTGAAATACCAGCGCGCTCACACTCGCTTCCGGATCCATCATGAAACCTTCCGTCAATTGCACGCCAATTTCCTCCGGCTTCAGCAATTGCCACAACCCGGCTTGATCCTCCAGGTTTGGGCACGCTGGATATCCAAAGCTGTAACGCTTTCCGCGATATCGCGAAGTGAATCGTTGCGCCATCGTCAAGTCCGGCGGATCAGGAAAGCCCCAGTCTTCACGTATTCTGCGATGCAGCCACTCCGCGCAGGCTTCCGCCGATTCAATCGCCAGCGCCTGCAGACCGTGCGACTTGAAGTAATACCCGTCGTTCTTGGCTTTTTCTGAACGTTCGCGCACCCCTTCGCCCGCAGTCACCACGAATAACGCCAGGTGATCCCGTTTCCCATTTCGCGCCGGCAAAATGTAATCGCTCAAGCAGAGTTGGTCGCCCGCCCGTTGGCGTGGAAATTGAAAGGTATGCAGTGCTTCACCTTTATCGGGCGCAAACAGTCGTATCGCATTTCCTTCCGCCTCAGCCTCAAAGAATTGCCACACCGCGCGCACCTTCATGAACTGCGCCGCTTCCGCCTTAACTTCCTCCATGCTCTCGTACAACTCCACGGCCTTCGTGTCGCGCTCCGCGAAGCGCTTCACAAAATCACCGCGAAAACCCAGATGCCGTCCATACAACATATAGGGATTGATATAGCTCCAGATTTCCCGCAAATCAGGAACCAATCGCACCTTGCGATCAAGCGTCGCCACCTCCGGTATCGGCAAATCCGCGCGAACGTTTGGTGAGCGCGTTACGGCAGGAGCGGCGTTCAGCACCACCGTTGTCGACACGCTGACGCCATTCCCCGAAAAAGTATGTCGGTGCATCACCTCATCGCGAGTGCCCGGATCCATCAGCTCATTCATCAACCGCAATCCGGCCATCGCATCCTTGGCGTAAAAAACCGCTTGACCGTATGTCGGCCCGATCTTGTTTTGCGTATATTTCGCGGAAAGTGCCGCGCCACCCACCAATAACGGCACCATGATCCCCGCATCCTTCAAATCGCTTGCAGTGATCACCATCTGCTGCGCGCTCTTCACCAGCAATCCCGACAGTCCAATCGCATCGGGGTGATGCTGTTTGTAAGCCTTGATCAATTCTTCCGGCGGAACTTTGATCCCCAGATTCACAACGTCGTATCCGTTGTTCTTGAAAATAATCTCCACCAGATTTTTGCCGATGTCGTGTACATCTCCCTTTACCGTAGCCAACACCACTTTGCCGCGCTTGGCCGTGTCCGCTTTTTCCATGAACTGCTCTAAATGACTGACCGCCGCCTTCATCGCTTCCGCGGACTGCAACACCTCCGCGACAATCAGCTCATTGGCGTTGAACAGGCGCCCTACCTCCGCCATCCCGGCCATTAGCGGCCCATTCACAATATCCAGCGGCGCAGTTCCTTCACTTCGCTTGCGCTCCAGATCGGCGACCAACCCGTCTCGCGTGCCTTCGATAATGTAGTTGGCCAACCGCTCATCCAGCGGCAAGTCCGCGGCGCTGATTTTTTGCTTCTTGGTCGCCGTCCGAAAATGCTCCGCGATCGCGGCAATATAGTATTGGTTCACAGCCGCTTTTTGTTCTTTGCTTTGCTGGCGCCAATCCTTTGGCGCGTTCGCTAACAGCGCGGCTTGCGGATGCTCCGCCGGCACATTTGTCGGTGGATGCGAAAACAATAAATTTTCGGCCAGTCGTCTCTCATGTTCTGGAATCGAAGCAAAGCGCTCCAGTTTTTCCGTATTCACGATGGCCAGATCGAGCCCCGCCTTTGTGCAGTAATAAAGAAAAACCGAGTTAACCACCTCGCGTGCGCCAGCCGGCAATCCAAAAGACACATTGGAAATGCCCAGTATCGTCCGCGTATCCGGCAACACTTGCTTGATTAATCGAATCCCCTCGACCGTCTCAACCGCCCCGCCAATATAATTTTCATCCCCAGTCGCGCACGGAAACACCAGCGGGTCAAAAATAATGTCTTCCGGTCCTAAGCCGTATTTCTCGGTCAGCAGCTTGTAGCTGCGCTGCGCGATTGCCAATTTGCGCTCGCGTGTAAACGCTTGCGCCTGCTCTTTATCTTCGTCGATGCAGCCCACCACCACGGCCGCCCCAAAATCGTGGGCCAGCGGCACTACCAGTTCGAATTTCTCTTCCCCATCCTCGAGGTTGATCGAATTAATGATTGATTTACCCTGGCAATACGTAAGTGCAATCTCAATCGCCGAAGGATCGGTGGTGTCGATCATCACCGGCGTCTTCACCTTGCGAATCAGTTTTTCGTAAAACGGCTGAATGTCCTTCTTCTCGTCTCGTTCCGTGCTTTGCAGGCATACGTCTACGATGTGCGCGCCGCCGCGAACCTGCCTCCGCGCCACTTCGCTAGCCTCTTCCCACTTTTCTTCTGCAACCAGATTCTTGAACAACCGCGACCCAATCACGTTGGTGCGCTCGCCAACCAGCAATGGCCGCGTCTGCTCATCCGCTTCGATCGTTTCAATCCCCGAATAAATCGCGCGATGAGTTTCCGCCGGCCGTTGTCGCGGCTTCTTGCCTTCCACCATCTGCGAAATTGCCCGGATGTGTTTCTCTGTCGTTCCGCAACACCCGCCAACAAAATTCAACCATCCATGATCGACAAACTTTTCCAGTTGCGCCGCCAAGGTCGTCGGCGTCTCCAGATATTTGCCTTCTTCATCCGGCAACCCCGCATTCGGGTAGCACGATACGTACGCATCGGTCAGTTGGCTCAGTGTGCGAACGTGATCGGTCATGAACTCCGGCCCAGTCGCGCAATTCATGCCAAACGCCAGCGGCTTGGCGTGCCGCAAGGACGCCCACAAGGCCTCGACCGTCTGCCCCGCCAACATCGTTCCCATAGGTTCAATCGTAACCGACACGATAAACGGAACCTGCGTGCCGATTTCCTTGGAAAGTTGTTGAATCGCCAGTATTGCTGCTTTGATATTCCGCGTGTCCTGGCAGGTTTCTACTAGCAGCAAATCCACGCCGCCTTCCACCAATCCATGGGCCTGCGTGTAGTAAGCGTTCCGCAACTCCTCAAACGTTACGCCGCCCGTTACCGTGATGGCTTTGGTCGTCGGCCCTATAGCTCCGGCAACGAATCGCGGTTTCTCACTGGTGCTGAGTTCATCCGCAGCCTGCCTCGCCAACTGCGCCGAAAGCTTATTCAGTAAAAATGCATCGGCGGATAATCCGTATTCCGCCAGCACAATCGGCGCTCCGCCAAAGCTATTGGTTTCGACAATGTCGGATCCCGCTTCAAAATATTTTCTGTGTATGTCCAGAACCACATCGGGCCGGGTGCGAACTAAATTCTCGTTGCAGCCCTCCAGCGCTGCTCCCCCGAAATCTTCGGCGGTCAAGTCGCGTTGCTGCAGCATGGTGCCCATCGCGCCATCGAGCACCAGGATGCGCTGCGAAAGTAACTCCCGCAGAGCTTGCGCCGACTTGGTGAAATCTCGCATTTCGTCGTTTAGGTCGCTAAAAAGGTGTGACCTTGTGGGTTCGCCCCGTTGCTATATTTTACGCGGGTTCATGACCGGAACCGAACCCGATGCAGTAAACGTCCATTTTATGCCCCTGAATGGGGATTCCACCTGACTGGTCGCTAGTCCTATTTGAGCCAAAATGCCTCGTAGCCGTTACGTAACGGTTCAAGAACACTTGTCGCCAATAGCCTTGCCCCTGCTCCCGCTTTTCACTACGCTGCAATCAGGCAAACCGTGACTAGGCAAACTCTGGTTAAGCAAACTGTGGCTAGACAAACTGTGGCGACCAAACGGTCAACTCCAAAACTAAGCGTTTGTATTCTCTCGCCCCACCCTCTCGTGCTCGGCGAGTTTGAACGCATTCTCGCTAAAGCGGATTTCAAAGTCATTTCCACGCAGTTGGAATCGACCTTGGCTCCCGATCTTCGCAGCTTCGAACCTCCTCCAGCGCAGGTTTACGTGATCGATGCGCACGCCTCGAAGCCCGCAACGGGCGCGCTCCTCGCAAACTTGATGGAACGCTTTCCTGAAGCCCGCTTGATTGTTGTGGGGGAACAGCACAACGAAGGCAACAGCTATGCGCTACTTCGTCTCGGCGTCAAAGGCCTGTTGACCTACGCAGAAGCCCGCGAGCAACTCACGCGTGCCCTGCCGCTGGTGGCCAGCGGTGGTTTCTGGGTTCCTCGTCAACTCCTTTCCGGCTTCGTGGACTCCATTCTTACTGGACAGGGCCGCCGCCTGAAGTCCGATTCGGTTACCAATTTGAGCCGCCGTGAACAGGAAGTGCTCGATTCGCTGCTCGAAAATCTTTCCAATAAGGAAATTGGCAGCCGTCTGAACATTGCCGAGCGCACTGTAAAATTTCACGTCTCCAATTTGCTCAGCAAATTTGGCGTTCGGCGCCGCGCCGACCTTATTCTTCTGACCTTCCAGCGCCGTATGGCCCAGAGCTAGTAATTCATTTCCTTACTGGCTCGCTGATCCGATGTGCTGACAACCCGCATCCATTCTGTTAGCGTTTTATGTCGCCATTTTGTGTCTCAAGCGATAATGATAATGCAGCTTATTCATTTTCGGCCTGCTGATAAGCAGTTCAGGAGAACCCTCATTGAATGTTCTGGTCACTGGTGCTGCAGGCTATATCGGCAGTATTTGCAGCGAGGTACTGCTTGCACGCGGAATCAACGTAATTGCGCTGGATAATCTACAGGAAGGCCACCGCGAAGCTGTGCCCCACGACGCCGTATTTTGCCATGCCGACCTTGGTGTCCGCTCGCAAATTGAAGATGTGTTCGCCCAGCATAAAATTGACGCTGTGATGCACTTTGCCGGCGAAGCGCTGGTCGCCAAGTCTGTCCGCGAACCCAGCACCTTTTATGCCGCAAATGTTGCCTGTGGAGTGAATCTTCTCGACGCCATGACTCGACACGGAATTAAAAAACTTATTTTTTCCTCCACCGCAGCGACTTACGGGGAACCGGAGATTGTGCCCATCCCGGAAAATCACCGCAAAACTCCCATCAATCCCTACGGCAAATCCAAGCTGGTATTCGAGCAGATCCTTGCCGACTATCGTGCTTACACTGGACTGGCCTACGTCACTCTGCGCTATTTCAATGCCGCCGGCGCATCGCAGCAGCGCGGCGAAGCCCATCGCGTGGAAACTCATCTCATTCCGCGAGTCTTGGACGCTGCTAACGGTGCGATCCCCCATGTTGAAGTTCTTGGCACCGATTACCCCACTCCCGATGGCACCTGCGTTCGCGACTATGTTCACGTCCTCGATATTGCGGACTCGCACCTGCGCGCACTTCAGGAAATTGATCGTGTCGCTGGCGAATCATTCAACGTAGGCAACAGCCAGGGCTATTCCATTTTAGAAGTCATCAAAGCTGCTGAGCGTGTTACCAGCAAAAAAATTCCAAGACAACTTTCTCCGCGCAGGCCAGGGGACCCCGCTGTCCTGGTCGCCAGCAAGGAAAAGCTGAAAACTACGCTGGGGTGGGAAGCTACACACTCTTCGTTGGAAGAAATTATTTCCTCGGCATGGAACTGGAAGCAGAAACATCCCCGCGGTTACTCGGAAGCGGTCACTGCGCAAGGCACCAACAAATAAATTATGCGGCACTGTCGTTCACACAGGCCTTGTGCCCCCTGGTAAAACTCGGTTCCTGTGAATTTTTAAATCATGCCGACTTTCTACATTGAGCAGTTTGGATGTCGCGCCACGCAAGCCGATGGCGCCGCGCTTGAAGTGCAATTGCTGCAGCGTGGGTACACCGCAGCGGCCAAAACCGTGGCCGATATCGTGATCGTAAACACCTGCACGGTCACTGCCGCCGCGGACGCGCAAGCCCGCGACGCGATTAGAAAAATAACCGCGCAAAATCATGCCACACGCGTAGTTGTCACGGGATGCTACGCCCAGCGCGCCCCCGAAGAAGTAGCTAAGCTTCCCGGTGTGGCTTGGGTAGTAGGCAACTCCCACAAGCCGGAATTACCCGCAATCATCGAGAATCTTTCGATCGCACCGGTCTCTGGGGATTTCGTTCCCGTTTTTTCGTTGCAGCTTCCTTCCAACGCGCTGCAACGGCAGCCGACACAAATTTTGACTGGTGAATTTGAACGCAAGCCGCTCTCGAGCTCTCCGGTATTTAATGCCGAAGGAAATCACACCCGCCCCACGCTCAAGATTCAGGAGGGTTGCGATTCGCGTTGCGCGTACTGTGTGATCCCGCAAGTCCGCGGAAAAAGCTGCAGCCTGCCTCCCGAAGCTGTGCTGCAGCAGGTCAACCAGCTTTGCGATGCAGGTGTAAAAGAGATCGTTCTTAGCGGCATAAACATTGGCACGTACGGACGAGATCTCAGCCCGCGAGTTACGTTCTCAACGTTGTTGCGCCGCATTATTAAGGAAACACCCCTCGAACGCTTGCGCGTCAGCTCCATCGAGCCGATGGACGTCACCACGGACCTTATCGAATTTTTCGCTGCAAATGATCGCATGGCGCCGCATTTTCATATGCCTTTGCAATCCGGAGCCGACCGCATCCTCGCCGCCATGCATCGCTGGTATCGCGGGGAACACTACGCCCGCCGCGCTTATTTAATCCGCGAAATTTTGCCTCACGCGGCCATTGGAGCCGACGTCATCGCTGGATTCCCCAATGAATCCAACGAAGACCATTCCGCGACTCTCGCATTCATCGACAGCCTTCCGATCACTTACCTGCACGTATTCTCTTTCTCCAAGCGTCCCGGAACGCAGGCTGCCACGCTTGCCAATGAAGTTCCTGCGGGAATTATAAAAACCCGCGCCCGGGAACTTCGCGCCCTCGGGCAAAAAAAGTCCGCTGCATTTCACAAGGAACAGATTGGTAGTCAATTACGCGTCCTTACTCTTCGTTCGGGAAAAGAAGACCAGTCGGGCCATGGAATCGCGCCCGTCGATGAAAGACTGTCGGACCAAGAGTCTGGCTACACCCCCTCGATTTCCGGCAATTATTTGCGCGTACGATTGCGCGGCCGTTGGCCGGCCAATCAATGGATAAATATTCGCGTACCAGCTATCGAGGAAAACGATTTAATCGGCGAGCCGCTGGAAGAAGCTAGCTCTGAACAAAGCCTTCGCGCAATCGCTTAACGCTAAATTTCCTCACCCTTCAAAAATTACTTGTGCCAGTGCTTGCTCTTCCGTATGGGTAATGCTGATGGAAATATTCTTCACTCCGAGTCGCGCCGCGATCTTTCCCGCTTCGCCTCTGATCACCAATGTCGGCCGCCCGCTCTTTTCGCGGATCACTTCCAAGTCTACCCAACGCACCCCACGCGACCAGCCGGTCCCTAGCGCTTTCATGGCCGCTTCTTTCACCGCGAACCGCCCCGCAAAGCGCTCAAATTTATTTTTAAATCGCTCGCAATACGCAATTTCCCCGGACGTGTAAATTCGCCGCAGGAAGGCCTCACCGCGTTTTTCTATAGCGTTGCGTATGCGTGCCACTTCCGCGATGTCCACCCCCGTTCCAATAATCAAAACGCCTCCCGCAAGCAGTTCACCTCGACCACGATTATACTGAGACTATCGTGCCGCCCGCGAAGACAAAAAACCTATCGAGAACGAGAGCGCCACAAAATCGGGCACTCCCCAAGAGCGCCACTTGGGAGCTACACACTTCTACAAACGGTACTGGTTTTCTTCAAGTCCCAGCGTTCAATGCTTTCCCTTGGCTGACCCACGGCTTCAGCACTTCTAAAGGCGGAGTCAGCACTCTCAACGGCAGCAAACTGTTGAATCTCGGATTCACCGAATGGGATGCTCGCGAAAATGTGCAGAAAAACCGCCGGCTCTTTCAAGCAGCCCTTAATGCCAACGAACTCGTTCTTGTTTCACTGAAACAATTTCATTCCGATGTGGTCTGCGATTTTTCATCCGCACCCCATGAACCATGCAGCGCGGATGCCTCTATTACCGACACTCCAGATCTTCTTCTGGGCGTGCAAACCGCTGATTGCGTGCCAATTTTATTGCTCGATCCCAAGAAACGCGCCGTCGCCGCTGTTCATGCTGGTTGGCGCGGCACGCTACAGCGCATCGTCGAGAAAACCATCGGCCGCATGAAAATGGAATTCAAATCCGATCCAGTCGATCTACTCGCGGCCATCGGACCCGCCATTGGCGGGTGCTGCTACGAAGTCGGCACCGAAGTAGCGGCAGCCTTCCATTCCCAATTTGCCGATGCTCCGGAATGGTTTGACGAGTTGCGCACCGGTGACGAGCCCAATCCGCTGCAATGGCTCAACCAGTTTCCTCCCGGCCATCAACCACCACCGAAAAATGTTCGCCTCGATTTGCGTAAGGCCAATCGCGCGCAATTGCTGGCCGCCGGACTTAGTCGGCAAAACATTTTTGTAAGCGATCTTTGCACCGCGTGTCGCCCCGATCTTCTTTTCAGTTATCGCAAACAAGGCAGCGAAAGCGGCCGCATGATGTCAGTGATGGGCATTCGAGCAGAAAAATAATGCGCGCATAAGAGCGCGGATAGAAAAATAATTTCGCCTACAGAATAAGCTACTCGCGAATATGGCCCCTGCTAGAGCGTGATCAAATTTGATCCACTCTTGTCAGCAGGCGTGTCGTTTAGCAGCGCCAATTGCCCGCAAGCAGCCATCACATCGCGGCCGCGTGAACGGCGCACAAACGTTGCAATGCCGCGATCAATCAAAAGTTTCTGAAATTCCGCAATCGCTTCCTCAGTCGACTCGCGATAGGGCAAATCTCCCGGATTCCAGGGGATCAGGTTGACCTTGCACTTTAATCCCGCGAGCAATTTCACCACCCGTTTCGCGTCATCCACGGAGTCATTGACTGCGCCAAGCATCACGTACTCAAACATCAAATATTCCCAGCTTCGCAACGGGTATTTTCGGCAAGCTCCCAGTAGCATCGCGAGTGGATATTTGTGATTGATGGGCATCAACGCGTCGCGTTGCGCATCATTGGACGCGTTCAGCGAAATTGCCAGCTTTGGGCGTTCATTCTCTGTCGCCAACCGCTCGATTCCTGGCACTATTCCGCTCGTCGAAATTGTTACCCGCTTTGCCGGTATCCCAACACCATTTGGATCCTGCAAAATCCTGCACGCCGCCAGCACCGCGTCATAATTCAGCAGCGGTTCGCCTTGCCCCATGAACACAATATTCGTGTGGGGCACCAGCGTGTCCTTGTTCTCCTCCAGCGCAATCAGTATTTGCGCCAGTATTTCTCCCGGCGACAAGTTGCGAATCAATCCCAGTTGTGCCGTCAGACAGAATTGGCAATTCACCGCGCACCCTGCCTGCGTTGAAGCGCAAATCGTCTGCCGCCCTTCGCTGGGCATAAATACTGCTTCCACCGAAGCCGGACGCGTTTTGTCTTTCCCGCTTGGCCCTAACTCGAAAAGGTAACGAATCGCTCCATCCGCGGACTGAAATCGTTTTTTCACCTCTGGGAGTCCCATAACCGTGGAAGCCGCCAGCCGCTCTTGTAACGCTGCCGGTAAGTTGGTCACTCGCTCCAGATCAAATTTTCTTTCGGCGTAAAGCGCGCGATAAATTTGTTCGCCGCGATATCCAGGCTCACCCAGCGACACACAGAGTTCGCGCAATTCTTCCTTGGTCTTACCCAGTAATTCATTGTTTTGTAAAACGCTCACGCGTATTCAGCTCCAGCATCAAGAATACTCCGAAGTCCCTGTTCATTCCTCATCGCCTTGTCAGCCAACTCCACAACGCAAAAACGGCGTTATAATTGCGGGGTGACAAATTTTTAGCACCATTGATTTGGAGGGCTCCATGGCGGGCACAACAACTGGACCCAAAACTGACAACGTGGCGATCCAACAACTGAACATTCAGGAATGGGTTAAAGGTCTCGCGGCCATTCCCGCGCAGGATTTCTCCTTGGACACCGTTCAAAACTATATTCAACGCCGCGCCGTACGCCCCGAAACGATTGACAAGTATTGTTATTTTTCAAAAGGCAGCTACACCCGTAACTTGATTTTCAAAAATGAAGTTTTCGAGTGCATGACCGTTTGCTGGGAAATTGGCCAGCATAGCCGTGTGCATAATCATCGTGATCAGAATTGCTGGATGTCGGTGCCTGTCGGCCGTTTACGTGTGCAGAATTATCGAGTAGACAATCGTGACGCTTCACGCGGCACCTGCAAAATCGTTCCCACCGATGCCTATGAAATGGATGCTACCCATCCCGCCTATGTCAACCCGCTCGAACCCGTTCATGAAGTGATCAACGCGCCTGAATTTAATCAGCGCGCGGTCAGCATTCATGTTTATTCCAAGCCATTCGATAGCTGCGAAGTCTACCAGCGCGATAAAGGCACCTACGCGGACGTACCGCTTTTCTACACCAGCGAATACGGCGAACTAAACCCCGCCGAGAAACTTCTTTAGTTCTCGTTCCATCTCTAGAAGCAGCTCAGCGCCTATCTTATCGCCACGCTTCGCCTGCCTGTGTCACAATCAGGTAATGCCCACAGAAACTCGCGACATCAAAAAGCACGCTCTGCCTAATGGCCTGGTGGTCATTACCGAGACCATGCCGCATGTCCGTTCCGTTTCCATTGGCGTATGGGTGCGCAGCGGTTCCCGCCGGGAATCACCCGACGAAAACGGTTTAGCCCACTTCATCGAGCACATGGTTTTCAAAGGCACCGAGCGCCGCTCCGCGGAAGCTATCGCGCGCGAAATGGATTCCGTAGGCGGAATGCTTGACGCTTTTACCTCCAAGGAACAAATCTGCTTCAATGCCAAAGTTCTCGACGAGCATCTGCCTATCGCCTTTGACGTGATCGCCGATCTGATTCTTCGTCCCAATTTCGATTCCGAAGACGTCACCAAGGAACAGCAAGTCATCCTCGAAGAAATCAAGATGGACATGGACAACCCCGAGTATCTCTTGCACGAAGTTTTTACTCGGGGATTTTGGCCTGAACACCCTTTGGGACGCCCCATTCTCGGCACCCCCGAAACGGTAAAAAACTTTACTCGCCAGGTGTTGAAAACGCGCTTCGCATCCTGGTTTGCTCCCGATCACTTAGTGGTGACCGCCGCTGGCAATGTGGCCCACGAACAAGTCCTCGCCCTGGTAACTCGCGAATTTGGCCATCTTCAACCGAGCGGCCAGCATGCGCCGCATATCGCTCCTCGCACCGAAGCTCCGATTCACCTGGAAAAGAAACGCGATCTAGAACAAGTACATCTTTGTGTTGGCGTTCCTTCCGTTCCGCTGGGCCACGAGGATCGCTTCGGCGTTGCTGTTCTGAATAATCTTTTAGGCGGCGGTATGTCTTCGCGTTTATTCCAGAATATTCGCGAAAAGCGCGGGCTCGCGTACGCGGTCTTCAGCGAAATTACTCCTTATTCCGACGCTGGCATGCTCACTGTCTATGCCGGCTCCGCCAAAGAAACCGTTGGCCAGGTGTTAGATTTAATCGTCAGCGAATTTCGCGATCTAAAAAAGTCCCTGGTCACCGAAGAAGAGCTCACTCGTTCCAAAAATCATCTCAAGGGTTCGCTAATGCTCTCGCTGGAATCCACCAGCGCGCGTATGTCCAACCTTGCCCGCCAGGAGCTGTATTTCCGGCGCTTCTATTCGCTGGACGAAATCCTGGACTCCATCGAAGCGGTCACCCGCGAGCAGTTGCAATCACTGGCGCGGCAATATTTTCGCGCTGAGGACACTGCGGTCACCGTGTTGGGCAATCTCAACGGTTTCACGCTCGACCGCGCGCGCCTGGCCTGCTAGCGCGTTTCGCATTTTCCTAATCTGCTCAGACAATTTCCTCAGCAAGCTCGAACGTTTTCGCCATAAATCGTTGACGTTCTCATTACTCTCTGCCATCATGCTCGAAATTCGTCTTCGCTCTTGTTTCGCTGCGGTTTTTGGAGAGTAGCGATCGGCTTACGGGTATCCATTCTGGCGTCTGGCAGCTCGGGCAACCTCACATTACTCGAGACGGCGCGTACCCGACTCCTGATTGACGCTGGTTTGGGCAAGCGCGATACTCTAGCGCGGCTCGCCGCCATCGAAATGGCCGTCGATCACCTCGACGGCATCCTTATCACCCACGAACACGCTGACCATTGCAACGGTTTGCCGCAAATGCTGGCGCTCTGGAAAGCTCCTTTGTATGTTACCGAGCCCACGCTCGACTCTCTGCGCCGCTGTCTGCCCGAAACTTTTGGCAAACGCATCGCGGGCATTGAAACCATTCACGCCGGCCAGCGTTTTATGGTTGGCGATATCGAAGTGCACGCGTTCGCGATACCGCATGATGCCGTGGACCCAATCGGTTTCACGTTTCGCTGTGAAGGCGCGAAGATGGCGCTGGTTACCGATCTGGGCTACATGCCCGAACTCGTGAAAGTTCATCTGCGCGATTCCGATTGCTTGCTGCTTGAATCCAACCACGATCTGGACATGCTAAAAGTCGGCCCTTATCCCTGGGTAGTGAAGCAACGGGTGCTCAGCCGCACTGGCCATCTTTCCAATCATGCGGTAAGCGAATACCTTTGCGATCCAGAAGGTTTTGACGGCCGTGCACGCTATCTGGTCCTGGCTCACGTGTCACAAGAAAACAATAATCCCGACCTCGTGCGGCTATCCGCTGAAGAAGCCCTGAATCGCCGTCCGCTAGGTTTTCAATTTCTCGGTCAATTGCTAGTCGCCTCTCAGCAAGTCCCGCTAAAGCCCCTCGACCTCTAACCCCAATCTATCCGCATTACGAAAGGTGATGCCATCGTAACTACTCGGGTCCCCCCTACCCCCCTGTTTTTGCCAAAAGAGTCCACAAAGTGTTGAAAACAAACGACACCGAGCGCCGAAAAGGTTCAAAGAGTGCGCAAAGCTCTGAAAACACAAGTATTTACTGGGGAAACGCGATGATTTCGTCGATCGGAGGCTCGCTGAAAGGTAAATGGGGACGTTTTGGAATAGTGCGGCAGCGAACATGGGCTATATTACTATATGGATAAGATAACTACAACTGCATTATGGCACCTTAGATCGGGATCCTGCCAAGCCTGCGTTCGAATCCCGATCAAACCATAAAATCGAGAAATTTCTTGTTCTACTTTAGTGCTGGAACGCCCGCAGGGGCATAGACGGGCGCGGATTTGAGAAGGTCGGGCGTAACGTCAAACACGAGCCTCACCGATTTGGCGTCTGGGCGGTTAATGCGCGAAACGTCGACACTCTTCAGCAACGCCAGATAAGACTGCCGAGTCGCTGCGCTAAGTTGTTGCTGGGTTTTCGCGTTGCTGAGTCCCACGCGAGCTAGCAGCACCACGCCATTCAACAAATCCGCAAGTTGCTGCGCGTTTTTCTCTTCCAGGCTTTCGGCATCCAGGGCCACGCGTAACGTATTGTTTTCTGGTTTTCCGGCTACCGTAAGCCACTGCAATTGCGCCAGCAGCGAAGATAATTGCGGAGAAGAGAAGCCCCCGGTGGCTCGTCGCGCTAAGTCCTGCGAGCCAGCTTCGCCGCCAAAAGCGTCCTTGAGAGCCTCGTTGCGTACCACTGCAAAAACGGGAGAGCCCGCCACCCGCGTGAAATGTTCCCGCCATTCGGCGTCATTGATGGCTTTTGCGCGGTGCAGCCATGAGCCAAAATCATTGCTGTTCGTAAATGCCAGTCGGTTTTTCGTCAAGAACGTGAACACAAGGCGCGCGGAGCTGCCGGCGATAGGCAAAGAAAAAATTTCCACGCCGCCGGAGTTTTGTAGCGCGCCATTTTTTACTGCATATGCCTTGATTTTTCTTGCATCAAAATGGCCGTCAGCCACACCAAAAAAAATCTTCTGCGCATCCTGCTGTATAAAAGCAACAGCTAACCGATCGAGATCTTTTTCGTAATCGAATCCAGTGTCCCGCACGAATTGACGATACTCCTGGTCAGCATCCGGCTTGGGCGCCCAGGCCAGCAGGTCAGCAAAAAATGGAGCTTTGCGCAGATCAGTGAGATCGATGAAAAGTACCGTGCGAGAGTCTTCTGGCATCAAAGGCAACAGCGCGTTACGTCCAGAACTTTGCGGGTGGAACCACACAAAATAGGCCAGCAGAAACACCGCCACCAAGCCAAAGGCACTTGCCAAAGCGAAGAATCGACCCTTGTTTTTGGGCATCAAAGAATGTTGGGAGGGCGTGCCATTCACGTCCATGCTACGGTTATATAATGAACTGGGTCCCAGCGGGGATTCAGCGTTAGGGGTTCGGGAATACTGGCACTTAGGCTAGTGGCGCTGCAGAGGCAGGGGCAAGATTATCCACAGCGGTGGCCCCCCGCGTGCTCGAACGGCGCTTGCAATCCCCCCTGAGGTTCTGCTATTCTTACTCGGTTTGAGCGTGCTGGCGTAGCTCAGCTGGTAGAGCATCTGATTTGTAATCAGAGGGTCGGGGGTTCAATTCCCTCCGCCAGCTCCACCAGACGTTGCAGAGGCTTTTCGGGGAATGAGGCGGAGCGAATCCTGGCAGTAAAAATCAACGGGCTGGTGTCTTTTGACACGAGCTCTATTTGTGTTTTTACTTCGCATTGATTTCCGCAAGTTCTGAAAACGTAACCCGGCTAACAAAAGTAGCTGGAAAATGTTCGTCATAGCGCCCGGCGAAAAAAAAAAGTTACGGCCAGCGTGAAATGCCACGATCTTTCCGGACGGGTGGGTGAGTGGCTAAAACCAGCAGACTGTAAATCTGCCGCTCCTTGCGGGCTACGGAGGTTCGAATCCTCCCCCGTCCACCATCATTT